>JAEAME010002501.1_pt1 | contig 10655 bp, 7 predicted proteins | sample 8958731 | NCBI WGS metagenome assembly JAEAME01 (sample SAMN16933194, study PRJNA681113) | bioreactor sludge metagenome | isolation source: anerobic bioreactor sludge (Control) | place: India:Bengaluru | collected 2018-10-24
CTCAGTACAACCGCAGGACCTTGAGTTTGGGTCCAAAGAAAAGTCAAAGGCAGATGCCCTTCAGGATCATAGCTTGCTGTCCCATCGAGCGTAACAAATGAATTGACCAAAACGGTCTGATCTGGACCAGCATTCGCCACCGGTGCCTGGTTTTGGATAGTGATGGCAACCTGATCTGGTGCTGAGGTTGCACCTGAAGTATCAGTGACATATAACACAAAGGTCACGGTGCATGGAGCTGGCGGTGCAAGGAATATTGGCTGGATCGATGCGGGATTGCTTAGTGGCACACTTGGTCCACTGGTCTGCAGCCAATTATACGAAAGAGGCAGATTACCATCAGGGTCATAACTTCCGCTACCGTCCAGGGTAACCGTTGAAAGCGTTGTGACCATCTGGTCGGGACCTGCGTTGGCGACAGGGGGACTGTTCAGGATGGTAACATTGATGGTGTCAGGGCTGGAGGCTGTGCCCAGGCTATCAGTAACAACCAGCTGAAATGTCACAATAGCGGGTTGGTTCGGCGCAACAAAATTGGGAGAGACAGTTCCTGGATTATTCAGTGTAACTGGCACTCCTCCAATTTGAGACCAAAGATATGACAGGGGTAAATTATTGTCCGGATCATAGCTGCTGCTACCATCCAGAGTGACCACAGAATTTGTGAACACAACCTGGTCCGACCCTGCATTTGCCACAGGTGCCTGGTTCATACTGCCCGTGTAGGTAAGGTCTGCTGTCATCGTGGCAGCACAATTGCTGATGTTGGTTATCGCCGCAAGGCTGTCTGCTCCACTGTAGAGGCGACTATTGGGAGTGGATGAATAGTTAAAGGTGCGATTGGTGTTGACACCAGGGAAAGGATCTCCATTATCACCTCGCTCAGAGTCATAAGAATCTCCCCACATGAGTTCATCCAGACCGTCCGCTTGCATAAACTTTACCAGGGGATGGCTCTCAGTCGCATTTGCGCTGTTGGTGTTCGTGACACTTTCGTCAATATGGAGGACGTTCAGTCCACACCCCGGCAGACCTGCATCGTAGCTGACCAGCTGGCGGTTTTCAACCAGGAAGTATTCGCCAGTGCCAGAGTACTGGTAGAATTCCCAATCCACACCCCCAGGATTAGGGCAGAGCAAATAGACACTGGCATTATTTTCTGCCTGGTAAATCGGAGCGTTGGTGATAGTACCGCTCACTACCGTTGGTGTTATCCAACCCTGGTAGTATTTCAACCAGGAATCAGGTAGGGCCGGAGAGGTGCCAAAGTAATTAGATCCGGTGCGGTTCCAATTGCCGGAACTCATAATGGACCATACTCCCAATCCATCTGAACTACCATCAGTATCATAAAGATCCGGCCAGGAAAGATCATGCCCCAATTCATGCGCCATCACGCCAATGGTTGCGGGGTGGTCCAGGTGGATCTCACCAAACTGGGAATAACCACTGTCGTGATACCAGTCCCCCAGGATGACACCGTCTAAGGTAGGCAAACCAACAGTGTTCAAATCCCAGTGGTGCGCCCAAACGCTGGGTGTGTTACTGCTGTATGCAGTCTCAAAGCCAGCTACTGCCACGATGATGTGGAGTTCATTGGCAGAAATATAGCCATCTCCATTGTTATCGTAACTCATATAATTGATATACGGATCAGCAGCAATCAGCGCATTCTTCGTGATCAACTGGTTCTGGATTGAGGTCGTTACGCCGGTATTGGGATGTGCGTAGCCCAGGTTAAGCCAGCCTATCACCCCGTCATTGCTCGTTCCAAAGGTTTCAAGGGCAGGGATAAAAACCAGGTTGGAGTATGAAGCAGTATTGTAGAAATGCTTTACGCTCGACGAAGCTCCAAAGACACTGGCTGAAAAATGCGATGGAGAATACGTACCTGTTCGGTCAGAAAATTCTGCCAAGAGGACAAGCATGGAATGCGTACCAGAGTTTTGATATTCTGGCGAAATAAGTCTTTCTGTTCTCCGAATCGGTAATTCTGCGGTCGGGCGCAGGTGCTTTTCCAAACCAAACGGTACTGCAAAACCAGCTAAAAAAGTCTTGTTTAGAAGCGTGTACGGAGTCAATTGCCCATCAATAAGTTGAGCAAAAACCCACCTGTCCTGCTCATCTTTAATGATTGTGTATCCTTCCAAAGTTTCGAAACCATTAGACCATTCATCGCCCCACTGCCTGGCAATCAGAGTTGAACCATCAGGTTGTGAAAGCGTATGTTCGATGGGAGCGGATGGCGTTGCCGACACAACTTCAACAAGAAAGGTTGAGAAAAAAAACACGGCAAATACTACCAGAAAACCCGGTAAGTGAAACTTTTTCATAATATGCTCCTATGTAGGTTGTGACTAAGAATTATTCGATCAATTCGACAAGCCATGCCAGCCTGACTTGTTTGGTAAATACATTGAAACTTTGATCAACAATTTGTGGTAAAAGATTAATTATTTACAAATGAAGTTAACTAAATAATAACGGAATTTCATGCGTAATTCAAGTTAACTAAAGCCGATATTCTTAAACTTTTTATAAATATTTACTCATGGTCTCACAATTATTCGAAAATTTGTTCTGTTTGATGATCTAGCGATCAGTGGAAATTTTGTTATTAACCTGAAGCCCTTTTACTCCAGTTGCTTGATGTGTTGATCAGGAAAAGTCTGGATTGAATTCAGATAATTGTTGAGTTTAGCCAAACGCTTCAAATTCAATAGTAAAATAGCCTCGATGAAAAAGACCAGCCTGAAAGCCTTCCCTGAAACAAAACTCGCCAAACTACAGACCCTGCAAACAGGTAACGATTGCGCGGTGCATTCCATCGTGGCGGCTATAGAATTACTTACGGAGGTCAAACTTGATCCAGCCGAAATCATCGCTGAAATCAACCACCTCTGGTGGCGGGGGCGTTTCTTTCGTCTTGCGCCAAATTTCGGCATCACACCTCCACTGCAGGTTCGTCTGCTGCGATACCTTGCAAAAAAACACACTCTTCCGCTTTCAGCGAGATTATTGCACCTCAGCCCGCAAGTATTACGGGCAACCGCTGAAGCAGAAAACATTGCCAGTTTGGTGACCATTTATTGGTGGTTCAGGCAATCACCAAAGATCTATTACCGGGATCAACCAAAAAATTACAATCGCGAAAAGGGTGCAAGTGGGCATACCATGCTCTTTGCCGCTTACGATCCCGATCATTATAGCGGCGAGCTACGGACGCCCTGGGGCTTCATCAATTCCTGGGTCAATGCTGGAACCGGTCTGTTTTGGATGGAAGACAGGGAGTTCCGAAGAACTTGGAGCGTACCCATCCCTCGCTGGGGGAAAAATGCTTCTGTAATCATCTCACTTGAACAGGAAATCAATCTTGAAACCATTTAACCTGCTTGGAAAACTTGCCCGAAAATACTGGAAACTCATTTTGATCACTACTCTAACCATGCTCGGCTTGGTTGGGGCACAGCTTTTAATCCCCTGGATCATCCGGTTGTTGATCGACAGGCTCACAACCCAACCACTCAACCAGGGCACGATCGACTTTATCAGCCGCATCTCAGCAATTGCTCTCCTGGTTTTCATCGCAAGAGCGTTTATGCAGTTTATTCGCTCGTACGCTGCTCATAAAGCCGGCTGGGGCGTTGTCTCGGATGCCCGCCGTCTGGTTTACGAGCACATTCAAAAACTTTCTCTACGGTTTTATGAAGATAAACAAACTGGTCAGTTGATGTCCCGAATTATTAATGATACAGACCTGTTTGAACGCATGATTGCCCATGCCCTGCCGGACGTGATTGTAAACGGCATCACTCTGATCGGGGTGACTGCTATTCTGCTTTCCATGAATGTTCAACTGACCCTGCTGACGCTCATTCCCATCCCTCTGATCATTATTGCCCTGATCGGCTACAGCAAGATAGTCCGTCCCGCCTTCAGAAACCGCCAGCAATCCCTCGGCGAATTAAATGCCGTGCTCAACGACAACCTATCCGGTGTGCGGGAAGTAAAAGCCTTTGCCCGCGAAGAGGATGCGCTCGACAAGGTGGATGGAAAGATCCAATTGGTACTCAATAAGAACTTGCGTGCATTAAAATTGATGGCGATTTTCAATCCCATCTTTGACTTTGCCGCAGGGATCGGACAGCTCCTGGTCATCTATTTCGGTGCCCGAATGGCAATTGCAGGCACACTATCCATCGCCGACCTGGTAGCCTTCTTCCTGTACCTGGATAGTTTCTACACTCCTGTGCGCGGGCTGGGTAACTCGATGGAGGCAGTTCAGGAATCCCTGGCTGGCTTTGAACGGATAGCCGACATCCTGACAGTCTCCCCTGAAATCACCTCGCCCGCCAATCCACATGATTTTTCCGAACCAATCGCCGGGCATATTCGCTTTGACGATGTCTGTTTTCATTATACAGAAGGCGAAGAGGTACTGTCGAACATTACTCTCGACATCCAGGCAGGCAGCACAGTCGCCCTGGTGGGTCCGACTGGTGTTGGTAAAACAACCTTGGTGAGCCTGATTCCCCGATTCTACGATGTCATCACAGGTTCAGTCAGCATCGATGGCGTGGATGTCAGGGATTTTGATCTGGACCAACTACATCAATCCGTAAGTATGGTCTTGCAAGATGTTTTTCTCTTCCATGGCACAATCCGGGAGAATATCCTGTTCGGAAGACCAGATGCTACTGAAGAGGAGCTAATTCGCGCAGCAGAAATTGCCAACGCATCTGAATTTATCGACCGCATGCCCAATGGCTATGACACCCTGATCGGTGAACGCGGCGTGAAACTTTCCGGCGGACAAAAACAACGTCTTTCCATCGCTCGGGCAGTCTTGAAAAACAGCCCCATCCTGATCCTGGATGAAGCTACGTCTTCAGTAGACACCGAAACCGAGTTGTTGATCCAGCAAGCCCTTGAACGCCTGATCAAAGGACGTACAACCATCATCATCGCCCACAGACTCTCCACAGTCCGTAATGCGGACAAGATTGTCGCCCTTGAAGGCAGCAGGATCGTTGAAGCCGGCACCCACATAGAACTGCTGGAGGAAAAAGGGTTGTATTCCAAGCTCTACACCGCACAGCAGCAGTTGTATTAAATATCACTTTTTCATGATGTGCAATCATCCGGAACCGCGCGGAAGTCGTCCTTGATACTATCATTTTTGGGCTAAGACAACGAGATGTTCCTCGTTACCAGAAAAATCAATTTCATGATTAACTATTTTAAAACCTGAGTTTTCAATGATTTCTAAATTCTTATCGACTCCAAAATGACTCCAAAACATTTCTGATCCATAAAAGTCTTCGACACCCTCCCATTCCTCTGATCCCATTGTTACCAAAAGATAACCTCCGGCCTTTATGATTGAAAAGAAATTTTCGAACAATTGCTGGTGCTCTTCTCTTTTTACATGAAAAATGGCATAGAAAGAAATAACGGAGTCAAAAGAATTAGCAGGGAAATCAATCTCCGCCATATCATTAACCAGAAATTCTCCTTGCAAAACATTATCTCTTGCAAGTCTTATTTGTTCTGAAGATATATCTATCCCTGTAACTCTAAATTCTTTTTCTACCAAATACTGATCGATGGGAATACCCGCCCCGCAACCAACATCTAATATCTTTGAATTCATTTCCAATCTATCGATCAAGTCATCTAAATATTTTTTATTATTAAAAAGATCGCGATGATCGAGATAATTGTGACCACAATCATCATAGCCTTGCTTAACGGTTGCTCTATAATCCACAAGATTATTATATTCAGGATCCTGACTACGACGGGAGCTCTGGGAAACTTAACCAGATATTCAAAAGTTCTCCTTGCTACTGTCTGAAGTCAAGGGAAAAACGCTTTCGGAGTTTTGCTCGACGACTATGGGCTCCACCTGCCCTGCACTTAGGTTGCTCAACTTTCCGGTGAAACCCTCCACCTCTTCGTCCTTGAAGCGAACGGTTATAGTGATCTCTTCCAAAAATTCTGTGCTCAGAACCTGACCCTGATGTGCCTCCATCAACCTCACAAACTGGTCGTACAGACGGTAAGGTGTAACGAACATTAACGTCGTAGTAGGCAAGAGGTCGGCAATTTTGACCCCCTTCAGCACCCCTCGCACAGCATCTCCATAAGCTTTCACCAAACCACCCGTGCCCAGCTTGGTACCCCCAAAGTAGCGCGTCACGACTACCACCACATTTCCCAATCCGCTGCCCTGAAGAACAGCCAAAGCAGGTCTGCCTGCAGTCCCCGAAGGTTCGCCGTCATCACTGCAATGCGTGATGATGCTCTTGTCATGACCGATCACAAAAGCAGGCACATGGTGTGTGGCGTTTGGATGCTGTTTCTTCACCTCAGCGAGAAATGCGCGAGCCTCTTCTACCGAATTGGCAGGTGAAAGGCTGGCAATAAAGCGGGAATTTACCACCATGATCTCAGTTTCGATTGCTTCAAGCGGAATCAGACGTCGAGTTTGTTCCATTTTCACTCTCCAACTTCAATCATACGCTATAATTTCTGCCTTAACAGGAAAAAAATGGAACGAATTATCATCCCTCTCAGTTTTATTACCTTTTTATTGTTTGGTTATGATAAATTTCAAGCGAAAAACGATGGGTGGCGTGTCTCCGAAAAAGTCTTACTATCCTTGGGCGTTTTCGGTGGAGCGATAGGCGGTCTGATAGGAATGCAGATATTCCACCATAAAACCCGGAAGAATTACTTCTGGGTGATTAATGGGTTGGCAGCTGTGGCTCATATCGCCTTGATCATGTTTCTGAATTAGTAGCAATTCAAGCATACGAAATTTGTATAGTATTTTACCTGCAGGGCATAGCTTACGATATAATTAAAAGATAGACTTAAAACCGACCTGGAGAGGAGGCTGTTTTGGTTCAAGTAATGAACATCTCAGAAATTCGTCCTCTCATTACGGACGAATTTCAGGTAGGTCCGTTTGTTCCACGCACCGAAGCAATTCAACACGCCTACGATTGGGGCAAGCAGGTCCATTCAGGTCAAAAGCGGCTGTCTGGTGAACCCTATTTTGAGACTCATTGTGCCTGGATTGCTGCCTTCATCGACAACCTGGTCAAAATTGAATCCTGGACCATAGCCGCCCTGCTCCACGACACCGTCGAAGATCAGGGCGAAACTTTAGATGAGATTAGAGCACTTTTTCCTGGCAAGCTTGGCGTTGAAGTTGCTCACATCATCGATGGTTTGACTAAGATCAGCAATCCAAGGGATGGTTCCAGCCGGGAATTTGAAACCTTAAGAAAAATTGCCATGTTCCGCGACCCGGCAGTTTTTGTCATTAAACTAGCAGATAAAAGCCACAACCTGATGACACTTCAATATCAACCTCCTGCCAAGCAGTGGGCGAAAGCCAACGAAGCGATCCGTGCCTATGGTAAATTGGCAGGCATTCTCAATTGTTATCGTTGGCGGCGTTGGATCGAAGATATGGCGTTCCCTTATGCGGAAGCCGATTCTTTCCCCATGGTTAAAGCCAAAATTGATGCGGACCCTCGTCTGAATATCAACTTTATTCGCTACTACCTGGGTGAGCTTGGCAACATCATGAGTTCCGAAGGTATTGATGGATCGATTAAATTTACTGTCAATGGTTACTGGCAAGCCTGGGATAAACTCCAAAGAATGGCACGTTCCAACCGTACTTCCCTGGATGATTTTTCGGCGGTGAATGATATCGTCAGTTTCCGTATGCTGGTAAATAGTAAAGATGAGATTGACTGCTATCGCCTTCTGGCGCGGGTAAATAAGTATTTCCAGCGCAGTCTTGACCAGGATCGTTTTGACGATTACATTGCCTCCCCTCAAAATGGTTACCAGGCTTTGCAGGTGACTGCCTATCTGCCTGGTACCGGAGCTATAGAAGTAGCCATTGCTACCGAGGAAATGGAAGGCGAGAACACCTGGGGCGTCATCTATGCCATTAATCACAATAAGGATATCAGCCGCTACAGACCTGTCCAGATCCTGACCACCTATGGCGGCACCCGCTTCCTCGAAGAGGGCAGCACGGTACTGGATGGAGTGGCTTCGATCCAGGATTTTTATCTGGATAAAATCCATAAAGTGCTCGTGAACGGCGAAGAACGCCACATCTATGACAATCTGAATCCTGGAGATGTACTCGAAGTCGTCAGCAGCGGTCCTCACAAGCAGCCGGAACCGGATTGGTTGAACCACTGCAACCCCACTACGGCCCGTCTGCTGCGAAACGTTTTGGCAAGGGTGAACCTGAAACAAGCCAGCGAAAAAGGACGCAGGATAATTCACCCAATTCTGGTCCGGCAAGGTGTTTTGGACCTCAACGATGTTGCTTCCCTTGAGCCGAATCGTCTTGAATCGATGCTCGGCTTGCTGGCGTGCGCCAACCTGGATGATCTCTATTCAGCGGTCGGCGGTGGGTCTATTTTTGTCAACGAAGTCGAAAATGCCATGGATCTGACCGGGATAAAGGAATCTACTTTGCGTTGGACTTCTCTTCAGATCCGGGGAAATAATAGTTCCAACCGTCCCGGGGCGTTGGCGTATTTTGCGGGACTGATCACTGAGGCGGGTGGAAATATTCTGCGAACTGTCAACACAACCTCCAAAAATGGTGATTTCCATGTCCGTATGGTTTTGAATGGTCTTGAAAACGAGCAGAAAGATTACCTAAAAAAGCTCTTCGCTGAGAGTCGTTTTCCTCTGTTGGAAATCGAAATCGCCTGATTGTTGGTCAATATCCACCCATTTTCATCTCGTGTTAGAATATCCAAGATATATTTCTGGCACAATAAACTGAAAAACAAGGATATTTTCTTTGCTTATGTTAAAACAAAAAAACGACACCGGTAAGAAGATCAGAAATCTGTTTCTTTTATTCGTTTTCTTACTAGCTTTTTTTGTCAAGCCGGTCCGCGCAGTTTATGATTACCCGCAGGGCGTCGGACCTGGTGCAGCCACACCTACACCAGACCTGAGCCAAGTTCGTGTCCAGGTCCTCTTTTTTTACTCAAATTCCTGCAGTCATTGTCTGAATATCATTGAGACTATTGTTAATCCGTTGAGTGGTGAATACTCTGGATTGGTAGATTTCAAACTTTTAGAATTGGGAGACAGGACCAACTACGAAGCCCTCATGGCGGCTGAAAACCAGTTAGCGAGTTCGGGCAGCCGTGATCTACCGGTGGTAGTGGTTGGTGAACGTGTGCTGATCGGTGAAGAAGAAAACAATAATGACCTGCGCAACCTGGTAGTCTCGGGGGTTGAAGGCGATCCGATCTACCTGCCTGAGCTGGAAGGGGTGGATATTGATCAGTTGGTTACATCCACACCTCAACCTCTGGAAGTACCTATTGAAGCATGTTCCATCGAAAATCCCGAAAATTGTGTAACCGAGAATCCTATCTATGTGGCTTACTTTTATCAAACCGGTTGTAAAGAATGCGCCCGCTCAGAAACTGACCTGGCATATCTGCAGGATAAATACCCACAACTGATCGTCGAAGAATACAACATTTATGACGAAGCTGGTTTGGCTAATTGGATGGCACAACGTGTTGATCGAGTAGATGACCTGCACACCCCGGCGATCTTTCTTGAAGATCAAGCCTGGATCGGTGAAGAAGAAATTCGACCTCAGACCATCGAACCCGTACTTGAAAGCCTTATGGAAACAGGGTCTCCCCGGTTCTGGAATGAGTACAACCCAGACGAAGGCAGCCAGACTCTCATGGCCCGTTTCCAAAAGTTGGGTTGGGTTGCGGTTTTGTTAGCAGGCTTGGTGGATGGACTCAACCCCTGCGCCTTTGCAACCATCATTTTCTTTGTATCCTATCTGGCTCTCAGCGGACATAAAGGCAAGCAGATTCTTCTTACCGGCGCAAGCTTTACCATCGGTGTTTTCCTGGCATATTTGGTCGTAGGTCTGGGCTTCTACAAGGTTCTGGATCTGATCCAGGAGTACATGAGCATTCTGAGCAAAATCGTCTATGGTTTGACAGCCTTGTTCTGCCTTGTCCTCGTAGTTTTAAGTGTTCGAGATTACTTCAAGACTCGTCATGGCGATCTGGATGATATGGCATTGAAGCTGCCCGAGCCTTTGCGAAAACGTATTAACGCTACAGTGCGTGAAGGACGAAAATCGAGCAGTTACTACCTGAGTGCCTTTGTGGTTGGGTTGGTTGTTTCGATTCTGGAACTTGCCTGTACTGGTCAGATCTACCTGCCAGTGATCATTTCGATGAGCACCCTGCCCGAGTTGCGGGGCAGAGCAGTTCTCTTCCTAGTATTGTACAACCTGATGTTCATCGTTCCGTTGATCATCGTCTTTATTCTTGCATATTTTGGAACCACCTCAAAAGACCTCACAGCCTTTTTGAAAAAGCACGCTGCTGCAGTTAAGCTCGGAATGGCGATCGTCTTTTTGGCTCTGGCAATTTGGCTGATCACTTCGCTGTTGGCTTAAATTGGTATTTTTATTATAGAGCGGGATGACCAGGTCATCCCGCTTATTTTGTTAAGAGGAACACCTCACCCCCGTTCGCTTCGCTCTCGGACCCTCTCCAGATGTACAGACCGGAGACATAGTTGACAAACGTTCGGAGACATCGCTGACACTTTAT
>JAEAME010002502.1_pt1 | contig 10653 bp, 13 predicted proteins | sample 8958731 | NCBI WGS metagenome assembly JAEAME01 (sample SAMN16933194, study PRJNA681113) | bioreactor sludge metagenome | isolation source: anerobic bioreactor sludge (Control) | place: India:Bengaluru | collected 2018-10-24
TCCCCAGTTCGATTCTGGGCCTCGGCACCATTTTTTTTCACAAAAGCCGAAGTGGCGAAATGGCAGACGCGACAGTCTCAAAAACTGTTGAGGGGCAACTCTCGTGTCGGTTCGAGTCCGACCTTCGGCACCAGCTCTTTACAGTGAATAAGCAATAAAAATTGCCGCCACCCGTAACGGGTGGCGGCAATTGAGTTTTCGGACGCTAATAGTGCGCCAAATTAGAAAGCGAAGAGCGTTCCGGCGTATACAACGAGGGTGATCAGCAGAATCCCGTCCAGCAGCATGCCGGTGAACAGTGCAAGCAGTTTTCCGTCTTTGTTGATCAGTTCAGCCATTTTACTCCTTGTCATCTCTTTGCTCCTGCGCTTTATTTTCTGTTTGATACTTATAAAACGCGGGCGGGGGTCAAGAGGTTTAGGCAAAAATTAAAAATTTTTAAAAAAATCTTGGATTGACCGGCCGAAAATGTCTGTGATACCCTTACAATCGAACTGCCGAGTTGTGTAGTGGTAGCACGACGGACTTTGGATCCGTTTGCCCAGGTTCGAATCCTGGCTCGGCAGCCAATTTTTGTTAATCAGTCTTTTTCGGGCCTGTAAAATACTTCATCAACGCCTTCCTGTTCAGCCAGGCATGTATACATGTCGCCACAATGAACAGGATAGCCAGAAAAATATGTGCCTCCGGCGGGCGCCCCTCATGAAAATCCTGGGACTCCACAATGCCGCTCACTATGACCAATATAAAAAGGACGAGCATGGCGATACAAGTTATCTTTCTCATTTAAATACCCCTAATTATCCTGTAGTCCGATATCCAGAGCAACGATGGCATCATGCGGACAGGCTTTCACACATTTAATACATCCCCGGCATTTGTCCGCGCGCAGGACATGAGCATGCCGATGGAAGAGGAAGTCCACTTTGCCTATAACACCTTTCGGACATGCTTTGGTACATTTCCAGCAGGCCTGGCACAGCCGAGTATTGAGACGAATGTACCTGGTCCCACCATGTCCCAACCGGTGATCGCGTATAGACGATCTTTTTCTCATTCTCGAACCAATATATTTTTCATCAATGGTTTCCGACCACAAGTTCGCGAAATATCTTGTGGGAAAGGCACGACTTCATCTCCATGAGCGTTCGATATAGTCGGGCAGCGGGGATGCTCATCGAGCCATGTAGTTGGTGCACTTTTTCATGTATTGTTCTGGCCTCGTTGCGGACGACATCGACATATTGCCTGTAAACCTGCAGGTCGGAAGGTTTAAAGCCGAACTCCTCAAGCTCACTCACGATCAGGGCAATGCGTAAATCCATATCGTCATACACTCTGCCCTGCGGCGTATCCGCAGGTATGAGCAGGCCCATCTCATCCAGTTCGTTGAGATCTGCGGCGGACATGCCGGTGGCATTGATCAAGTCGTGAAAAGTCAAGCTCCTGGGCTCTCCCTTTCCTGCAGGATGAAATATATCATCAAGGAAGGTAAGCATCTCGATCAGGTGATTGGTGTCCTCGCCTTTCTGCCTGGCGCTCATCATCATTCTTATAGCCGAAAGAGGGAGAAACCTTTTCAGTTGTAGCTGCTTGATCAGGCGGATATCCTCGATGCACTCAGGGCTGTAGTATGCCATATTACGCGCGGTCTTGACCGCCGGCGAAATCAGACCCTCCCTGACGTAGTAATGGATGGTAGGCAGCGAGACACCGGTAATGCGGGAGACCTCGCTTATCCGCATCAATCCCCCCTTCCTCTCTAAAGCTGTTGTCATTATTCCTTACCTATAAGTATATAGTATAAAGTTATACTATATACTTGTCAATGGCAGAGTTGTACGGGTTGGGGAGCACCGTATAAACAAACAGCAATTAGGCAAGGCTGCCGGCCGATCATGGGCGGAGGCAGCCTTATTGCTGCGGTCCAGCTAATATCGGTTATTTACCTGCGAGCTCTTTTTGATATGCCTTCCAGCCCGGGCACCAGGTAGTGTGCCATTTCCAGATCCTGCTCATTAGAGCTTTGGGATTGGCCTCTGCCTTCTTCCTCATAGGACAGTCCGCACATTTGGATGCCATTTCTTGACTCCTTTATTTAATAAATATCCGCCACAATTGTTACGCATATTGTATCTTAATTAGTTATAATCGTGTATGTCTCAACTAAATGGAGTGTTGTAATGGAGATCGCTCTCTATCAGATCGATGCCTTCACCGGCCATGTGTTCGGAGGAAATCCCGCCGCCGTATGCCCGTTGAACGAATGGATCGAAGACAGCCTGATGCAGAAGATCGCGGAGGAGAACAACCTCTCGGAGACCGCCTTCTTCGTTAAAAAAGACACCTGTTACGAGATACGCTGGTTTACGCCTGCTGTAGAGATCGAGCTGGCCGGTCATCCCACCCTTGCTGCCGCTTATGTCATATTCAACTACTGCAACCATCTCTCCGGCACCATTAAATTCGTATCCAAAAGCGGTGTTCTCATGGTGGAAAGGGATGGCGACCTCATCAAAATGAACTTCCCCGTGCTTGAGCCTGCCCGGGCAGAGGCAAATGATTTGCTCAACCGCGCACTGGGACTTGAGCCGGTCGAGCTGTACCTGTCTCGCGACTACCTGGCCGTTTACAAATCACAGTCGGATATACTGTCAATCGATCCCGACTTCGGCCTGCTCAAAAAGCTGGACTGCCTGGGTGTCATCGTTACAGCTCCCGGCGACGAGGCTGATTTCGTCTCACGCTGTTTCGCGCCGGCGGTGGGCATCAACGAGGACCCGGTCACGGGCTCCGCCCATTCCACGCTGATTCCCTACTGGTCCAAACGCCTCAAGAAGAACGTGCTGCATGCCTACCAGCTGTCAAAACGCGGGGGCGAGCTTTTCTGCAAAAATCTGGGCGTGAGGGTAGAAATCGGTGGAAAAGCCGTGCACTACCTCAGCGGCAAGATCGTTATTTGATCGCCGGGCCTGACACGGCCGCCTTTAACGACTCTGGCGAAAACGCCTTCTCTGGGCATTACGCAGATTCCCATCTCTTTCATGATAACGCATCCGCTGTGGCACTTTTTACCGATCTGGGTGATCTCCAGTGTAACCTCGTCTCCAGTTCGTAAGCGGGTTCCAACGGGCAGAGAGACGAGGGCTATTCCACTCGTCGTAATATTCTCGGCAAAATCACCGGGCTTGAACTCATGCCCTTCGATATTCATCTTTTCGATACTTTCCAGTGCCAGCAAGCTGATTTCCTTCACCTTGTCGCCGCCGGCGTGTGCGTCGCCTTCCAGTCCCACTCCCACCTTAAATACGCCTGAATCAACCGGTGTCTTCCTGACGCCTTTGGTATCGCTCCTGCTTACTGCTACAACGCTGGCCATATGGTTTCTACAAATCCTTAATTTATCAATTATTTTATATCAAATGGTCTGGTGCCGTGCTGCGTATCATTCATTGTAAAGGCCGACGAAATGGTTTCAAAGCTCAGCCCTATCTCCAGCGGATATGACATGGCTACATTGCATGCCCGCTTGGCAGCCTGCACGACAACGGGATTGTAACCGGCTATCTCGCCGGCCATCTTGAAGGTCTCCTCCATCAGCTTCCCTTTTGGATATATCTGCTGTATCAGGCCGATTCGCAGCGCCTCAGGCGCCTCTATCCTTTTACCCGTATATATCAACTCCTTGGCCTTGGCGATACCGACCGCCCTGGGCAGCCTCTGGCATCCGCCCAGGTCGGGGATGATTCCCAGTTGCACTTCCGGCAGGGAGAACACCGAGTACTCCACCGCCACCCTGAAATCGCATGCCAGGGCCAACTCCAGTCCCCCTCCCAGGCAGTAGCCGTTGATGGCTGCTATCACAGGAACTGCCAGCTTTTCATACATGGTGAAGACATCGCGCAGCTTGCTGATGCCGTCGTAGTAGTCACGTATGTCCGGTCCGGTGATGAAGTTCTCTCCCGAGGCGATCTTCTTCAGGTCTATGCCGGAACTGAATGCCTTTTCACCCGATCCTGTAATTATCGCCACTCTCACGTTTGGATTGTCTGCAATCTCAATGGCTGCCTGTTTCAATTCGTTGTTCATACCCCTGTACCAGGCATTCATTGATCCCGGACGGTTGAGTGTGATCACAGCGATATGTCCCTGGACATCATAAATAAGATCGCGATAAGCTGACATCGGTTCCTCCTGGCTGCAAGTATAGGGGGTCAAATCCCTCTACTCTTTAATTGTAATCGCTCCAAATTTCAATCAGGCTGTATGTTGACGGCACCGACAGTCTAATAGTTTACCTTATCCGGGCCCTTCAGTCCCAGCATGGACCTGGTCTCGGCCGGGCCGGCCGGCTCATGTCCGAGATCCCGCATGATACGTATAATCTTCTGCACCAGCTCGGCGTTGCTTTTAGCCAGCACGCCCTTGCTCAGATAGAGATTGTCCTCCATGCCGACTCTTACATGTCCACCCATGGCAATGGCTACGGTGCAGATGGGCATCTGGAACCTTCCCGCTCCAATAGCAGACCACGTGAACTTGCCCTCACCAATAGCATCCCGTGTGGCATTGACCAGCGTAACCAGGCTGTTGACGGTCGATGGCACACCTCCCAGCGTGCCTGTCACGAATTGTATATGCACCGGCAATTTCATATGGCCCCGTTCAACCATGAACGCGAGATTATTGACCATCCCCAGATCGTAGATCTCCACCTCCGGTTTGGTGTCGCTGGCGGCAAACAATGTCAAAAATTCGCGCAGCGTTTTGAAGGTGTTGGGAAATATGTAGTCCTCGCTGGCCAGCATGCCCAGCCTTTCCCAGGGATATTTCCAGTCGCGTATCTTTTCCGCCACGTGAAAGACGGAGAAGTTCATGGAGCCGAAATTGAGCGATGCTATCTCCGGTCTAAAAGTTGTAACCGGAGCGGCCCTTTGTTCTGTGCTCATACCCATGCCGCCCCCCGTGCTCACGCAGATCACGGCGTCAGTAGACTTTTTTATGCCGGTCAGCACCGTACGGAAGATATCAATGTCTGGGCTGGGCATCCCGTTCTCAGGATTGCGGACGTGTATATGTAAGATGGCCGCCCCCGCCTCTACTGCACGTATACCGTCGTCGATGATCTGCTGCGGTGTCAGCGGCAGATAGGGTGACATACTCGGAAAATGGGCGGACCCTGTTAATGCGGCGGTAACGATTACTTTGTGCCCGGACATCACAACACCTCCCTGTATGCTGCAATAATAGACAAGGCCTTATTGGTAGTCAAATTTTGTAAGTATTGCTATAATTCGCCTGCAAATCAATTACGTCAGGCATTACGAAACGACTATCCTCGTATAAATATCCAGCATCAATAAATTCCGGTGAACATGTAGATTGAAGATCGACCTGCATATCCATACAAGCAGGCTGTCACCCGACAGCAGACTAGACCCGGAAGCGTCTATTCTCAAAGCGCGCGAACTGGGTCTGGACGGCGTATGCTTTACGGAACATGACCGGGCGTGGGAGCTGTCGGATATCCAGACGCTCAGCGCCAAATATGATTTCCCTGTTTTCCGCGGTGTCGAGGTTATGATAAAAGAGGGCGGGGAAATACTGGTCTTCGGACTGAATATCAATTTCACCACGGTAATAGATATCGATACCCTGCGCAAACTCGGCAATGAGGCCGATGCCTTTATGATCGCGGCACATCCCTTCCGAGGTTATCCCTGCCATGCCTTATCCGACTTTCAGACCGCGGCCGATCTTGTGCTAAAGCGTCCCGTATTCGATAAAGTCGATGCACTGGAGGGCTTCAACGGTCGCAACATGGAAGGAAACAATATTTTCGCCTGCAAGCTTGCCGATAAGCTTGGCTTCCAGATTTCCGGGGGCAGCGACGCCCATCACCTGGACGAAATGGGCAAATGTATTACAATATTTAAAAACGACATACGTAATGAAGGGGAGCTTCTGGCTGAGCTTAAAGCAGGCAGGTTCTGCGGCTCCAACGGCGGCAATCACAAATGATTATAGCTGGTGTTACGGGGACCATAGGAACAGGTAAAAGCACGGTGGCCCATATGTTCGAGGAGATGGGCGCCTTCGTGATAGACCACGACAGGATATCGCGCGAAGTGGTCGAGCCGGACAAGCCCGCCTGGAAGGCCATCGTTGATTCCTTCGGCCGGGAGGTCTTAAACGACGACCGCAGCATCAACAGGCAGGCGCTGGCGGACATAGTATTCAAGGATAAGTCCAGGCTGCAAGTGCTTAATTCCATAGTCCATCCTGCCGTGCTCAACGAGGACTGGCGGCTGGTGGAGGAAAGGATGCGTGTCGATCCCGGTGGTTTGATCATCAAGGACGTCCCGCTCCTGCTGGAGGCAGGGCCTGAGATCGCTCACCTGCTGGTGGAGAAGATCATCGTGGTGTTCGCTTCTCCCGAGGTCCAGATCAAACGGTTGATTGCTCGGGGCGTAGCTGAGGACGACGCCCGCAACAGGATAAAGACGCAGCTCCCGGTCAGCGACAAAACGAAGTACGCCGATTTCGTTGTCAACAACGACGGGACGCTGGAAGAGACCAGGCAGCAGGTAAAAGATATCTACGCCAGACTCATGTCCCAATCATCGTGATAACGGTTTTGCCCTGCAGAAAATGCAATGATATAATATTTAGCCTGTTACGAGTCGGCAGTATGTGCATTCCTCGGTAGCTCAACGGTAGAGCGGGCGGCTGTTAACCGCTAGGTCGTAGGTTCGAATCCTACCCGAGGAGCCAAATCCTCTTCTACCCGTCATATACCTAATAAAGTATTCCAAGTTACATGCGCCTCTGCCAGTGCCAGTATTACACATTGCCCAAGTGCCATCAAAATTAGCAGTGAGGAGCACAATATCATGGATCCTGTCGTTCTCACGAATTTGATACTCTGTATCATCATACTCGGTATGGGCATCTGGGAATATATCAGAACCAGATCGCGTGTGGAACTTTCCGTAGGAGTAGCTTTCGGCCTGTTCGGCGTTTCACACCTGCTGACTCTGCTCGGATTGTCAGCGGGGCTGACCGTGCCGCTTATTATCATACGCACTCTGGCGTATCTGCTCGTTATATTCGGTCTGTATACAGCCATCGCCAGGAATAAAAAACAGGCTTGAGCAACCTGTCAATAAATGTATTGCCGGTACTGAATTGTAATCGGTATGTAGCAGGCTTATAATCAGTAACCAAATTATGAGGGGATGGTATGGGCAGGCGCAGTTCGGCTATAGTCCTGGCACTCAGTCTGGTCTCAGTATTCGTCCTGGCGGCATGCGGCAGAATCGATGCCGATATTCATACAACTTTCAAACCCTCCGGTCTGATTGTCCAGAAGATATCCCTGACGGGAAGCGGGCAAATGGGGACTTCGCTCTCCAATGCTTTTCCCCTGCAGACCTATATCAGCAAGGGCTGGCTGATCGAAGTGACAAGCGAGGGCAGCTCAACCACTGTATCGGCAACGAGGGTCTTCCGCAAAGAGGACATGGATAATATGATCGCAGTGTTCGTCAAGAATAATCAGGGCGATTCAGGTATTAAAGACCCTGTTTTTACCGTTACAGACAACTTTTTCATTAAATATTATTTGTTATCCTTCACAATTCCTCCCATGTCCCCGGATGCACTCGATACGGGAACGGGAGAGCAATGGGCCAAGCTGGGAGAGTCTGTCCTGGACTCCATGTTCGGTCTAACCTGGTCTATTACGCTTCCAGGACAGATCACCTCCAGCAATGCCGATTCTTTTCAAAGAGACACGGCCACTTATAATTTCAAGTATTCCACGCTGAAAAACGGCCGCCAGATAATGGTGCAGAGCAGGTATGTGGACTGGCCGCTAATTTTAATAGTCGTGGGCGGATTGGTGGTCGTGATACTGATTATCGTTTTCGCCACAAAGCCTAAACCGGCAGCGAAAGGTGATAAACCAGCGGTTGGCAGCTCCTCGCAGCCCCCTAAGCTCCCTTCTTCACCACCTGATCCTCCGGTGGCATGAATGACGAAGGGCCGACATGAACATGCCGGCCCTTCTATCAACTATGTCTTGCTGTTATTTAATTCCCATGGATTCTGCCACCAGCTCCGCGATATCCTTGGCAAACAGCGTTTCCTCCGCGCCCTTGGCCTTGATGGCGTCGGTGAACATCTGGACGCAGTAGGGGCAGGCTGAAGCTACGATATCCGCGCCGGTCTCCATGACCTGGTCGATACGGACCTCGCTGATACGCTTGCCGATGCGCTCCTCCATCCAGAAGCGTCCGCCTCCTGCGCCGCAGCAAAAACCTTTATTACCAGAGCGTTCCATCTCCAGAATCGGCAGCTTGCTGATTGCCTGCAGCACATGCCTCTGCGGCTTGTATATATCGTTGTGCCTGCCCAAGTAGCAGGAGTCGTGGTAGGTAATTCTGTTTTCCTTCATCACTGCAGGCTTGATCTTGCCCTCGCTTATAAGCTGGGAGATAAAGGTGCTGTGATGGATGACTTCGAAGTTGCCGCCGAACTGCGGGTACTCGTTCTTGAGCGTATTGAAGCAATGCGGGCACATGGTGATGATTCTTTTGATATTGTAGCCCCTAAACTGCTCGACATTATTGGCGGCCAGCGTTTGGTAAAGGTACTCGTTGCCCAGCCTCCTGGCAGGCTCGCCGCAGCACATCTCCTGAGCGCCCAGTATACCGAAGCTAACGCCGGCGGCCTTAAGTATCTTGGCCGTGGCGATGGCAATCTTGGTGCTCCTCTCCTCCAGTGATGCGGCACACCCCGCGAAGAAAACGTACTCGACATTGGGATCTTCTGAAAGCTGTTTGATATCAAGGCCGGCCGTCCAGTCGGTCCTGGTCAGTGTCGTGCCCTTGCAGCTATGGCCTCTGGCCTCTATACACTGCAGTACCGCCAGGCCGGTCTCCGGCACCTGTGCCAGATCCAGCACCAGATGGCGGCGCATATCTATAATCTTGTCGATGTGTTCAACGTAGACGGGACAGATATCCTGGCAGGCGCGACAGGTAGTGCAGGCCCAGATAACATCTTCCGTAATGACCTCACCCACCATGGCCTTTGCTGCAGCGGATGCCTCCTCCGCCGGCGCGGGCGCGGCTTCGCCGCCGGACTTGGCTGCCCTGGCTTTAGCCTTCTTTTCCGCCAGCAGAGCAGGTGAGCGCTCCAGCCAGTGTGTTTTAAGGTCCTGCACCAGCTGTCGCGGTGAAAGCGGTTTGTCCGTCAGATAGGCGGGACACCTGTCCTGGCAGCGACCGCAGTTGGTACAGGCATCCAGATCGAAAAGCTGCTTCCATGTGAAGTCCTCGATCTTTCCGATACCGTAGGTCTCTGCGTTCTCCAGATCTACTGTGCTGAGTGCGCCCTTGGGCCGGGAGGTCATGAAAAGAACGTTGACCGGTGAGATCAGTATATGGGTCAGCTTATCCCAGGCAAAGATTATATAGAAGACAGCGCCCACGGTAATGATGACGTGCCCGTACCAGAGGATCTGATACCAGAGATAGCGAGCGGCCTCGGGCAGACCGGCGAACATACCGGCGATCCAGAAGCCGACGAACCTGACCTGACCCCATTCGGGATGAACATAGTACTCAGGCTGGGACAGTCCCAGAGCCTCGGGCATGGCGGCGATCATTCTGAAACCCTGCAGGAAGAAACCGGTGACCACGACGATGAAAATGAGGAAAAGCGCAACGCCGTCGTCCAGCACCGTATTGAGCCTCTTGGGCTTCTGTATATAGCGACGCACAAAGGCCATCAGCAGCCCGATCAGGACCATAACGCCGGCTATGTTCCACAGCCCGCCCAGATAGATATATACCGGTCCGTGAATGAAGGCGGCATGAAACGGCTCGAAAACGTAGTGGTTGAGAAAGTCCAATCCTGCGCCGATAAAGAGTAGTATGCAGCCCACGAAGATGAGGAAGTGCATAATGCCAGGATACGGCTCACGTAAAAACCGGACATGCAGGGCGCCGTTCCAGATCGATTGTCTGATGAACTCACCGATGCGCCAGCCCGGCTTGTCAAACCTTTTATCGGGCTTGCCCAGAGTCCACATCTGATAGCGCCTGTACAGCGAAAAGCAGATCAGCGCAATGGCAACAGCTGCCGCCAGGTAGAGGGCTATCTGTACTAACAGGGGGATGTGCCAGAAAATTTCTCGCGTCGCTTCCATGTTACTCCTTCCGAGATTATTTTCTTAAAACCGCACTATTATATTACTTTTTAGGAGCATGTTCCATCCGCTTTTAAACCAAAATACGGCTGCGTTTTAAGATTAACCGCAGCCCGCACCCGTGCCCATGAAGGTTCAGGAAGGTTTATATGCACTGCCTGCGGCGTCAAACAGCCTGACGATGGAGCTCTCAGGTATATCCACACTGCCCAGTGGCACCTCTCTATCATCGCAGAAATGATGGTCAGCGCTGACTCCCGTGGTCAGCAGGTCATGCCTTTTGGCCAGGCCTACGATGCGGCTGATGATCCTGCTGTCGTACTGTCCGTAATAAGCCTCTATTCCCTGCAGTCCGGCCAGCTTAAGTTCGACGATGAGATTATCCACATCCGCTATATCGGCGGGATGAGCCAGTACAGAGATGCCGCCGGCCTTTC
>JAEAME010002480.1_pt1 | contig 10640 bp, 7 predicted proteins | sample 8958731 | NCBI WGS metagenome assembly JAEAME01 (sample SAMN16933194, study PRJNA681113) | bioreactor sludge metagenome | isolation source: anerobic bioreactor sludge (Control) | place: India:Bengaluru | collected 2018-10-24
GCCGACGAGTCGTCGCCCGTTCTCTTCATCAGGGGTGTAGAGAACATTGTGGTTGACAATCTCTCCTTCCAGTCGAGCGGTTCGGTTATCAATTTCTCGAGGTCTTCCGGCCAGGTACTCAATTCCTATATTGCCGGCGGAAGGTTCGGTATCTCTTTCAGCGGCGACGGAAAGACAGTGAGGGTCTCGGACCGTTATATCACCAGCCTCATGGGGATTGGCAACGACGAGTACCTCAGCACTAGGCTCGTGGGTATATACGCCTACGGTGAAGCGACGCTCGTCGTGGAGAACACCGTATTCGAAAGAACGGGTACCGGGGTCAATTTCTCCAACGGCCTGAACTACCTGGTTCAAAACAGTATTTTCAGAAAGAACACCGTAGGAGTTTCGCTCAGCGGAACGGCGGTCGGTTCGCTGGTTGGCAACACGATCACCGAGAATATCGACAACGGAGTATTGGCCAACATCACCTCCACGGCAACGATCACCGACAATCTTTTCTATAACAACGCCAGACATGGACTGGACCTCTATCTGAAGAACTGCACTGACTGTGGCTGTGGCGGCACTGAATTCAAGGGAACTGTACTTGGTTCGGGCAACGTTTTCGATTCTGAGGAGGAAATCTGTCCTCTCGACTACTGGCAGGAGGGCTTCTACATTTTCGACGAGAATCTTGGAAAAGAAAATATAAATTGAGGGCTGGTCGATAATCGATGAAGAGAGTTCTACTTTTCGCACTTGTTTTATTAGCGGGAATCGCTCACGGAGCGGTGGTGATAGATTTCTTCGGTGTAGCCACCTGTCAGGAGTGCTTCGAGGCCGAGATGCTACTCGACAGTTTGAAGTACGAAATCGACGACGATGTCGTGCTGAACAAGTTCATGCTCACCGAGGCGAAGAACCAGGAGTTGAAGCTCAAATACGCCAGAGTGTACGATATTCCCGAGAGCGAATACGATCTGTATCCCCTGATTTTTATTGGCAAAGACGCCTTCTATCCATCGAACATGAACCCCGACGGGCTCCTGAAGAGTATGCAAAACTACTCACAGGAAGAGAGAGAGGCGAAGCTCAAGGAGATCGAAGAGCTCGAAGAAGACGTTAGTCAGAGACTGAAAGACAGGTACGAACAGTTCAGCGTATTGGTGGTTCTCGGCGCGGGCCTTATAGACGGCATTAATCCCTGCGCTTTCGTGGTTCTGATATTCCTGGTTTCTTACCTCTATTACGTTGGCAGGGGTAGGAACGAAATACTCATAGCCGGTTTCTTCTTCGCTATAGGCATCTTCGGCGCCTATCTGGCGATGGGTACCGGCCTTCTCGGTGCGGTAGGGTACCTGGAAAGTGTCTCCAGGATCTTTCAGTTAGTTTTTTATCCGGCGATGGCCGTCTTCACCGGCATTCTCGCCGTTCTATCTATCCTGGATTTCTACAGGATGCACTACAAAGGCAAAAAGGCCGTTCTCGAACTCTCGGCCGGTTTGAAGAAAAAGACCCACGATATCATACGCAAAAACGCCCGGGCGAAAACCATCTGGATCGCTTCTCTCGTAACGGGTGTTCTCGTATCCTTCGTTGAGTTCATGTGTACCGGACAGGTCTATCTCCCGACAATAGTTTATGTGATCAACAGCGCCGGAGTCTCGGCCGATGCGCTCGGTTTCCTGGTGATCTACAATCTCGGCTTCACAGTGCCTATAATCGCTATAACGCTTATCGCGTATTTCAGTTCTTCGACGAAGAAGATCCAGGAGTACATGACATCGACGAACGCGGCCGCGAAGATAAAACTGATCATGGGAGCCCTGTTCACCGTGTTTTTCATTATAATGCTCAACATTACGCTCAAAACGTTCGGAGTGATTTGATGCTGTGTGTTCAAAACGAGATTTTCGATATCGCTTCGAGAAAACCGGAGTGTCATTGAAGATTTAAAACCCTCCTCGCTTTGAAGGGTGATTATTTCTGGAGGTTAAGAATGAACAGAAAGCCTATATTGTGGTCGATTTTGATGGTTGCTTTAGTGGTTTTACTGGTGAGCTCGTGCAATAAATCGGTCAGTCTGTACCTTGAGTCTATACCGGCCAAATACGTCGATGAAGGCGACGAGTTGAAATTTTCGCTCGCTTCGTACGTTGTGGCGACCGGCGAAAAAAACGGGCTGGTCTATGAGATTATCAGCGGAGTCGGAGCGGTTCTGGGTGAATACTACTCGTACACTCCCGGCTTTTCCGATGCCGGTCAACACACTGTAAAGATAAGGATTTCCGACGGAAGTAACAGTGTATCGGGAAGTTTTGAGGTAATAGTCAGGAACAAAAACAGGGCTCCTTCGATAGATATCGCAAACCAGTCGATGGCTTACAGCGAAACGTTGACTCTCGATCTGCTAGACTTTTCCAGCGACCCGGACGGCGACACTTTGAGTTTTTCCATCGTCAGCGGTGTAGGTACCCTGACCGGCAACACATACACGTACAGTCCGAAGGTGGCCGATATTGGCGATCATCCGGTTACTATAACGGTGAGCGACGGTAACGATGGTTCAGATAGCGCTTCCTTCGTCATCTCTGTGTATAACGACAACAATCCGCCGGAGATAGATATCCCCGATCAGCGAATGGCGGAGGGCGAGACTCTCTCGCTGGATCTTCTCAATTATGCGCATGACGAAGACGGCGATGAGTTGAGCTTTGAACTCGTTTCCGGCGTCGGGCAGGTTGTGGGAAGCACATACAGTTATTCGGCCGATTACGCCAGTTCCGGAGAACACACTGTCAGTATCGTGGTAACGGACACGAAGGGAGCAAGCGACACGGGCGAATTTCTACTGACGGTGGATAATACGAACAGACCTCCCGTAGTTCCCTTCAATCCGCAGCCATTAGATCAGGAAACGGGAGTTCCCACGGATACGACTTTATCCTGGAGCTGTACAGATCCAGACGGCGACGATCTTTTGTTCGATGTTTACTTCGGAACAAAGAGTACCCCCCCGCTCTTTGCCAAAGGCGTTTCCGGAACCTCTCGTTCGGTTGGTACACTCAAGCCCGATACCACTTACTACTGGAAGATAACCGTTACCGACGGAACAGATACTGTCGAGGGACCGGTATGGACGTTCAAAACTCTGGTACCGCCGGTATTCCTGAGAATTTCTTCCCTTCACGACAACGGCGTATCGCCGGTTGTCGAGATCGACGGGGTGGAGTATTTTTTACCGGTTGTGTATGAAACTACAAAGAACACGACCGTTCTCCTTTCGGTGGATCAGAGTCAGGAATTCGATTACAGTCCCTTTGTCCCCGGAAAAGATGCTAGAACGGAATTTAAAGGCTGGTCGGACGGTTCAGATGAACTTGCGAGAAACATAAAAATGGAGAGTTCCGTGGATCTGTACATCGACTTCGATGCCAGTTATTACCTGAGAACATCGACCTCTCCCCCGAACCTTGCCGATGTCGATGGGGCAGGCTGGTACCCTATGAATTCAAAAGTGGAGATAACCGCTCCAGATGTCGAAGAATTCAAGTTCAGTCACTGGGATATGAACAACCACGATAGATTCTCCGTTTCCAGGATAATTGTGATAGAGATGAACGAACCCAAAAACCTGGTGGCCTATTACACGCACATATGTCCCTAGAGATTGACTCGTGAAACACTGAGCTATAAGCTAGAATTGACAATCAAGCCACAAAAAGAAGGGAGTAAAACTTGGTTTACTCCCTTCTCTTTTTCAAGAATCGCCGTTAACGGCTCATGCTGTCATCGTAACCGACGATGGTATTGGCATGGTTCGTCCTCACGTTGGTGTAGTTATAGCTGTTCCAGACATCGTTCGATGTCATGCTGGAATACTTGTTGGCATCTATCGATATAGATATCAGATAGCCGGAATTGACGTAGGATTTCAGAGTCAGTATATCTTTATCGCTTGCTATCTGGAGGACCTCCATAACCGAAGAGTGGCTTCTGTATCTCGGTGCTTCACGCCAGGCCGGTTCTGAAGGCCAGGAAGTATGATCGCTCGTGCTGTAGGGCATTTCCTTCCAGCTGCTTATGCCTATGTTTGAGATCACTTTCATCGCGTTGACATAGTGAGCGCCTTCGTCAACGCCGTTGTTTATCTGGTGATAAATGAAATCTGGACTGAAGATCCTGTTCTGGTATGAATTCGTTGGAGAACCTTTGCTGTCGCCCACCCATTGTGCTCCGCTCAAGTTCCAGCCCCTGTCTCGAGCCTCGTAAAACGTAGATATATAATAACCGATCGAGAAAGCGACGCAGGAACCTTCGCTGCCCTGGTTGCCTATCGGCGGGAAATAGATCGAACTGGAGTAGTCGATCATGGCCGGTAATGCGTCTTGAGTGATGAAACCCTTCGCTTCGCGCCAGTTGATACTTATCTCTTCCCATTCTTCTTCCGTTGGCGGTCTTAGGCCCGTGCCGAAGCCATCTATTATCTCGTTGTAATTCACTCCCTCTTCGTATATACCCATCTGTTCTTTCATTCTTGCCAGTAGCTCCGGAGAAATCCCCGCTCCACCGTCGTACTGGAGATCGTAGAACGGACTCGAAGCATAAGTCACGCTGGGGATCTGCACATTCACGCTCGAGTCGTTCACAGTGTTCTTCGGTGTTTGCGTGGAAGTGAAAACGTCAGTGGGAATTCCAGACGGGTAGTTGTTGTACACCTCGACCGAGAATGACTCTATAACGCCCGTACTCGAGGTTTTCGAAGAGTCGGAGACTTTCAGGTACACGGTTTCATCGTTGAACGGGAGCAATTCCGTTATATCGAGCACCATTTTGTTCTCCGGGAAGGGCAACGGTCCGCCACGGTAATCGGGATCATAAACATCGAAGCTCTTTTCTCTCAAAGGCGAAGCGGGATCGCCGACACCCACATATACCCGGCAGTCGTCCCTGACAGGATGGGATATTTCGAACACGGCAATCGCCCTGGGCTCGTAACCGTTTCTCGGATCTGTTATGAAGCATACAACGCGGTTCTTTTTCATGGCTTCGTATGTGATGTACAGGAAGCCGTCTGGTACATTTTCCCATCCCCCGATTCCCCATGAGTTGGCGACTTTGAAGGCTCCAGTTTCAACCTCTTCCTCAAAGTTAGCCACCAGTGTTCTGTCGCTCCTGGCAGTGAACGAGTAATTTGAGTTGGTGCTGACCTGGATCCCCGCTTCGGTCCAGTTCACGAATCTGTAGTCGCGGTTGGCGAGGGCCGTGAGATTAACCGTCTCGCCGTGGTTGTAAATTCCGCCCCCTGTTACCGTCCCTCCGGCTTCGGGATTTGCAGATATCGCTATCGTGTACTGGATGGTTGAGAAGGTGGCAGTGACGTTTCTATCCGCGTTCATCGTGATGTTGACGGGGTTCGTTGAACCAGACAGATCTCCGCTCCAGCCTTTGAAATTCCAGTTTGTTGCAGGGCTGGCGGTCAGCCGAACGATCTCTCCGTGTGCATATGTGGGTTTGTCGGGGTTCCTGGATACCGTTCCTTGACCCGTTATGTTAATTGTGAGTGTGTACGTCTTCTGGGTGAAGTTCGCCACGAGTGTTCTGTTTCCAATCGCTTCGAACGAGTAGTCCGGATCGCCGCTCACCTGTACTCCGTCTTCGGTCCAGTTCACGAAACTATAGCCGGAATTGGCGAGGGCCGTGAGGTTCACCGTCTCGCCGTGGTCGTAAGTGCCGTTACCCGTTACCGTCCCTCCGATTTCGGGATTTGCAGATACAGCTATCGCGTACTGGATGGATGAGAAACTGGCAGTGACGTTTCTGTCTGCGTTCATCGTGATGTTGATGGGGTTTGTTGAACCAGACAGGTCTCCGCTCCAGCCTGTGAAACTCCAGCCTTCCGAGGGATTGGAGGTCAGCTGAACGATCTCTCCGTGTGCATATGTGGCTTTATCCGGGTTTCTGGTTACCGCTCCCTGACCCGTTATATTTATTGTGAGTGTGTACGTCTTCTGGGTAAAGTTCGCCACGAGTGTTCTGTTTCCAATCGCTTCGAACGAGTAGTCCGGATCGCCGCTCACCTGTACTCCGTCTTCGGTCCAGTTCACGAAACTATAGCCGGAATTGGCGAGGGCCGTGAGGTTCACCGTCTCGCCGTGGTCGTAAGTGCCGTTACCCGTTACCGTCCCTCCGATTTCGGGATTTGCAGATACAGCTATCGCGTACTGGATGGATGAGAAACTGGCAGTGACGTTTCTGTCTGCGTTCATCGTGATGTTGATGGGGTTTGTTGAACCAGACAGGTCTCCGCTCCAGCCTGTGAAACTCCAGCCTTCCGAGGGATTGGAGGTCAGCTGAACGATCTCTCCGTGTGCATATGTGGCTTTATCCGGGTTTCTGGTTACCGCTCCCTGACCCGTTATATTTATTGTGAGTGTGTACGTCTTCTGGGTAAAGTTCGCCACGAGTGTTCTGTTTCCAATCGCTTCGAACGAGTAGTCCGGATCGCNTTCTGTTTCCAATCGCTTCGAACGAGTAGTCCGGATCGCCGCTCACCTGTACTCCATCTTCGGTCCAGCCGGCGAATTCGTAGCCCTCGTTGATTGAGATCGACAGATTGACTGTATCTCCGTGAACGAAAACTCCGGCGCCGATCGCATTGCCGCCGTCTTCTGGATCGCATAGAAGTTCAATCCTGTAGCTTGGAATGAATATAACACGGTATGTCGATGTGGTTTCGCCATCCTCCGCCGTAACTATTAATGTGGCTGTACCCGGCAGAGTAGCGGCCTGTACAACCTCAATCGATGCCATCGGATTGTTCGTGATACCTGAGACCACAGGCGGAAATAACACCTCGGGAGGGAGAATCACTTCATAATCGAACCTTTCGGGTGTGAATCCCGTAACTGCCGTCCCGTTGTACAGGAGTGAAGATAGAGAAGAATCGGTGCTCTTTTGAACGGTGAAGTGTATGTGGTAGAACAACCTGTCTTTACCGTTTAACGCTGTTACCGTTATCGTTGTCGTACCCGGAAGCGTTTCGGCGTTATCTATATCTATTACGACCCCTTCAACGCTCGGTGTGACCGTGACGATCGGAGCCTGGACCGTCCCGGCAGCCAGCTCAACGGTGTACTCGTTGACCTGTGGATTGAAATTCTCCAAAGGATTGCCGCTTATACTTATCCCTGTAAGTGATGCATCGTTCTGCCTTTGAACATAAGGACATGCAGTCAGCAGGAAAACAACAGCAACTGAAATCGCGATCAACACGTGTCTTTTCATTACAATTCCCCCAAAAAATGAAGTTTGTCTGAGAAATCGAGACATGCCGATAGAATACCTGGACAACTATTTCTTCAAAGTCCCGGTCCATTCGCCGATCTCTCTGGCCAGACTGTCAAGGAAGATCTTGCCGTCGTTGACGAAAGTACCGGTTGCCGTGACTGTAACTTTACCGTTCAAAATAACATCTCTCATCTCACCAACCACGGGCGGATACCGTAGCTGCATGGTGACGGTGAGGAAATTATCCGGCTTGTCGGTTATGATACCGGTGAAGTCGACTTTTATCAGCTCCAGTCCCGGGGGCATCGTGCTTCCCCAGCCTTCCAGATTGTTGCCGTCCTGGTGCGTTATCGCCATGGTTCCCGTTCCCTTGATAGTCGTGTTGCCACTCTTAACCTTTCCTTCCAATCTCCAGGTCCCGAAAACGGGAACGGCGTTCTTCGGGTCGGAATGTTTCTTCCAGAAACATCCCCCCAGAGTCAATGCGATGAAGAGAATAGCCAGAATAGCCAGTGTCTTTACTTTCATCTTTACCTCCTGAAGGGTTACTATTTATGGGCCGTCCATTCACCTATCTTCCTTGTGGGATTGAGAAGGAATATGCCATAACCGTCGCCCGTACCGTTAGATTCTGCGTAAATTGCGTTGCCCTCGACTCTGAGCTTGCCTTTCATCAGAACGTCGTATTCAACACCGTTCAGCGGGTTGGCTATAATTCCGGTTACGGTCATTTCAGTAGATGAAAATTGCACATCTACGGAAGCGATTTCTATTTCGAAGGTATCGCTCACTTCCTTCCCCTCTTCGTCGGTGTACGTGGAATTGGCAGTGAGCTCTACCGGTCCGGACATCTGCCAGTTTTGCTGACCGATAGTCAGAGTACCGTTTCCATCGGCCTTTACGCTGCCGTAAGTCCCGCTTTCGTAGTCGATGGAGCCTGTAAAGGTCCATTTCCCGAGATAGGGATTGGCGAAGCCGTAGTTGTTGGCGAAGACCGCGAAGTCGGCCAGGGTTATTGATCCGTCGGGAAGACCGGAAAAGGAGAATATCTTCTGCCATATACCCAGGTATTGCTTTTCGGATGCACCGATATCGTACTTTTCGTCGTATTCGGCTGATCCAGCTGAGAACCCGTATGCCGGGGCGAATGCCGCGAAGTCTGACAGTGTGATATAGCCGTCTCCGTTATAATCTCCAATCAGATCGGGAGCAACTGAGTTCTGTGTTAAGAACGAAGCTTTTTTAATTGGCAGGATAACCGTATCGTAGCTCGAGACCGTGATCGAACCGGGATTTTCAAATGGAATTGCGAGAACCGGTTCGGCAAAATCGAGATCTCTGAACTTCGAGAGTGCAATCGTTGTTCCGCTTGTATCTTGACGCGTTATCACCAGAACATCCTGCAGGGGGACGATGTTTTCAGCATAGATATGGGCTCCAGAAAGAGTTATCTCCAGAGCATCAATTCCCCTGCTAACGTACAGATCAAATCCACCGGCTTGCCTTACCAACTTAAAAGCGCTGTCGTTGTGTGAGGAGTGACTGCTAACGCAAGAGGCCAGAAACAGCACAATTATGGAAAGAATCATCGAAATCATCAGTGTTTTCTTCATTTCAAACCCCCTCATTGAATGGTGATTATCCCGACGTCGGATAGATCCAGTCCCTCAACTGCGGGAATAACATCTGTTTTGAAATTGACGCCGCCTTCGCTCAGATACTGAGAAAAAGATATCTCCGTTGTGCCGGTTTTGTCCAAAGCATTGAAGAATATTCTCAATAGTTCTGTGTTTTGAACATCGATGTCTTTTAGTCCGGCAATCGCCACGTGGATTATGTTGTCTTCTGGCTGTCTGGTTATCATCAGGCCTCCGACCAGAGATTGAACTATTCCCGGACAGGTCATATAGCTATCATCGAATTCAAGAACAACCTCAAAAGCGTTGATTTCACCGAGATTGTTTCCCTTAATAACGATACTTCCAAGGCTGTTGTTGACGAGCGTGGTATCGACTATTTCGAACGAGGGGCCCGCAACAACTATCGTCGATGCCTGGCTGATTACAGGATCGCCGGTCTTACCTTTTATATCGACGGGAGTGACTTCGAAGTAAATGTATTTGCCGACATCGTGAAACGTGAGCTGATATTCACGTGAGGTAGCCTGGGCAATAGCTGTTAGGTTTGTTCCGATGGCGTTTTCTGAACGGTACCATTTGTATTTCGAAGCTCCTTCATTGTCTTTTTCCGGATCTGTGTAGTTGTACTCTCCTTTCAATTTCTGCCCGCTTACCGTCTGGCCGGTGATTCTCACATTTGAAGCAACCGGTTTTTTGTTTATTGGTGGACAGCCTGTCAGTGCAACCAGCACGGTTGCCAAAATAAAGACATAATATATGAGTCTTTTCAATCGAATCACCCGCCTAATTTATCGTTATAGTTCCTGGAACCAGCGTGATATGGGGACTTCTTATTTCCTCAGGAGGCTGACTGTCGTTGGTGACTGCCGTTTCAACTTCGACATCGTTGTAAATGTATTTCGTGAAACCGATCGTAGTAGATCCACTCGAGACTTCTGAAACAGTTATCGTCGCTATTTTCTTTCTTGTGGAGAGATCTACCGGTTGACCTCCACCCACGAAATGAATGATTCCATCGGTTGATTTGAAGAGGTTTTGTAGAGTCCAGTTGAGCTCCGGATTGTTTGCCATGGCTAGTATTGAAAGCTTTGCAGGGTCATAGCTCAAAACGTATTCTATGGCTCCAACATTGAATCCGAAGTTTTCGGCGTAAACTTCGATCTGGCCGAAGCCATCGATAGTTTTATCGCTTATTTCGATAGTTCCCTTGATCATATTGAAATTGGCAACGAGCGTTCTATTCCCCGTGGCCGGGAAGGAGTAATTTGCCTTTGTGCTTACAACCGATCCTCCTTCTGTCCAGTTCAAAAATTGATAACCCGCATTCTGTGTCGCTGACAGGTTGACCTGCTGATTATGACTAAAAGTTCCACCGCCGGAGGCCGTTCCACCTTCTGACGGGTTGGCAGATACGGAAATAGTGTATGTCTTTATTTTGAAAGTGACCGCTATCGTGTGGTTGTCTGTGACATTGGTGAAAGTATAGTTTGTTACCGCACCGATCGAACTGCCGTCGATCTTTACATCTTCTATATTGTAACCGGTGTTCGGAGTAATTGTGAATGACTGATTCGCTCCATGGTTTACTTTCACATCGCCGGATGGACTAATACTTCCTCCCGCGCCGGCCGTTGCAGTAATTGTGTACTGCTTAATCATGAAACTGGCGATCACGGTCTTGTTTGAGTTCATCGTGATGTTTGCGGGGTTTGTAGAACCGGTCAA
>JAEAME010002504.1_pt1 | contig 10640 bp, 6 predicted proteins | sample 8958731 | NCBI WGS metagenome assembly JAEAME01 (sample SAMN16933194, study PRJNA681113) | bioreactor sludge metagenome | isolation source: anerobic bioreactor sludge (Control) | place: India:Bengaluru | collected 2018-10-24
AGTTGTCATAATCCCTGATGTGCAATTTTTTTGTATGAAAACTCGGAATGACACGATGTTTTTGTGTGTATTAGGGGGAATGAGACGGGGCGTTTTGCCAGAAGGCTGCTACAAGAAAATAATTGTATCAAAATGCCCCGCCTCATTCCCCCTTATCCCCAAGGAGACTGTGTCATCCCGAACAAGTTAATCCTGAGATTACGAAGGATTAATGAGTGAGGGATCTCTTTCTTTCGGCAGAGAATAAAAGAAAGATGTGTATAAAGATTAGGTTAGGGTGCAGGGGGTCGTTTTCAGGCTTTTAAGATAGTTTCGACTATCAGTAAAAGGCTGTTAATAGAACTTGTACCTCTTATCGACTATATTCGCAGATTTTCTGAGTGCTTCGTATGCTTCGTAGGTCCCCCTCATCTGGTATGTAGCCAGCAACCTGTCCTTTAGCAGTTTAAGATCCTGGTCGGGTGGTGTGGTAACGGAATTCACATTTATCATAAAGACACCGTTATTGCCTTTTACAGGGCCGGCAACAACACCTTGTCTGGCTGAGGAGGCTGCAGATATGAGGGCCGGCTCCGATCCAATATTGGGAATCGTATATGATCTGAAATTGATCTGTGTAGCTTCTTCAACAACCAGGCCCATCTCCCTGGCGATATCATCAAGTGTTTTTCCTTCCCCGCTGTTTTTCTCAAACTCTTCTGCGATGATCTCGGCTTTTTTATCTTTTATCAAGGCAAACCTTACGTCATTTTCAACATCCTTAAGGGTAGCTATTCCTTCTTCCTGTGCCCTCGTGCAGTAAGCAACAACATAAGTGTCGCCTATCTCAAATACAGCCTGCTGACTGGCATCAAGAACAATTTTGCCTGTCTCAGCAGAGAACAATGAAATAATGAGGGACCGTGGATTATCAAGCCCGGGGAGGGTTTTCTGGGCCGGTGTCACATCATTTGCCACTCTTTTATTCATCTTAAGAGAGGCGATAGAATTATTGAATTGTTCATAGGTACTGTTATTGCCAGCAAACTGGCTTGCTTCACTGTATGCTTTCTGATTTGTTGCCGAGCTTGCAGTTATTACACGGTCAACTATACCTATATTATATTTACGCACGTCCTTCGACTTTTCAAGCACTTCAATAATATGGACTCCATAGGTTGTTTCAGCTGTCACAAGGTCGCCCTTTTTTGCAGTGAAGCATGCATTGTTGAATGGAACCACCATCATTCCTTCGGGAAACCATCCAAGATCGCCTCCGACCTGGGCTGATCCCTGATCTTCGGAATTAGCCATGGCAAGAATATCAAATGAGACCCCTGACTTAATCAGATTAATCAGACTGTCGGCAACAGCTTTTGCCCTTGTAAGGGGTCGTAACTGACCCGATGATATCAGGATATGCCTTGCACGGACAGAGTCAGGCCTGTTGGCTGCATCAATAAGCTTAGCTATCTTGAATGAGCCTTCTTCCTGATAAGGTCCGAATACAGTAGCCTTGTCCTCAGATTTTACAAAGTCGCGAAGGGTTTCTGAAACATCTTCAATTGGTACGTAGAAGCCTGTGTGGCGTGTATCGGCAGTTAGATTGATGAATTCAACCGCATTAACTGATGCAGCAAATTCTTCTTTTGTCCTCGTGATCCAGTCTTCAGTATCCTTTATATCACTTTCGGATGGAACAACATCGAAAGTAACATATTCTATATCCCTCAGAGCTGTCCTTTTATAGTTATTTTTATGTGCGTTATAATATGATTCAAGATCACTCTGTGATACTTTTACAGATGAGTCAGGAACAGAAGCATAATTTTTCATTACATAACTGAAATCTACAGTGCTGTTGTTAAGTGCGTTATCAAATTCAGCCTGTTTTGAGGTTACATATAATCCTTTTGAAACGAGGTTATTATATTTTGTGTTCATCCTGTCATTTACTATCTCATCTTCAAAGAAGAGCCAGTATTTCTTTGCAGTCTCGTCGATATCTATCTGTTTCAGGAAATTTACAAGGAAGGATTTATTGAATACTCCCGTGCTCTGATCGGTAAATAACTGCATCACAATAGGATGAGGGTCATTCCCAAGGACAAGTTCATCAATCTCCTCGCTGCTTACACCGATCCCGAGATTTTTGTACTGGTTATCCTGGATCTTTTCCCTTACCATCTGCTGCCATACCTGTTCCCTTATGGATTCGTATGTTGACTCATCTATTGTTGCTGTACCTGATAATTTATAGATCTCAACAAGGCTCTGGACCCTTTCCTCGAAATCCTGGTATGAGATATATTCTCCGGCAATCTCACCCAGTTCATAGTATTTCCTGATCTTTCTGCTCTGGCCGCTGTTGTTTCCGAAGAAGTCACTGACAACGAACAGGAATAGTGAGAAACCTATTATTACGGCTACAAAAACCCCTGCTTTTTCCCTTAAAAACTGAATAGCTGACATTGAATATGCTGATTAAGATTTACTTTAATAATAACTTTTTAGAATTCAGGCGACAAATATAACAAAAATCATTAATAAAACTGATGACCGGGTTTTACTGTAAACCATGGTCTGGCTGACATTTTTCATTTTTGGTTATTATTTGGTTTGCCAGGGGATATTTAAAAATATTACAATAAAAAGCTAATTATATCTATAAAAAGGGGGGTGTTAGTCAAAAAATATATATTATTTTGAAAAAATATATGAAAAAATAGGGGGGTGTATTAAAAAATATATATTTTTGACAAAAAATATTTGAACTATGGCAGAATTAAGATTTAGTGCATTACGGGAGGTATTTAACAGAGAACCTGTAAAAATTGAAACTTCTTCAAAAATTGTCTCAAGGTATTTTGGAGAGGATGTATTTAATCTACACAAGATGGAGCATTACCTGTCGAAGGAAGCTTTCAGGGTAGTGAAGCGTGCGATAGATGAGGGAAAATCCCTGACCTGGCAGGAAGCTGAGCAGGTGGCCATCGGTCTCAAGGCCTGGGCTCTTGAGCGCGGTGTAACACATTTCACTCACTGGTTTCATCCCCTTACAGACGGAACTGCGGAGAAGCATGACTCCTTTCTTGAAGCCGGGGATGCAGGGCACATTGTCGAGAATTTCTCAGGAGCGGTTCTGGTCCAGTCTGAACCTGACGCTTCAAGCTTCCCAAGCGGAGGGATAAGGAATACTTTCGAGGCAAGAGGCTATACGGCATGGGATGTTTCATCACCTGTTTTCATTGTCGGATCAACACTTTGTATACCGACTATATTTGTATCGTATACAGGAGAGGCGCTAGACTACAAGGCACCTCTGCTGAAAGCCCTGTCGGCTCTTGATAAGGCTGCTGTTGCCGTTTGCCAGTATTTCGATAAGGATGTCACAAAAGTAATAGCAACCCTTGGGATTGAACAGGAGTATTTTCTGATCGATGAGGCTTTATTCTATGCCCGTCCCGATCTTGTGCTGGCTGACAGGACATTAATGGGGCATCAGTCATCAAAAGATCAGCAGCTGGCCGACCATTACTTCAGTTCGATACCTGAAAGGGTCATGTGTTTTATCCAGGATTTTGAATATTCCGCTCATAAGCTGGGGATCCCGGTAAAAACACGTCACAATGAGGTAGCTCCAAACCAGTTTGAATGTGCTCCTCTCTTTGAGGAAGTTAACCTTGCAGTCGACCATAACCAGCTTCTTATGGATATTATGAAACGTACTGCCAGGAAACATAAATTCAGAGTCCTGTTACACGAAAAACCCTTTGCAGGAATAAACGGTTCAGGTAAGCATAATAACTGGTCGATGGCTACAAATACAGGAAAGAACCTTCTGTCGCCGGGCAAAAATCCAAAGACAAACCTTCAGTTCCTGACTTTCCTTGTAAACGTTATCAAGGCGGTCCATGACAGCAATGAACTTATAAGGGCTTCAGTAATGAACGAATCAAACTCGTGGAGGCTTGGTGGTCATGAGGCTCCCCCGGCAATAATTTCTGTGTTCCTTGGTGATTACCTGCAGAGTATCCTGAATGATCTGTCCAAAAAAGTGACCGACAGGAAAATGACCCCGGCCCAGAAAACAGAGCTCAAGCTTGGAATAGGAAAAATCCCCGAAATTCTGCTCGATAACACTGACCGTAACAGGACTTCTCCGTTCGCATTTACGGGGAACAGGTTCGAGTTCAGGGCTGTTGGTTCTTCTGCCAACTGTAGTGCAGCAATGATAGCACTAAACTCAGCTGTTGCATACCAGCTTACAAATTTCAAGGAAGAAGTAGACCAGATAATAAAGAAAGGAAGGAACAAGGATGAAGCCATCTTCCAGGTGCTTAAGAAATATATCCTTGAATCAGAAAATGTTCTCTTTGAAGGGGATAACTACTCCAAAGAGTGGCATGCCGAAGCAACAAGAAGAAAATTATGCAATATTGCCGGTGTGCCTGATTCAGTTAAATGTTTTCTGACGGAGGGATCAAGGAATGTGCTTGTTGGGTCAGGGATATTTACAAACAAGGAACTTGAAAGTCGTGTTGAGGTTGAATATGAAAAATTCACCAAAAAAGTTCAGATAGAAGCCCGGGTATTGGGTGATCTGGCTATCAACCATATAGTTCCTACAGCTATCAAATACATGACAACACTGATTGAGAATGTGAAAGGACTGAAAGAAGTGTTCACTGATAAGGAATTTGAGCATCTCGCAGGGTCGAGGAAAGAGCTGATAGTAACTTTGTCTGACCATATCAATGAGATCAGAAAGCTTGTTCATGATATGATTGAGGAGAGGAAGAAGGCGAATGTAATTGAAGATGAATATAAGAAAGCAATTGCCTACGAGAAAAAAGTCAAACCCTATCTTGACGAGATAAGGGAACACATCGACAAACTCGAACTGATTGTAGATGATGAGATGTGGCCCCTGCCAAAATACAGGGAACTGCTGTTCACCAGGTAAGGAAGAGGTCATTAATAATACAGAAATAATGGGAGCAGGGGCGTTGCATGCAACGCCCCTGCCATTATTATAATAATATTGTCAGCATACCGTTAGCAGAATATAAAGGTCTAATTAAATTGATTATTTTTATGCTCAAATATTAAGGGGTATAATGAAAAGATTACAGTTCCTTATAATATTACTTATAATATTTGCTTTCCAGGATTCTCAGGCACAGTCGAAGAAAATTGGAAGAGCATACGATTCATTTCAGGCAGGTGAATACTACGAAGCTATTGATCATTTCAAGGCTGCATATTCCAAGACGGGCAAGAGTGACAGGGAAAGCCGTGCGGAACTCACTTTCATGATAGGGGAATGCTACCGTATCATCAACGATCCCAAAAATGCCGAGACCTGGTATAAGCTGGCAATAAAATCATCAAACTCAAAGCCGGATGCACAGTTCTGGCTTGCTGAATCACTTAAAAAGAGCGGAAGATATCAGAATGCAATTGACGAATTTAAAAAATATAAACAGATAGCCCAGACTGATGCAAGGGCTGACCAGGAGATAAGAGCCTGCGAACTTGCCCTTGAGTGGCAGCGAAACCCTGAATCATACAAGGTTGAAGAAATAAAAGATCTTAATTCAAGGGAATCGGATTTTAGTCCGGCATACGGACGTGACGACTTTGGTGTTGTACTATTTACATCATCACGTGAAGATGCCTCAGGAAACAAAACACATGGAGCAACAGGTCAGGGTTTTACTGATATCTTCGAAAGCCGTATTGATAAAAAATCAAAATGGAGCACACCTGTCCCCATTGATGTTATAAACAGCGAAGCTGAAGAAGGAACTCCATTTATAACAAGTGATTTTAAGGAGATATATTTTACCCGTTGTGAAGCAGGCAAGCGTGAACAAAAAGGATGCGTGATAATGCTGTCGAAAAGGACCGGCGATCAGTGGAGCGAACCAAAAAATATTGGGGTCCTTTCTGATTCTCTCGTTGCTGCGCATCCGGCCTTATCGCCCGATGGTACAACACTGTACTTCGTTTCCGATATTCCGGGCGGCTCAGGCGGTAAAGATATCTGGATGGTATCAAGGGCATCAACCGGAGATGCATGGTCCAGACCCCGGAACCTGGGTCCTGATGTTAATACTCCCGGGAATGAGGTCTTCCCGTATGTAAGGAATGACGGAACACTCTATTTCTCTTCTGACGGACAAATAGGGATGGGAGGCCTTGACATTTTCAAAGCTGTGCCGCAACCCGATGGCTCATGGATTGTAACAAACATGAAACCACCGATAAACAGCTTCACCGATGATTTCGGAATCGCCTTTGAAGGAGATGCCGAACGGGGTATTTTCAGTTCCACAAGAAAAGGAAGAGGTAACGACGAGCTCTATTCATTCGAGATGCCACCCCTCTTATTCAGTGTAACGGGACTTGTTAAAGATGAGAAGACAGGAGCCCCCATAACGGCTTCAACTATCCAGCTGATTGCAAGTGACGGATCAAACCTTCAGGCTGAGACAGGTAACAGCGGTGATTTTAAGTTTGAACTCAAACCGGATGTTGATTATATCTTCCTGGCCTCCAAACGCGGATACCTTAACGGGAAAGAAAGGGAGACAACGAAAGGACAGGAGAAAAGCCGCGATTTCATGGTAACGATCCTTCTTACTGCTATAGACAAGCCGATAGAATTACCGAATATATTTTACGATTTTAATAAATGGGATCTTCGTCCTGAATCTATGGTCTCACTTGACAAACTGATAGAGACGCTTAACGATAATCCCAATGTTACTATTGAACTGATGTCTCATACCGACTCGCGTGATACCGAAGAATTCAACCTTGACCTTTCCCAGAAACGTGCACAATCAGTTATCCAGTACCTTATTGAAAAAGGAATTGAATCTGGCAGGCTTTCTGCAAAAGGTTATGGCGAATCAAGTCCTAAAGTTGTTGATGCCGACATTACTTCACAGTGGTCATTCCTGAAAAACGGAACAACATTATCAGAGACCTATATAAATACCCTTGTCACCGAGGAGCAGAAAGAGATTGCTCACCAGATAAACCGCAGAACCGAATTCAGGGTGCTGAGAACTGATTACGAACCGCCGAAGAAATGAGCTTAAACAACTTTTTCCTTATTTGACATTCCAGCGCCGGTAAAATGTCGGAAGAATCAAAATACATCAAGAGAGGCGTTTCTTCACAGAAAGAAGATGTCCACAATGCTATTAAGAATATAGATAAAGGCTTGTTTTCCAAGGCTTTCTGCAAAGTAGTACCTGATATTCTCGGAGGGGATCCTGAATATTGCAGCATAATGCATGCCGATGGAGCAGGAACAAAATCATCACTTGCATACCTGTACTGGAAAGAAACAGGTGATATGTCGGTATGGAAAGGCATAGCCCAGGATTCAATTGTGATGAACCTCGATGACCTTTTATGTGCAGGAGCCTGTAATAATATTTTTCTTTCTTCAACAATCGGAAGGAATAAAAACCTTATCCCGGGAGAAGTTATTTCAGCATTGATAAATGGCATGGAAGAGGTTCTTGAGGATCTTCGTAAGCTTGGAGTCGGCATCTGGTCGACAGGTGGCGAAACAGCCGATATAGGCGATCTTGTAAGGACAATAGTTGTTGATTCAACAGTTATTGCCCGCTTAAAGAGGAGCGAGGTAATTTCAAATCACAATATAAGACCCGGAGATATAATTGTCGGATTCGCATCTTATGGACAGACTACCTACGAGAAAGAATACAACAGCGGTATGGGCAGCAACGGACTGACTTCTGCCAGGCACGATATTTTCTCATCATATCTGGCTGAGAAGTATCCTGAGAGTTATGATCCATCAATTCCCGGGGAGCTTGTTTATAGCGGTAAACTAAAGTTGACAGATAAACCTGAAGGTCTTACAATGGATATAGGGAAGCTTGTTCTGTCGCCAACACGAACCTATTCTCCAGTAGTAAGGAATATCCTTGGTAAGATGAGAGATGAGATCCACGGTATGATACATTGCTCGGGAGGCGGACAAACAAAAATTCTCCATTTTATTGATAAGATGCATGTTATTAAGGATGATCTTTTCCCTTTGCCTCCTTTGTTCAGAATAATTCATGAACAATCCGGAACTGACTGGAAAGAGATGTACCAGGTATTCAATATGGGGCACAGGCTGGAGATCTATACAGATATTAAAAATGCTGAAGCTCTGATAAGTATTGCCGGGGAATTCAATTTAGAAGCCCGTATCATTGGACACTGCGAACCATCAGATAGAAAACAGCTTTCTATTGTATCCCCCTTCGGTAAATTCGAGTACGTATAATCCCTCTTCAACCCTGCTTCTTAACGCCACTGATTGTATCACCCTAATCCACTTCAAAGGGGAAAAAAACATCCCCCTGCCCCCTTCAAAGGGGGAATAAGAAGGTGTAGCTTTTTTATTATATTTGCACCCTGAAATTCAAAACAGATGGCTAATAATCTGATTCTAGAAAAGCTGGAAGGAGTCAAGCAAAGGTTTGTTGAGGTTGGTGAGCTTCTGACAAATCAGGAGGTTCTCTCAGACATGGAAAGGTATATCAGCCTTAACAGGGAATATAAAGATCTTCAGCCAATTATTGAAGCCTATGAGAAGTACAAGCTGGCACTTTTAAATATAAGCAGTGCCAAAGAGCTCCTGTCAGTTGAAAAAGACGAAGAAATGCGCGAGATGGCTAAAGCCGAGCTCGAGTCATTGAGCGGAAAGATACCTGAAATGGAGGAGGAGATAAAGATGCTTCTGATACCTGCTGATCCGGAAGATGACAAGAATGCGGTTGTGGAAATAAGGGCCGGAACGGGAGGGGATGAAGCAAGTATTTTTGCCGGAGATCTTTTCAGGATGTACTCCAAGTTTTTTGAGCAGAGGGGGTGGAAAGCTGAGATTAACCGATATTCAGAGGGTACTGCCGGCGGGTACAAGGAAATAGTTCTGAGTGTGAAGGGCGACGGGGTGTATGGTATAATGAAATATGAGTCGGGAGTGCACAGGGTTCAGCGGGTTCCCCAGACAGAAACACAGGGGCGCATCCATACCTCTGCTGCCACTGTTGTTGTTCTTCCGGAAGCAGATGAGTTCGATGTCACAATCAGGAATGAGGATGTCCGCAAAGATACATACTGTTCATCAGGGCCAGGGGGACAATCAGTAAATACAACCTATTCAGCTATAAGGCTTACTCACATCCCGACTGGAATTGTTGTAACATGCCAGGATGAAAAATCACAGATCAAAAATTATGAAAAGGCCCTTGCTGAACTGAGGACTCGTCTTTATAACCTTGAATATCAGAAGTATCTTGATGAAGTTTCCCGCAAGAGGAAAACAATGGTATCAACTGGTGACCGTTCTGCAAAGATCCGGACATATAATTATCCGCAGGGCAGGATGACTGATCACAGGATCAATCTAACGATGTATAATCTTCCGTCGGTCCTGGATGGCAATATTCAGGAGGTGATCGATAAACTGCAGATGGCTGAAAATGCGGAAAGACTTAAAGAAAGTGATATTTAAACTCCTTCAATATGAATCATTTACAGTTATTTGAGAGAATAGTAAAGAAACGTTCTTTTCTCTGTGTCGGGCTTGATTCAGAGTTTGAAAAGATACCGGCAGTACTAAGAGATGCTGTCGATCCTGTTCTGGAGTTTAACAAAAAGATAATTGATGCAACAAGTCAGTATGCTATTGCCTATAAGCCAAACCTAGCATTCTATGAGTCTGAGGGAAGCAAGGGACTGATATCTCTTGAGTCGACAGTAAAATATATAAGGGAGAACTACCCTGACATTTTCATAATTGCTGATGCGAAGAGGGGAGATATTGGTAATACTTCAAAGATGTATGCCAAAGCTTTTCTTGAGAATATGCCCTTCGATGCAGTGACAGTGGCTCCCTATATGGGTGAGGATTCGGTTACTCCTTTTCTTTCCTATGAGGGTAAATGGGTTGCATTGCTTGCACTTACTTCAAATAAGGGTGCTGATGATTTCCAGTATCACAATGAGGATGGGATAAAACTCTTTGAAAGAGTCCTTTCTGTATCCAGAAATTGGGGTACTGTTGACAATATGATGTATGTGGTCGGTGCAACAAGGCCTGAGATGATCAAGGAGATACGAAGAATAGTGCCTGAGCATTTCCTCCTGGTACCGGGCGTCGGGGCTCAGGGAGGAAGTCTTGGTGAGGTGGCAAAATATGGAATGACAAATAAATGCGGACTGCTTGTTAACTCATCAAGGGGAATAATCTTTGCAGATAATACCGAAAGTTTTGATAAAACAGCTTCTGCAAAGGCGAGGGAAGTCCAGCAGGAGATGGAAGGCTATCTGAAAGACAGGAACCTCATTTAAAGCCCTAATAGACTCATAATTAGACTAATTAAAAAGGGATTCCGTATTACACGTTAGAAGTCAGAAGTTCCAGGACTATCAGACTCTAAGACTCTAAGACTAGGAGACTCTAAGACTAGGAGACTCTAAGACTAGGAGACTAGGAGACTCTGAGACTCTAAGACTAACTAAGAATTTGCATTTGACCGGGATTCTTCGTATCTTTATTTTTTCCTGTTTTCCGCAATGCAGCACCTCAATAATACTTAAGAATGATTTGATACAGG
>JAEAME010002505.1_pt1 | contig 10640 bp, 11 predicted proteins | sample 8958731 | NCBI WGS metagenome assembly JAEAME01 (sample SAMN16933194, study PRJNA681113) | bioreactor sludge metagenome | isolation source: anerobic bioreactor sludge (Control) | place: India:Bengaluru | collected 2018-10-24
TGGGTGACCGGTTTCCACTGCTTCCTTGGAGACCTCATTGGCCGTTCTCAGATGTTTTAGCACCTGCTCATGAGTGAGGGAGAACCCCTCCAGGTCCGAAGAAAGTTTCTGGTCCCCGGATCCGTTCCCAACGCAGGCGGCCAGGGGCAAAAGCAGGAATGCGAGCAAAACTATCACTGCGATGTTCTTCACTTCAATTCTCTCCTCTCGGTTATTATTTCACCTGCTTCGGTTTGTCACGGGCTGTAGCTCAATGGTGAGGTCTGCTTGAGCGTTTCTGCAAAATCTTTATGGTTAATAATACTATTGCGGCCAGCAAAATGGCTATGGCAATCAACCATGCAATGACGATCGGATTGCTCAGCAGTATTGCGGGCGGGTACTGGAAAAACTGTACCTTTAGAACCGGCAATACCAGCAGGGTCCTGGCGATTTCGACAGGTGGAAACTGCTCGCTTTTACCTGTGGCCAGAACGTATTTACCCTGATAATTGTTGCCCGATACTTCAACTTCATATCGGCCTTCAGGAGCCGTTGCTTCATACTCGGGACCCCATAAATAATAATCGCCGCCGTACTCTTCATAAAACTCTTTCCACACGACGGAATCGGCGTCCAGCCTGGCATACTCCACCCTCTTGCCTGCAGCAACCCTGTACACGATAGCCGAATACCTGCCCTGCGGATTTGAGGACTTCGGGACCAGCAAATTTAAATATAGCAGGAAAGGTTTCTGAGATTCGATGATATAGATGCGGGGCGCGCCGCTGAGGGTATCATAGTATGCTTTTGAAACCTCCGGGTCGACTACTTTCACCGGATCTTGGCACACCAGCCTCGGTTGATGGGCATCGGCTGCCCAGGGCTGCGCAAGGGTAATGATAATTGCGATCAACAGGCCTGTAAAAAGCCTTTTCGGCATAGCACGGTTGACCTGCGGCATAAGACCGTCTGCTGTGGTATATTTACTCAGCATAATGTGACGGACGGCTACGCTATTACGATGACACCGCAGCTATTCTATTGGATAGACCTGGGTATTGCAATTTCAATTCCCGTTCTTTTTATCGTTCTCCGCCTGATCGGCAAGCTGGGAAAGTTCGACTGGGTTATGTTCTGGATTGGCTGCGCAGTAGGTGCGCTCTGGGAGTTGCCCTTCTATTTTATTGGTCCGTACTTCCTGGCGGATCCCTTGTATGTACTCAAATCAAATATACCGTATCCGCTCTTTCTGCTGCATTTTGTACATTGTTTCTGGGACGGAGGACTGTTTATGGTGGGCGTGCTGCTGGTCAGGATACTGTGCAAAGTGCCGCACTTCACCGTTTTCAGGTGGAGGGAGTTACTGGTCCTGCTTGTATGGGGAGCTGTGCAGGAGCTTGCCGTTGAATTGATCTCCACCGGTTCATCCGGTTGGGCATTCGTGCCTCACTGGTGGAACCCGGTCATGTTCAGATTCAACGGATCGGATATTACCCTAATTCCGCAGCTGATATGGCTGATAGCGCCGATTATTTTCTATCTGGCAGCCGTGAGGGTTCGCAAAGCGATAACTGTCAGCTGAAAGCTGCCCCGGACTGCCACATGCAATACCGGTGGGAGAGCGTCTGACCGGCATTTAGTGACAGGGTGGCAACTCTAACTTGAAAGATGGTACACTCCTTAGTCAAGGGGGGTGAAAACCGATCAGATGTCTCTTGATCAGAGCAAGCAGCTACTCCGGACAAAGTTCTATATCCCTGCAGTTCGCTCCAATCAGGTGTCCCGCCCCCGCCTTATCGACCTGTTGAATGAGGGGATAGATCGAAAACATATTTTAGTTTCCGCCCCTGCCGGTTACGGCAAAAGCACACTGGTCGGCAAATGGATAAAAGAAACGGGTGTCCTCTCTGCATGGCTCTCTCTGGATGCCGGGGATAATGATCCCACCCATTTTCTACAGTACTTGCTTACAGCCTTTCAGCCTGTTGCTCCGGGCATCGAAGACGACATACCGGACATGCTGCGGCCGGCTCAATATGAAAACATAATCAACCACCTGACCAATCAGCTTGCTTCAATTGCAGAGCCGTTCGTGCTGGTGCTGGATGATTTCCATGTCATTAACTCTGAAGCTGTATTAAAAATAGTCTCTTTCCTCATGGAGCATCTGCCACAACAGATACATCTGATTCTTCTTACACGAATCGATCCGCCTTTACCGCTCTCCCGTCTGCGGGCCCGCAACCAGCTCATGGATATACGCGCCGACCAGCTATGCTTTACACATGATGAGATTGCTGCCTTCCTAAATGATGTGATGGGGTTGCGACTATCTGCTGATGATCTTTCCGCCATTGAGGCGCGGACAGAAGGATGGATAGCTGGTTTACAGCTGGCTGCCGTTTCTATGCAGAGCAGTAAAGATATTCACGGTTTTGTTTCAGCCTTCACCGGCAGTCACCATTACATAATGGATTATCTGCTTGAAGAAGTAATCAGGTTTCAGCCTAAAAATATTGGCGACTTCCTCATGCGGACCTCGATCTTGGACCACATGTGCGGACCGCTATGCGAGTCTGTAATTAATGCTGAATTGGTAGTACCCTTAGACGGGCAATCAATACTGGAATCATTAGAGAAGATGAACCTCTTTGTCATTCCGCTTGACGACGAGCGGCGCTGGTATCGCTATCACCATCTCTTCGCGGAAGTATTAAGGAAGCGGCTGGAACAGCATTATCCGGATTCAATCTCCAGTCTGCATCAGCGTGCCTCCCAATGGTTCGAGCAAAATGGGCTGATCCCCGAAGCCATTTGCCATTCGCTGACAGCCGGTGACCATGACAGGGCGATTCAGCTCATTGAGCAGTATGGCGGTGTTCTGATTATCAGCGGTGAAGTGAACACTCTTGCCGGCTGGATCAAAAGGGTCGAATCGCAGGCCCGGACCCGTCCCTGGGTACAAATTCTCAAAGGCTGGGTATCCGCTGTAACAGGATTCCCCGAGCGGGTGGAAGAGACACTGCAGACTGCGGAGAGAATGATCGCTTCGCAGGAACCCCCGGCAGAACTCAATGTCATGCGAGGCGGGATCGCCACCGCCCGGGCTTATTCGACGTATCAGGTAGGTGAGGCGGCCCGGGCTGTAAGTTACGCCCGGCAGGCACTGGAGTATTTAACAGATACTGACGACCTGACCTCCGGCATCTTGCGTACCATCGCTGCGGCTCTGCTGGGAGATGCCAGCGCGATGAACGGTGAACTGGAGGAGGCCCGGCAGGCCTACTTAAAAGCAAAGCAGATCGGTCAGGCCGTTGGCGACATTCACCTGGTTATTCTCGTCAATTCCAACCTCGGGAACGTTCTGGTGGAGCAGGGCCGACTGCGTGACGCCATGGCAATCTATTCCGAAACCCTGGAGATAGCGACGCGCCCCAATGGTAAAAAGTTGGTGATAGCCGGGCGGGTGTTGGGGGAAATGAGCCAGGTATCCTACGAATGGAATAACCTGGAAACTGCAGCTGAGCAGGCTCGCCAGGGCATAACGCTGTGTAACTACTGGGGCGCTCCGGAATATGAAGCAGTCGGCTTGTTGGCGCTGGCGCGGGCGGAGCAGGTCAGGGGCAACCGGCCGGCGGCGCTGGAAGCTATGTACAGCGCCGAGAGGCTGGTGAGCGAGCATCTGCTGTTGCCCAAGAGTTTAACATGGGCCAATTACGCCCTCGCGCGCCTGTGGATTGCCCAAGGCAATTTCGAGAAGGCAGCCCGCATAGTTCAGGCGGGCGGATTAAAAATCGATGACGAGATTATTTTCCAGCGCGAACCCGAATTTGTGGTCCGGCTGCGTTTGCTTCTGGCTCAGGGAGATTATGATACTTCCCTTTCCTTAAGCAGGCGCCTGCTTGAGAAAGCCGGGACCGGCAGGCAAACAGGGCGGGTTATCGAGGTCCTGGTTCTGCAGGCGCTTGTCTTCCTGGGCAGACAGGAAACGGAGCAGGCTCTGGCGGTGCTGAAAAAGGCTCTCGCGCTTGCCGGGCCTGAAGGGTACATCCGTACATTTGTGGATGAAGGTGAGCCGATAGTCAGGTTGCTGCACCTGGCCAGATCACGGCATATTGAGACGGAATATATCACCGACCTGCTATCCGCGGTTGAAAAAACCGCCGGCATTGCTCAGCCCCCGGCTGAACTTCTGCATGAGCCGCTGACGGCGCGCGAGATAGAGGTATTGAAACTGATCGAAGCCGGTTGCTCCAATCAGGAAATCGCCGAGAAACTGGTCATATCCTTTACCACCGTCAAACGCCATATCAGCAATATCTATACCAAGCTGGATGCAAAAAGCAGGACACAGGCAATCGCCATCGGGAGAGAGCTCAAGCTCTTCGAGTAAACTGCACCGGCAGGCACCTTAATTAGCCGTCGGCAGATTATCTGCCGCCGGCTTTCTGTTTATTAACCAGCTTTTCCCGCGTCCTTAAAAGTACAACCCCGCATACAACCCCGGATGCAACCTTTTGACGATGTACCGTTACCGGGGACTTGCTAAATTGGAACCATGAAGAACATGAATAGTGAAAACGGCAGTGAGAAGAGGAGTGCTCTTTCCAGCAGCGTTCAGGGACGTTTCTTCGAGATCCGAGTTAAAGGCCATCTTGATGAAAGCTGGTCGGACTGGTGGGAAGGCCTGGAAATGAATCTGTCGGAGAATGGAGAAATGATGCTTTGCGGGCGCATCCAGGACCAGGCGGCGCTGATGGGGATCCTCAACAAACTGTACAGCCTGAATCTGGCTCTGCTTTCAGTCAGAGAGACCAATCAAACGAAATAAAGTAGGTATTAAATTTAGAGGAGGTTATTAAAAATGGAAAACACACTGAGTATCGACCCCAGGCCGGCAACAATGCCGAAGAGCGCGCTCTTCATCGAGAAGGTGCACAGTTGCGCGGATTGCCCTATCAGGCAACTGGCCATCAAACATCCGAAGTCGGTATTTGCCAGGCTCCACATCTGGCACAAAACGTGGTGGCCGGGCTGGAAGGCCCACCAGATGAGGTCATGCGGCTTCGCTGCCGGGACAGGTGCCTGAGCTTGAAATCATGGAACTTTGAAGGGAATATCAAAATAAATCAGCAAAGGAAAAAGAAGGAGGAATTAATACAATGGCAAACAGCAACAAAAATTTCGAACAGACATGGTCGGCGATAGGGTGGGGATTGTTTCTTATACTCGTCGGCGGACTATTCCTGGCGGGCAACCAGGGGTGGCTCAATCAGGGCAGCGGATGGTCGTATTTCATCATCGGCCTGGGCGCAATCCTGATCCTTGGATTCTGTGTCCGCTATTTCGGGATCCTGCCGGACCGCCGGAGCGGTGTCGGAGGACTGATCGCCGGGTTGGCCCTGGTACTAATTGGGACTGCTTTTCTTTGTGGTCTCGGCAACTGGTGGCCTCTGGTAATACTGGTAATAGGCATAGGCATCCTGGTAAACGGGATTGTGACACGGGAAAGAGTTGTCACGGATGGAAAATAGTACCGGGAAGAGAAACGTAATGATAAGCATCGCAGGGGAGCATCAGCTCCCCTGCGATTAGGGCTCAAAGGGAGGTACCACAAATGAACAAAGAGAATATAGCAACAGGCGGTATATACGGAATAATCGCGGCAATCGTAAGCACGATCGTAATCGATATCGTAGCCCTGATCACGCTTTCAGCTTTGGGGTTATCTTTAGCGTCTTTCTTCGCCTTGATCGGCCGGTGTTTCCTGACCCTTATCGGGGTAGTTGCGGTTAACCCGGTCTGGCAGGGAATAACGCTGCATTACTCGATCGCAATTCTGACCGGACTGGCTGTCGGCCTCTTAACGCAGAGATTCCGTAAGCTGCGGTTCAGCTCATATCGAAAAGGTATATTGTTGAGCGTCATCATCGCTCAGGTCGAAGGAAACTCGTTATTTTACCTGATGTCCGTGATAATACAGATTCCACAAGCTGAGCTGATTTTTATGTATGGGATGTGTTTTTTCCTTCACCTGATCTGGGGCGTGTGTCTCGGGTTAATCATATCTTATTGCCAGCAGCGTAAGTTCATCAGCGTGGCTTCACCCAACGTACCTTAAAACAACCCTGTAATACTTTATTTGACAGCAATAGGGCCCCTGTGACTGAACCTAAGCGTGTGTTCAACTATGTTACGGTTTTTATTGACCTGTTGCATCGCTACACGTATAATACACGTATACAGAGGTGTGATATGCAGAAAAAACTGACACTGACGGTTGATGCTGAGGTTTATGAAGGGCTGCGTAAAGTTATAGGACCACGGAAAATTAGCAAATTTATTGAGGACCTGGTGAGGCCGCATGTTATCCGCCCTGATCTGGACGCAGCCTATGCTAAAATGGCGCGGGATAAAGACAGGGAGTCTGAAGCTGTTGAATGGGCCGAGATCGCCATTAAGGACATGAATGATGCAACGGGGTGAGGTGTGGTGGATTAACTTCGATCCCTCCATCGGTGGAGAAATAAAAAAAGCACGGCCTGCTGTGATAGTCAGCAATGACTCTTCAAATAAATTCCTGAACCGTGTCCAGGTTGTGCCTTTAAGCAGTAAAACAGATAAGCTTTATGCCAGTGAAGCAAAGGTCGTTGTCGTGGGAAGGGAAAGCAAAGCGATGGCTGACCAGCTCGCAACCGTGAGCAAAGAGCGGCTGTTTCGTCTTGAGGGCAGTCTTTCTCCGGCAGATATGCGCAAAGTTGAGGAAGCAATTAAAATTCAACTGGCGATTATCTGAGCGGATGCTACCAGTCATGAGGCTGGCAGGTCTGGAAAGTCTCTATCTCCCTGAACAGGTTGTCGCGCGTGATCTTTATACCGTCCCTGGCGGACTTATACGACGCAAGTGTCCAGGCGAAGGTAAGGTATGAATCTTCCGGTGTGGCGCCCCAGGCGCCGTCGATAGCATTTTTCAGTGTATGCTCATTCCGCACTTTGTCGATAAAGAATTTCATCTGCCGGTAAAACATGGTATTTTTCGTGCCGTAAGGCGACAGGGCGGAAGTATAAAGATTAAGGGGTATATTGGGAAGACGATATATCCCGACTTTCATTCCACGTTTCTGGTAAGCATGGCCGGCTTTGAAGGCGATCTTGCCCTTCTCTCCGTAGATATATCCACGCTCAAAACCATAGGGCCATCCCGTGCGGACGACATTCTTGTCATAGAGAAAGATCGCGCCATTAGATAGCCTGAAAGTGGCTACGGCTATGTCCTCGAAAGGGCGTATACTGGGATAACACCTTTTGGTCTCGCATGAGACCTGTTCGATCTCCATGCCGTAGAACCGGATGATGTCGATATAGTGCGGCGCGTGATCGAAAAAATCGCCTCCCCCGGCCCTGACGTCGCTGTACCTCCAGAAACCGAACTGCCTGTCTACATCGAATCCGTGTTTCTTGAGTTTTTGAGCAACAGATCCCAGCCAGCCCTCGCTGAGATTCGGAATGAAAAAGTACCAGAAGATGCTGACCTGGAAGATCCTTCCCAGGACATTTTGCATCAGCAATTCCCTGATCCTCTGGTGTCCCGGCTCGAAGCGCTTGCAGTGGCCCATCAGTATATAGACGTTATGTTTTTTGCCCGCTTCGACTATCGCGCGGCAGTCTTCAAGGGTAGTCGCCATCGGTTTTTCACACAGGATGGGAAGGCCTTTTGCGGCGCTGTCTTCTACATGGCGCGCGTGGACCCAGGGGGGTGACGAGATGACGACGGCATCCAGGTCTTCACGCTCAAGCATGGCGCGATGGTCTTCATACACACCGCGTACCCTGTACTTTTTTGCGAAGAGCTCCCTGTTGTACGGGTCGGGATCACTGATCGCGGCAACATAGGCCCTCCCGTCCGCTTTGATGGCCGGGCCATGCCCCACCCGGCAGATATTTCCCGCACCGATCAGACCTATCTTCGTTTTCTTGCTTCGTTCCATACCTCTTCCCCCGGAACTTCAGACTATTTTATGATTTTATCTGCCGCAATACATTTTCCAGATAGGCTTTTGACTCCATTGCCCAGGCGTCGATATCAACCGGATGTCCCGTATGCACCTGCACGGTTAAATCGCCGGAATACTTTATTTCTTTCAGCGCGGAGAAGAAGGCCTTCCAGTTGACCGAGCCTCGCCCCGGCGGAAGGTGGACGTCGCCCTGGCCGACTCCGTCATTGTCGTTGCAGTGAACATAGACAAGGTCCTTTCCGGCCTTGCGGACGGCATCGGAAAGGTTGGGATCGGTGATGTTCTGATCGGCTGTATCGATCATGACCTTACACTTCGGCGATTTAATCTCCCTCATCATCTGCAGCGCATCATCCAGTGTAACCACCACGCGTGATTCACACCAGGTGAGCGTATGAATGGCCATCATGATGCCTTTTTCTTCAGCGTGCCTGACGACCTCACGCATGCATTCACGGTTCCATTCCCACGCCTGTTCCCGCCGTGTTCCATGTATCATGTGTCCGGAGATCATATTAACCATGGGGATCCCCATATCGGCCGCCATATCGACGCAATCGATATAGTATTCCACGGACTTCTTCCTGATCGCCTCTACTGAATGAGAGAAGTTGAGATGAAGCGCCAGCCCGCCTCCGTTGACCGAGAGCGCCACCGCTTCAAGGCCGGATTCTTTGACTATCTTCATTACCTGTTTGCGGGCCTTTTTATCGTACAGGTCGGGGCCGAGATGAGGGCTGTAGGCCCAGAAGTCAACCACTTTGTATCCCATCCGGCCGATTCTCCTCACGGCCTCCTCCAGGGTTGTGTAGTCTAGATAGCCCATCGTGCAAAAACCTAAACGCATAACACTCTCCTTTTGGTTGATGTATTAATGCTGGATTCCCCTCATCGATTCGCTTGCCTTCTCCCCGTTATATAGATGGCTCCAATGACAAAGGCAAATAGAATAAGGGCCCCACTGATGTACAGGACGATATTGGTATCAGCAAGCTGGTCAACCACGAAGCTGCCCGCATTGGTCCCGCCCACGTACACACTGTAGACGCCCGGTTCATTGCGCGTCACGGTGAATGTGAATGGCAGGTTGCTGCCGCTTGTCACAGTGACTCCCCGGCTTGCCTCTTCCCGCCCGTTGACATACAGAGTCAGCCGGGTTGATCCATTGACTGCCCCCGTGTTGGCAACATGAGCTGTTACCGTGACAGGAGTGCCGGGTACTACTTTAGTGGTGGATAGTGATGCGCTCTGTACCTTTATGTTGGCGAGGGCCACTGGCGCCTGCGGAGCTGCAGGCAGGGACGACTGCCCGCGTGGGGCGTGGGATCCGGCCCCCGCAGCAGATGTAATGATGGGGAAAGCGGGTCCGCCCGGATCGACGATTGTCCCGTTGGCCGCATGGTCTGAGTCGCCATTCCCTCCATCTCTAAGCGTGAGCCTGATGGTGCGGTCGCCGACAAGTGTCATAAAGTGGGAACAATCAATAACGGCGCCGTTCTCGCATTTTAAGTACTTGACATCAGCCGGCAGTGCACTGGGGAACGTGATGGTGACCGTAGCTATACCACCCGGCGGCAGCCCGGTCACATTGAAGTCGAACATGCCGTAAGGGAATTCATATCCCGACGGCACACAGGGGAATGAACCCGGCGTCAGTAGTCTTAAACCGTTCAATGCACCGGCGCTGATATCAAATCTTACCGGGCCAAGGGAGGTCTGCAGTGTGCCCGATGTATCTTCGCTATATTTGATCAGGTAGATCTCTTCATTTTCATCTGTACCTAAGCCGAAGACCACGTACAGGTCCGTACCGGCGCCGGCTATCGCCGGACGGTCATCGGAAACATACAGGCTGGTTGCAGTCAACGCAGTGTCGTTTCCCCAGGTCTGCCCGTTATCAGTCGAGTGATTGAAGAATAACTGGGGGTTATCTACGCTATTGCGAAAATCGATCCAGACCGCGTTCACACCTGATCCCACCACGCAAAGGGCCGGGTCGACAGCTCCCCGGGCGGCAGAGGGATCGCTCAGGTTGGCCGCTGTACCCCACGTCTGCCCTGCATCGGTTGACCGGTTTCTGAAAATACGATAGTAACTGCCGCCGGCATCCTGCCAGATAACGTTTATGGTATTGCCGGAGATGCCTACCGCAGCGAGACCGGCCTGGCTCCAGGCTGCGGTCGTTACCCTGTGTTCGGCGCCCCAGTTCTGACCTCCATCTACCGATCCTTTAAAATAGACCTCATATGTGGACGTATCGTTCCATTCCCAGATAACAGCGACATTGCTGCCGGATGCGGCAATATCAGGCCTGCCAACATAGTTGTTTTGCCCGGGGCTGTAAAGCTCGCTCTCGTCAAACCATGTCTGGCCGGCATCGGTTGACCGCTTCAACTGTATGGATTCAACGCCGAGGACCATGCGGGTGTAAACCACATAGACGTTATTGCCGGAAGCAGCGATCCGCGGGTCCTGTCGAAGTCCGCTGCCGTTGAATGCCTGTTCCGCATCCCAGGTCTGACCCCCGTCGGTCGAACGCCTGTAGTAAACCTGGGGTTCTGCACTCCTGTCCACCCACACTACATGCACTGTATTACCGGATACACATATAGCCGGCTCACGAGATGTATTGACAACGCTGGG
>JAEAME010002507.1_pt1 | contig 10637 bp, 7 predicted proteins | sample 8958731 | NCBI WGS metagenome assembly JAEAME01 (sample SAMN16933194, study PRJNA681113) | bioreactor sludge metagenome | isolation source: anerobic bioreactor sludge (Control) | place: India:Bengaluru | collected 2018-10-24
CTGGGCGCCGTAGGACTTTTTCAGTCCCCGGACGGTCAGGACATTGGGCATGGGCAACTCCATTGCGGGGCAAAATTCGGGCTTATTCTAGTGGATACGGGCGGGGATGTAAACGGTTCTCCGGAGAGGGACATGTCCCTATGAGGGGGACACGTACCTCCGGTACATGTCCCGCTGACACGTGCCTATGAGGGGGACACGTACCTCCGGTACATGTCCCCCTGGCGGCGCCTATTCGAGGCTGACGTCTTCCCGGTAATCCACCGAGACGCGGGCCCGGGAGCCCGGCCGGGGCTTGAGCAGGGCGGCGGCCTTGAGGAAGGTCCGGTTGCGCTTCTTCCAGGTCCGGTCGAGGTTCCGGGCGTAATGGGCGATCCCCAGGGCCAGCCACTGGCCGGCCAGGACCTTGCGGACCGAGCCCTTGAGCGAATAGAACTTGCGGTGGGCGAAGCTCTGGGCCTTCTGCAGGTCCGGCAGCGAGAAACGGGCCGGCTGGAAGACGGCGTGGTGGGCGTCGTAGAGGGCCCAGTCGTGAAAGGTGATGCGGTGCTCGGCGGCGCAGCGGTCGTAGAAGGCCGAACCGGGCAACGGCGTCAGGATCAGGAACTGGGTCGAGGTCAGCCGGGCCCGCTTGGCCCAGCGGACCGTTTTGCGGACCGACTGCCAATCGTCCTGGTCGAAGCCGAGGACGAACATGCCGTGGATGTGGATGCGGTGGCGGCGGAAGACCCTGACGGCGTTGGCGATCTCCGCGACGGTCTGCTTCTTGTGCATGTCCTCGAGGGCGTCGGGATTGACCGACTCGAAGCCGATGTAGACCGTGTGGCATCCGGACCGCTTCATCAGCCGGACGAGGTCGGGGTCGCGGGTGACGTCGGCCCGGACCTGGGTCGTCCAGCGGACCTTGATCTTCTCCCGGATCATGGCTTCGCAGAGCTCGCGCGTGCGTTTCGGGTCGGCGGCGAAGTTGTCGTCGTAGAAGAAGACCATGGCCTTGCCGCCCGAATACTGCCGCAGCTCCTCGATGATGTTGGCCGTCGAGCGAAAGCGGTACTTGCGGCCGAACATGCCGGTGACCGAACAGAACGAGCAGTCGAAGGGGCAGCCGCGCGAGGTCATGACCGGGATGGACGACATGTGCTTGGTGCCCTTGGCGTCCGGGTGGAGGAGGGAGAAGTCGGGGAAAGGCAGGCGGTCGAGGTCCGCGGCCCGGGGGGCCAGGGGATTGTGGACGATCGCTCCCGTCGCGTCCCGATAGGACAGGTTGGGCACATCGGCGTAGCCGGCGCCCTTCTCGCGGGCGTCGATGAAGGCGGCCAGGGCCGCTTCGCCCTCCCCCCGGAAGACGAAGTCGGCGTGTTCGAGGGCCTCGTCCGTCAGATAGGTGACGTGCGGCCCGCCCAGGAGGACCGGGAGGCCCATGGCCCGGACCCGGTCGGCGATGGCGTAGGCCCGCGGCGCCGTGGAGGTGATGGTCGAGATGCCGACGAGGTCGGCCTGGGCGACGACGTCGAAATCGACCTTGCGGAAGTCCTCGACGAAGAGCTCGACCTCCCAGCCGCGCTTCTTCATCATCGTCCCGAGGATGAGCGTGCCCAGGCGGGGCAGCGGGAACTGGGAGAAGATGTGGAGGTTGGGAGCCTGGGGCTCGATGAAGACGATCTTAGGCACGGTCCTTCTCCTTGGCCGCCTTGGCGCGCTTGGCGTTCTTTTCCCGCAGGGCGGCGATGTCCTTTTTTTTCTTCTTGAGCAGGTCGCGCCAGCGCTCGATGCCCTCCTCGATGAGCTTCATCCTGTCGCCGAGGCCGCGGACCGCCTCGAGCATGGCCGCCAGACGTTTCTCGACCTCGGCCTCGGGGTAGGCCTCCAGATCGGCTTCGATGGCCAGGAACGTCCGGACGTCGTCCGAGACGGCCTTGACCTCTTCGAGCGAGTAGCCGAAGAGCTGGAGATCGCGGATGAGCTGGCAGAGGAAGACGTAGGACTCCGAATAGAGCCGGAAGCCGCCCTCCGTCCGCATGTCGGGGACGATGATGCCTTTGTCCTCCCAGTGCTTGATCGTCCGCGGGCTGACGCCGGAGCGCTCGGCCAGGTTGCCGACGGTCAGGTAACGGTCCCCGCCCGCGGCCTTCTTCCGGCCGCGCCGGTCGCGGGGCAGGCCGACCTTCTTGACGATCTTGAGAATGGCCTCGGTGCCGTAGCCGAGGTCGGCCAGCCGCTGGATGAGGAGCGCCTGTTCGATCCCGGCGGCAGAGAAGAGGGGGGCCTTGTTCTCGCCGTAGCCGTCGGGCTTGAGCAGCTTGACCTTGGCCCATTCGGCGACGCGCTCGGCGGGGACCCCGGCCTTGGCGGCGAAGTCCCCGAGGTTCAGCAGGTTGTTGCTCATATTATACCCATGCGTTCAATTATGAATAAAAAATCATATTACCTATACGTATAGGAATATATTCCACCGGGGGCCGGCGTGTCAAGCGATTTGTCCGGCCCCGCTCCCGGGCCTACCGAGGGACAGGGCTTGCGGCGCGATCAGCGCTTAGTGACGGCGAGGGTGGTGAAGGCGTGCCCGAGCGAGCCGGCGGCGCGGTCCTGGACATAGAAATGCAGGAAATAGGTCCCGGCCGGGACGTCGGGGGCCCGGAACTCCAGGTCCAGGACCTCGATCGGCCCCTTGGGCAGCCGCTCCACGCGGGTGATGGTGATCGGCGAACGGGCGCCGTCGGCCGCGTTGATCAGGTTGGCCGTCAGCACCAGGTCGGCCGGCGGCCCGGCGGGAACGGCGCAGGGGATGACCGCTTTGAAGCTCGCCGGCCCGGCCGGCAGCTCGACGAGGGCCGGGGCGAAGAGGGCGCTGTCGTAGGGATAAAGGTCGGCCCAGGGGAAGGCCGCCCGGCCCTTCCCGGCCCGGGCCGTCCGCAGGGGACACCCGGTCCGGGCCTCGAGGACGAGCGGCGTGCCCAGCTCGAGCCCCGTCATCAGGGGCTTGCCGACCGCGGCCTTGGCCGAGCCGACGGCGCTCATCCCGGAGTCCATGTCCCGGACGACCAGGCGGCACGCATACTCGCCGGGCTTGAGGGCCGAGCCGGCCGCGAAGGCCAGGCCGCGGCCGCGGTGAGGCGCGGGATCGATCTCCTCCCGGACCATGTCGGCGATCTCGCCCTTGGCGTCGAAGAAGATGGCCACGAACTCGAGGCGCTTGCCGGTGAACTTGGCCGTGACCATTTCCGGCAGCCGGGCCAGGACCGCCAGGCGGGTGATGCCTTCGGCCGAAACGGCGAACGCTCCCATGGCCACCCGGTCGGGCAGCCGCGACAGGGCCCGCTCGTTTAGGGCCAGGTCGAAGAGGTGGAGCTGCTTCTCCAGGTCGGAGTACTCGGCGAAGGGCTTGGGATTGAAGTAGCCGGCCTGGGCCCGGACCTCGCAGCCCTTTCGTTTGACCTCGACCTTGACCTGGTGGTACTTGCCGTCCCACCGCTCGTTGATGGGGTAGCCGAGGACATAGAACGTACCGGTCACGGCCTGGACCTGGTCGAAGCTCTTCTCATAACGGTCGATGTTCGAAAAGTACTGCCCGCCTGTCGTCTTGGCCAGCCGGTCGAGGGTCTCGAGGCCGGTGATACGATCGCTTTTATAAATGCTGTTGGCTTCGAACGCGCTAGTGGGGGAAAAGGCGGTCCTCTTTCCCGTTTCAAGGGTCTGTGCTTCGCGGTCGAACATCGAGGTCTTCATGGCCGATTCCCGGGTATCGAAAGCGTAGAACACGCAGCCGGAGGCCCCGAATTCCCTGTTCATCTCTTCGGACTGGGAACGGAGGGCCGGGTCGCCCGTCTCGAAGAGCGCTCCCTGGCCCGGCTTGAGGTTCCCATCCGAAGGGGTGCCCCCTTGGTTCCCGTAGAGCAGGGAGGACGGGATGCCGCTCGAAAAAAGGATGAATTGCTTCTGGCCGGGGACGATGCGAAGGGCTTTGGCCAGCGCCGTCATCCCCGTGAGGAACTTCTGCGCGATCTGCTTGGATTCCCAGCGTTTGATGTTCGTTTCCGCGACTTCCCCTTGTTCGGAAGTGAGCCGGCGACCTTCGGTGCCGATCGTGCCACGCAAACCCTCCACGGCCTGCTGCCAGTATTGCTCCTCGACCTCGTCGGCCCGGCCGACGATGTCTTTCTGACCCACGGCTTCGAGGGCCTGGCGGACCTTGGCATGGTCTGTCGTCAGGTATTCGTGGACGACCAGGCCCTTGAGCATGGAATAGGACAGCAGGGCCACTTCGTCTTCGGGGGCGACATCGGCATCTAGGAAGTGGAATGCCGCGTTCTTGGCTTTCGTGATCCCCCGGGCGTTGTTATAAGCGAAATCGAAATAGAGGAAGAACTTGCGGTTCGTGTCAAGGACATCCGGCGGATTCGGGGCGGCGTTTTCGGCGACGGCTTCGACGGGCTCCTCGACTTTCGGAGCCGCCGGGGACGCCTGAAGGACGCGCTTCTCGAAGTCGGTGATCGCCATGGGCTGGCCGTTATCCGTGACGACGAAATCCCCCGCCGCCAGGTCCGGGACCGGGTTCCCCTTCTTATCCGTGACGTAGACGTGAACGAGCTTGAGGACGACGGAAACGTCGTATTGAAGCGGCTTGTCGACGGCCTGCGAAGAAGCCTGCCCGGGGGCTGGGGAGGATATGCCGGCGGCGCCGGAGGCCCTTAAGCCGACAAGGCCGGCCATGGCTATAGCCGCAACATAGATATAAGGGCCGAAGAACGGGGGCCTCTTGGACATCGACTTCCCGGCTTTATCGTAGCACTAAACATGCCAAAAAGCCCGCCTGTCTGACGGGCCGAGGGTCCCGGGGAACGTCCCGTACCGAGTACGTCTGTCCCCCGGGCGGGACAACGGCGGGGTCATCGGCCGCCGACGGGGCGGCGCTGCCGGGTAGCCCTCACGGCGTTTTGCGTGTTACAATCCGAACGGGAGCTAGTTCATCATGCCGGGAACCATCGTCCGTCACGGAGTTCTTCACCGCTCGGCACGTTCGGCCGCGGCCCTCTCGGTCTCTGTCCTGATCGTCCTTTTTCTCGTCCGGGCCGGCGCCGTTTCCGCGCGCCCGCAGCAGGCCCTGCCCCCGGCCAAGCCCCTCCGATATGACGTGGCCGTGACCCTGAAGCTCATCCAGGTCTATGTGACGGATAAGAACGGCAAACCCGTCCGGGACCTGACGCGAGAAGATTTTTCCCTTTTCGACAGCGGCCGGCCGGTGGCACTGACCGCGTTCGAGAAGCATGATTTCTCTGGCGCTCCGGCCGCCGAAGCGGCGCCCGCGCCTGCGCCGGCCGCTGAACAGGCTACGCCTCCCGCTTTAAACCGCAAATTCGTCATCCTTTTCGATTTCGCCTTTAACAGCCATAGCGGCGTCAGGGCCAGCATCGATGCCGTACGCCATTTCCTTGATACAGAAGTCCGTCCGGGCGACGAAGTGGCTTTCGTTTCTTACTCTATGCTCAAGGGCCTGCGGATCCGCGAGTTCCTGACCAGCGACCATGCCAAGGTCCGGGCCGCCCTGGCCGCAGTGTCCACGAAGGACATCGCCGGCCGGGCGGACGAAGTCGAGCAGGCGTATTGGATGCAGGTCGAGAATCCCGGGCTGGGAGGGGCGGAGTCAGTGCAAAGGCTGGGCCTTTCCCAGATCGATATGGCCCGCCAGGATTCTATGCAGCAGGCTGGCAAGTATTTCCGCGAGATCTCGCGCCTGGCCCAGGCTCTCCGCCTCGTCGAGGGTCAAAAGAACGTGCTCTTCTTCTCGAACGGCATCCCCAGCTCCCTTGTCAACGCCAGCCGTGGCGTCGGAACGTCGAGCAACATCAGCGGCAGCCAGGAGCGCCATGGCGGCTCGGCGCCGATCGCCGGTTCGACGTTCCAAGTCGGGAACTACGAGTTGAGGCCGCTCCAGGAGGCCATGTTCAAGGAGTTCAGTTCCTCCAATTGCTCGATCTTCGCCTTTGATACCCGGGAGTCCTCCAAGATCCCGGCTCTCTTCACCTATGACGAGATGGCTTTCCTCAACCGGCCCTCGAGCGGGCTGTTGGGCGCGGATAGCGGTGGGGTTTTTCGCGACGATAAGACGACCGGCATGGACTCGCTGAAGAGCCTCTCCAAACAGACCGGCGGGAAATACTATTCAAACATCCTCCTCCATGAGCAGAACCTCGACGAGGTTTCGATGGTCACCGGGACCTATTATGTGTTGGGCTTTCCGATCCGGCCCGTTCCGGACGGCCGGTTCCACGAGGTCAAGGTCGAGGTGAAGCGTCAGGACTGCCAGGTCCGGACCCAGCCCGGCTACTACGCCCCCAAGCCGTTCACGGAATATTCGGACATCGAGAAGAGCATCCATCTCTTCGACCTGGCCCTGAACGAACATTCGGAATTCCAGGACCCCCAGGCCCTGGCGGTCGCGGCCTTATCGTACGACGCCGGCCAGGGCGGCCGGGCGCGCGTCCTGGCCCGCCTCCCCGCCGGCCTCTGGACCCAATTCGCCGGCCAGACGCTCGAGCTCGTGGCCCTCTTCTTCGACGCCCAGGACGCGCTCTTGAGCCTGCAAAGACTGGCGCTGTCCCGGGCCGATTATGGCGGCCGAGAGATCGTCTTCACCGCCGGGACGCCGGCCCGGCCCGGGCCCACCAAGTGCCGGATCGTCCTGCGCGACCTGGAGACGGGCCAAAGCGCGGTCGGCTCGACCACCGTCTACACCGGCTCTGCGAGCCGGCAGGGGGTGTCGGTCTACTCGCCGCTCCTGCTGGCCGAGGGGGGCGGACAGTTCCTTCTCGAGGGCGTGATCAAAGGAGCTGACGAACGCCCGTCCTGGCAGGAGCTCTATCCCTATAACGCGGCGTCCTTCTCCCCGATCCTTGGCGGTGAGGCGGTGAACGCCGGCCGGATCGCTGTGGCACTACCCTTCTCGGCTCCCGGACTGGACGGGGCCGACCTGATCTTCCGGGCCAACCTGGTCAGCGCGGCCGGGCAGACGTTGGACCTGCCGCTGGACCTCGGCGAGATCAAGACGCAGGGGTTGGTCGAAACGCGCCGGCTCGAGATCGCTCTCGAAAATGTCCCCAACGGCGCCTACACCCTGTACATCCACGTCGGCAACAGGATCTCCGGTCAGGTGGCGAGCGTCCGGGCCCCCTTGACGGTCGCCCGCTGACCGGGCTGCCGTCCCTCCCCAAGGCGGATCGCCCTTGACCCCGCCCCGCGTCTTCTGTAGAGTGGGGCGCAGATCCGGGGAAAATGAAGAGCGAAGAGCTCGTTTTCGATTATCTCGTCGTCGGGTCCGGCTTCGGCGGCAGCGTCGCGGCCATGCGTCTGGCCCAGAAGGGCTATGCGGTCGCGGTCGTCGAGGCCGGCAAGCGCTGGCACGCCGACGAGTTCCCGCGCCGCAACTGGAACCTGCGCAAGTTCCTCTGGATGCCGGGCCTTGGCCTCTATGGCACCTGGCGCATGCGGCTGCTCAACCACGCCTTCATCCTGGCCGGGGCCGGGGTCGGCGGCGGCAGCCTCAACTACGCCAACACGCTCTACGTGCCGCCCGACGTCTTCTTCGACCGGCCGAGCGTCCGGCGGCTCGGCGGCAAGGCCGAGCTGCTGCCGTATTACGATCTGGCCGGCCGCATGCTCGGCATCACCCGCAACCCCGTCGAGACCGTGCAGGACGGGCTGATGAGAGAGACGGCGGCCGAGATCGGACGCGAAGGGACGTACCGGCCGACCGACGTGGCCGTTTATTTCGGGAAGGAGGGCGAGCCGGCCGCCGATCCCTATTTCGAGGGCGAGGGCCCCGACCGCGTCGGCTGCGAGCTCTGCGGCGCCTGCATGACCGGCTGCCGCAAGGACGCCAAGAACAGCCTGGACAAGAACTACCTCTATTTCGCCGAAAAGTTCGGGGCCCGCGTCTTCGCCGAGAACAGGGTCGTCGACATCGAGCCGCTCTCGCCCGATGGCGGCGAGGGCTACCGGGTCCGGACCCGGAAGACAACGGGCGTTCTGCGCGGCCGCCGCGGCCTGACGTTCCGGGCCCGGGGCCTGATCGTCGCCGCCGGCGCCCTGGGCACGAACACGCTCCTCCTTGACATGAAGCGCAAGGGCCGCCTGCCGAACCTGCCCGCCGGTCTCGGCAAGTACACCCGGACCAACAGCGAGACCATGCTCGGCGTGCGCTCGCTGGCCAAGGACGCCGATTTCAGCCGCGGCGTGGCCATCACCTCGAGCGTCCATCCGGACGCCGAGACCCACCTCGAGCCGGTTCGCTTCGGCGTCGGCCACGACGCCATGTGCGCCCTGGTGGCCGCCCTGACGGACGGCGGGAAGAGATCGCCCCGAATCCTGCGTTGGCTGGGGAACGAGCTGCGCCACCCAATGCGTCACTTGCGGATGCGGCGGCCGCCCGGCTGGGCCCGTCAGACCATCATCCTGTTGGCCATGCAGACGGTCGACAACCACTTCCATTTGAAGCGGCGCCGGCCCTGGTTCTTCCCCTTCGTGACCGTCCTGGCTTCCGATCCCGGCGAGGACCCGCGGCACCCGACCTGGCTCCCGGCCGGGAACGATTTCGGGCGGCGCCTGGCCAAGCGCCTGGACGCCGTCCCGGCCAACGTCATCACCGAGGTCACGGTGGGCGCGCCCATCACGGCCCACATCCTGGGCGGCTGCTCCTTCGGCCCGACCCCCGAGGAAGGCGTCATCGACGAGCGCAACCGCGTCAGGGGCTATACCAACATGATCGTCTGCGACGGGTCCCAGATCCCGGAGAACCTGGGGGTCAACCCGGCCCTGTCGATCACCGCCTTCGCCGAACGGGCCCTGTCGTTCGTGCCGCCGAAGAAGCCGGTGCGCTATCTGGCCGCGGAGAGAACGTGGGGGGTCGAAGGCCTCCTCACAAGGACGCCTTCTCCTTCGCCAGCTCCCGGTCCGCCCGGGCCATGAGGTCGGCGGCCGGGCCGGGGTCCGGCCGCGGCCAGCGGATCTTGGCCGTCTCGCTTAAAACGGCCCGGGAATCCGTGACCGGAGGCGGGAACGGCCGGCGCCCGTCGGCCCAATCTCCCCAGGCGTCCAGCGTCTCCTCGAGCGTCCGGAGCGCCGCTTCGGCGGCCCGAATGGCGTCCCCGGCGGAGACGGCGAAGCCGGCCGCGTCGCGCTCGAGCCGGGCCAGGAGGTCCTCGACGTCGGCCGGCGCGGGGCCGTTCACGTAGTCCTTCCGGAAAGCGGCGGCCAGGTCCCGGACCCGCCCGGCGGACTGCCAGATCTCGCGCATCCGGAGCCGGGCCAGGGCCGCCTCGGCCCAGGCGGCGGTCCGGTCCTTCTCGAACCGCTCCCGGGCCGGGCCGGCCGGGAGGTTCCGGCTCTTCCGGAGCCTTTCGAGGCCGCCGAGACGGCGTTCGATCCGCCGCCAGCCGCCGTCGATCTCTCCGGCCGCCCAGGCGCAGAACGGGGCGTGGAAGCGGATCTCGGCCATGAAGGTCCGCATCTCGTCCCACTGCACGGACCGGCCGCCGGCGCCGAAGTCGGTCTGAAGCCGGGCCACTAGGGCGTCGTCCAAGCCGGCATGCAGGCCCTCGTGGATGAGCCCGCCGGCCAGCATGTGGTAGTCCTCGGTCCGGAGGTTCCCGATGAGGCGGGCGTAGAGGTCCCGGCCGAGCGCCTGCCGCAGGGCGCGGTGAGAGGTCTCGTCGCGAAAAGACGGCTCCAGCCGGCCGACCTTTTCCCGGAAGGCCGCGGCCTCGCGGCCGTCGGCCGCGCCGCGCATGCGGCCATACTCCTCAACGATCCCGCCGGGCGCGAACGTCCGGCGGTTCTCGACGCAGAGGGCCAGATAGGCCGAGTCGTGGACCTCCATGAACAGGCGGCCGTCGGCGTCGAAACCGTGGGTCATGAAGTACAGCCCCGGCCTGACGTAGTACGTGCTGGCCGGGAAGTAGCGCCGGGCCCGTTCCCAGGCGCCGCCGAAGCCGAGCTCTTTCCAGACGGCGGCGGGGAAGGCGCCGCGCATGGCGTCGAAATCCGAGTCCAGGACGGCCCGCACGACCTCGCGCGCGGGTTCGGCCGGGGGCAGGTCCTTGAAAAGGACCCGCTCGCGGCCGGCCGCCAAGGCCGCGGCCGCCGCGATCAGCGCCGCCAGCGCCAGGGCCGCCGGCGCGAAGGCCGGCCGGATTTCGGCGCTGGACCGGGGACGCGGTTTCATGGGACCCTTGGGGATTCGGACCGGCCGGGGGTGAAATCCCGCTCGGGGATCACGGCCGGGATGAGAGGGGACGGCCCTTCACCGGACGAGTCAGGATTTTTCCTGACCGGGCTCCGGGGCGTCGGGATTGGGCGGGGCCGCCGGCGCTTCGTCGGGCGCGAAAACCTCGGGCTCGCCGTCGGGATTGGCCAGCTTGCCCAGGCGCCGCAACCGCTTTTCTTCCTGTTTCTTAAGTCTTTTCAGCTCTTTAGTCCGTTTTTCGCTCTTGAATGCTCGGCTTCCTCTAGGCACCAGACCTCCTCGTTCCGGATTTTCGCCCTTATCATACAAAGAATCCCCGGATGGCGCAAGACAGGCCGGGCGGGGCTGTGATAGCCAAGCAATAATGTCCCCTCAGACTGCCAAGCTAAAATGTCCCCTT
>JAEAME010002508.1_pt1 | contig 10634 bp, 9 predicted proteins | sample 8958731 | NCBI WGS metagenome assembly JAEAME01 (sample SAMN16933194, study PRJNA681113) | bioreactor sludge metagenome | isolation source: anerobic bioreactor sludge (Control) | place: India:Bengaluru | collected 2018-10-24
ATGAGAAGTATAAATTTTTTTTGTTTTTGTTTACTAAATTACAGGCTGGTGCGGGTGGGTTTAGCTACATTATCCGGCCGCCCCTCCCGGCTTTTTTGCGCTTTCCGGAATGAGGACTGCCGTATGGCAGTATTGAAAATACTCATGAAAATGTAATATTTATTTCTGTACGAGATATAAGACAAGCGTTCAGGCAATTTGTTATAATATGGATGATTATTGGGGGAATTTACGGAAAAATAACCCAAAATCAACATGACAATGCTCCGTCAATAAAATACATGATGGATTTACATAAAATTTACAAAAGTGATACGAAACATTTACAAACTTTCGTTACGATGGATAAGTATGTGTTCAGTGCAAATACATGGGAGGTACACAATGAAATTAAAATACGTTACGGCCATAGTCAGTCTTGCTGCCGCATTTTCGTTGTCCGCATGCGGACCTGTAGTCGATGAGGAATCGATCACGGCGGTAGGCTCTTCGGCGCTGCAACCGTTGGTGGAAGCCGCAGGGGAACAATTCAGCGCGGAAAATCTGGGCAAATTCATCAATGTCCAAGGCGGCGGAACCGGAACCGGCTTGAGTCAGATTGCCGCAGGTGCAGTCGATATCGGAAATTCGGATATTTTTGCTGAAGAGAGGGAAGGGATCGATGCCAGCCAATTGGTGGATCACCGCGTCGCTGTCGTCGGCATCACGCCGATCGTGACGCCGGGAGTCGGCGTAACCGATCTTTCCATGGAAGAGCTGCGCGGCATCTTTACCGGCAAATACAGCAATTGGTCCGAGCTGGGCGGAAAGGATCTGCCGATCGTTGTTTTGAACCGCGCGAAGGGCAGCGGAACCCGGGCGACCTTTGATAAGTGGGTTCTGGCAGGGGAAGAAAGCATCATCACGCAGGAGCAGGAATCGAACGGAACCGTCCGTCAGATTGTTGCTTCAACACCAGGCACCATCAGCTATGTCTCGTTCTCATATGTGAATGAGGATGTCAAGCCGCTGTCGATCGACGGCGTGGAACCTACTCCGGAGAACGTGGCGACAAATGCCTGGGTCATCTGGGCTTATGAACATATGTACACGAAGGGTGAACCTACGGGATTGACGAAAGAATTCCTGGATTACATGCTGTCGGAAGATGTGCAAGGCAATCTGATCGAAGCACTGGGCTACATTCCTTCAACGCAAATGAAGGTCGACAGGGACATCGAAGGAAATGTGACGCCGATCGAATAGCAGGCAACTGAAATATCATTGCGATGGAAGGCGGCCGCCTTTTCGAAGGACGGAGCTTTTCGTTGCGGCTCAAAGTTTAAGAGGAGGGTTTCTCTTGGAAATGACACCAGGAAACTTAATGAAAAAGTCTAGTAAACGCAGATTGGAATCATTTGGACGTACCATCAGTCTGATCAGCACGACAGTCATCGTCTTCATCGTGCTGTCCATTCTCTATTTTGTCACCAGCAAAGGGATATCCACTTTTGTCACGGATGGCATATCACTGGGGGATTTTTTGACGAAGAGCATCTGGAATCCCGGCACCGTCGCTAAAGACGGCACGCCATTGGTCGGCGCCCTGCCGATGATTGCGGGCTCATTTTTGGTCACGCTGATTTCCGCAGCTTTGGCGACGCCGTTTGCTGTGGCGGCAGCGCTGTTCATGACGGAAATTTCGCCGAAATCCGGCAAAAAAATTCTGCAGCCGGTCATCGAACTGCTTGTCGGTATCCCGTCGGTCGTATACGGCTTCATCGGCCTGACCGTCGTCGTGCCGTTGGTCCGTTCTTTGTTCGGCGGCACTGGGTTCGGTATCTTATCATCCACCCTGGTTCTGTTCGTCATGATTTTGCCGACTGTGACCAGCATGTCGGTGGATGCTTTAAATGCGGTCCCCCGTCATTACCGCGAAGCTTCCCTGGCTATGGGAGGAACGCGCTGGCAGACCATTTATAAAGTGGTACTGCGGGCAGCGACCCCGGGCCTGCTGACGGCAGTCGTATTCGGAATGGCGCGTGCGTTCGGTGAAGCCTTGGCCGTTCAGATGGTCATCGGAAATGCGACTTTGATGCCGACCAGCCTGGTCACCCCCGCATCGACATTGACCAGTATTTTGACGATGAGCATGGGGAACACGGTGATGGGGACGTTGGAAAACAATGTGCTCTGGTCATTGGCGACCATCCTATTATTGATGGCTCTGTTCTTCAACATTTTAACGCGTTACATCGGTAAGAAAGGAGCCGTAAAAAAATGAACCTGAATCCCAAAAAAGTAGACAAATTCATGGTCGGCCTGATTTACTTGTTTTCCGGCACGATCATCCTTATTTTGGCAAGCTTGCTGCTCTTCATCCTGTGGCGCGGCCTGCCTCAGTTTTCATGGGAATTTTTGACGGCACCGGCGAAATCCTTCCAAATCGGCGGCGGAATCGGAGTGCAATTATTCAATTCCTTTTATCTTTTGGTCCTGACATTGCTGATCAGTACACCGCTTGCGCTGGGGGCTGCGATTTACCTTTCGGAATATGCTCCCCAAAATTGGTTCACGGATATCATCCGTACGGCTATCGAAGTTTTGAGCTCTTTGCCGTCCGTCGTCGTCGGTCTCTTCGGATTCCTGATTTTCGTCATCCAGTATGATTTTGGCTTCTCGATCCTTTCGGGTGCTTTGTCATTGACCATCTTCAATCTGCCGCTTCTGACGCGGACAATCGAAGACTCCTTGCGGGCGATCCCTACTTCGCAACGCGAGGCCGGGTTGGCGTTGGGCCTTTCGCGTTGGGAGACCGTGACGCGGATCATTCTGCCGGCTGCCTTGCCGGGCATTCTGACGGGGATGATTCTGGCTGCGGGGCGGATATTCGGTGAAGCCGCCGCCTTGATCTATACAGCCGGGCAGAGCGCGCCGGCTTTGGATTTCACAAACTGGAATCCGCGGTCCATCACAAGTCCTTTAAACATTTTCCGACCTGCCGAAACATTGGCTGTGCACATCTGGAAGATCAACAGTGAAGGCGTGAAGCCGGATGGAGCGGAAGTATCGGCCGGAGCTTCGGCAGTATTGGTATTGGCTGTCCTCATCTTCAATCTGACTGCAAGAAGCTTGGGCAGAAGATTGCAGAAAAAGGCTACTTCTGCATAAAACCGGAAAATTGACTTGAAGGAGGAACCCTTGATGGGAAATGGAAAAACACTGGAAACGAATATCATCCGGATGCGTCCGGATGCTGATGTTGCCCTCAAAACAAATGATCTGCATGTTTTTTACGGTGACTTTGAAGCGATCAAAGGCGTTTCCATGGAATTTGAAAAGAATAAGATCACCTCGCTGATCGGGCCGAGCGGGTGCGGCAAGTCCACCTATCTGCGTTCGCTGAACCGGATGAATGACACTGTGGCGGGAGCAAGGGTGACCGGGGAAATCATTTATCAAGGCATCGATGTGAATGTGCCTGAAATCGATGTGTTCGAGATGCGCAAAAACATCGGCATGGTGTTTCAACGACCGAATCCTTTCAGCAAATCGATCTATGAGAACATCGCTTTCGCATTGAAAAGGCATGGCCTGAAGGACAAAGCGGCGTTGGACGAAATCGTTGAAACCAGCCTGAAACAAGCTGCCCTCTGGGACCAAGTGAAGGATCAGCTGAACAAGAGCGCCTTAGCGCTTTCCGGGGGCCAACAGCAGCGACTTTGCATCGCACGGGCGATCGCCTTGAAGCCGGATATCCTGCTCTTGGATGAACCGGCCAGCGCATTGGATCCGATTTCGACTTCCCAAGTCGAAGAAACATTGCTGGAACTGAAGGAAAAATATACGATCATCATTGTAACGCACAATATGCAACAAGCATCCCGAATCAGTGACTATACGGCGTTCTTCTATTTGGGCAATGTCATTGAATATGATGAGACCAGAAAAATCTTTACCCGTCCGAAAATCCAACAGACGGAAGATTATGTTTCTGGGCATTTCGGCTAGGAGGAAAGCAACGTGAACAGCACAAAACCCATTATTGAAACGCGTGATGTACATCTATATTACGGTAAGAACGAGGCGCTGAAGGGTATTTCGCTTGATTTTTACAAAAAAGAAATCACGGCGTTGATCGGGCCGAGCGGATGCGGCAAATCCACGTATTTGCGGACCCTCAATCGCATGAACGACCTGATTCCGGATGTGACGGTCACCGGGAAAATCAGCTTCAACGGCCAGGATATCTACAGTCCGCAAATGGACACGGTAGAGTTGCGGAAAAAGGTCGGCATGGTTTTCCAACAGCCAAATCCATTCCCTTTTTCGGTATTCGACAACGTGGCCTACGGCTTGCGCATCGCCGGAATGAAGGACAAGGAAAAAATCGCCCGGATCGTGGAAGAAAGCCTGAAGAAAGCTGCGGTTTGGGATGACGTCAAGGATAAATTGGATCAGAGCGCTTTGTCCTTGTCAGGAGGGCAACAGCAACGCGTCTGCATCGCGCGGGTATTGGCTATCGAACCCGAAGTCATCCTATTGGACGAGCCGACGAGCGCATTGGATCCGATTTCCAGTGCGCAGATCGAACGCATGCTGATGGAATTGAAAGAAGACTACACGATGATCATTGTCACGCACAATATGCAGCAAGCGTCGCGGATCTCTGACAATACCGCCTTTTTCTTGAGCGGCGAATTGATCGAGTTTGGTGAAACAAGCCAAATTTTCACGAATCCGAAAGAAAAACAAACGGAAGATTATATTTCTGGACGTTTCGGCTGATCCGTTGCATAATGAAATATATTTACAAAGGGGTTGGTTTGTGATGAGACGAGTGTTTGAAGAGGAATTAGAGAGTTTGCACGCTCACTTTTTGAAGATGGGTGTATTGGTGAATGCAGCGATCCATAAGTCAATCGACGCATTTGTCACGCACGATAAAGAACTGGCGCAACTAGTCATAGACGAAGATGCTGCCATCAATAAGCTCGAGAACGATCTGGAAATCGAATGCTTCGAATTGATTGCTTTGCAACAGCCGGTCACTACGGACTTGCGCAAAATCGTCACCGTGATGAAAGCCAGTGCGGACTTGGAACGGATCGGCGATCATGCCGTCAGCATCGCAAAATCGACGATCAAAGTGAAGGGCCAAAAGCATGATGCCGATATCGAAACGGCCATCGCGGAGACAGCTTTGAAGGTCATGGCAATGGTCAAAGAAGTCCTGGATGCCTATGTCGTCCTCGATGTCGAACGCGCGCGGGAAATTGCCGCGTGGGATACAGAGATCGACGCTGCCGCCAAGAAAATCTATGAAAGCTGCATCGAGCAAATGAAACAAGACCCGGATATCGTTTTGGGCGGGACAAACTACATGCGCATTTCGACTTATCTGGAAAGAATCGGGGACTATGTAACAAATATTTCCGAATGGATCATCTACCTCGATTCCGGAAAAGTCGTAGAGTTGAATGTCCATCATAAATTATAATTGAGCGACAAGAGCTTTGCGGTACCCAAAGGTGCTGCAGGGCTCTTTTTCTTGTTGGTGCGCTGGCGGCCTGCACGGCGAGGGCAATAGCTTTCACAGAACGTACGAGTTTGCTAAAATAGGAAATGAAAAAACGGATAGGGACAAAAAGAAAGGATGTCAGGTTTGAAGACAGAAACCATCCAAGATGTTACACGAATTTTCAAATTGATCGGTGATCCGACCCGTTTTTTGATCCTGCATGCACTGGAGAATCGGGAAATGAGCGTCAATGCCATCGCCGAAGAACTGGACCTTGAGCAATCAGCGGTGTCCCACCAACTAAAGAAATTGCGCGAAGCGAAACTGGTCAAGGGCAGAAGGAACGGGAAGAACATCCTCTATAGCCAGGATGACCAGCATGTCTATGAAATCCTGCACTTGGCTGTCGAACATGCGGAACATGGCAGGAAAGAAGAGTCCATGTGAGGCACGCACAGCGGCAACAAGCAAGAAACAATCGCGGACAACCGTACGAACTAGTGTTCTTTTTGGGCCGGGATATGGTATACTGAACTGGAAACAGACCACAACCAAAGAAAAACAATAAGTCAAAGAAGGATCTGAGATTATGGCAAAAGACCAAATCATCGTACGGGGAGCCCGTTCGCACAATTTGAAGAATATAGATGTCACCATCCCCCGGGATAAGCTTGTCGTGATGACCGGCCTTTCCGGTTCGGGAAAGAGTTCATTGGCTTTCGATACCCTTTACGCAGAAGGGCAAAGGCGGTATGTGGAAAGCCTTTCCGCTTATGCCCGCCAGTTTCTGGGCCAGATGGACAAACCGGATGTGGACAGCATCGACGGCTTGAGTCCGGCGATAGCGATCGACCAGAAAACGACAAGCCGCAATCCGCGTTCGACCGTCGGCACAGTCACTGAAGTCAATGACTTCCTGCGTCTGCTTTTTGCCCGGATCGGTCATCCCATCTGCCCGAATGACGGTACGCCGATCAGCAGCCAGTCGCCCGAGCAGATGGTGAACCAGGTCCTGGAGCTGCCGGAACGCACGAAACTGCAGATATTGGCCCCGATCATCAAAGGGAAAAAAGGCCAGCACAAGAAAGTGTTCGAGGACATCAAAAAGCAAGGCTATGTGCGCGTCCGCGTCAACGGGGAGCTTTTAGACGTCTCCGATGACATCGAACTCGAGAAAAACAAAAAGCATGACATCGCCATCGTTGTCGATCGCGTGGTCATCAAGGAGGGCATCCGTTCCCGGCTCTTCGATTCGATTGAAGCAGCTTTGCATCTGGCGGATGGGTACGCCATCGTCGATGTCGTCGACGGGGAAGAGCTTCTCTTCAGCGAGCACCATGCCTGCCCGTACTGCGGATTTACGATCGGGGAAATCGAACCGCGGCTCTTCTCCTTCAACGCGCCCTACGGAGCCTGCTCCGAATGCGATGGGCTCGGGATGAAATTGGAAGTCGATCCCGATATGATTGTTCCGGATAAACAATTGAGTTTGGATGAAGGGGCCTTGGCTCCTTGGAATCCGATCAGCTCAAATTACTATCCGGAAATGCTGCGCCAGTTCTGTGATCAGAACGGAATCGCCACGGATGTTCCGTTCGGCGAGCTGAGCAACGAAACCCAGCGGAAATTGCTTTATGGGGATGGCGGACATTTGTTCCATTTCCACTATCAGAATGAATTCGGCGGCGTTCGGGATGTCGACATCCCCTTCGAAGGGGTCATCACCAACGTCAATCGGCGCTACAAAGAGACTTCGAGCGATTTCACGCGCGAAGCGATGCGCCAATACATGACCGAGCTGCCTTGCCAGACTTGCCACGGTTACCGTCTGAATGAACAAGCCCTTTCGGTTAAAGTGGCCGAGCATGATATCGGCCAAGTCACGGAGTTCGCCATCGATAAGGCTGTCGATTTCTTCGAGAAAATTTCGCTTTCGGAACAGGAGAAGCAGATTGCTGCGCCCATCCTGAAGGAAATTTTGTCGCGCTTGGTTTTCCTGAAAAATGTCGGCCTGGACTATCTGACGCTGAGCCGGACGGCGGGCACGCTTTCCGGCGGGGAAGCACAGCGGATTCGTCTGGCGACGCAAATCGGCTCCAATCTCTCAGGCGTGCTCTATATCCTCGATGAGCCATCGATCGGCCTGCATCAGCGCGACAACAACCGGCTGATCGAATCGATGAAAAACATGCGCGATCTCGGGAATACACTCATTGTTGTGGAACACGACGAGGATACGATGATGCAGGCGGATTATCTGATCGATATCGGACCGGGCGCCGGGGAGCTTGGCGGAAAAATTGTTGCTGCCGGTACTCCCGAAGAAGTCATGAATGATAAAACCTCCCTGACCGGCAAATACCTGTCGGGTGAATTGTTCATTCCGGTTCCGGAAACGCGCAGGACGGAAGACCGGGGGGCTGTGAAAGTGACCGGCGCCACCGAAAACAACCTGAAGAATGTCGATGCGGAATTCCCTTTAGGGAAAATCGTGGCGGTCACGGGCGTTTCCGGTTCCGGGAAGAGCTCTTTGGTCAACAATGTCCTGAAGACGGCTCTTGCCAAAGAATTGACCCGCACAAAAGAAAAACCGGGCAAGTTCAAGACAATCAGCGGCTACGAAAGTCTGGAGAAAGTCATCGACATCGATCAAAGCCCGATCGGACGGACGCCGCGGAGCAATCCGGCGACCTACACGAGTGTCTTCGACGATATGCGCGATCTTTTCGCCAGCACCAACGAAGCCAAGATACGCGGCTACAAAAAAGGCCGTTTCAGCTTCAATGTCAAAGGCGGGCGTTGTGAAGCCTGCCGCGGCGACGGCATCCTGAAGATCGAGATGCATTTCTTGCCGGATGTCTATGTGCCTTGCGAAGTCTGCCACGGCACGCGCTACAATTCGGAAACTTTGGAAGTGCAGTACAAAGGCAAGAATATCGCGCAAGTCCTGGAGATGACGATCGAGGAAGCTTTGGAGTATTTTGAAGCCATCCCTAAAATCAGAAGAAAACTGCAGACCATCGTCGATGTCGGTCTGGGCTATGTGAAACTGGGGCAGCCGGCCACGACGTTATCCGGGGGCGAAGCGCAACGGATGAAACTCGCCAGCGAATTGCAACGGGTATCCAGCGGGAAGACGTTCTACATATTGGATGAACCCACAACCGGTCTGCACACGCATGACATCGCCAGATTGTTGCAGGTTTTGGATCGTTTGGTGGAAGCCGGCAACACGATCGTCGTGATCGAACACAATCTGGACGTGATCAAAACCGCCGATTACATCATCGATATGGGACCTGAAGGCGGTGCCGGCGGCGGAACAGTGCTTGCCACGGGAACGCCTGAAGAAATTGCCGAAGTGGCGGGCAGTTATACGGGCCAATTCCTGAAACCGATTCTGAAGCGGGACAAAGCCAGAAACCAAAAAACAATCTAGTCAAAAAGGTCAGCCGAATTTCCGGTTGGCCTTTTGTTTTGTTCAGGAGCCTCTAAGCATTTTTGCTGAAGGGAAAATCAATCTTTAGACCTATGACAAGGTCCGGAAAATTGGGCATAATGAGTACATAAGTTACAGATAATCAGAAACTGGCAAACTGTCCCATGTCCGTGCATAGATAAATGGATAACCATCAAGGAGGAACCACCATGAATGAAAGAGACCGTATTTTGGCGTTGGTAAGAGAAGGCATCATCACTACAGAAGAAGCGTTGGTGCTGCTGGAGAACTTGGCCAAACGTGAAGGGAAAGATGCTGTGAAATTGAATCAGCGGCAGGATTTTACGGACGCACCTGATGCTGCAGCCAAAGACACGGAGCAGACCGGACAATCAGCGGATCCGGAAACCGAGGACCGGAAAAATTTGGAAAAGATTTTGGATGAACTGGCCAGCGAAATTTCCTATTTTTCTTCACAAATCGACGCAAAAGGCGAAGCACTCTTGACGCTGAAGAAACAGATCAGCGAGAAATCCGAAAAAAGGCAAGAATTGGCCACGGCCGATGAATTAGGCGATTTGACCGGAGAACAAGAAATCACCCTGATGCGATTGGATGAAGAGCTGGAAGGGCTCCGCGGGCAAGCTGACGCACTCGAAGCCGAAAAAGCCGAGATGGAGCAAAAAATGCGCAGCCTCAAAAAAGAGCATGTGGAGAACAGCGTGAAATCTTTTGGAGAGAAACTGGGCAACAAGGATGAATGGAAAGACACGGCCACGAACCTGACGGAGCGCTTGAGCAAAGCAGGCGCGCAACTCGGCAAATTTTTGACCGATACGGTCCAAACTGTGGTTGAGAGTGTCGATTGGAAAGAAACCGACTTCAACATCAAAATACCCGGGCTGATCACCAGCAAATTCCAGCATGAGTTCACGTTCGATCAAAATACAGCTACGATCCTGGATTTCCAATTGGCGAACGGCAACGTGACGCTGCAGAGCTGGGAAAACGAAACCATTTCGGTCGCAGCTGATGTGAAAATCTACGGAAAAACCGAAGAAGCGACAGCAAAAGAAGCATTCGAAGCGCGAAGCACGGTGGTGATGGATGAAGACAAATTCACCTTCCGGGTTCCGAACAAGCGGGTGAAATGCGATATCATCGTCTCCCTGCCGAAGCGCGAATACGATTATGTCGCAATCAAAATGCTGAACGGGAATGCGACCCTGAAAAACATCGAAGGAAAAGATTTCTACATCAAATCCACTAACGGCAATATGCTCATCTCGGGACTCAAGGCCATCATGCTGGAGACGGACGGCGTCAACGGTAATCTGGATGTATCGGAAAGCACGATCATAGACGTCCTGGCGAAGACCATCAACGGCAGCCTGACGATCAAAAGCGATGTCATCAGCGCGACTGTTTCCGTTGTGAACGGCGATGTGAAACTGTCCTATCCGGTAACAACCGCGAAACAGATCCAGGCCAGTTCCGTGAACGGATCCGTCAAACTATCCTTGCCGGCTGCGAAAAGCGCAGAGGTGAAAGCCAGCAGTTCCTTGGGTCAGATCATGAACCGGATGGAGAACATCGAAATCATCCGCCAGAAAGATGAGCGCACGAACAAGTATCTGGAATTCAGACGAATGGACGAAGAATCGCCGGTTATGGTAGAATTAAAGACAACAACAG
>JAEAME010002510.1_pt1 | contig 10627 bp, 9 predicted proteins | sample 8958731 | NCBI WGS metagenome assembly JAEAME01 (sample SAMN16933194, study PRJNA681113) | bioreactor sludge metagenome | isolation source: anerobic bioreactor sludge (Control) | place: India:Bengaluru | collected 2018-10-24
ATGAGAATGTCGTATCCGAGCTTGATTATCAGGGCAGAAACAATTATAAGGAAAAAAACCCTCACAAACTTGTTTCCTTTCAGAATGGCAAGGCGTGTTCCCACGAGAGAACCAAGCATATTGCTCAAGGCCATGAAGATAGCCACCTTATAGAATATGTTGTTTGTAAAACCAAAATAAAGAACGGCAGATAAATTGGTGGCGAAGTTAATAAGCTTTGAGGAAGCGGAAGCGGGAAGGAAACTGAAACCGAAGATACCGATAAAGACGAAAATGAGAAAGCTGCCCGTGCCGGGGCCGAAAAATCCGTCATAGAAGCCGATTAACACCCCCGTGGTAATGCTTATACTGTATTGTTTAATCGTGTTCAGTTTCGGAGCATGAAGCGTGCCGAAATCTTTCTGAATAAAGGTATATAGAGCAATCGCGATGAGCATGAAGAGAACAAGAGGACGCATGATTTTGGGATCGATAATTGTTGTCGCCCGCGCGCCAAGAAATGAGAATACAAGAGCGGAGCATGCCGCGGGAAGAGTAGCCTTCCAGTTGATCTCAATATGACGGGAATATTGGACAGTGGCAAGGGAGGTACCCGCAATGGATGCCAGTTTGTTGGTGCCGAAAAGCATCGGCACAGAAAGGTGGGGAAGAAATACTAAAAGCGCCGGCAGTTGTATGAGACCGCCGCCACCGGCAATGGAGTCAATGAAACCGGCAAGAAAGGCAAAAACACAAAGCATGCCGATTTCAATCACGGCCTACGCCCAACCTTTTCTCCTGCGATTTGGAATTACCTTCCATTTGGCTCATGAAAAATTTTCCATATCGGTTGATCGGAAGAAAAACGGCCAATATTCTTTTATTCTTTAAATAGTTAAACACCAGCCAAAAAGGTCAGGTTTTTCACCATAATGCATGCCGGTGATTTCATCGTAAAATTTCTGCGACAGAGCGCCGATTTCTCCTCTGTTGATAGTAATCATATTGTCGTTATGCTGGACCCATCCCACCGGAGAGATAACGGCAGCGGTGCCGGTACCGAAAATTTCCTGTAAAGTGCCGTCTTTCGCTGTCGCGAAGACTTCATCAATGGTAATGGGTCTTTCTTCAACAGGAATGCCCCAGTGTTTTGCAAGGGCAATGACCGAATCACGGGTGATACCCGGCAGTATTGAGCCTTCAAGCGGAGGCGTAATAAGTCTGCCGTTGATGACAAACATAATGTTCATAGTACCTACTTCTTCGATATATCTGTTTTCAGCGGCATCGAGCCACAGTACCTGTGTAAATCCTTTCTTTTTTGCTTCTTCGCCGGGGAACAGGGAAGCGGCATAGTTGGCGGGTGTTTTGACGTCTCCCAATCCGCCCTTGACTGCCCGGACATAGCCACCGGACGTAATCAACCTTACCGGATTGATCCCTTCTTTGTAGTAAGCGCCAACAGGCGAAGTAATAATCATGAAATAATACGTGTAGGAAACCCTTACTCCGAGAAAATTGTCCGCCGCGAACACAAACGGCCGTATATAAAGAGAACAGCCTTTCTTGTCGGGAATCCATGCTTTGTCGAGAAGCACGAGTTCCTTGATACCGTCGATAAAAAGCTCATAAGGGATAAAAGGAATGCAAAGCCGCTTATTGGACCTGTTGAATCGTTCATGGTACTTGTCGGGACGAAAAAGATTAATTTTGCCATCTATTGTTTTGAATGCCTTGAGCCCTTCAAAGACAGCCTGGCCGTAATGGAGTGTGCATAAGCTTGGTTCTACCTTGATCTCACCGTAAGGTAGGATTTTTGGTGTCTCCCATTTTCCATCTTTATAATAACAACTGAACATATGGTCCGAAAAGTCCACACCAAACTCCAGGTTTTCAAAATCTACCTTTTTAATTCTGCTTTTTTTTGTTTTTGTCACTTCTGTTTTCACGACAGTTCCCCTTTTACGCTTCGCTAATTCAAAATTATAAATGTAAAATGCAAAATTGTTAAGACTTAAGCCTTATTATTCTACATTTTGCATTACTTTTTACTTAGGACATGGCCCGAGATATTTGCCTGACATGGTACTGTTCATCTGCATATCGGGTTGGCCCTTGGTTTTTATTGTTGTATCAGTGGTGCCGTCAAAAGCATTTGCTTTATATGTCGTTTTGCCGCTGGTGATAATGGTACTTTCAGGAGTCTTGCATTCCATTGTATATGTCACTGTGTCGCCGTTTATTTTCTGATCCTTCATTTTGCATTCAGTGTTTTTTTCCTGTTTTTGCTGCGGCACAGGGTCTTTCTTTGTGATGCACTGTTTCATTGTGGTTGCGGGCATCTGCATGGGCATTCCTTTCACTGTTGCCTTTGTGGTAATTTCCCACTGCCCTTCTTTTATCTCAGCGGACGCGCTTGTTATCCATACCAATGAAATAATAACAGTTAAAATCATACATACGTTTCGTGACATGTGTGCCTCCATGGCAGATATTGTGACCGGCAATACGAGTCAGTATGAAAAAATAACACTAATCACCCCTTTGGTCAAACAAAATATGATACCCGTTCTGCTTCATCTACGCAATACTGTTGATTGTTTATCATTTCATATTTTGCCCGGTAAAGTTTTTGGATTGTATAAACACGTACGAATATTTTCTACAAATATTGTAGGACAAGCAGCATTTATTGTATTCTTTCTTTCTTTTTATCAAAATGAGCATCAACTGTCTAATTTGTGATAAATAATTAATATAATTAACTAAATAAAATATTTCAAAAGTGTTTATTCTATATTTTTCGAGTGGCACGAGCATTGCTCTTTACGATTACGGAAAGAGCTGAGAGTTCCAGAAAGGGACAATGTATGGATAAAAAAAATAGAAAGCGGATCAAGGTAATGGTCGTAGCGGGAACACGACCGGAGGCGATAAAAATCGCGCCTGTCATTGATAGGCTCAAAAGACAATCTGATGATTTCGAGACGATTATTTTAGCGACTGCCCAACACCGTGAACTTCTGGATCAGGCATTTGCGCTTTTTCATATCAATCCGGATATAGATTTAGACGTGATGAGTACACAACAGGGTCTCCCCTCCCTTACCAGCCGTGTTCTGGAAAATATATCGGTGACTTTAAGCAAAGTGAAGCCGGATATTGTTCTGGTACAAGGTGATACCACGACTGTCTTTGCAAGCGCTCTCGCTGCTTTTTATCAGCAAATACCAGTGGCCCACATTGAAGCGGGCCTGCGCAGCTATAATAAGTACAGCCCGTTTCCGGAAGAAATAAACCGCCATATTACATCCGTAATTTCCGATATACACTTCGCACCGACACCTGGCGCGAAGGAAGCTTTATTGAATGAGGGAATTGCATCTGACAAGATTGTTATTACCGGCAATACCGTTGTTGACGCGTTGATGCATGTTTCTTCGTTGCCTTTCTTTTCAAAAAACACTGTGCTGGAAAATATTGATTTGAATAAGCGCCGTCTCATTCTTGTGACATCACACCGCCGTGAATCATGGGGATTGGATTTACAAAATATCTGCGAGGCGATCAAGGAAATTATAAAGAAACATTCTGATGTTGTTGTCGTCTATCCTGTTCATCCGAATCCTATTGTGAAAATAACGGCTGAGAAAATCCTGGGAGGTCTCGACTGCGTCCACCTTGTCAGGCCTCTTGACTATATGACATTCATTAATGTCATGAAGAGAGCTTATCTGATTCTCACCGATTCCGGCGGTTTGCAGGAAGAAGCACCGACACTGAAAAAACCCTTGCTCCTTATGAGAAATGTCACTGAAAGACCCGAGGCGTTTGAAGCCGGACTCGCGAAAATTATCGGCACAGACCGGAGAAACATTGTTCAGGAGGTAGGCAATCTCCTGAATGATGATGGTCTGTATCAAAAAATGATTAGTCTCAGTAATCCCTACGGCGACGGCAAAGCCGCCGATAGAATTGTGACGGCCCTGTTCCGATGGGCAAATGGAATAAAACCGTTGTTGACTCCGTATGTAGAATTCGAGCCCCAGGCCGTTGAACTGGATCAGGTATGCCAAAATCGTTAATTTATTATCACCGGGCCTATCGAAAGATAACAGGCTCCAGCTGGTTATTCTTAATTGAGCTGACTCTATTTACTCTCCCTTTGTCGTTACTCATCTTGTTCACTTATCCGTATATAACAGAACAGATGAGCCGTGTTACTCATGCTGTTCTTTCCTCTTATTTTCAGCCCGGCGCTGTTGCAATGACCGGGCACTCTTTTATACTGGGAGATGTATTTCTTGTTAATCTTGCCGGAACACTCCCGTCATCTCTTGTAACTTTTATTAATCTTATTATTTCACTGTTTTTGATCATTCTGTTGCCCTTCGTTAAAGGATGGAGGAATATCGCCATTTATATTGTCTTTCTGGCTATAATTAATCTGATTTCCGCTCTTTTTTTCACCCTTGCACCCTTTGAATTTCCATACACAGGCGCGGAGTTTTCCGAGTTGTATGTGAAAACGGAAGTAAGCATGTGGCTTTTTATCCCTCTTATTCTCGGTATGGCTTTTTTACCGCTGCCTGCTTCAGTATTTCCTAAGTTTCTTTTGATTGTTTTCGCGCTGGTATATTCGATTATTTTCGGCACATTACGGTACATCATATTCCTATTTGTTATCTCGAAATATTCGGTTATTTACATGGCGCTGTTATTTTTTGCTTTTGGACCTCTTATCGATTTTGTCTATATCGTAGGTATTTATTGTTTCTACACCAGCAGGCTGGCTAAAAAACTAAAAGGCAGTGAGCATATATGGAAATGGTTGTATTAATCTTAAAAATTTATCTGGTTTTTACAGTCTGTGTTCTTGTGATTTATTCGCTCAGGCATTTCCTGTTTACACTGAACAGGCTTTTCTTTGAACAGCGCATTTACTACCAGGATATTATTGATTCAGATCTGAAGAATATAACGATTCTGATTCCCATGCATAATGAAGAAAAAGTAGCCCGGCAAATCCTGGATTTACTGGTCAATCACATTTATCCCTATGAGAATGTCGGAAAAGACGCGAGAAAGATTCTGAATTTGCTGATACATGCTGATTATCCGCATGATAAAATGGAAATTATTCCCATTAATGATTTCTCATCAGACGAGACACGTAAAATTCTCGATGATTATGCCGATCGCTATCCATTTATCAGGCCGCTGCATCGTTATGAAGGAGAGAGGGGTAAACCGGCTGCTTTAAACGAAGCTATGAAAATGGCAAAAGGTGAGATCATCATTGTTTTTGACGCGGATTACCTGCCCCCCAAAGGTGTCCTGAAAGATATCGCGGTCTTCTTTAATGATCCGGAAGTGGGTGCTGTCATGGGCCGTGTTGTGCCCGTGAACGCAAAAACAAACCTGCTCACAAGGCTCCTTGACCTGGAAAGAACAGGTGGCTATCAGGTTGACCAGCAGGCACGATATAATATGAAGCTTATTCCTCAATACGGAGGAACAGTAGGCGGATTCCGTAAAGATGTTGTCATGGCTCTGGGAAGTTTTAACACGAAAATACTGGCTGAAGACACAGAGTTGACTTTCCGTTTGTTGACAAAGGGCTGGAAGGTCGTTTACGCGAACCGTGCCGAGTGTTACGAAGAAGCCCCGGAAACGTGGACTGTACGGGCCCGCCAGATCCGACGCTGGTCTCGCGGGCATAATCAGGTCATGTTCAGATATCTCTGGCCTCTTATTACATCTTCTCATTTATCAAAAAAAGAAAAGATCGACGGTCTCCTCCTCCTCTTTGTATATACCATACCGCTGATTTTGCTTCTGGCTCTCTTTGATTCTCTGGCCCTTTTCTTTCTTGGTGAAATGCAGATCGTAGGTGGCGCCATTGCCGTTATTTTTGTCGGCGCTTATAACACATTCGGGAATTTCGCGCCCTTTTACCAGATTGGTATCGCGGCGCTCCTTGACGGCGCGACAAAAAGGGTCCTCCTTCTGCCCCTGTTGCTCTTCAACTATTTTTTTAACACATGGTACATCGCCATGGGTTTTTTTGAAGCTATGGTTGATAGAATCACCGGTCGTACCGCCACGTGGGTGAAGACAAAGCGGTTCAGAAAACAGGCTAACGTGACTATTCCCTCAAGAGAATGGACCCCGCCGGCGCAGAAAGAAAGACAGGAGGTCGCTGAATCATGACAATCTCCATTGTATTCGCGCTATTTGTATTGTTATTTTTTCTGCCTTTTATGCCGGGTATTGTTGAATTGGTGATGAAAGAAGATGCTGATCCTCTCTATATCGCGATGAACTATATTAAAGATCCCCGTTATTTCGGAAAATCCTTTAAGCAGCTTCTTAATCAGGCAACGAATAATTTTACATCATGTCACGGAATTCATGAAGTTCAGCTTTCAAAAAAAGAAAAACTGGAAATCACGGGATCAACAGATATCCCAGCCGCCGGTCAGCTCAATCATTTGCTATGTGTTCAGGGTAATCTTGTTTCCGGAGAAAAGGTACAATTCAACAAGGAAATGTATGTGACCGGCAATAGTTCTATAGGTTCCGGCAGCGCCATCCATGTTCTGGCCGCAGACGGCAATGTTGTAATCGGGGAAGATATTCGATTGAAACGGTGGGTGGATGCTGATGGTGATATAGATATTGCCGCTCGATGCAATCTCGGCATCAGTGCTTCCTCTGGAAAAATATTGCGTCTTGGTCCGAATTGTCATTTTCGGCGTCTCTATGGTGTTCCTGTTACCACAGGCGATAATGGTGAAACCATGACCGGCAGCCTTATGACATTATTACCCCCTATAGAACCTATGCCGCCGGAGATGACATTTGTCCGGATAAAAGACCGTAAGATTGCACCGGGATCTATGATAGGCAAAAATGTTGTTTTCCCCCAGGATGTTCAAATCGGCCACGGCTCAATATTGAGGGGTGACATTAAGTCCTATGGAAAACTGATACTGGAAGATAATGTAGCAATTGAGGGTAATATATTTGCCGACGACGATATAATTATCGGCCGTGGAGCAAAGATCAGCGGACATGTCTTTTCACAAAAAACAGTGCATATTTCCAGCGGAACGGTGATCAGCCGTCCCGGTACGATAAAATCGATTGTCGGCAAAAAATCCGTGCGCATCGAACAGAACGTTACAATATACGGTTATGTGACAACAGAGGGCGAAGGCATTATTGTATGAAAAGAATCTTTGTCGCTGTTATTATTTTAATCATACTGGGCTGCCTCTCCTATGGCGCATATCTCGTTTATCGTGATTATAACCTTGTCAGTTCGTCGGATCAGAGAGTGCTCATCGCGTACAATAAAGCGTATTTGAAAAAAGCGGGATATATTCTTGACGCGTATAAGAGTGTGCTGACAGAAGAAGGCATCTCCTGGGAAGCTGTGGAAATTTCAAGTCTCATAACAACAACGGCAAAAAAACTTGTCAGGACGAAACCGGTAGTGATTTTTCCTGATGGGTTATTACAGAGCGTGCCGGAACAAACGCTCGGTTGGACAAAAGAGTATCTGACGAATGGCGGTAATATTGCCGTTATTTATGATGTCGGGGTAAAAGAGTATAAGGGTGGTTTCCGTGAAAAAGCGGTTTTTGCCGATGTTACGGGCGTGAACTATATTACTTACAGCACGACAAAAGAAGAAGCCTACGCGATTGGTTTTCTGCAATTTTCTTCACAGCAGGCAATTGACTATTTGCAGATACCCCCCGGAAAGACGGATAAAGATTTTTTTCTTAACGGTTATATTTACGGCAGATTGCGTTATCCCGTTGCTCGTAATGAATATGCAGGTCCGCAATCAGGTAATACCGTTCTGGCTTCTGTTATTACTGAAAACGGAGATAAATACAGCGCTGTTCTTTTAAATAAATATGGGCGAGGCAGAGCACTCTATGTGAATCTTCCTCTTGGTTACTTGAAGGCGAATTCCGATGGATTACCGTTGCAGGCATTCCTGAGAGCTTTTCTATTTAACGCTGTAAAAATACCTCATCTGATGAATACGGAAAAAGCCATAGGCAGACTGGTAATTAACTGGCATATTGATTCTAATATTGAATGGGCACAAATTCCTTTAGCTGTAAGAAACAAAACTCTTGATAAAGATTTGCACTACTCAATTCATATAACAGCAGGTGATTTCAGGGATGAGCCGGATGACGGACACGGTTTTGATGCCTGTGGAAAAGGGAGGACTTCAGCGGAAGCATTTCTGCCCTATGGTGTTATCGGTTCTCACGGTGGCTGGGCACATAACTGGTTTGCCGATAATATAGAAAACGGCAAACTCACAAAGGATGATATAAGCGCCTATATTCATAAAAATAGTATCTGCCTGGAGAGTGTAACAGGCTACCCGATGCTGGAATATTCAGCGCCTGTCGGTGTACACCCACAGCCTGTGAAAACAGCAATTCTCGAAAAGCTTGGATTTACCTCATACTATTACACAGGCGATAGCGGATCTGCGCCGAATCGTACATTCAGCGACGGCAAAATGGTGTCTTCCCGCATGCTGGCTTTCCCTGTATTATCATATGGGGAGTCGGCGTCACTCTATGAAATGAAAAAAAACGGCCTGTCCGAAATGGAAGTGCAAAAATGGCTTTTTGATATTGTAGATTATGTGATTCATAATCGGACAACGAGACTTTTCTATTCACATTTGCATGATGTAAATGATAATTATCCAAAAGCAGTGCGTAATTTTTTGCAGTATGCAAAACAGAGACAAACAGAGGGGAAAATGATAGTTGAGCCGATGTCTGTTAACGCCGGTTTTTTTAAAAGGTTTATTGAAACAAAAATGTCATTTCAGCAAAAAGAGGCAAGATTAATTATTACATTGAAAAACGAGAAAGGGCTGCAGGGAATAACGGTTGCCGTTCCGCGAGACAGGTACAGCATGGGAGAAAACGCAAACGTAGTTTTAACTGAAGATCAGAACTATTACTACCTGACGGTGAATGAAGATGTCAAAGAAAAAACGATTATTGTTAATAATATTTAGCTTCTGGTTGCTCGCCGGCCAGGCGCTCTGCGCTGATGTATCAATAAAAAATCCGGCATTGAAACTCATGAGCTTTTATGCGGGCGAGATAAAAGACAAACAGACGATTAACCCTTATATAGTCAACATCATCGCGATTTACGAACTGAACAGGCAGCGCCATATCAACGAAGTAAAAGAATATATTCAATGGTATTTCGATCACCTCAACTATCCCGATCTGGATGAATTGACGGGGACTGTTTATGATTATGAAATAAGCAAAACAGGAAAAGAAATATCAACAAAGAATTACGATTCTGTTGACGGTTACGCCGGGACATTTCTCTATCTGCTGAACCTGTATCATCTCAAGACAGGTGATAATAAACTAACAGACAAGCACTGGGACAAAATAAAGGACATTGCCTATCTGATACCGTATCTTCAAAGTGAAGATGGTCTAAGCAGGCCACGACTGAAGGCAAAAGATAATGTGAAATATTTGATGGATAACTGCGAAGCCTTTGCCGGAATAAAAGCATTTAACGAACTCACCGCGCGTACCGGACGCGAGAAAGACCAATTCTATCTGGAAACGGAAACAAACATCAAAAACGGTGTTTTAGAGAATCTTTATAGCGAGGGGAAAAGGATGTTCTTCTGGGCGATTGACGACAAAGGCAAACACACCGCTGACTGGTCAAAGCTCTATCCTGACGCCATTGCCCAACTTTTTCCGATCTATTTTGGCCTTCTCGATAATGACAGTGAAAAGAAAAAGACCATATGGCAGGAATTCAACAAAAGGCATGGAGATAAAACAAAAGGTATCCCCCTTGAACAGCGGATGATTTATGAATTGACCGGAGAGAAGGTGACAAAGTAAAATGAGAATAAAAGAAATGGTTCCTGTACGCAAAATAATATTTGTTTTTGTTGCTGCCTGCATAATGATACATTTTGCTGTGTGCGGCCTCAGGGCTGAAGAGGAAACGCCTGAGAAGACAAAACGTATTGAAATCTCCTATTCATTTGAAAACCTCCAGCCGCACTCTATCTATGGTAATTGGAATTCAGGCAATTTTGCCTTTTACCATAAGCTTGCCCCTGATTTTACCTACTTTGTTCAGGGTTCAGCACATGCGCGTGATGAAGGCAACGGCATAGTGGGGGCAGTTGGCGCGTATAAAGACTGGACAGACTATCTTTACACGTACTCGGCTGTCACGGCAGGAAGTAATTCTCCATATCTGCCAAAATTCCGCGGTGACCACGATTTCAATTTCAAAATCGGACCGAATAAAAATTTAGTCCTTACCGCGGGCATTACCTATATTGATTACTTTGATGAACATCGCGATCTGATTATATCGGGAGGTCCGACTCTCTATCTGGACAAGTGGATCCTTCAGTACCGTTTGTTCCACAACGAGAGTGACCCCGGCTCAGTCGGTTCTTTCTCGCACCTTATCAGTATAGGCTATGGAGCAGAGGGCTGGCAGTGGACATATCTGGATTTTTCTTTTGGTAAACAGGCATATATGGCGACATCGCTGGCTACCCCTGAAGCAGTGAATCAAAATTCCTTTAATGTGA
>JAEAME010002511.1_pt1 | contig 10616 bp, 4 predicted proteins | sample 8958731 | NCBI WGS metagenome assembly JAEAME01 (sample SAMN16933194, study PRJNA681113) | bioreactor sludge metagenome | isolation source: anerobic bioreactor sludge (Control) | place: India:Bengaluru | collected 2018-10-24
GCTCCTCCTCCAAGTCGGCGAAACGGCGCAGGACCATGGCCCGATAGCGCGCGCTGCTCCTCATGAGTGCGGCGTGGTCGCCCCGGTCCACGATCCGCCCCTCCTCGATGACGAGGATCTCGTCCGCGTTCCGCACCGTTGCCAGCCGATGGGCGATGACGAAGGTCACACGGCCCGCCCGCGCCTCCTCCAAGGCCTCCTGGACGGCAGACTCGGTGAGCGGATCCACGGAAGAGGTGGCCTCATCGAGGATCAGCACGCGCGCTCCGGAGGCGATGGCGCGCGCGAGGGAGAGGAGCTGCCGCTGGCCGTCGGAGAGCCTCACGCCCCGCTCATGGACCATCGAGTCGAGGCCACGGGGCAGCCGGGCCGCGAAGTCGCTCACCCGGGCGGCGCGCGCCGCGGCCTCGATCACGTCGCTCGGGGCGTCGGGGGCGCCGTAGGCGATGTTCTCTCGGATGCTGCCCGCGAACAGGAACGCGTCCTGGGGCACCATGCCGATCTGCCCTCGGACGGATCTCAGGGTGGCCTCCCGTATGTCGGCGCCGTCGAAGGTGACGCGTCCGTCGGTCACGTCGTAGAGCCGGGCGATGAGCTTCGCGATGGTGCTCTTCCCCGCGCCGGTAGCTCCCACGAGGGCGATGACCTCCCCGACCTTCGCCTCGAGGGTGATGTCTCGCAGGATGGGTGTTCGGCCGTCGTAGGAGAACCCAACATGTTCCATACGGATGCGGTCAGAGAGCGGCGGTATAGCGCTGGCGCTCGGGGCGTCAGCCACTAGGGGCTCCTCGTCCAGCACCTCCATGATGCGGTCGAGAGCGACGGCGGCTCGCTGTGCGGAGGCGGCGAAGTCGGCGAGTGCTCGCCAGGGGTCGAAGAGCATGAGTGAGTAGCGGACGAAGGCCCAGATGCCGCCGAGGGTGATAGCTCCGGCGGTAGCCAGCGCTCCTCCATACCAGAAGATGATGACGAGGGCGACGGAGTGCATGAACTGGATGGTGGGGAAGAGGCTCGCGAAGACTCGGACCTGGCTGACGGATGCGCGCGCGTAGTGGTCCGTGAGGTCATCGAATATGCTGGCGGATACGCGCTCGCGGCTGAAGGCTTTGATGACTCGGATGCCGGTGATGGTTTCGTGGAGGTACGAGGAGACCCCGGCCAGGGATTCTCTGACACGCCGGAACACGCGCTCGCTGGTGCGGCGGAATGCATACATGAGTAGGATGATGGGTGGCAGGACGGTGTGGACGAGTAGGGCGAGTCGCCAGTTCGCGGCGAACATGATGATGGAGATCCCAAGCCCCTTGATGAAGTCACTGAAGAGGCCCGTCAGGACCATTCGCAGGAGCTCGTTGATGGCGTCGATGTCGGAAGTGACGCGCGCGATGATCTTCCCTGGCTCGCGCTTCTCGTAGAACGCGATGGAGAGGCGCTGCATGTGTGCGAAGACCCTGCGGCGGAGGGTGTCCATGGCATCCTGTCCCAGGCGGTTGGCGAGGATGCCCTGGGCGGCGCCGGCGCCGAGCTGGAACACGGCAATGGCGATGAGCCAGAGGCATGCGGCCACGATCGTTCCGTAGTCGCCGCCTCGGATTCCGTCGTCGATCGCCCACTGCTCGAGCCGGGGCGAGACGAGGGCACTGCCGGCGAGCACGAGGGCAACAGCAACTAGAAGCACGGCGCGGCCGACTGGGATCTCCGCCAGGGCCATGGCTCGCCGGAGAGTGGACCATGCCAGCCGCCGCGAGGGATGCGTGTCCGACGCGCGCACGTGCTGCGCGGATTCGCGGATGGCCGCCTTCACGCGGCGGGAGAGGTCCTGCCGGGCCGCTTTCTGCGTCTTCCCGTCCGTCTCTCGGTTGTCGGTGGGGCTGGGCCCCTTACCGTCTTTGCCGTCCTTGCCCAAGTGCTAGCCGCCTCCTTTTCAGGGGCTGTCGAGTCTCTATCCTAGTCCATGCTGAACTCCGGCATGATGAAGCAGTAGGCGCTGTAACGTATCTCCGACCACGCTTGAGGATCCAGCGGCCGGCCGGGCAGCAGCGGGATGTCGGTGGGCGTGAACTCCACACGCACCCGTAGCCGCTCCAGACCTCGCGTGAGGTCACGCCCGATGAGGAACTCGTCGTCCCTGAAGCGCCGATTCGAGGTCTGCACCACGGGGTTCGATCGACCCAACTCGCCATCGGTGGGGTACGAGTGGTAGCACGTGTTCGAGCCCGCGAGGTACCAGACGCCGGCCCGTCGCCATCGGGGCTCCGCTGCCGAGGGGTCCGTGACGAACACCTCTGCCCGCTGCTGCGGGTACTGGTAGTCCAGAGTGCGCCGAAGCAGTACGCCGTGGTTATCCGGGCGCAAGGCCAGCTCGAACTCGCTGGCGCCCGTGGTGATGCGTCCCACCTCAGTGTGGGCGGGGTACACCTCCGCGTTGTTCAGCGCTTTGCCGGCCTGGGCACGCAGGGCTCGGCCGCCCGACGCGCCCTCGGCCTCCACTGCGGCGAACCCACCCGCAACGCGAACGGCATCCTCGGCCTCTATGAGGATGTCCCCACTCTGCGGGAAGGCAACCACGGCTGGATCAGGAGCGACCTCGCGCGAGGGGCTCAGCAGGATCTGGTCGATCTCGTGCGGGCCGTGACGAAGCTGGATGCGGAGCCGCTGGAGGCCGTCCTTGGCGAAGGTGACCCTCTGAGGCGGAGCGTCGGGGAGGCTCGAGCACCACGCCCACTCGCCGGCCGGGTGGGCGTCTCGCCAGTTCCCCAGGCCCTTCGCGGAGTCACAGCTGGGCCCAAGCGCTTCGGTGCCGATGTCCTCATCGAACTGGAACCATGTGGCGTCGGTGAGGTTGCCCCCCGACGAGCGGCCGCGAAGCCAGATCGTGTACGGCACACCGCCACGGGCCTCGAACTCAACCTCGGCGTAGTCCACGGGCTCGGCGGCGACAGGGTGCTCCGTCGTGCCCATCTCGATGTGGTCAACGCCCCACTCGTACCGAGAGGTGATCTCGTACGGGCCCGACGCTTCGGGCGAGTGGTAGCTATGGGCGGCCTCGGACTCGGCATCGCCGATGTCGATCTCGTCTGTCAGCACCAAGCTAGGAGCAGGGAGGCCGTACCAGTAGGTCACCGAGCGGTAGTGCTCCGTGGACTCGTTGGTTCCCCCGTGCTCGAGCCGGATCACGGCGCGCTTACCGAAAGGCATGAGGTCGGCCAGCAAGAAGCGGTATGCCGACTGGATCAGCTCGTCGGGATGGGTCGCCAGCTCCGGACTCCGCACGCCGCACGGGTGCCCGGCGAGGGGCAGGGTCATGTTCCGGCCGCCCCAGTAATCGCCGCCGCCGCCCCACTCCTCGGTGCCCGTGCCCTGTCCCTGTGGGGTGTTGCTGTCATCGAAGAAGAACCGAGGGTCGCCCTCGAGAGTCGTAAGCACCGCGCGGTCGCTGAAGGTGAAGGACGTGCCCACGAAGCTGCCTGACCAATCGCCTCCGCCCTCCACTTCGGCCGTGTCCAGGAAGACGTTGTCCTCGCCCGGGACTGGGTCCGGATGGTCGCGGTAGGTTGCGTGGAAGTACCCCACGTGGTTCGGGGGACCCTCATAGGGCTCCCATCGCGCAGACCACTGGATATCGGGGATAGCGGCGCCGTCGGCACCCACGAGTGCGATCCTCGCCGAGCGGAAGAACGGCATGGGGAAGTAGCACGCGAGCCGCACTCGTCCCTGGGAGAAGCGGATGTTCACGGGTAATGCCTTGACGAGGTACCCTGCCTCCCCGCCGCGATAGAGGCTCCCCGCTCCGAAGAACAGCGCCACCGGCGCGTCAACGGACGGGTGCTCCCGGCCGTCCCACGTTATGCGCAGCCGGGCCCGGCCGAACTCCCGCGCTAGCTCGGCGGGAACGGACAGCTTCAGCGCGCGCAACGTACTCGGGCCCTCGACCTCCAGGAGCGTCCGCGGCTGCCCGCGCCCGAGTCGCGCCGTCCCGCTGGCGCTCCTGAGGCCCTCCCGTGGCGCGATGTCCGTCCCCGAGGATCGGAGCAGGTCCAGCACATCCTGGGGCGGCGGCGTCTCCGCGTCCCACGCCGGGCTCGGGCGCGTGAGGGCCGTCCCGGCCGCCAACAGGTGGTAGATGTAGTACCCGGTGCCGTAGAAGGTGCGCGAGTAGGCGAGGCGTAGTCGCTCCGCGAAGGGGATCGGCACCCACATCAGATCGGCGCCCTTGGTTGCGGTATACGTCCATGCGAGGGGCTCGGGGAAGAGACGCTCGGGGAGGAAGGTGGAGAACTCGAGGGGCCGCGTCGGGTCCGCTGTCGTGCTCTCGCTCACGATGTGGTCGACGCCATCCACCTCGTAGTGCCAGGGGCTGCCGTGCCAGTGGTTCGTCCGCACGAAGTAGAGCACGCCCTGACCCTCAACGTCGAGCGACACGTTGAACTCCTCGGCCTCCTGATAGAGGAAGTGGGACGCGTCGGCCGTCTCGTTCCCGCCGGATCGGTCGTAGGTGCTGCGCATGTAGGCGCGCACCCCCAGCCGCTGCTGCGGCCATTGCTCCCACAGGCGGTACGCGTCCATCCCGACGGGGATCGGGGGTGGCTCGCCAACCTCCGCCAACACGCAAGCCGCGGCGAGCAGAACGCTCCCCGCTATGTGGCAAGCCATCGCTCGGCCACCTCCGACCCCTCTAGCTCCCGTTGTAGCCTATCCAACCGCACATAGGGCCCCGCCTCGTCTTCCGCCAGATTCTCGGGGGCACCCTCCTGCACGATCCGCCCCTCGTCCAGCACGATGACGCGATCGGCCATCGCCACGGAGGAGGCGCGGTGCGCGATGATGACGGTAGTCCGGTTCCTCATCAGCCGCCCGAGGGCTCTCTGGATGAGGTGCTCCGTGTAGGTGTCGACGCTCGAGGTGCAGCTGTCGAGGATGAGTATCCGCGGGTCGGTCAGGAGGGCGCGGGCGATGGCGAGGCGCTGCTGCTGGCCGCCCGAGAGCCTCATGCCCCGCTCCCCCACCTCGGTATCCATCCCGTCCTCGAGGCCGTCGATGAACTCGAGGATGGCGGCATCCTGGGCCGCTTGCCGAATCTCCTCCTCCGTCGCGTCCACACGTCCGAAGGCGATATTCTCGCGGAGGCTCCCGGAGAAAAGGAAGGACTCCTGGAAGACCATCCCTATCTGCGCGCGCAGCTCGCCGAGGTCGATCTCGCGGACGTCGACGCCATCCACGAGCACCCGGCCCTCGTCGGGGTCGTAGTAACGGGGGATGAGTGACACGAGGGTGCTCTTCCCGGAGGCCACGGCGCCGAGTATCCCCAGGGTCTCGCCCGGTCGGATGTGGAGGTCCACGCCTCGCAGCACGGGCTCGCCCTCGGTATGGGCGAAGGTCACCCCCTGGAGCTGGATCTCGCCCTCGAGCCGGCCCATGGGCTTGGGCTGCTCGGGGGATACGAGGTCGGGCGCCTCATCCTGGATGGCGTAGATGCGGTCGGCGGCGGCCAAGGCGCGCATGGCGCTGCTCACACCCCACCCCATCATCCGCATGGGCATGATGAGGAAAGCGATGAACATGCTGAAGGTAATGAACTCGCCCGGGGTCAGCTCGCCGCGCAGGGTGAGCGCTCCGCCATACCATACGACGATGATGGAGGAGATTGCGGCCCAGAGGCCCGTGAGTGGGAAGTAGAGCGCGTCGATCCGCTCGGCGATATAGGTGGCGTCGCGGAGGCGCGAGGAGTCCAAGTTGAAGCGCTGGATCTCCCGCTCCTCGCGGCAGTAGGTCTTCACGATGATGATGGCGCTGATGGATTCCTGGAGCCGCGTGGTGATCTCGGCGAGCACGGCGCGGGCTCTCTCGAAGGCGGGTCTGATGTAGATGCCGCAGACGGCGGCGGTGATGGTCAGGAGGGGTAGGGTGCCGAGGGATGCGAGGGCGAGCTTCCAGTTCAGGGTGGCGCAGTAGATGAGGCTCCCGATGAAGAGCAGGGTGCAGCGGATGATCTGCCGGCTCTGGAACACCATGAAGCCGCCGATGGGCTCCATATCGTTGATGACGCGGGACATGATCTCGCCGGTGCGGGTCCGGTCGAAGTAGGAGAAGGAGAGGCGGCAGAGGTTCTGGTAGAGGTCGCGCCGCATGTCGCGCATGACGTATTGCCCGAAGCGTCCGCCGATGACCATCTCGCCGTATTGCAGGCCGCTCTTGAGGACGGCGAGTGCGATGACGACGAGGGAGAGCAGTGGCAGGGTGTCGGTGCGTCCGTCGATGAACACGGGGTCGACCATGGCGCCGATGATGGCGGGCATGGCGACCATGCCGGCCTGAGAGGCGCTCGACAGAAGGAGGACGGCCAGCTGCAGCCGCCAGTGGCGCAGTGACTCGGTGAGGAGGCGTTTGAAGGTGGTCAAGCTCGGATCACTCCGCAGGGCCTGTTCCGACCCGGAGCCAACAGTGTAACCCTTTCCGCCTCGACGCGCGAGGCTCAACGCCGCGCGCGGGTCTTGCTCCCCCCTATGGGCAGGGCTACACTCAGTGGCTTCAGCGTCCCTCGCCGCATGCTCTCGCGACGCTTACGCCGCAGCAGGAGGATGGATTTGCCAGAAGCCGCTCCAACAGAAGAGGCCTCCGAGCAGCCCGACCCGGTCGCGAGTGGTCACGACCTCACCGTCGGTAGCATCCCTCGGCACCTGATCGGCTTCTGCCTCCCGATGCTCGCGATGAGCGGGCTCCGCAACGCTTACGACGTCGTCAACGGGATCTGGGTCGGCAAGGGCCTGGGGACCGAGGCCATGGCGGCGATCACGGTTGGCTGGCCAGTGTTCTTCTTCCTGACCTCCATCGCTATGGGGTTGACGACGGCGGCAAACATCCTTGTCGCCCAGGCCTACGGCGCGAAGGACTGGCCTTCCGTAGGGCGTGTCGTTCGCACGTCGACGGTCTTCGTCGGGATTGCCGGCGTGGTGCTCTGGATCATCGGCACCCTCATTGTGGAGCCAGTGCTCATGCGGCTGAACACCCCTGAGGACGTGCTGCGGATTGGCGTCGACTACCTCAAGGTCTACCTGATCAGCACCCTCCCCTCCTTCGGCGTATTCCTGCTCGCCGCGCTGCTGCGTGGCGCTGGGGACGCGACGACGCCCATCTACTTCCAGGCCGGTGGCCTGCTCATAGCCGCCGGGTTGGATCCCATCCTCATGTTCGGCTGGCTGGGTATGCCCGCCTACGGCTTGATGGGGACCGCCTACGCTCTGATCATCTCGCAGACCCTGGCCTTCGCGGCGACAGCCGCCTACCTCGCCTGGAAGAAGCACCTGGTCAGCCCGCCGTGGTTGCGGCTCCGCTCGGACGCGAGTTCCGCGTGGCTGCTGCTGAAGATAGGCGCTCCCGTGGCGGTGCAGCAGTCGATGGTGTCCGGCGCGATCCTCGCCGTGGTCGCCCTCGTCAACCAGTTCGGGGACACGGCGGCCGCGGCGTACGGCACGGCATGGCGGATCGAGGGATTCGCCCTCTTGCCGGCCATGACGATCGCCATGGCGGCGTCGAGCGTCGCCGGACAGAATATCGGGGCGGGCCTCTTCGATCGAGTGCGCGAGGTCTTCCGGTGGTCGCTAGTGTTTGGTGGATCGATCACCGTGCTTGTGGGTATCCCCATGGTGCTGATCCCCCAGACGCTGATGCACGTGTTCATCAACGATCCACAGGTCATTGAGACGGGGGCGGGTTATCTGGTCCGGCTGGCGCCGGGCTACATCTGCTTCGCCATCATGTTCACGAGCAACGGGATCATCAACGGCGCGGGGCACACCCTGGTGACAACGATCATCAGCGTGATCAGCCTCTGGGTTGTGCGGGTCCCCGCAGCCTACTACATCGCGGGCCGCGTCCACGCGGTGGAGGGCGTGTGGTGGGGCATCTCCGTCGGGTTCGCGACCGGCGCTACGCTGAGCCTGATCTACTACCTCTCCAGGCGTTGGGAGAGGCCCATCGGGCTAGCGAAGGCCAGCGGTTCGCCGCCGCCCGAGGGGCCCCAGGAAGTGGTCACGGCGGCTCAGTAGGCCGCGCCCCACGTGGTCGGCGCTATGACACGTCGTAAACCACCGCTAGCGCCGCAGCCCTCACCTCCGCGTCGGGGTCATCGAGCAACTCGCGGGCGCGTTCGAGAGCGTCGCCATCCACGGCTCCGAGGTCCGCGAGGGTCCTGAGGGCCTCGGCTCGCACATGCGGGTCGTCGTCATTGAGGGCGGCCGTCAGCACGGCCATCCCCGACCCGGCGTCCCCCACCCGCACCAGCGCCCAGGCGGCCGAGGTGCGAACGAGGGGGATGTCATCGGCGATCGCGCTGCGGAGAGCCAGCACAGCGGAGGTAGCGCCTGGACCCACTTGGCCGAGTGCGCGCGCGGCGGCTCTGCGGGTGAAGGGATCCTCGTCGCCAAGAGCGTCCACGAGGGCGCTAACAACCCCGGCGCCGGCATCCGGTACGGCCCCCAAGGCCATCGCGGCCTGGTTTCGCACATAGTCGGACTCGTCGCTAAGCAGCTCGATGAGCGTCGGTCCGTGTCTCTCCGCCGAGAGCCCACCGATGTGCCGCACCGCCCACAGAGCGATGCCACGAACCGAGGGGTCAGCGTCGGAGCGCGCCTCCAGGAGCCGGTCCACCGATGCCTCGGCATACGCCCCAAGATGACCCAGGGCGTGGATCGCTTCGGAACGCACCTCAGCGACCGGATCGTCGAGGAGGTCCATCAGCGGCTCCACAGCCTCTTCGACGGGCGCGGTCATTTCGCTGACGGCGAAAGCCGCGCCGGCGCGAACGCTCTCACGCGGGTCACGGAGGCACTCGAGCAGAGACGGAGCGGCGCTCTCGCCGATGGCGCCCAGAGCGTAGGCGACCGATGAGCGCGAACTGTCGGCATCGCCCAGATGCGCGATGAGCACTGGCACCGCCTCGGTGGCCGCTGGCCCGATAGAGCGGAGCACGGTGGTCGCGAGCCCCGCCGCTGGCCCGTCCAGCAGGCGGGCTAGCCTCGGAACCGCCGCGCTCGCCCCCGGGCCGAGCCACTCGAGCGCTCGGGCTGCCTCCTCGCGCACCCGCGGGTCAGCAGCCTCCAAGGCACGGAGCAGCACTGGGAGGGTCTCATTCGCGAGGCCCAGTTGTCCGGCCGCTCGGGCAGCCGCTACGCGCACCAACGGCTCCGGGTCGGCCATCGCGGCCCGCAGGGCCGGTAGATGCTCTGCGGCCGCCAAGCCGAGGTGAAGCAGAGCATCGGCCGCATTGGCACGCACCTCGGGAGCATTGTCCGATAGGAGCTTGGCGAGGCCAGCCACGAGGCTATCCGGTGGGTCGATGAGCTCCGAGCATGCCGCCGCAGCCGCAGCTCGAACGCTGTCGTCAGGGTCGGCCAGGAGGGACTCCACCAAGCCCTCGGCGGCCTTCACGCAATGCATGAGCCCCAGCGCCCGCGCCGCGCCGGCTCGCATGAGAGGGTCGTGGGAGCCCATGGCGTCCCTCACCGCGGGCAGGGCGGATATCCCGAGCCACCCGAGCCCAACGGCAGCGGAGTCGCGGGTCAGCTCGTCGGGGTCACTGAGCCCGGCGATCAGGTAGGGAATCGTTTCCGGCGTGCCGATCCGGGCGAGGGTCCAGACGAAGCGCTCGCGGACTTCGGAGACTGGGTCGGCCGCGCCCTCCAGGAGGTAGGGCACGACGGTGGCCCCGCGGCGCACTAGCTCCGCCGAGGCGCTCTCTGACGCGTCGGGGTCCCCCGCGCGCAGTACTGCCACTAGCTCCTCGGGCAAACGGATCGGGCTCATGGGGTTATCCTCCGCGTCTCTTCGCGCCGGGTGAGGGGCGTGGGGCATCGAGGACGAGGTTCACACGTGGCGGCTGAACTCCTGCGGAGGAGGGGAAGCTGGCGCGGCCGGGAGGACTCGAACCCCCAATCTTCTGGTCCGAAGCCAGACGCCTTGATCCTTTTGGCTACGGCCGCACTTGGGGCTGGAATATGAAATGGCGCGGCCGGAGGGACTCGAACCCCCAATCGCCTGATCCGTAGTCAGGAGCCTTAATCCATTTGGCCACGGCCGCGCGATACGCCCCATCTTGGGGGCTCAATTATGGTGGCGGAGTGAGTGGGATTTGAACCCACGAGGGCAGGATTAGCCCACCCTATCTGCTTAGCAGGCAGACGCCTTCAGCCGCTCGGCCATCACTCCACCGGATACCTTGTCAATCCAGACCTAGGAGTGTATCACGCCGCCACCCCCCGCGCAAGCCGATTCGCGAGCGGGAGGGACCATGGGACAGACTCCCGAAAACCGCGCCGCGTTACCTATCCTTAGGTCTGGAGACCCCTATGCCGCGAGAGTTCCGCGCCGACGACTGGCAAGCCTACCGCATGGACTACGGCAACCCTCACGAGCGAGTGGAGCCAATCGAGCAGGAGATCGCCATCGTTGACGCCGCTTTGGCGGAGCTCGTCGACGCGGGTGTGCTGCCCCATGCCGACTACCCAGCGGACAAGATGCTGGCCCACCGCCAGGGGGTGGCCGAGGCTTTCGAGATCCCGTGGACCGCCATCACCCATCGCCAGCAGCGGCTGATCTACGCCATCAACGCCATCATCCAG
>JAEAME010002512.1_pt1 | contig 10616 bp, 9 predicted proteins | sample 8958731 | NCBI WGS metagenome assembly JAEAME01 (sample SAMN16933194, study PRJNA681113) | bioreactor sludge metagenome | isolation source: anerobic bioreactor sludge (Control) | place: India:Bengaluru | collected 2018-10-24
GTCTCGGTCAAGCGGTACAAGGGCCTTGGCGAGATGAACGCACAGCAGCTCTGGGATACGACCATGGACCCTGCCGGCCGGATCTTCAAGCAGGTCAATATCGAGGATGCCATGGAGGCAAACGAGATATTCAAGACCCTGATGGGGAAAGATGTGGAGGCCCGCAAGGACTTCATCAAGCGGCATGCACGGGAGGTGACGAACCTTGACATCTGAGAAGGGAGACGGGAACGAGGACGGATTTGTCCCCCGTGTCGAGCCGGTCAGTATCGAGCACGAGATGAAGACCTCCTATATCGATTACGCGATGAGCGTGATCATCGGCCGTGCCATCCCTGATGTCCGTGACGGGCTAAAACCTGTCCACCGCCGTTCTCTCTTTGCGATGTGGGAGATGGGAAACACCAGCGACAAGCCCACGAAGAAGAGCGCCCGCGTGGTGGGAGAGGTGATGGGGAAGTTCCACCCTCACGGCGATGCATCCATCTACGATACCATCGTGAAGATGGCGCAGCCCTTCTCGTACCGCCACATGCTCGTCCAGGGACAGGGCAATTTCGGATCGGTCGATGGGGATTCTGCGGCTGCGAGCAGGTATACCGAGGTGCGTCTCTCTCCGTACGCCGAGACGCTGCTCCATGACATTGACAAGGGGACCGTCTCATTTATACCGAACTATGATGAGTCGCTCGAAGAGCCGGTCATTCTCCCTGCAAAGATCCCGAACCTCCTTGTGAACGGATCGGACGGAATCGCCGTCGGCCTGGCAACCAAGATGCCCCCGCACAATCTCCGCGAGGTCTGCGGGGCGGTCAGGCTGTACCTCGATAACCCCGGGGCTGCTATCGCAGACTACCTGAGGGTCATGCCCGGCCCCGACTTCCCGACGGGCGGAGTCCTGATGGGGACCGATGGGGCAAAGAGCGTGTACGAGACCGGGCAGGGCCGCCTGATCGTCCGCGGGGTCGCGACCATCGAGGAGTCAGAGAGCGGCAGCCGCGGGGACCGGATCATCGTGACCGAGCTCCCCTACCAGGTCAACAAGGCCCAGTGGATCACCGCGATTGCCGAGATGGTCAAGGAGAAGAGGATCGACGGGATCAGCGATATCAGGGACGAGTCGGACAAGGAGGGTATACGGGTTGTCTTTGAGCTCCGAAAAGGGACCATGGCCCCGGTCATCCTGAACAACCTCTACAAGCATACGGCGCTCGAGTCCAGCTTCTGGGCGATCAATTATGCTATCGTGGACAGGCAGCCGAAGATTCTCACCCTGCCCGGGCTCCTGGAAGAGTTTGTCAAACACCGTATCCAGGTGATCCGGCTCCGGTCGGAGTTCGAACTGAAGAAAGCGCAGGACCGGGTCCATATCCTCGACGGGCTCCTTCTGGCGCTTGCACGGATCGACGAGGTCATCGCTGCGATCCGTGCTTCCGATACCGCTGATACGGCCAGGACAGCCCTGGAGAGCATGTTCGGCCTCTCGGAGCCGCAGGCCAATGCGATCCTCCAGATGCAGCTCCGCCGCCTGGCAGCGCTTGAACAGCAGAAGATAATCGATGAAAAGGGCGGGCTTGAAGCCGAGATTACCCGCCTCCTCTCCATCCTTTCAAGCGAGGCGAACATCAGGGACGAGATCAGGCGCGAGACCGATGAGGTTGCCGAAAAGTTCGGGGATGCACGGAGGACCCAGATCGCGCTCGACATGAGCGACCTCTCGACCGAGGACCTGATCGAGGACAAGACGGTGCTCGTCTCCATCACGACGGCAAATTACATCAAGCGGACCGACATCGACAGTTACCGGAAACAGAGGCGCGGCGGCCACGGCGTCACCGGTATGACCATCAAGGAAGACGATGTGGTGGATTCTGTCTTTGTGGCGGCGATGAAGGATTACCTGCTCTGCTTCACCAACACGGGCCGGGTCTACTGGCTCAAGGTGTACCAGATACCCGAGAGTTCCCGCGTCGCGAAAGGCAAGCCGATCGTCAACCTCCTCAATCTCAAGGATGAATGGGTGACCACCGTCGTCCCGGTCCGGGAATTTGCAAAAGACAAAAACCTCCTCTTTGTCACCAGGCTGGGTCAGGCGATCAAGATCCCGCTGGACCAGTTTTCATTCCCGCGGTCGGTCGGGACCAATGCCATCAAGCTGCGGGGAGACGATCAGCTGGTCGACGTGATCCTTACTGACGGCACAAAGGAGATCATCCTCACCAGCCGGTTCGGCCAGAGCCTCCGGTTCCACGAAGACACCATCCGGACCGTGGGGAGAAATGCCCAGGGGGTCAGGGGGATGAAACTGAGGGGCGGGGATACGGTTGTTGCCCTGACGCTCCTTGAGAAGGACCACCTGCTCACCTTATCGGATGTCGGTTTTGGGAAGAGGACCGAGTTTGACGATTTCAGGGGGCATGGACGCGGGACCATGGGGGTCCGGAACATGCAGCTCGAGCGGGAGGCGGTCATCATCGCGTCCTGCGCAGTCCTCGAGACCGATGAAATTCTCGTGATGACAGCATCCGGGATCGTGATCAGGACGCCTGTCAGCGAGATACGGGTGATTGGCCGTGGCACAAAAGGGGTCAGGATCATGCGCCTTGGGGAAAATGACCGTGTCGTGGGGATAGCAGTCGTCCCTGCAGAGGTGGATGAAGTCCCGGAAAATGAGATCGCGTCACAAATCCCCGACCCCACTGAAGACTAGAACGATCTCTCTCCTCTCTTTTTTTACCCCGCCGGCGTGCGAACCCTGTTGTCCTGCCGGTATATGCGTGCCCTGGATATCGAGCGAAAACGGCCCGATGCTCGTGTCCGGTCATCCAGCATCACCGGACGCCATATCTCTCTCCAACGTGATGCCATCTCCCCCTGCCCTGCAGATCGCTTGTTTTGCTCAACAGGGCATTCACGGGTTTTATTGATTGAAGGAGCAATGCTTCTCTTCCCTCTCCTGACGAATCGCTCCCGGCACGCATTGTCCTGGTGACCGGAGTTTTATCCAGAGGCGAAGCTATTTGGGGAGGCATGAACCCCAGTAGTTTCGTATGTATCGGAAAGAGATCCATGTGACGACAGCAAAGGAAGGGGATATCCTCGATATCACTCCTGAAGTGGCAGAAATTGTCCGGGAGAGCGGGGTCTCTGAAGGGACAGTACACGTCTTTGTGATCGGGTCCACTGCTGCAATCACTACTATCGAGTACGAACAGGGAGTTCTTGCGGATCTGTCACGAGCCCTCTCCTCCCTGGCACCCGACACCATCTCCTATGCCCATGACAGCCGGTGGGGAGACGGCAATGGCCGTTCGCACGTGAAAGCCTCGATAATCGGGCCGTCCCTCTCTATCCCGGTCACCAGGAATACCCCGGCACTGGGGACCTGGCAACAGGTGGTCCTGCTCGAGCTTGATGTCAGGCAGGGGAGGTCGCGAACCGTCATCGTGACGGTGACCGGGTAAGGAAAAAATTTTTTGGGAAAACCTGGTCTCCAAAAAAAATGCGTGGTCTCTCTCTTGGTTCAGTCCAGGGGAATGGTCTCCAGCTGCGAGACCAGCTCCCAGATCCGCGTCCGTGCATGGACCGGCATGTTCGGGTCATTGCTGATCTCATCGATCTTCGAGATGGCCTCAGCGGCCCGGAGCCCCGTCCCCTTGTTCTGGTTCATGAGGAGTTGCCGTGTCTCATCAGCAACCCTGCGGATATTCCGTGGAATTGTGCTGTCATCCATGATGTGTTGCAGCATCAGGACACAGTTCTCGATTGTTTTGTCGGTATTTGGCATGGGGGACACTCCATTCTTCTCTTATTATTACGAATATCCCGTTTATATAGTTTGGTAATTATCATTCTGCGACAGGTTTTTTGATAAAAAGAGCCTGGATTTACGTTATTTTCTGCGTATCCGCTCCTTTTTCGCAGCTTCCCCTCACGCTCCACCTCATGCGGAGAAATCATGATACCTGACAACGGATCTGGTACTGGTGAAAGGAGACCGGGTGCTCTGGTGCGACTGCCCGGGACATGAACCATGAAGCGCGAAGATGATATCATGGCCGGATACCTCCTCAAGGGGGGAAAAATGCTCTCCAAGAGCTGCCCGTCCTGCGGCTGCCCCCTCTTTGAGATCAAGGGAGAGACGCTCTGTGTGGTATGCCGGGAAGAGGAGACCAGCCGGAAGAAAAACGCTCAGGCTGTCACCCGGGAGGCGCAGGTCCTCCCGGAGCCGGTGAACGCCGACCCGTCGAGCCCTGCGCTCGCACGCTCACTTGAAGAGGCCCTCGTGGCAGTATGCATCCGCATGAGAGAAGAGCAGGACCCCGGAAAGGTGCTGGTCCTCGCCAACGCGGTCAAATCCGGGGTCGAAGCACTGCGGCTGATCCGCTAGCCGTATTTTTTTCGGACAAGCTCTGCGATCCGTTTCGCTTTCTTCTCCCCAATACCCCTGACTCCTGCAAGTTCTTCTGCGCTGGCATTCGCGACGGCCTGGATAGTCCCGAAGTGGGCGAGGAGGAGCCGGGCGAATTTCAGCCCGATCTCGGGAAACGATCCGATAATCCGCTCCTGCTCCTCCTGCACGGACTGGTAGGCTTTTTTGAACGGGAGCCGCCCGCTCCGCTCCCCACTCTCCTCTTCCCTCCGTGCAAGGACAACGAGCATCTGGGCGGTCTCCTGGGCATCCCTGGTGAAAAAGGGTGTGATTGCAAGGTCAATGGCAATAGCTGCAAGAGCCCCGCGAAGCGCGTATGGGTTGACATCCCGTTCGGTGTAGAGGTCGTCCCCCTCGATGATCAGGACAGGGCGGAGTGCATGGCCTGATAATCCTTTGAGTTGGCCAAAAAGGTCCCGTTCGATAAGAGTATCCACAAAATCGCGGGTGGTTTTCCGCTCCACCACGATGCGATCCCCTATCTGGTAATCGCCAAAGGGGAGTCTTTTGACGGAGAGGGACGAGCCGAGTGCATGCAGGTGCTCGACCACCTTCGAGGAGGTCTCCCGATCATCCACCACGATCGCCGGTCCCATCGGGATGAACTCCTCGATCTTCTTCTGCAGCGGAGCCTCCCCTGCGGCTTCCGGTCCCGGGATTATCCCGGCATCCATCCTCGCCCCCAGCGTCCGGATCCCGCTTACCATGGCACGCTCGCGTGACTGGCTGACCCACCGGTACGTCTCATCAGTGGTGCCCTTCGTCACCAGCACCACGATCGTACCGCTTCCACTCCTTCCGGTCCGCCCCTTCCGCTGGATGCTTCGGATCTCGGAGGGAACTGCCTCATAAAAAATCACCATATCGGTCGAGGGAACATCGAGCCCCTCCTCTCCCACCGATGTGGCGACCAGCACCGGAAACTCGCCCTCCCTGAACCGCCTGAGGGCATCGATCTGCTTCTTCTGTGAGAGCCCCTTGTCCGTGTCTTTTGTCGCCTGGCCAACGAAACGCTCGGCACGGACCCCTCGTGATCCAAGATACTCCACGATCTGCTGGACCATGTCCCGGAACGTGGCGAATATGATGATCCTGCTCTTCGGATGCTGTTCGAGCTGTTCTTCGGTCACGGAAGAAAGTATCTCCATTTTCGGGTGGAGTTCCCTGTCCCAGGACATGCACCGTTCAAGGAGACGGATGAATACCGGGTCCTTTGCCAGTCGTGCAGCCGCTTTCGAACCCCCTGCAGAAGCGCCTTCGGCAAAAAGCCGGTGGACGTACAACGCGAGCACCCTGCTCCCCTGGGACTCTGCAAGGGAGACCGCATGCCGGAGTTTCATCAGTTCTGCATACAGGGATGCCGCGGTATACCCTGCAGCATCCCGCTCCTGGATTCTCTCCTGGATCTGCGCATTGAGCGCATTCAGCATTTTCATCGAGAGCTGCTGCCGTTTTGGGAGGTCAAACCCAAGCTCCCTGAGCACCGTGATCCGCATCTCCAGGAGCTCGTTCAGATCCTCAACCGCAGATTTGAGGGGAGAGGGAAGGTCGACCTCTCTCACCTGGATCGACCGTTCATGGACATACGGTGCCACGTCGCTGTCCTGTTCGGTCCGTGTCTCCACGATCTCGATCCCGAGGTTACGGCACACCTCTTCCACTTTCACCTCCTGTCCCCCTGGAGACGCGGTCATGGCGAGGAGAAGGGGCGAGCGGGAGGATTCACGGTACACTGACGCGATGAATACGTAGGCGTAATTTCCCACGGCGCGATGGCACTCATCGACGATCAGGAGGGGGACATCGGCCAGGGTGTACGCACCAGAGAGGATATCGTTTTTGATCACCTGGGGTGTGGCAAAGATGAGGGAGGCCTGCGAGTATGCCTCCTTCCGTTCATCGGGCGGGCTCTCCCCGGTAAAAAGGGCGCATGCGGGTTCTTTTCCGTCGACGACCAGGTACGTGCGAAAGAAACGGTAGTGCTGCTCGACCAGGGGTTTTGTGGGTGCGAGCATCAGCACTTTTCCTTTCTCATTGTAGAGACGGGAGGCAGCAATGATCAGGGCTATTGCGGTCTTTCCAAGACCGGTTGGGAGCACCACCATGGTATTGCCGTCAAGCGCCCGCATCGCTATCGAGAGCTGGTAAGCCCGCGATTCAAGGGTCCCGGGACGGATGAACGGATGGGTGATCCACTTCATGGCTTTTAGAGATCGGCAAACTTCGCTGTTCCATCGATAAGCGACCGGATCAGGGCCGGGATCCCCTCGATGTCGGTCCTGACCTGGCGCATGCTGTCACGGTCCCGCAGGGTAACGGTCCTGTCGTCCCTGGTAGTGTAGTCGACCGTGATGGCAAAGGGAGTCCCCACCTCGTCCTGTCTCCGGTAGCGCCTTCCGATCGCCCCCGAGTCATCGTATTCGGCCAGGATCCCCCGGACCCGCAATGCATCGGTAATCTCCCCGGCAATCTCCGGAAGGCCGTCCCGGTTCATCAGCGGAAAGACGGCGACCTGGATTGGTGCAACAGCCGGGGGAAGAGAGAGCACCCTCCGCTCTTCGTCATCGACAATCTCCTCGTGGTAGCTGTGCTCGAGCACAGCATAGATCATGCGGTCGATACCGTAAGACGGCTCGATCACGTGGGGCGTGACCTCTTCCCCGGGTATTTCCACCACCTCTTCGCGGACCTCGTAGAGATCGGGCGTGATCAGCACCTCCTTCCCGTCGATTGCCAGCGTGACGCCCTCCGGTCCCGGCACGCATGCACTGATGGCGTCAGCCACCGCTTTGGCTGATCCCCGGAACCTCGGACCAAGGGCCCCCATGTTGGGAACGACACGGACCTGGTTCACGCGACGGGGGCTGTCGTACGGGAGAAACACTGCAAAACGCTCTCCACTCTGCCGCTCGTGTGCCCGCAGGTCGTAATCGGTACGATCGGCGATCCCTACCGTCTCGACCCAGCCAAACCGCTCCGAGAAGACCTCGGCATCCCAGCAGTCCTCGGCATAATGGGCGAGCTCATCGGGCAGATGCTGACGGAAACGGAGCCTTTCGGGTGCAATACCGATCGTCACCAGGAGGTCGTGGGTGAGGGCAAGATAATATGCCACATATTCATTGGCAACTATGCCTTTCTCCACCGCTTCCTGCATGGTCATCGATACCGGGGATTCGCATGCCATCTGCTGCGGAACCGCGAACAGGGGCATCTCGTACCGGGCGTACCGGGAAAACCGGGGGTGGTTCTTCTGATCGGGATGGACAAAGATCTCTGCCTCCGCCTGGGTGAACTCGCGGAGGCGGATCATCCCCTGCCGGGGAGAGATCTCGTTTCGGTAGGATTTGCCGATCTGGACCGTCCCAAAGGGCAGCTTGTCCCGGTAAAACCGGAGCAGCCGCTGGAAATCGGTAAAGATCCCCTGTGCGGTCTCCGGCCTCAGATACCCGGTCCTCTGGGATCCCGGACCGATGGTGGTCTGGAACATCAGGTTGAAGGAGAAGACCTCGACAGGACCGAGCACCTCTTCACAGGCGGGGCAGGGAAGGGTGCAGAGCACCGCTTCGAGCGCGTCGCTCTTCATCGCCGAGGCACCTTGTATCCCGTGACCTTCGGCCACGTGATCGGCACGCAGGTATTCCCTGCAGTGGGGGCACTGGAACATCTTGTCAGAAAACCCTTTCACATGCCCGGATGCGATGTAAATCTCTTCCTGGCCGACTGTCGGGCATTCTATCTCGTAATACCCTTCACTGACGATGTAAAACTTCCTCCAGATATTTTCGATATTGCGTTTCATCATCGACCCGAGCGGCCCATAATCGATAAAACCGGCCACCGAACCATAACATTCAGAGGTTGGCCAGATGAAACCCCGCCTTTTTGCCAGATCCATTATCTTTTCATAGCTGTCACTCATGCCGATCACGGTTCTTTATCTATTTCACTCCCCTGAATCAAAAAGCTGTGGAGGGGTTCAAAGCAGAGCATCCCCGCTGTTTTGTCTGGGGAGAGCAAGAAAGAGGCTGGTATCCGGGATACCGGTCCAGTCACGAAAACCACCGCCAGGGCCTCCTTTTGGGAGACGGCTGCGTGTATTACCTCTGGGAGAGTGGAGGCAGACATCCCCCAAAAATATTCCCGGGCCATAAATCTCCCCCACACCAGGGATCACCCACCCCAGAGTGCGAGGAGTAAAAAGAGAGCGGTGTCAAAACGACCCAAAAAGAGAAGACTGTTCTCCTCTGCGGGTATGGGTGACCGGATCGATGGGCAACCGGGTTTTCGTGCAACCGGGACACTTGCAACCGTGTCTTCGTGCAACCGGATTACGTGAGAAATGCTGCAGCGAAAATCCCGGCACCCCTGGGTCTCCACCAGGAAAAAATACCGTATAATACGTATTATTTTAGTTTAAAAGCCTTTTTATTGCAGAATCCGGATCATAGAGATAGTGTTAAATACATTGGCCTGTATGTATTTCGATAATTCATGCAGGACGATACCAGAAAAGCTCAACTCTTCCAGCTCTTTACGAACATATCGGGAAAAACCAAAATCGTCGAGCCGATGAAGAAGATTCACGGGACTCTGCGTGACCGTGAAGCGGTCGAACGTGAGATCGCCCTCGTGATGCGTGAGATACTCGAACAAGGCCTTTTCAAAACCAAGTTACGCCCCATCCAGCTCGCCAAACTCGTATCAGCCTATTACGCGGGCAAGAACGACACCGAGATCGCGAGGGAACTTGGCGATGAGAAACTGTCAAAAACAGTTGCACGAGCACGGGTACGGCTGAAACTGTTCAGGGATCTCGATTTCAAGATGCCTTTTGACCGGGATAAGATGGAAGTGCTGCTCGAATCAGGAAATACCATGAAGGAGATCAGCGATGAACTGGGGGTCAGCCCCTCCACCCTTCGCGAATACCGGCATGTCATCGAGCAGCGGGATGATGTGACCATCGATTCATACCTTGAGCGGATAAAGGATGTCATGGAGGATCGGGACCTCTCCGAGCTGATGACCCGGAGTGCGACAAAAGACGGTCTCGAGGACTCGATCGATGCCACCGAGGCAGAGATGGTGGATGTCTCCTGAAAACAGGGGATCCCATTTCCAATCGCACTACCTCTGTCATCTTTTCTTGTTTCCTTGGGGCGGCCAGTCGGTGTTTTGTAGTCTGTGATGCATGACAGGCCGGGACCGCTTCCGGTGATCAGATCCTTTTTTTTCACCTGGTGGTTCATTGCCACACCTTTCTGCCGATCCACGCCACGGGCCGATCCGATGCCCGGGCTGGAAATCCCCTCCCACGCCATCTTTTTCTAGTAGCATACGCCCAGATAGTATACCATGGAGCTCACCTATTTCGGCCATTCGTGCATCCTTCTGAAAGGAGAAAAGACGGTTCTCATCGATCCTTTTGTCCCGGAGGGGGAATTTCCCAAAAATCCGGATGTCGTGGCCGTCACTCACGGGCATGCCGACCACATGGGATCTGCGGTCGAGATGAACCGGCCCACCGTTGCTATCAACGAGGTGGCGAAGTACCTGAAATCGAAAGGAGTGCCTGCAGAGGGGATGAACATCGGGGGGACCATTGTCCTAGAGGGGGTAACCTTCCGCATGGTGCAGGCGGTGCATTCTTCATGGATCGAAGAGGCAGGGATCGGGTGCAATGGCGGGGGTGCAGCAGGGTTTGTGATAGGGATGGAGGGGAAACGGATCTACCACGCGGGCGATACCGCTCTCTTTTCCGATATGAAACTGATCGGTGAACTCGATTTTCCCGATATCGCCATTCTCCCCATAGGCGGCCGGTTCACCATGGGCCCGGAAGAGGCGATGATCGCTGCCCGCTACATCGGAGCCCCGCTGGTCATCCCCGTCCACTACAATACCTGGCCGGTGATCTGCCAGGACCCGGACCAGTTCAAGACGGCGCTCGAACGGACAACTGACATACGGGTGCAGATACTCTCCCCGGGTGAGACGATCATCATATAAAGCCGGTGCCGGAAAAGAGTCAGCGGGGGGAATGAGACTGTCCCCTTCATTTGCGTATGCCTGAGGCATCGTTGGCGGACCGTTTTTTCCAAACAACACACTGTCAACTAATATGACAAAAAAATTAGGTAATTGTAAAACATCTGCCCCTTTAAATAAAAGAGGCACCACA
>JAEAME010002514.1_pt1 | contig 10611 bp, 7 predicted proteins | sample 8958731 | NCBI WGS metagenome assembly JAEAME01 (sample SAMN16933194, study PRJNA681113) | bioreactor sludge metagenome | isolation source: anerobic bioreactor sludge (Control) | place: India:Bengaluru | collected 2018-10-24
GGTTAAATGTGAAGCTTGCGTACACATACACGGATACAAGAGCCGAGGATGCGAGCGGAGACTGGGTACGTGGATCCTATCAGCCCCACAACAAGCTGAATGTAGTGACTACTGTCTACCCTACGGATAAGCTTACCGTTGCATGTAATGTGGCTTACCACGACTCAAAACTGGTGCCCATCTATGACACGTCGTGGAATCAGGTAGAGTGGAAGGAACCTGCCAAATGGGTCGTAGACCTTACAGGCACGTACAAAGTTACAAGGTACCTGGACGCTTTTGTGAAAGTCAAGAACGTGCTAAACAAGAACTATACTGAATCGGCTTACCAGATGCCGGGCAGATCGGTCTACGGAGGCGTAAAACTCTACTTCTGAGACAGGGGCAACATGGAAATCACGAAGAACATACACACCACAACCTTCGCGTTTCGGAGAAGGTTGGGAGGGATGCTCCCGGCTGCAGTCGGATGCATCTTCTTTCTTGCAGCAGCGTGCAACGCACTTGCCGGAACTTCTGGGAAACCAAGAGAGACGGAACCGGCGCACTCGTATGCGCCGGTTCTACAAGAAAAGTGCACCGTGCGATATGCCCATGGATTTTCAATCTCCTATTATACCGGGTACAAAATCGTCACGGTATTTGATCCTGATCGCAAATCCGAGTCGAAGAGCCTTGACACTTTTGTCCTTATACCCAGGGGACATCGGCCGCCGGCTGGAGTTGCGGGAACGGTGGTTGAGGTACCCGTCATGCGGGTAGTGCTGGGTTCATCAACCCACGTGCCTTTCTTTTCCATGCTCGGTTGTATTGATCACGTAGTGGCCATTTCACAGGGTAAGTATGTGACCGACCCGGATGTCTTGGACCTGATCCGAAAAGGACGCATTACTGAAGTGGGCGTCGGATCAGGCATGACGTCACAATTCAACGTTGAACGTCTTTTTACTCTCCATCCTGACCTCGTGCTGGGCTGGTGGACCAATAATCCGGCCTTCGCCGGGCACACAAAGGCGAAAGAGGCGGGGTTCCCGGTGGCACTGACGGCGGACTACGAGGAAAACACGCCCCTCGGCCGGACGGCATGGGTCAAGTTCATTGCCGCCTTCCTTGATGCTGAGGCGGATGCCGAACGAGTCTTCAGTGACGTCGAGCGGAAATACTTAGCTCTGGCCGCTAAGGCGCGAGGTGTTCGAAGCCGTCCCACCGTGATGTATGGAAGTTCCTTCGAGGGCTCCTGGTACATTGCCGGAGGGAGAAGTCTTTTCGCGAACCTGATCAAAGATGCGGGCGGCCAGTACATTTGGCGCGATAACCCTGACACGGGATCCAGGCCCATAAATGTCGAGGCGGCCATGATGAGAGGTCGCAACGCCGACTACTGGTTCACCCAGAGCCAGAGCCACCTCTCACTGGCCTCTGTGCTGGCGGAAGATAACCGCTACAAGCTTTTCAAAGCCTTCCAGTCCGGGAGGGTTTACAGTAATAATGCGAAGATCGGTCCCGGCGGCGGCAATGATTACTATCAGGGTCCCGTATCGCGCCCCGACCTGTTTCTGGCTGACATGATCGCCATTCTCCATCCGGAGCTGCTTCCAGGACACAAACTGATCTGGCACGTAAAGCTTCCACCGCGTCTGCAAGACCGCCCGGCCAAAAGATGAAGGAAGATAATATGAAAGATACCCCAGTCGAAGAAAAAGGCCTCGGTCTAAAACAGATCGCCGTGTACGGTAAAGGCGGCATCGGCAAGTCGACCATATCGGCTAACGTATCGGCCGCCCTTGCAGCGACTGGCGCCAGGGTGCTTCAGATTGGATGTGATCCGAAACAAGATTCCACACGCCTGTTGTTGGAGGGCCGTCGAGTTACGACGGTTCTCGATTACCTGCGCGCGACCGAACCGGAGGCCCGAACCCTTAACGCCGTGGTCCATATAGGTTTTTCGGGCGTTGCGTGCGTCGAGGCGGGAGGCCCGGAACCGGGCGTGGGTTGCGCAGGCCGGGGCATCCTGAGCGCTCTGGACCTTATCGAGAACCTTGGTGTGGGTGGCAACCGGTACGATGTCGTGCTCTATGATGTGCTCGGCGACGTTGTCTGCGGCGGTTTTGCGGTGCCCCTGCGGGAACGGTACGCGGATTTTATCTACGTGGTTACCTCGGGCGAGTTTATGTCTCTCTACGCCGCTAACAACATCCTAAAAGGTGTCCGCAACTTTGAGGAAAGGGGTCTGCGCATGGCAGGCCTTATCCAGAACAGCCGAGGCCTACCTGATGAGGACAACCGTGTCCGGCGCTTTGCGGACGCGGTGCAGCTCCCTGTAGTCGCCTCCATCCCCCGGAGTCAGGTGATCACTGCGGCAGAGCAACTCGGGCACACCGTGGTTCAGGCCTTCCCGGATGATCCTGTCGCGATTCTGTTTGACCTGCTGGCCGATCACGTGCTCATCTTCCAATCCCCCCTCCCTGCTCATCCGCTGGCTGTGGATGACCTCGAGTCCGTGGTGCTTGGGGGGACGGCTCACCGCCCTTCTTCCTCGCCCGTGGTTGCGCCCATCCAACAGGACAGGGGGCGACCTCCTTCTCCGCAAACGCCGCCTGCACGGCCGCGAACGTACCATTCCAAGAGTGTGAACCGCCATGAGGTATTGCATGGGTGCGCCTTCAACGGAGCAGCACACACACTTGTTCAGATAGAGGATACGGCAACACTCGGCCACGGGCCGCGTAGCTGCTCTTACATATCAAGTCATGGTGCCGCCTCGGCGGCACGGCGTGCTGCCAACAGGTACGGCAGGGCCCACCTCAACGATCCCATCACCCCTCCTGTCCTGAGCAGCGAGATGGACGAACGGGTTGTCATCTTTGGAGGGAACGACTCCCTGGAGAAGGGCCTCCGCCGCGTGGCTGAGATGAGTCCCAAGGCGGTCTTCGTGGTCACAACCTGCGCATCAGGCATTATAGGAGATGATGTCCACGTTGCTATTGAGGCCGCAAGGGATGCCCTGAACGGGGCAATCCCCGTGATCCCCATAGCTGCCGACGGCGACATCAACGGTGACTACATGCAGGGTATTATTGATGCCATGAGCGCAGTGGCCGACCACTACATAGACAGGTCTGTCAGTCCGGATCCTGACATGGTCAACATCGTCTCGGAGAAGAACCTCGCCACAAACACCGAGGGGAACTACCTTGCGGTCCAGTCCATACTGAAAGCCCTGGGGCTGAAAGTGAACTGCCGGTTCATACGGCATTGTACCACCGAGGAGATCACCGGCTTCCTTCGAGGTCGAGTCAACCTCCTCGCGTCGGCTGACCTGTGCGGTCGCACGATCCGGGCTTTCCTCACAGACCGGTACGGAGCATCCTTCCTCCCTTCCGCCTTTCCCGTCGGCTTCACGGCCACGGCGGCATGGGTCAGGGAACTTGCGACCCTCTTCGGGAAGGGACCGGAAGGAGAGGCCCTCATCTGCCGAGAGCGCGTCATGTACGAAGAAGCCCTTGCCCCCCCTGCGCGCCTTTCTCAAGGGAAAGCGCGTTTTCGTGGCAACCCAGAGCTATCAGATCGACTGGGCGCTCGACCTCATCAGCGATCTCGGTATGGAGATCGTAAAGGTAGGCGTACTCGCGTCGAGCTGGGACGAGGATTTCATCACACGCTACGAGGGTCGGTTCCCGCTTGCCCTGTCCTATACGCGGGCTCAGCGCGATGAGGATGTGCGGAGCCTTGAACCCGATCTTACTCTCACCAACGCAGTATGGCGGGCCCAGCCGGATGACGCCCGGACCGATGTGATACCTATCCTTCCCGACGCAGGCTTCGCAAGCGGCATACCCATCGCCCGGCGCTGGCAGAACATCATGCGGCTGCCGCCGAAGGAGGGCTGGCGTTATGATCTGTAGATCAGACAACCTTGTCATTGTCCACGCTGACGGCTTCACAGGGGCGATCCTCGCCGGGGAGAGCATCCTCGACGGTGCCGTGATCCTCCATGGTCCCACGGGATGTCGGGGCCATCACAGCGTTATGTCCGAACATGCCCTTCCACGTGAAGATGTGCAGGAAAGGCTCAATTTTCTGGAGCCTTTCTACTTCGGTCAGCCGCGGGTTCCCACGACCTATCTCGATGGAGACGATTTCGTTTTCGGGGCAAAAGAGAAACTGGTCAAGGCCTTTGGAGAGGTGGCAAAGCGAAACCCTTCCGCCCTAACCATCGTCAATTCGCCGGGTGCCGCGCTCATCGGCGACAATGTGGCCCAGGCAGCAATCGAGGCAGGGATATCAGTCCCCCGGGCCATTGTAGAAATGCCCGCCCTGTCCTGCTCTCTGGCTGACGGATACCAGCAGGCGCTTCTCGCCATGTTGGAGGCCTTAACACTTGGTCCTTCAGAAAGATGCGAGAAAACGGTTGCCCTGATAGGACTCTCCATCGTCCATTCCCACTGGTCGGGCGGCGTCGCCGAGCTGCGCCGTCTTCTCGATCTCTGCGGGATCGACACGCTCTGCGCATTGGGCGCCGGGGCCTCCATCGAAGAGTGGAAGCAGCTTCCCAAGGCCGCGTGCTACGCTGTCGTCTACGATGAATACGCAAGCCTGATCGGCCCGTGGCTGACACGTCATCTTGGTGGTGCGGCGGTGGCGGCTAGTGGCAGCGCTCCCGTGGGCTTCACCGCAACTGCCGAATGGGTTACCGCAGTTGCCCGCGCCGTGGATGCCGATCCCTCCCGCGCCCTTGAGGAAATCGGTGCAGAAAGACGGCGAGTGTCGCGCTTCATCGGCCTCGTAACCGGCTCTTCCGCAGTGCTGAAGGGAATGACGTTCGCCATCTCCGGGGACCTCTCCATTGCATCTCCCCTTGCTCGCTGGCTCTATGACTACCTGGGAATGCTGCCCGTCGCTATAGAGATCATTGATGAACAATCAAACCGGACCGGGGAAGACCTCCGCTCCTGGCTTGCGGGCATTGGGTGCACGGAGGCGTGGCAGCGGCCGTGGCGTTCGGCCGAGCCAGACCTCCTCTTTGCCGATGGCCAGCAGGTAGAGGAGGCGAGGGTGTCGGGAACCGGGGGTATCGAGATACTTCTGCCGACCGCGGCCTGTCTTGATATTGTGCCCAAGGTCATGCTGGGTAGCCAAGGCGGAGCGTGGCTCGTTGAACGAGTACTGAACGAACTTAGGTGGACTTTATGGGTATAAAGAACGCCGATAGCGCATTTTGGGGGAGCGTGCTCACCCTGCTCATCGTGGTCTTCGGATGCGAGTTGTCTCTCGGATCGGTCTTCATTCCCCTTAAAAGTGTCTTTGCTACGATTATCGGGAAAACGGATGTACCAGAGGACTGGCGGCAGATCATCCTCCTTTTCAGGCTCCCCCGAGCCCTGACGGCAATGCTTGCCGGGGCGGCCCTCGCAATGGCTGGCCTGAAGATGCAGACGCTCTTCAGAAATCCCCTGGCAGACCCCTTCGTCCTCGGTATCAGCTCAGGAGCCAGCCTCGGCGTGGCCATCATTGTCATGGCGGCTGGCGGTCTTCAGTGGCGCTTTTTCCTGGAGCGGGCCGGTGTCGTCGGCAATCTCTCTGTTGTCATGGCAGCCATTCTCGGGGCGGGAGCTGTGCTCGCCGTTGTACTCGTCGTGGCCCGCCACGTAGAAGGCAGCGTCACGCTCCTCATCGTTGGCCTCATGTTCGGCTACATCACCGCGGCCTTTGTGCAGGTGCTCATGCAATTCGCGGCGGAGCACCAGATGCAGACCTACGTCACCTGGACCTTCGGCTCCTTCGGCAGCGTTACGTGGAAACAGTTGGTCATCCTCGCCCCGGTCGTGATCTGCGGCCTCGGGATCGGGTGGGTGCTTGTCAAACCCCTTAACGCGCTGCTCCTCGGAGCTGATTACGCGCGCAGCATGGGTGTCAATGTCCGGATCGTGCGCCCCTGGATCATTGTCGGCGCTTCACTGCTAGCCGGTGCTGTCACTGCTTATTGTGGTCCCATAGGCTTTCTGGGGATCGCCGTGCCCCACCTGGGGCGGATCATCCTAAAGACCTCCGACCACCGGCAACTGGTTCCCGCGGTAACGGTGCTCGGGGCGATCGTTGCCCTTTTCGCCGATCTCATCTCCCAGATGCCGGGCACAGAGATTGCCCTGCCGCTCAATGCCGTTACGGCCTTAATCGGCGCACCCGTTGTCGTCACCGTCATTCTGAGACGGCGCCATATTATGGAGGCGGACTCGTGATGAGAAACCCGATCCTCGAGACGAGAACCCTTACAATCGGGTATAGGCATCCCCGGCACCCGGTCCACCTTGTCGCGGACAAAATCAATGTGGCCTTAGAGCGTGGCCGGTTTGTCTGTCTCCTCGGAAAGAATGGTGTGGGCAAGTCCACTCTCATACGTACCCTCGCGGGCATGCAGCGGCCCATAACCGGAGAAGTTATCCTTGAAGGTAGACCTGTCCACACCTTCTCGGCGCGCGACCTCGCACGCCGTATGAGCCTTGTCCTCACTCAGCGCGTGGCCGTCGGTATGATGCCGGTAAACGCCTTTGTGTCTCTTGGCCGCCATCCCTACACCGACTGGACGGGCAGGCTGCGAAAACGCGATGAGGAAGTCGTTAAAAGGGCCATTGCGGATGTGGGCATAGAGGCCCTTACTCACAGGCCCATGTCTGAACTGAGCGATGGCGAGCGGCAGAAGGTGAAGATCGCCCGGGCGCTTGCACAGGAACCGCAAGTTCTCGTCCTCGATGAGGCCACCGCGTTCCTCGACCTACCGCGCCGTGTGGAACTGATGGGGCTTCTGCGGCACCTCGCCCACGAAGGTGGCCGGGCCGTGCTGCTTTCCACCCACGATCTGGACCTTGCACTACGCTGGGCGGATCGCCTCTGGCTGCTTCCCCAAGAAGGCCCCATACGGGAAGGCGTGCCTGAAGACCTCGTCCTCGACGACGCCTTTTCCGCTACTTTTTCCGGGGCAGGCATCTCCTTTGACAAAGGTTCCGGCTCTTTTGCAGCCACGGGCCGGGAGCGGGGCTCGGTAGCGCTCTGCGGCGAGGGTGTGCCGGCCATGTGGACGTACCGGGCCCTGGAACGGGCCGGATACCAGGTGCTTCCGCAAGAGGCGTGCTCCATTTGCGTGATTGTGAGGACGGAAAATGGCCGAGCCCTGTGGTCCGTGGAAGGCGACAGCGACCAGTCGTGGTCGTCCGTCGAAGACCTGCTTTCAGCGCTGGACAAGTACCTGGCATATCAAGAAAAGGAGTGAATCCCATGAATGAACACCTGCTCATAGGCATTTTACACCTCAGCGTCCGTCATGGATCGGTCGCCGAGAACCGGGCGAGTCTTCTCAGGCATGTGGAAGAAGCGGCAGCTCAGGGGGCACGGATAATTCTGGCCCCAGAGCTCGCCCTTTCAGGGTACAGTTTTGAGAGTATTGACGATGTTACTCCCTTCACTGAAGAAGTGACAGGAGAAACCCTGGCGGCCCTCTCCGAGGCCGCCCGTCGGCTTGGTGTCTACCTCTGCACCGGCTTCGCCGAGAGAGACAGCCGGACGGGCATCCTGTACAACAGCGCTGTGGTCTTTGGTCCCGACGGCACGATGAAAGCCCACCATCGGAAACATGTTGCCGAGCGGCGTTGGTCATGCCCCGGACAACCTACACCAACGAGCATTTTCGAGACCTCCTGGGGTAAGATAGGGGTCCTGATCTGCGCGGACACCTACTATGGCCTGCTCCCCCGCTCGTTCGCCCTTCGCGGTGCGGACCTGATTCTTGTCTGCGCCAATTGGCCTCCCACGGGCATCGATCCCCGCGAGGTCTGGCGGGCCCGGGCTCTTGAAAACGGCATTGGGATTATCGCCGCAAACAGAACCGGCATCGACAAGGTAATGGATTGCCGTACGGCTCCCTCTTATGCGGTAATGCCGGAGGGGACCGTTCTCGTAGATCACACGAGCGATGAAAGCCGCTTCTTTCTTGTCGAATATCCCCTCGAACGGCACTGCTTCCCACGCCGTCTCCGGGAGGAGATGACGGCTCTTCGGCGGCCTCAGAACTACAACGCCATCGCTCTGGATGCGTCAGGTCTTGAAGACTTCCCCGGCATGTGGGGCCTACCCCCGGCAGGGCCAATCGAGATCCGATGCCTCGTTCCTCAAGTGGACATACCCTCGCTGGAAGAAATCGTGAGAACTCCTTGGGACGTACCACGCCTCATTGTCCTGCCTCCAAGCGTCGATGGGCTGCCAATGAAAGAGGTTATCCGACAATCTAAGGAGGACTATTTTGCCGTCGCGGGCTGGACATTGGCCGGTGGGGGAAGACGGCTGCCGGCTCTCATCCATGAAGGTCAGGTGACAAGCCTCGACCCCGGTCTGGGTTCGGTTACAGTTAATTTTGGCCCCGCCCGTATTGCTCTCGTCCAGAGTGAGGCTCTCCGGCATCCGGAAACGGCGGTGGCCCTTTCGAAGCAGGGATGCGACATCGTCGTCGCCCAAGCCGACTCGCTTTCTGAAGACATCCGTCTCATCCTGGGAATTAAATCGCTTGAACGACTGGCTGTGGCAGTGGCCGCCCCTGACGGAGCGACTATTTGCGGGCCGCCGGATGGACATGAGCGCTGGCATGAGACGAAGCTCTACGAGCCGGGCATCTGCGCCGCCGTCATCAACACAGCAAAGACGCGAAAGAAGCGTTTTCTCGACCGAGTCGATCTGGAGGCATTGCTTTGCCGATGAACCACACTGTCCGATACCTGATTCTCTGGCTCACTACCGCGTGCAATCTCGACTGCCGTTATTGCTACCGGAAAGAGGTACAATCTTTTGTAATGTCGCGGGACACGGCAGAGAAAGCACTTTCTCTGGCAGCCTCGTCAGGCATGCCCTTTCATGTGCAACTTGCGGGAGGCGAGCCCACTCTCCAACCGGACCTTGTTGAATTTGTCGGAAGCACGGTGCGAGCCGCCGAATGGCCTGCGACGATTGCCGTCCAGACCAATGCCACTCTCATTGACCGCCATTTTATTGAAATATGCCAGCGCTTTCGTATCGAGGTGGGGGTCAGCGTGGATGGCCCACCCGAGGTGCAGGAGGAGCTTCGGGGTGGCGCCGGGAAGACCTTCGGGGGGATGACACTTTTGGAAGAGGCGAGGATGCCTGTGAGGGTCACCACCGTCCTCTCATCGGCAAATGTGGGGCGCCTATACGACCTCGCTATCACCCTGGCGCGATTCTCCAATATCCGGGGTGTTGGTTTTGACCCTCTGGTGCTGTCGGGCAGGGCTGCCGGCGTTGTCGATCTGTTACCGTCCCCTGAATCAGTTGCTTCCGGCACCCGGGACTTTCTTGAAGCGATGGAACGGATCAATAAGGTCTACCGGGCGCAACTCCAATGGCGTGAGCTGGAGGCGGTTCGCAAGGCCCTTTCAACGGGTAGTTCCCCGCATCACTATTGCCATGCCTGCACTGGTGAAAGCCTCGGCGTCCATCCCGACGGCACTGTGTATCCCTGCGGTCAGGCCATCGGTGATCCGGCCATGAAGGCCGGCACGGTAGAGAACGTCAACTGGGATCTCCTCGGAGGATTTTTTCAGGGAAAACAGCTATCGGGGTCCTGTGCTGCCTGCCTTCTGAACGGTCGGTGTCCCGGAGATTGCCCATCCCGGCTTCATTACAACGGCGCTTCTTCAACCGCCATGTGCATCATCTATGGCTGCATCGCGGAGATGCTCACGGCTGAAGAAAAGGTCACTGACAGCCCGAACAATTTACGGAGGAACTATATATGGAACCGATGAAGATCTGCTATTTCAGCGCCACCGCCTCCGAGCTACCCACCCTGAGCCGCGCCGTGTCGAGACTGTCAGACGGGAAGGCGGCGCTAACTGTCATCGCCCGGACTCGGACTCAGCTCTTTGACCAATCGCGTGTCGATGCATTCGTAGAAGAGTCGCTTACGGCCCAGGTCGTAATCCTCACGCTCCATGGGGGTAAAGAGTCCTGCCCCGCCTATGAACCCCTCATCACCGTCATCAAGACAAGAAGGGCAGTGGGCGTCCCTACGCCTTATCTGCATGTCCAACCGACAGGTGGTGACGATGAGGCGATCCTCGCGGCAAAAGAAGATTCCGACGGCATGGAAGGCGGGCCGTGGCGCAGTCTCAGCCTCCTTTTCAACCGTGGCGGGACCGGAAACCTGGAAATGGCATTGCGCTATTTCGCAGGCATGTCGATGCACCCGGAAGATCAGGTACCCGAGGCCGAACCGATTCCGCAGGAAGGCATCTATCATCCCGATTTCGGCTGCGTGAAGGACCCGGCCCGATACTTTGGGCAGCACATCGACCCCGCCATGGCAACGATCGGTATCTGGTTCCATCAGACTTACTGGCTTAATGATAATGTCGCCAACGTGGACGCTCTCATCAGGGAAATAGAGACAAGGGGCGCCAATGCCCTTGCGGTCTTCAGCTCACGGCTGAAAGATGTGGAGATGGGGAACAGGGGCTGTGATGAGATCGTGGAGTCCTACTTCATGAAGGAGGATGGATCGCCGCGGATCGACGCCCTCATCAATGTTATGTCAATGTCCATGACTTTAAC
>JAEAME010002516.1_pt1 | contig 10603 bp, 12 predicted proteins | sample 8958731 | NCBI WGS metagenome assembly JAEAME01 (sample SAMN16933194, study PRJNA681113) | bioreactor sludge metagenome | isolation source: anerobic bioreactor sludge (Control) | place: India:Bengaluru | collected 2018-10-24
CAAATGTAGTGTTTTTACAGTTCATTATTAGTTGATTGTGGCCCATTCTTATCTTAAAATATTATGTAAAATTGTTACAAAATATAAGGTGAAGGAAAAATCCAGGGTTATTTAAAGTGTTATTCATAATTATTACAATACTATTTACATATTGTTAACAAGAAAAAGAACACTTCAGAGGCAATTAAAAATTAAACAATTGGTTTAATGATTTGTTATAAAAAGTAAACAGAAAATAAAGATAAAAGAATATTTTTTTCCTTAATTTGATCCTGCAAATTAAACTAACAATAGTGGAAAAAAGAAACATAGTTATTGCTGCCGATCATGCAGGTTATCATCTTAAAGAGAAGATAAAACTTTTTCTTGTGAAGGAAAATTTCAATGTAAAAGATCTTGGAACAGATTCAGAAGAAGCTGTTGATTATCCTGATTATGGACATGTACTTGCAGAAGAAGTAATAAAAGGACAGTATATAGCAGGAATATCAATTTGTGGAAGTGGAAACGGAATGAATATGACTGCAAACAAGCATCAGGGAATACGAAGTGCATTATGCTGGAATGAGCAGATCGGAAGGCTGGCGAAAGAACATAATGATGCAAACATCTGTGCATTGCCGGCCCGGTTTGTTACTGACGCAGAAGCCTTTCTTATAGTTAAAACATTTCTGAATGCTTCTTTTAAAGGAGGCAGACATAAAAGAAGGATAGATAAAATTTCTTTAAAACTTTATTAAAATGCTTTCAAATTCCTGCAGATATGGCATAAGAGCTGTTATTTACATTGCCAGCCAGCCGGGCGATACAGGCAAAACTGGCATTAAACAAATTTCAAAAGATCTGGAATTACCAACTCCCTTCCTGGCAAAAATACTTCAGCAACTAACAAAGCATAAGATACTTGTATCTCTTAAAGGACCGCATGGAGGATTCTCGCTTTTGCAGGATCCTGAAAAAATAACCCTGCTGGACATTGTTAAAATCATTGATGGCGAAGAGGTCTTTACAAATTGTATTATGCGCAACAATTCATGCAAAGAAAACCTTAATAATGGTCATAAGTGTACTCTTCATGATGATTATGATGCTATAAGAAAGGATATTATAAGATTATTCAACAAAAGGACAATTTCTGATCTTGTAAAAAAATCAGAGAATACCGATAAGGTAATAATCTAGTTTATTTTTCTGTAATATGGTCTGATAAACAGCCATAAAAACAAAGCAGCCGTTATTCCTGCAGTATTTGAAGCTGCGTCAAGAATTTCGCCTCTTCTGTCAGATGTGATAAGAAGCTGTAAAATTTCCATCAGGGTCCCAAAGAAGAAAGGGATCAATGCTATAAGTATAAGCTGTCTTGTATTATTGAAGGAATTCCTGTGTTCAAGTATAATGACACTCATAAGAATAAAGTACAGGCCGAAATGACCTATTTTGTCAATATATGGTATATTTATAAAAGCCGAACTGCTAAATGTAAGAGAACCGGCAAGGCTGAGATATATTATAATTAAACTTGTTATTATTGTGAATATGTTTTTTCTGATCATATTTCAGACTTTGGGGCAAATGTAGTAATTCGAAATGCAATTTATTTATATTTTTATGAAATGTAATAAAAAATGGCAGGCATATATATTCACATACCTTTTTGTAAAAAGCTTTGTTACTATTGCGATTTTTACCATGTGATCAGTGAAAATGATCATTCTTTATTTGTGAACGCGTTAAAGAAAGAAATAGAAATACGGCAAAATTATCTTTCCAGGGAAGCAGTATCGACTATTTATTTTGGGGGAGGGACACCATCTGTTCTGAGCATTAATGAAATTGAATCAATTTTATCAGTTATCAGAAAGCAATTCGTTATTGAACCCGAAAGTGAAATAACAATGGAGGTGAATCCGGATGATGTTTCAGAGGAATATTTCAAAGAACTATTATTGCTGGGCATTAACAGAATAAGTCTCGGAATTCAATCCTGGAAGGATGAAGATCTCCGTTTTCTGAACAGAAGACATACAAGCGCACAGTCTGCTGAAGCAATTAAAGCTGCTTTTAAAGCCGGATTTGAAAATGTATCTATAGATCTTATTTATGGTATACCAGGCATGACCACTGAGCAACTGGCTCTGAATCTCTCACAAACATTTTCGTATGGAATCACGCACTTATCGGCTTATCATCTTACAATCGAACCCGGGACCCGCTTTGGAAAGATGAAGGAGAAAAACAAGTTTGTGGAGATTGAAGAAGAAGAAAGCGTTGCACAATTCAATCTCTTGATTGATAAAGCAAAGGAAGCCGGCTTCATACATTATGAAATATCAAATTTCAGTAAACCCGGATATTTTTCAATTCACAATACAAACTACTGGAAACAGGTTCCCTATCTGGGGCTTGGGCCCTCGGCACACTCCTTCAACGGATACAGCCGGCAGTGGAATATTAAGAATCTCAGGAAGTATATAAGTTCACTTAAAGGAAACAAACAATTTTATGAGAAAGAAGAGCTGGATCTGAAAACAAAATTCAATGAGTATATATTAACTTCTCTAAGAACTATGTGGGGGATAGATCTTCAATATGTTGAAAAGGCATTTGAAAAAGAGGGTTATGATTATATAATTAATCTTGCTGGCAAATTTATCAATTACGGATTGATGGAACAGAAAGAAAATGCCCTGATACTTACAAATCAGGGCATGATGATATCTGATAATATTATTTCTGAATTTATTATGCCTGTAAGGACTGCTTAGCGTTTACTTAGAACAAAAGTTGTCTTCCCTATCATATTGTTTTCAAGATACAGCTCGACACTATATGTGCCAATTATAAAATCACCTGTATTATCAAGATAGATACACATTTCAACATCCTGGTTCAGATAATCAACAGTACGGTTTGCCGAATAAACAAGGGTGTTGCCTTTATAATTGAAAATATTATCTGAACTTGTTGTTACAACAAGTGAATCAGGGCGGATGACTCTCATAAATACTTCCTTTTGTCCTGCCGCAGCTATAGGATTTTCGCGCAGTGTAAAACAGGTCCTGACTTTGTCTAGTGAGTTTACGCGGTTTGTTTCCTTCCTTTTCTTATTAAGTGCAGCTGAGACAATATTTTTAGCCTGAATTACAGATGCTATTTCTACTTTAGCATTAAGCTCTTCCCGCACCTTATTAAGTTCGACATTTGTATTTTGAACTTTTGTCATTTCATCTTTGATCTGAATGTTTTCAGCCACAAGGATTTTGTTGCGTGTATTTAGAGAATCGATTTGTACAATGTAACTTTTCATTATATCCCTCATTGTGGATATCTCACTTTTATATTTTTTTATAAGCTGTGCATTTGATGCATTGATTGAAAGCAGATCTATTATTCTCTTCTTCTCTTTCTGAAGGTTTGCATTTAATGTGTCATTATCTGTTTTAAGAGTATCATAGCTTGCAGCCATTTTCCTCAGTTCATTTGCCAGTGAATCCTTTTCCTGAGTAAGAACTTCTTCCATTTCAATCATTTTATTTTTTTGATCGAAATACATTATAACAAGAAATATCAGAACAGCTGAAAGTATTATTGACAAGGCAATCATACCTATCGGCACTTGTTTTTTCTGTTCCCCAGGATATTGGGACTGATTATTGATATCTGCCATTTAAATGATTTTTAAAAAGTTATAAGACCACAAAAATAATAATATCTCATATAATTTTAATATTCATTTCTATGATTAAATTTACCACGAGATAATAATTTCTTAACTTTTTTATATTCAATACTATGGGTGGTTTTTACGGTGTTGTGTCCAAAAAAGATTGTGTAAAGGAGATCTTTTATGGAACAGATTATCATTCCCATCTGGGGACAAAACGGGCAGGTATGGTTTTTATTGCCAATGGAAAAGGATTCAAGAGGTCAATTCACACGATTGAGAATTCATATTTCAGAACAAAATTTGAAAGTGAATTACAGGAATTCAGCGGCAATTCAGGGATGGGTATAATTAGTGATACTGATCCGCAGCCAATACTGTTTACTTCTCATCTTGGACGTTTCGCAATAGTTACTGTGTGCAGGGTATTGAACATTGCGGAATTAGAAAAGAGAATACTGTTAGGCAAAAAGCATTTCACTGAGAATTTTGAAGGAAATACAAATCCCACAGAAGTTATAGCCAGCCTGATTTGTGAAAAAGATACTTTTATTGATGGTATTGAGAATGTATTTGAGAATATTAAGGGATCATGTTCCCTGATGATACTGACAGAGAACGGTATTATAGCAGCGAGAGATAAGCTTGGAAGAACGCCTGTAGTTATTGGCAGGAAAGATGGAGCTTATGCTGTTGCTTCGGAATCATGCTCTTTTCCGAACACCGGATTTGAACTTGAATACTTCATGGGACCCGGCGAGATAGTTTTTGTAACGGCTGAAGGTTTTTCTCAGCTGAAAAAGCCCGAAGATAAAATGCAGATCTGCTCTTTCCTATGGGTTTATTACGGATATCCGCCATCATATTATGAAGGGATTAATGTTGAGGATTGCCGTTACAGATGTGGTGCGGCGCTGGCACGCAGAGATAATGTAGATGCTGATTTTGTTTGTGGTATACCCGATTCCGGCGTAGGGCATGCAATTGGATACAGCAACGAAAAAAGAATACCAAATAAAAGGGCTTATTCAAAATATACTGCAACATGGCCAAGAAGCTTTCTGCCGTCTTTCCAGGAGCAAAGAGATCTTGTGGCAAGGATGAAGCTGATTCCAAATAAAGCAATAATTAAAAACAAGAGGATTATTTTTATAGATGACAGTATTGTACGCGGTACCCAGCTTAAGGAAAATACAAATGATATGCGCAAAAGCGGCGCGCTTGAATTGCATATGAGAATAGCTTGTCCTCCTTTATTATATCCTTGCGATTTTTTGAATTTTACTCAATCAAGAACACCAATGGAACTTGCCGGCAGAAGGGCAATTAAACAAATGAATGGTGATGATAATGATCTGCAGGAATATTCGGATCCGGATTCAGAGAAATACAGGGAAATGGTTAATAAAATTGCAGAAAATCTTGATCTCAGCTCGTTAATTTACCAGCGCCTTGATGATCTGATTGAATCAATTGGTCTGCCAAAAGAAAAACTCTGTACTCATTGCTGGGACGGAAGCAGTTATTTTAAATAATAATTAGCAGTAATTATAAAAAATTGTCCCGGGGAAGATAATCTGTCAGCTTATCTTGTCCTTTATTATTTTTATCATATTAGTATCTGTCAGCATTGCTTTTGCAGCCCTGTAACCAATTTTAAATATCTCTTCTGCTTTTTCCGGATCAAGAATACTGAAGTTTTTCAATTCTTCAGGAGCTATAAAAAGATCTACTTTTTTAGATTTTTCTAGCATTTCCTTTGACATGCTTAACATGAAAGTCCGCACCGCGATTTTTATTAGTCCCGATGTATTTTCTTCATAGCCTGGCGGGTTAACAAAAGACCCGATAGTAAAAACACATTTGCCTTCGAGAGGGCGGATCGGGAAATTATCAAGCACTCCTCCGTCGACAAAATAATTTTTATTTATAATTACAGGCTTGAATAATACTGGAATGCTTGCAGATGCAATTACAGGATCAAGCAGTTCCCCTTTGGAAAAATAAACGGCTCTGCCATTGTTGATATCTGTAGCTGAAACAAACAATGGTATTTTAAGCTCTTCAAATTTTTTTGCCTGAAGATGGCTGGAAAGGATTTTGATTATCCCTGAAATTTGTAATAGTCCGTCCCGGGGAACAGTTGGCCGCATATAGTCAAGACGGCTGCCGGCTTTCATAATTTTGAGTATCTCTTTTGGTGTGTACCCGTCACAGTACATAACACCCGCCAGAGCACCTGCACTGGTTCCTGAAACAACATCGGGATAAATGCCGGCTTCATTTAATGCCTGCAGAACGCCCAGGTGAGCAAAGCCACGTGCGCCACCTCCGCTAAGTATCAGTCCTGTTTTATATTTCTCGTATGCCATCTGCTCTATTAGAGCTAAATCAATTATAAATGATATCAAACAACAATTTCAGATTCAGATAAGTTACAACAGCTGCTATTAAAGTCAGCAAAATTTTTGTAAACCAGCTGTTTACATATTTCCCCATCACTTTTTCCGAGGAAGTAAGATAGACCTGTGATATGACAGTGAAAGGAAGCTGTATACTCAGAAATACCTGAGATAAGATTAGTCCTTTAAATGGATTTCGAATGAAAAAAATTACCAGCAGAGCTCCAAGCAATGAAATCAGAATACCTACACGCGTATGATTATCATTTATATTATAAGGTTCCTTAACTATTCCAGATACAATAGAGCCTCCGGCCATTGCAGAAGTAATTGTCGAGGCTATACCGGAGAATAAAAGAGCAACAGCAAATACAACAGCTGCATTATTGCCAAGTAATGGTTCAAGAAGGCTCTTGGCCTGCTGTAATTCGGTAACTTCAATTTTTTCAACAAAAAATGTAGCAGCTGCAAGAATTATCATCGCACTGTTGATTGCCCAACCAATCAGCATTGAGAGCAATGTATCGGCAAATTCAAATCTCAGCTGTTTTTTGATTATGCTTTCTTCCTGAAGATTCCATTGGCGGCTCTGTATTATTTCGGAGTGCAGAAACAAATTATGCGGCATCACAACAGCACCGAGAACACTCATGAGCAATAGCATGGAGCCTGCCGGGATAGAGGGTTTTATCCAAGAAACAATCGCTTCGGGCCATTTCACATCAACAAGGAATATTTCATACAGGAAAGAAAGGCCTATTATTGATACGAAAGCTATAATCCATTTTTCTATCTTCCGGTAGGAATTGGTGAAAAGCATAATAATAACGAAGACTGTAACAAGCACGGCGCCGATCTTGACAGGTACTTTAAACAACATTTGCAAAGCAATTGCGCCTCCAAGTATTTCAGCGAGAGATGTTGCAACAGATGCCAGTACTGCAAGGTAAAGAACTGATTTTCCAATCGTTGGCCTCAAATGAATAGACACAGCTTCTGCAAGACAATTTCCGGTAGCTATTCCCAGGTGAGCCACATTATGTTGCAGCAGGATAAGCATCAGGGTTGAAAGGGATACAATCCACAGCAGGGTGTATCCATACTCAGAACCGGTAGCAATGTTGGCCGCCCAGTTTCCGGGATCTGTAAAACCCACAGTTACAAGCAATCCCGGGCCGATATATTTGAAGATATCAAGGGCCCCAAATACCTTTTTATGATCTTTTCTGCGGAGATCCCTTAATAAATTTATCGGATTAAATATATTTTTAATGCCTGACATAATTTGTTGCGGCCCATACCTGCCTTTGAAAAGTTTTAGGACACTCGGATAACAAATATATATACAATTCGGCTGGAATAAATTATCTGGTAACTGCAAAATAAAGCAGTAATTAATAAAATAATTCAATCCAATTGGGCAGGAATAATTTATAAGTCATTCCAGCTGTTATTTAATTACCTAATTTTGACATGATAAAATATTAACTTAAATCTATATCAATATGCAATTTATACTGATAGCTTATGATGGAACAGATGCCAGGGCACCTGAACGCAGGCTGAAAAGCAGACCAGATCACCTTGAAAAGGTATCTCAAACAAAAAAGACGGGAAATTTTATCTTCGGCGGAGCAATACTTAATGATAAGGATGAGATGATAGGGTCAACAATTCTTTATGAGGTCGAGAACAGAGAAGAACTTGACCGGATACTGAAAGATGAGCCATATATAATTAATAAAGTCTGGGAAAAAATTGACATCAGACCATTCAGGCTAGCTAAAATTGTAGGTTAAAGATCAGTTTAATTGCTAAGTTTGTATACTGAAGTTTTTCCGGTTTACTTTACATGATTTATTCAAATCTTAATATAAAGTAATGAGCCAGATTATTGTTTATACATCCGGGACATTTGATCTATTTCACAGCAATCATCTGAAAATGATTAAATATGCAAAAGGACTCGGAGATGTACTAATCGTAGGGGTCAGTACAGATGAACTTGTTAGTTCCTATAAGGAGCCTCCGGTTATTCCTTTTGAAGAAAGGATACAAATTCTTGAGGCGCTGAAATACCCGGATATAGTAATTCCCCAGCATTCTCTTGATCATACGGAAATCGTTAAGAAATTACATATTGATATATTTGTAGTAGGGGATGACTGGTCTGGTAAATACGATTATCTTGAAAAACTCGGAGTGAAAGTCTTCTATTTCCCTTATGGGAAGGGTGTCAGCAGCTCAAAAGTCAAGAAACAGATACTGACAAACTATCTTGAGATGAAAAGCAAGATCGACAGACATGAAAATCCTGATATTATAAAGTAACCTAAAAAACTTTGCATTTTATAAATCAGGCAGATCAATGAGTTGGTATTCTGAATATAAAAAATCCCTGAAGATGGCTGCGGTTGAGGAGTATATCGACCTTGTTTTTTACCGGCCCCTTGCTTTTCTTCTTGTAAAATCTATTTATTCTACGAGGATAAAGCCTGACAATTTAACCTTTGCTGCGATAATTTCAGGACTGACTGCTGCGGTGTTTTATGCTCTGGGCCAACCATGGGCTGCTACAACGGGAGCAGTGCTTTATGCTCTTTTCATAGTACTTGACTGCAGCGACGGCCAGCTTGCTAGACTTAAAAAAAACGGTTCTCCCATTGGTAGAATTGTTGACGGAGCCGCAGACTATATGGTCGTCACAGCCATATATATAGGGTTAGCGATAAGTTTTTCGCGCGACAAAAATATTCCGAATACTATACTGGGCTGGCTGTTATTATCAGGGATAAGCACAATTATACAGTCAATGCTGGTTGACTTTTTCAGGACAAGATTCCTCGACATAGTTGTTAAACAACAAAGCACTTTCGGAGATGGAATTATTGAATACCGCAAGGCATACCTCAAATTGAAAAATTCAAAAGGAAAGTGGCTTGAAAAAAAAATAATATACCTCTACCTTTTATATTCAAGCTTGCAAAGCAAGTTAACTCACAGAAGACATAAGATTGAGTTTTATGATGTTTCAGCCGATGAATATTTAAGGAAAAACAGATTGATAATAAGGTTCTGGGTATTAATAGGTCCGTCTGCTTCGAGAACAACCCTTATAATCTGTACTTTTTTAAAACGCCTGGACCTTTATTTATTAATAACGATCGTTGTGTTTAATGTACTTGTCATATTATTACTGATCATACAGCACAATATCGATAAGTCATACAAGACAAACTTAAACTGAAGATTCCGGGACTTAATATTTTATTCTTAAATTGCTTTTTCTTGATATCTGAGTTTAATGACTGAAAGTATTTTAACTATTTCTTTGGCGGGTTTACTGGCAGGAATAATTTTTTCAATGCCGATCGCGGGTCCCATAAGCATATTAATAACAACCAATGCCCTGAAAGGCAGGATACCTTATAGTAACAGGGTAAATTTCGGAGCTTCTTTCGGCACCTTCACATATGTTTTCTTTGCGGTTTTCGGATTGACAAAACTATATCCATATTATAAACCTGCTGTGCCATATCTGTTCTGCTTCTGTGCACTGTTCCTTATTTTTCTCGGGTTTAAAATTTTCCGGACAAAGTTGGATATCGAACATATTGAAGATAAAAGTCATATAACAGAGAAAGTAAAAAAAATAGGTAAAGGCGGGTTCTACACAGGTTTTATGATCAATTTTCTTAATCCGACACTTTTTATAGGCTGGCTGACATCTACTTTTCTTGTAATTTCATTTGTCTCTTCGCTGGGATTTAATACAGGCGGACTTGATATTTATGTTAATGAAAGCGTTAAAGAGATAAGCAGCCTGAATAGCAGTGCGGCAGATGATCTTAAGGCATTGTCGGATGGAAGCAATGAAATTGTCATGAACATACAAAAGAATAAGCACGGAAGGGATAGTGTCACCAGATTTCCACGGCATTTTCATTTGTTTATCAGCTTGCTGTATGCTCTTTTTATTACAGCCGGAAGTCTTATCTGGTTCTACTTCCTGGCATTGATAATAAGCCGTTTCCGTAAAACTATCAACACAAAATTCCTGATGGTGTTCGTGAAAGGGCTTGGAATTGTTCTATGCTTTTTCGGACTTTATTTCGGGTACCTCGCATCTGAGATGCTTTTAAATCTGAAAATTTAAAACATATCAGATTTTACAGTTTGTAAACTTCCGGTGAAACAGATAGTTATTAGCAATCTATTGATTTATTAATATGGTTAAAGTAACATCAGCACCAGTCTTCACAGGCATAATGCCAGGAAACATTAATCTGGGAATGATTGGTTACGGCAGGATAGCAACCCGTTTTGTCCGGGAATCAAGATTTGTGAAAGGGATCAGTCTGAAGGGGGTTTATGGTCTTTTATCTGATGAAGAAAACCTCATGAAATTCAAGGAAGAAAATGAAATAGAATTTTGCTCATGCAATTATGAAGAATTCCTTGACAATGTTGATGCAGTATATATCGCAACCCCTCATCTGACACATTTTGAATGTGCCAAAAAAGCACTGGAAAGAAA
>JAEAME010002517.1_pt1 | contig 10599 bp, 11 predicted proteins | sample 8958731 | NCBI WGS metagenome assembly JAEAME01 (sample SAMN16933194, study PRJNA681113) | bioreactor sludge metagenome | isolation source: anerobic bioreactor sludge (Control) | place: India:Bengaluru | collected 2018-10-24
AATCAAAATCGAAAGACGCGCCAGCCGACAACTGTTCTTTTCTTTTTACGAATCTCAACCCCTTTGGCGTAGGTCTGGTTCCGCATTTGAACCTGACGTCACGAACGATGTCCGAAGGCATTCTTTTCTTTGTCGTTTCGATCACGACAACAAGGAATCACGCCGTTGGTCAATCTATTCATAAAAACGAAACCCTTGTCTACCAGCGCTCACAATATCAGGTTGAACGGTCCAACCTGACCTACTGGGATGTGTATCTATGACCAATTCAAAAAAACCCAAATCTGCCAGCGCTCACTGCCTCAGACTATGAGAGTTACAATTGACGCACAAAAAAAAATCAGGGAGTGAACAAACTATGAAAATTCAATCAATGAGCGCAGCCGTTCACAGGCTATTAGCATTTATCATTGTGTCTGCTTTCCTGTTTGCAGGCTGCGTACCTAATAGTGGAATTCTGCAAGATAACCAGGCAATCACGCAAGCCGAAGAAAACACTCCAGATGCAGGAGTAGATACTATTGTTGTTGGTACTGAAACCAGCCCAACTGTCATAGCCAGTCCTACTCCAGAAAATACGCCAATCCCCAGTGCCACTGCTACACCTGAAGCAACTGCCACGCTAGAAGCAACTGCCACTCCCGAAAAAACTGAAGCAGAAAAAATGCATGAATATTGCATCCAAAAAGCTAAAGAAGTAGGCATCGATTTAGATAATTTAGAAAATTCTAATAATCTCTGGCTGACTGAACACCAAGGACTAGAGGGCTTAGAAGAAGCTTTTAATACTAGTTTTACTGACGATCGCATCTTTAAAACTATGATTGTTGTCGGTATGGATTCTCTCAACAGTCAAACTCGCTATAACAGCGCTCCCACCACTGCTGATGGTAAAAAAATTATGGGCTGGATGGAGGCGATCTATAAAAAAGCTGATGGCCAATATCAACTGGTCTTATTGCCCACAAATATCTGGGATATTAAAAGTGAAATCATGTGGGAGAAACATCCAACGATTGGTGGGCCAAGTTATTATAATGGTGTTTCCAATAAACATATTTTTAATAACACAATTAATGATCATTCCTCACCTAATTATAATCCAGATTTAGACTATTTTGCCTCATTTATCGGCAATTATGCTAAACAAGGTTCCTGGATCGGTCCAGGCGCTTTTATTAGTTTTGACAGTGATTATCCAGCTATGACTGCTGGAGGAGCAGGAACACTAGAAGAACCACCATTTAGCCAAGAACAACAGCTGCAGTTTCAACAAACAGGCGAGACAGATTTTTTTCCATATTTTATACTTGATCAAAACAGCAAGATTAAAAAACCCATCATTTATCCTTTTATCAATTATGGCACCCTGTCAAAAACAGACAATTACCCCGATCAAGCTTTTGTAGAAGAATTTGTCAATTGGTTTACGGGGGAAAATAAACAATTTTTAACCCCGGCGGGCCCTCCTTATATACGACACTGGCAAGCACTACCATAAATCAATTAAAAATAAGACTTGTCAGCTGGCTACATGATTTATTGAATAGAGAGAGCCCATTAGGGCTCTTTCCGCTTTTTAAGCCGCCGGGGCAGAGGTGCGGGAGATGCCCCGTAGCGGCTGCGTGTCGGCGTGAAGACGCCGACCACCAACACGTAGTGAGGTCAAGAGTGTGATGCGGTGTTTTTCCGCAGCTCTCTCTTGATCGAACGAGCGCCGAAGTGCCGAGGAACGCAGTGACATCGGCCACGAGGGAACTGAGAGGTCGCTCTTTAGAGCGGTCTCGCAGCGCAGGGTTGGTGGTCGGGGTCGATTTGCCGGTGGAAACCAGGCATCGCACCCGACACGCACCGGCTTGATGAGTTGGGGGATCTGGCTAAGATGGTGAAAAGGTGCGCTTTACAGCAGATTTTCACGATCTTTGCCACTGGTCTCCCCGAATCAAGGCGGCTCTCCCGCATCAAGCCAAGACCTCGATGGTCGCAGGATTGATCTAACTTGTTGGGACGCACCAAGGCTTTTCCCAACAAGTTTAACAATATGTTTAGGTGATAAGTACACCAGGTACGATGTAGCCAATGATGCTGTTGAATAAAATAGGTATTTGGTAAGCCGTTCAGTTCCGTGAAAATCGTTCTTTTCTTGCCTTCTCTACCCCTGTATTCTCGTGTGAAATTCTCCCTCATTATTTACTTTACGTGCTCGTGAAAACTTGGATGTGTCTATTGACAATTCATAAAGCAAATTCTATATTATTTTTGCTTCGCAAAAATTGTTTAGCTAAAGCTTTGGTTTCAGATTTGCCTTAGCAGAACAAATAGAATGCACTTACGACGCCTTGGAGATATTCAGGGCGTTTTATTTCCCTTTATCTCCTGCCAGTGCTTTTTCTCCGGCAGCGCGACCATCTACCTCTTTCGCTCGCCTCCTCAGGCTGGGACGTAGATGCTCCACCGCACCAGACGTCATCCCTACTTCAGTAAATGGATTTGAACGCAGTAAAGCACAATAAAAAAAGCTTGTCAAGACGGTCTTTTTTAGCGTTCGGAATAACGTGCGCAATCACATGCGAATATCCGTTCGTTTATCCGAACGTAACACAAAAGGATTGTCTCTCCATCTTGAGGAAATTACAAAGTAACAGAAATGAAATCAGGTTGTTTTCAAATTTATTACGCAAATAGGTCGGAGATCAACTAAGGGAAAAAGAAAAAGGGTTGAAAAAACCTAATTAATAAGGGCTAGTTATTATTTAGATACTTGTCTAATGCCTGCCGAACAATTTCAGACATAGCAATGGATTCGCCATTCATTTCGGTTTTAATTTTTATCATGCGTATTTGTTGGATTTGGTCGTCATAGAATTCAAAGCTGTAACGTTTTGTTCGCCGCTTGATGGGTAGTTTGATCGAATGGAATTCCGAACGATTTTCCGGATGTTCTTCCGTTCTGTTTTCCGTTCGTATTTCCGAATGGTCGGGGCTGACATCTTCCTTACCAGTTAATCGAGGTTTGATGGGCACTGTACCACTAATATCAATATTCTCGGGTTTGGGTGATTTTGATACTTTATAGTTAGGGTCAAAATCCTGTGGACGAGGGTTACGCATTATCGATAATCCATTCAGCTAACTTTATGTATTGTTTTGTACCAGGATGTTTTGGAGATAGATTGATTAGTGGCATTCTTTTATCAAATGATCGTGGAAACTCAATTGTCTCTGGAATTTGGATATTAAGAACATTATTTTGATAGATACGCCGTGCTGCTTGGACAACACCCGGTGAATGTTTTGTGTTTGCTTTATACATCGTAAAAAGCACACGAATTTCTTGTTGTTTCAATTCATCTTGAAACTTATGCCAGAAAATCTCTTGCACGTGGTTCACCAGATCTGAGATTCCATCAACTGACATTCTTTCAGCGCTGGCAGGTACTATCAGTAAATCTGCTGCAACAATACCATTGAAAGCTAAAGCCGCTTTACCTGGGGGCGTATCAATGAGGATGAAATCATATTCATCTTGTAATGCCAACAATCTTTCCCGAAGGATTATTTCATCACCTGGCTCCAGACTTTCTTCAATGGCTGCCATCAAGGCAGAGGAAGGTAGCAAGTCAAAGCCGAATCTTGTTTTTTGTCGCACAACGCTGGCAGGGACATTTTGGAAGAAAACATGATAAAGGTTATATTGGAATTCCCTCGGATCAAAACCAACGTAGCGTGTGGCTGATGCTTGTTGATCAAGATCAACCAGCAAAATTTTTTTTCCTAAACTAGCCAATGCTGCAGCGGTGTTAACTACTGAAGTGGTCTTTCCAGTACCTCCCTTGTAAATTGAGAAAGTAATGGTTTTCACACCGTGTAGGTTTGACATATTATCCCTTGATTTTCATATTTTGTTCCCACCATTGAGAGAACTGATCGTGCGGTACTTGATATTCGTTTTCAATCTTTAGAATCTCACCGAACTTTCCTGCTTGGATCCACCGTAGGATGGTGGTTCGTGGTTTTCCAGTGATTTTTGCGATCTTACTTACCCCCAAGTAATTTTTCATAACCAAATGACGCATTTGTACCAATTGATACAATCAAATCACATAGAAAAAGTAAAGTCAATACTCAATTTGACAAGGATGATATAGTAATAAGTAGAATGAAAGAACGGGGGACTCAATTCATTCCCAATAAACCTCTGCTCACAGAGCAACTAAGGAATAAACTTCCTAAACTGTATGAATGTGAAGAACAAGGGTTGAATGCTCTAGCTCAAGTAAAATTCATCACGCCGGATAGCAACTGGACCTGGTACGCCAGTGAGTTTGATGGGGAGGATATCTTTTTTGGTTTGGTCTCCGGCTTTGAGGTGGAAGTGGGTTATTTCTCATTGTCAGAACTACAATCAGTACGCGGTCCACTCGGTTTGCCTATTGAGCGCGACCTGTACTTTGTTCCGAAAACTTTACAAGAATTAATGGAAAGACATAAACGGGAGAGATAGCACTACGGAAACCTGCCTAACAAAAATTACCAGCCTTATCCTCACACCACCGTGGCCAGAGTTAATTGGCAATGCATTAAATTACACCAGTAAAGTCATACATGGCTTTGCATATGAGGGAATGTACCATGTGCTTGATTACCAATCTACACTTGAGCTGCTGGAAGAAACAGGTAGATTTGCTCGATTTGAAAAACAAAAAAAAGTTGAGTATTTGCAGGATAATATCATCGCCCATCAAGACTGTGCTTGGGGTGATGGCAAGATCCTGCTGAATTATAGATGTCATCCAGGGAAGGCTGTGGATCGCTATCGATCAGGATACAAGACCTACATACTGCTCGCACTACATGAGGTCAAAAATAGAGGAGACGTGGACAGTTTTCATATCACATGGAAGATGAAGGATGGTTTTTTAAAACCGGATGGCTTTTGGGAAACGATTATCTCTCAGAAGACAAGACAATTAAGCATAAACGTCATTTTTCCAAAGAAACGCCTCCCATTGCGAGTAATAGTAGAGGAAACAAACCATCGGAAAACACACACTATAACCAGTGAGGAAAGAACTGTTTTGCCAGATGGTAGATTGAAAGTTAGTTGGGCTAAGAAGAATCCCCGCTTGTTTGAAAACTACCTGATGAAGTGGCTCTGGTGAAAAATGAAGACGATGAGTGAGAAAACTCATCGTCTCATCCGAACCTAACCAGAACCGCCGCCCATCGCGCCCTCCTTTTCCCTGAAAAACGAAAAACACAAAATGGAATTATGAAAGTTCTGTGATGTGTTTCTATTATATGCGATATAGCATATTAATACAAGGGCTTTTGAGGCTTTCTACCAGGTTTGGCGCGGTTTCTGAGATAGTTTGAAAGTGCTTCCTCAGTTGTAACCCAAAAAGTATCAATTTTCTTTGCCCAAAGTTTTCCTTGAGATATCATCAGACGTAGATGATTCGTAGTCAAGCCAGTGATTTCGGATGCCTGCCGGAGTGATATTAATTCATTGAGATTTGGTCGGTAGTCTTCGCAATTATTTCTCATTGTGTGATTATAGCGTGTAAATGCAACGGAGAGAAAGCTGCAGCAACATCATCTTTTGGAGATATTTACACAAACACCGGCATGTGCTACGCTTAGCCACGGAGCTACTACTCTGATCTCGTCGGATTGAACTACCTTCGTTTTTCTGGGTGTAGCTCCATTGCTTTTTAAATCCTTTTCACCAGTAATTCGTGTGGTTTGTTTTATCAGGGGTTTAGCTTTCAACTTGCGTAAATAAATGAAAAATTGCCACCTATTTAATTAATTCGAATCAATAGCATGAACATCTCATAGCTCAATTCATTGAGAATTATTAAGAATTGTCGAGAGATAAATGTAAGAATCTTGTCAATCGGATAAACCGATCTCAAAACTCGGAAAACCCTTCAGCATTCCCTCAATTAACGAATCATCAATAGGCTGTGAGTAAAAAATCGCCTGCTTTTCGATTTCTTTTTGTTCTCCAATCATATTCCAATTCCGCAAGATACTTGCCTTAGTAATCGGTTTGCGAATTTCTTTCTGGTTTACATAATCGAGAATTTCTTGAAGTTCAAGTTTGTACGTCGTTTGGATCAAGTACACATCAAAGAAATCTCGATAACGTGCTCGATCACTCATCGCACGGATTTTTTCTGCACAGATTTCTCGGATGTCCATAACTCTGACAGGGAACTCAATCCCCCAGGAAGTTCGATAAACCATTTCCTGTACAGGCAGCAGGACTTCTTGATATAGATCAATATCTAATTTGAGCGAATTGGGAAAACCAATGGGACCGGAATAAAGAAGGCGTTCGATTTTCATCGTAGCTACGGATTGGTAGTGTTTTTTGATGGTTAAATAATCAACACTGGAAAGAACTTTTAGCACTTCTTCAAATGAGATTGATTGCTGAATAGATGAGAAATCCAGGTCTTCGGAAAAGCGGCTTTGCTCCAAGTAGCAATGATGGAGAGCTGTCCCACCCTTGAAAACCAGCTTCTTACTCAAAGGAGATTGGCTGATTAATTGCAGAACAAGCGCCAACATATAGTCTTTTTCAGCTATTTGTAATGGATAACGAATAGTTTTTCTGTTAAGTATTTCCAATTGTTGGCGTGATAGCATTATTCCCCTTTATTGATTTGGTATTTATCAAAATATCTATCATAGTATATACGCCATTTGGCATTGAAAGCCTTGTCATCGACATCCACCCAATGGGTGCTTCGTGAATCGGAAAGAAGCTTGAATAATTCTCTTGAATCCCAGCCTAATAAATCAAAGGCTAGGCCAAAAACTTTCACTGTTTTTTGTGATGCAAGACTAATAAAATGGATCAAATTTTCAACCATCAAATTGTCTTTATGATTCTGTAGTTTCTCAATTACCAAGTCAATTACGTATTTACTCGTACGAAAGTGAATAAGGTCTACCAAGGCTTTTTCGGCAGAAGCTATCTTGGCAGTCATATTTCCAATGTCTTCTACTTCCCAACCTACAAAAAATTTTTCCCGGGTTTTAACAAACTGGTACTGAATGGATTCCAGTTTCGTCAGTTTGTACTGTTTCAACGAGACTGAGCTATACAATTGAACAAACTGATCAAACATCCCTTGCTGATTTAGCGCGGCTTCAAAGGAGACATAGGAGTCTTCTACTAAAAGGCTAGCAACCACGTAGGGGGAAATAGACAAGAAACCCCGACTGCTAAGGTCATTAATAGCATACAGTCCACGCTTGATGCGTACCAGCCAGCCGTTCTTCACTAATTGCTGGATGCGATTATGCATCTGCTGGTAACCCCAAGTGTCTTTTGCTTCGGCTTCGATTTGCTTTGCAGTAGCCACTTTCCCGTATTTGGCGATCAAAGTCTCCAGAAGCTCGCCATCTTTGACTGCTAAAGTTGTGTTTTTCATATAGCTTTATTAATCTAAGTAAGTTAATATCTGTATATAAAATACACTGTTTGTGGATCTTTGTCAAGCTAATTTGAGGATTTCAAAATGCCGATATTTATGCTACGATGCGCAAGAACATTATGAAAAAAGAAAGTTCACCCTTAACTCCAGAAAATCCCTATCAGAAATTCGGATTCACTGAATCAGAAATTCTTTTTTATCGCATAACGCATCAGCGTTTTCTAGAAATACTTCAGGATCCAAAGAACAAAATTCACACGGTCGAAGACTCCGGAAACACCTATGGCGAATTTTTGTTTGTCACTATTAGCAGAGATAACTACGAACGGCAATTGATGGTGACGTTCTATGGTTTAGGATTCCACGAGTACCGGGATCGATGGTTCACTGATGAATGGCATTGGTACCCAACTTTTACAAATTCTGAATCCTGCAAAGGGGAGATCAGCAAAGATGATGCTGTGAGAAAAGTCGAAGCCCGAAAGGCAGAAATACTTCCATATACTGACAAAGCCACACACTCGGACGCAGGTCATTTTTTCGAAATACTTGCTGATCTTACAGACGATGATGGTGCTATTGCTGAGTTCGACGATCTTCTTGGATTTTTGGGATAAGTTTCCCGAAGCAATTTCCGGGTGTTTTTTTGAAATTATAGGCTAATTTAGGAATTTTTGTTCCCCAAGCAGCATAAGTTATTGATCATTTGTTTCCTAGCCCAGTCTGGTGACTGTGTCGCAAAACAAAAAATGTGCGACGCTAAAGAACTGCATTTATTATCCATTTTGTGTTTATTAATTGATCAAAGATAGCGTATTCCTGATTATCCTGGGATGTCTTCTCCCTTCGGTTTATAGACGCAATTCTTTCTTTCAGGTTGGGGAAGGTCATGCTCTGAATCAAAAAACCTGAGGGTTGCATGCTGCGTTCTCCTTAAATAGTTATAACCTGTCGGATAGTTCAGAGGAGCGTTTGCCACGCAAAGAGAACTAGCGTGTATCGGGAGTCCTCGCCTAGAATCATCAAATTTTTTATGTATAAATTCAACAATATCATGTGGGGCGAAGTTGACTTAGTTGCGTCCTAATATTCGGGATGCTATATAAACTTCAACGTGAATTTTCATGATTTACTGTTTATTTTAATACTGACTCTCAATTCTCAAATTCAATTTCATTCTTCATCTTTATTGATTCCAGATGCAATTACATCTCAAAGGGAGATCCCTCATAATATACCAAGTCACCCTTGATCACTTTTTTCCATGTTGCCAGTTCGGTATTTTTAAGTGTCATTGTCTCAATTTCATTTTCGAAATTGTCATGGCTTATCCAAACGAACGCAATTTTCTGATCTTTCTTATCCCTGGCAAAAAAGACCCCATTCATAAATTCGTAAACTGGTCGAGTTAAATCTAATTCTTGCTCAATACGCAATCGTTGAAGAATCTCCACAAGTTTGACTCGATCTGAGCCATATTTCTGAAAAGCATAACCACGACACGCTTCCTGAACCCGATCTACTAATGCATTTATGTTCTGAATTTCTTCTTCACTTGTTGAAATGTAAAGACGACCCGCCTCGTCGTACTTTCTTTTCTTTTCTTCCCAACGTTCTCTGTAAGCCTCGTCATCCAACAGACCGAGATGTTCGACGATCACGTCCCCATAATCAGGCAAGGTGAAATCGGGTAGTAAACCAGAAATGTTTTCCGGTGGAAGTTCATATTCATAATAGATTCCTAGGCGTGTGAACTCATTTGCTAACATCGCCTCAGATTTTGATCTCACCCGAATTCCTGCATTTGTCCAATATAGACGACCATCAGCACGATAACCGCTTTCTGCAGCCTCAAGTGTTGGCACAGCAAGTTCTATATCATATGCAGCTGATGCATCTCGAACTGATCCGGGGATTTTGGCCTTTTCTAGGAACTCCGACGCTGCAAATCTTTTATTGTTTCGAAATGCAGAAAAACCAACAATCAAATTTAAACGAGCTCTTGTCATTGCCACGTAAAAAATTCTTTCTTCTTCTTGTTGGTAAACCTGTTGTAGATCCTCTTCTTGGAGATCTTCTTGCCAACTGGCTAAACTATATTTCTGAACTATTTTTCGCCACTCTAAAATCTGTTTATGGCTTCTCGGTGGCTGATGTGGAGAGTTTCCTTTTTCCAATCCTATGACAAAAACGGTGTGAAACTGCTCGCCTTTTTGGCTGTGTACAGTAGATAAGATTATCTTTCCTTTGGCCTCATCCCGATCGAATATCTTTGTAATTGCAGAGGCAGGTTTTTCACTTAAGGCGGACAGCAATTTTCTATAATCGCCTCGGGGGCCTGTGTCCAAATCCGAATAGTTCAAGATACCTTTTACCCTATCTATTAATTCAGTGGCCAATCTTATTTGGGTATTCCGTAAATCAGTAACAATTTTCCCGTCTTGTGTATCACCAGCTTCTTGATCACCTTGTGATTGAGCCAGCAAACTGAGTGCTCGATCGATGATTATCTGTATCTTCGTTTCTCTTCGCAAACCTCGAGCTGTATCTCCTTCAAAGTCATAAGGGATTTCCTGACGAATTAACTCAACTTCCAACGCTTTAAGTAACTCCCACTTTCTTGCAAGGATACCAACGGTTGGCATTGGGGGCGGTTCACCAGGGATCTGTAATATAAGTGCTTCTTTTGCTAAAATGGCTACTTCTTTCGCTTCGTCCCAATCGGTTTTACTAGATAAGTAGAATACATTCTGGTTTTCATTGGACCTTTTCTCGTCCCAAATAACACGGATCCCATGTTTTTGTCCACAACGCTCAAGGAAGCGATTTGACACCCTAACCAATTTAGGAAAGCTCCGATAATTCTTGGAAAGATGGTAGACAATCGTTCCCGGAAAATCAGTTTCAAATTGGTACAGGTTGTCTGGGTCCGCGCCCATCCAGGAATATATGGATTGAGCACTGTCGCCTACGACAAACAGATTTGCTTGTTGTCCGATTAAATCTAATAAACGTGATTGGGCTGGACTTGTATCTTGATATTCATCACAGAATATCCAGTCGTATTTATTAGCCCATTTCTGTCGTTTATCCACATCGTTCCGTAGAATGGTTACTGCCTTAACAATTGCTTCACCAAAATCCAATA
>JAEAME010002518.1_pt1 | contig 10595 bp, 16 predicted proteins | sample 8958731 | NCBI WGS metagenome assembly JAEAME01 (sample SAMN16933194, study PRJNA681113) | bioreactor sludge metagenome | isolation source: anerobic bioreactor sludge (Control) | place: India:Bengaluru | collected 2018-10-24
AGTTGCTTCATGTATGCGAGAAAGTGCTTCTGCTTGAATTTCATGACGGCCAGTCGATTCTTTGCCTTGGATTCAGCATCTACCAATGTGATAACCTTGCTTTCAACCGGGAAGCCTTTGGTAAATATTTTCTGTTCGTCTGAAGTGCAGTAGCTGCTCATGGTCTGTTGATAGAACTCTATCCGCATTTCCCTCAGCCGCCACTTGATTCGTGTGATACGTTTGTTCAAACTGAAATAATAAGCTATTAGATCTTCATCAATCACCACCTGCACCACCTCAGACTTTTATGTAAGTGGGGCAGCGTATAACCGCCCCGAATATTTTCAAATTCATTAGAACGGCATGCAAGCCGTAAGCAGCAGTTCATCTATCAGATCGTTCACCTTGCGCAATTTCTCTTTCAGATACGCGGAATAGCCTTTGTTGTCCTCGTCCATATCGAAGCAGGTATTCGTAAATTCCTTGACAAGTTGCTCGTGATATTGAAGCAGATAGATTATTTTTTGTTCGTTTGTCATTTTTTCACCCTCGTTTTTAGTTTTTCCAGGGCTACTTACTAGCCAATCACCACACCGTGCCGCTAGTTTGATTCGTGTCCTTAGTATTGGATTACTTTTTTATTGCTGAATGTCCTTTTCGCTACATTTCAATTTCAGCGGTCAAACCTTCCAACCAATCAACACGAGTTTCTAGTTCCTTGATTTTTTCCTCTGAACGCCAATTTTTATTTTCAAGATCACTTAGTCTTTCTTCCAGATCCGCAATGATTTTCTTTAGCCGAAACATTTCTTTCTCCATCAAACTACCTCCATTTTTGAGTGTGTCCGTGATTGTCTGGAATTATACCCACTAGAAACCCACTCATAGCAACGGTTTGTCGTGATTGTTATCGCCATTATTGATGCTAATTTGACTTAGTGGGCTGATTCCGAAAAGGTAAGAGGTAAGGATTTCAAAACGCTTATTTTCGTTGGTGTAACAACGTTTCTAGCCATTCCCTTACTCTTACCTAAATTCTGAAAAGTCCTAACAGTACCTATATATCACTTATTACATTTAAAAGTTTGATATATAAGGTAAGAGGTAAGGAAAGTGCCACAACCCCATATATAGCAACGGTTTCAGCACTTACCAATTCCTAACTTCCTTACCTTTTTATTCTCTTGCATAACCTTTAACGGTTTTTTTGTTTATCCAAACTGGTTTTTTTGTCCATCCGTTCAAGTTGTCCATGAAGAGGGTTATCTTCTTCATCTGCGAACGGCTTCCACGATCATTACCTTCAGCACGGAATACCACTTGAGCAATCTCTTTTGAGGAGGTTTTGTCCATTTTTCTGGAATCTTTATCCGTGATGCCGTCCAGTTTGTAATTATTGTAGTAGCTTCTTTTGCTGAAGAGCTGCATCGCATCCCAACCGGAAGGAACTGGCATTTCCAGGAACTCTTCGATTTCGGAGAAGAATAATCCTTTTTCAGTCGCTTCCTCCCGGTATTCATCAGCTATGGCATTGTCCAAAATATCGTCTAGGAATAACTTTTCGCCATTCTTATATATCTGATAGGATTCTGCCCAAATCTGTTGGACAACATCATCAGTTAGCTGAAAAACGTCCTCTACTGGTTGCCCCTTGATTGGCATCGGCAGAAAGCGCCTGTTCCCGGTCAGATCGTTCAAATACTGGCTTGTGTTGGTCGTTCCTGCAAACACGCACGTTCGCTTATAGGTTTGAGTAGTCTTGGCATAGGGCAGCCGGATTTTGTCGCTTTTGGCACTCACAAATGACTTGATCTGATCGGTTTCCGTGGTATTCATGCTTGATAGTTCCCCGAGTTCGATAATCCAGGTACCTATCAATAATTGGAAGTCGTCTTTTGTGGTTCCTAACGATCTGAGGGAATCCGTGAAGAAGTCACCGCCTAATTTTTGGAAGAGGGTACTCTTTCCCAAACCTTGCTTGCCTGCGATGATTGGAACCATCTCGAATTTGATACCAGGTTCATAGATACGTGCCACCGCTCCGGCCATCCACTTACGGGCTACCGATCGGGTATAGCTGTTATCATCCACTCCTAGATAGTTGATGAAAATCGTTTCGACACGCTTCACGCCATCCCATGGCTTACTGGTTATCATCTGCTTGATAGGGTGGAAGCTTTTCTTCCTGGCCACTAAATCCATAACGGACAAAGTATCATCTTTGGTGAACTTCACTTTATATTTTCGGTCTACCATCATTCGGAATTCATTGATATTGGTATCCGTCAGCGGCTCTTTTTGGAAGTAGATTTCTTGCGTGAACTCATTGAAAGCAAGGCTCTTGCCGATTGGTTCAAACAATATGATATTTTCCAGGTTTGATAGCAGCGGACGGACTGCGCCTTGTTCTGTTAGCACTAACAATGGCGTTGCTTTTGTTTTTGCTTTTGGCTTATTCTTCTTGTGGACTTCAACTAATTCAGCATATTCTTTCGGTAATTCTTTCAAATACTAATCACCCCTTTCTTTTTTGGTTTCCCGGCTAACAATGCTCTTCATGACGGCATGTAATTCTGCTTCCGATAGTGACGGTTTCACATAGTACTGATTCCAGTCGATCATTAGTGCTATCGCTGCTTCAATCTCCATGTTGGCTCTTAGTAAGATTCCGAACGCTCTTGTAAAGAATGCGTTTCGGTTGCCGGATTCGATGCCCTGGACAACTTCTTCCAATAGCTGAATGGTCTTACCTTTGCCGTCACCGTATCGAGTGGAATAATCAAGAGAAAAGGATGCGCTCTTGCGACTGGCAACTTCTTTCTTGTACTCTTTCGAGTTGTTGATTTTGTATAGAAATACGTCTGTTGGAATAGGTACACCGCCATCGTTGCATACCAGACTCACATGCTCGCTATGCTGCGTTATAACTGGCGCTCCTTGTCCTTGTGACCACGTTTTGTTACTGCTGTCAAACGTGAAATTTACGCCCAATTCCAGGCAGATACCAAACAATAATTTGTCGTATTCTCCGGCATTGACTGGCCTATCTAATTCGATCACCAACCGATAACGGAGATTGTCGGCCTTGTATTTCAAAGTGGGGTATAAGTAGTAATTGATTCCCTTTAATTTGTCTTGTACGTTGGAAAGAAATGTTTCTTCCGATTCGTGTATGTCGTCAAAATCAATAAATAATAGGCTACGACTGAAAACATTTTCGTTGTTCCGTCTTAGATCTCCTGTCATTTGTCCGGCAATGATGATTTTCATCTTAAATAATTTGATTGCCTTCTCTGTCGCTTCGTTAATGGGATAATCAAACCGTTGTGGCTTGTAGTCTTTGAAAAAATCGAAGTCACGTTCTAACTTGATTTCTTTCATCGGTTGCTTTGTCTGAACGGTATTGATATAGATCATGCGCTTTCCTCCTTCCGTTCATTTAATCGGTTTCCTTCAGCATTTCAAACACGATCGAAACGCTCTTGTCTTGTATCGTTTTGCTTTCCAGAAGAAGCTTAAATATCATGTTAAGCAGTACTTCGCTTCGACTGTTCAAACGGTCGAATTCATGTTTGAACATATTTAAGTCGCTTAAACCATCAGCCTTATTAGAAACCGATTGAAGATGTGCTAAGTTGTCTTCTAACTGCTCGGCAATCGCGTTGATGTATTCCAGGTTTGAATCTCTGTCTAGGTTTGCCAGTAATGTATGTAATTTTTCGTTTGTAGTTTTCATGATATTTTTGCTCCCTTAATTTCAATTTGTGTTTGTGATTTTTTCATGGTAAAATTAAGGATATTAAAGAAGCATTACGCTTCATATATCCGTGTCGCCCTCATCTGCTTGCCGGCTGCGAGGGTTATTTTTTTACGCATTTTTCAACCAACTTCAATAGTGTTTCAAGATCTTCACTCAAAACATGTTGAGCGTATCTCTGACCGCTCCACTCTTCCAGGCTCTCACGGATTCGATCGAGTGCTTCCTGCTCCTGCTTGTTCATTGGTTCCACTCCTTTAGTACAATCTTCATTACTCCCATACTCAGCCACGCTAGGGCTACACCTACGATAAAACTTTCCTCTAATCCACTCATGATTATCACCTCCTAAAATGGGGGTTCTATACTTCCACTTTCGCCATTATTGATATACGTTTGCCTTTTGTGTCGCTGTTCTTGACTGGTTTCTCGGTTGTCTTGAAGGAATCCACTCAGCTTTGCACATAGAAATTTGAATTTTCAGAGTTTTTCATCCGCTGCCTGCGTGATTTTATTGTTTGATATGCTTCTCTAAAAACTCGTCCAGATGCCGCTTGCTGATGTATCTCTTGCTGCCGACTACTGAGCAATTCAATCCTAATCGGATCCATTCGGCCAACGTGTTAGGAGAGATGCCCATATACGTTTGGACTTCCTTCGCGCTCATGTAATCTTTCGCGCGCGTTTCCTGCGTGACAACTTCCTGGATCACTTCTCTTGCTGCCGCCCGGAGCATGCTTTTCAATTCATCATTGAAGGCTTCGGGGATGGGAATCTTTATTTCTGCCATGTTACACCTCTTTCCGCATGTCAATGAGCGACTAGAACTAAAAATCTTTGCATTTCTTTGCATCTTCTGCAAAAAAAATGGAGTCGATCGTTGCTGAAGGGAACACTTTTCTTACAAGGTTTTTGAAGATTACTTTTTCACTATCTGTAAAAGGAGTGTATCCTTTTTCTTTGCGATAATACGCTTGAAGGGATATACCGAATTCCTTCGCCATGTCTTTTTGAGTGTAACCAATCGCCTTCCTCATGTTAGCCAACTCACACACGTCACTCACCTCATTTCTTTGTATTTCTTAGTACAAATATAGTATAACCAGAAGTTAGAAAGATTGCAAGAAAAACTTTGCATTTCTTTGCATTGTGAGGTATTCTTTAATCAATAAGTAGTAGAAAGGGGAGTACATTATTGAAGAATTCGATTGACCCGGAAATAGTCGGATCAAGAATCAGAATTATCCGGAAGGGTATGGGGCTTAGTATGTCGGCATTCGCTGAACGCATCAACCGCATATTGAATGAAAAAAAAATAAGAAGTGGCACAGTCAGTAACTGGGAAACCGGGAAAAATTTACCCAACAAGGAACGCTTGAAAGCTATAGCTGAGGTTGGCGGTATTTCCGTTAATGAATTGCTATATGGATCCTTGGAAAATTTTCGTTATTCCGTTATTAATGAATTATTTGAACTTAATTTCATTCAATCCGGCATGAAGGAGAGTAAACCGGAACTATATCATTACCTCGGTGGTGAGGAGTTCAAGAAACAAATTTACGATAGGTTCGAGAAGCAAGAGTTAGGATATGAAGATGAAGAGAAAATGCATGAAGTGTTTCGCAATGCGTATAACTCGAAACTTTTTGGCTATGCCAATAGAAAAACAGAAATAGCATTCCAATTAGATCAAGCAAGAAGAGAACTGGATTTAAATCTGATTTTAGAATACTTTGATCGTGAGGCCAATTATCAGGAGTTCAAACGGAAACAAAAATCTGGTGAGTTTGTGGATGCTTTATCAGAAAAAGAAAAGCCCATAAATATACATCTGGATGGCACCAAACTTTCAAATGGTGAAGTGAAGTTGCTCCAGGGAACGATTGAAGAAATCAGAACTCGAAGAAACAACCAATAATATCATGCCGGGATTCCCGGCACCTCTTGAAGGCCGCTGCCTGCGTTGGAAAGAGGGAAGTATCATGGCTAATAAAATTACTAAATATAAGAAGAAAGACGGTAAAACGTACTATAAAATTCAAGCCTATTTAGGCATGAACGCGGAAACCGGGAAAGAAATTAACGTCACGCGCCAGGGCTTCGCATCGAAGAAAGATGCAGAAATGGCCATATCACGTTTGAAAGTGGAATTTGAGGAGCGCGGTTATCAGAAGGCAACCTATAACACATTCCAGGAACTCTATGAACTTTGGTTCGATTCTGCGTATAAGAACACCGTGAAAGAAAGCACCTACGTTAAAACGATCGAATTATTTGAGAATCATATTCTGCCTGCGTTCGGCAGCCGGAAACTGGATAAGATTTCCGTAACGTATTGTCAGACAACCGTTAATAAGTGGTGTGAGGGGTTCACTAATTTTCGTGTGATGAAGAACTATGCCGCGCGTGTGCTTGATTATGCTATCACGCTCGGACTTCTGAGGGATAACCCGATGAAGAAAATCACCATGCCAAAAAGGAAGCTAATGATTGATGAGGAAAAAGGGGAGAACTTCTACACCAAAGAGGAGTTACAGCAATTCCTTTCCTGCGTGAAGTCAGATGGCCTTAACCGATGGTATACGCTGTTCCGGTTGTTGGCATTCTCTGGTATGCGCAAAGGGGAAGCGTTGGGGCTTGAATGGAAGGATATAGATTTCAAGAGTGGGAAGGTTACGATCAGCAAGACACTTGCCAGGGGCGAAAATAACACGCTTATCATCCAGACACCAAAAACAAGAAGCGGCATGCGTACCATTGCATTAGATGAAAACACGCTCGCCATATTGAAGGAATGGAGAAGGGAACAGGCGAAAGACTTCCTAAAACTTGGCATCAATACCATGAAGCCATCTCAGCCCATCTTCACCACCTATCAGAATGACTATATTCAGCTTGTGACGGTCACTAATCGCATGAAGCGCATTATCCAGAAGCATGATCTAAAGGTTATCACCACTCACGGCCTGCGCCATACGCATTGCAGTTTGCTTTTTGAAGCCGGAGTATCTATCCAGGAAGTGAAGGAACGGCTCGGCCACTCGGATATTCAAACAACGATGAACATCTACGCGCATGTCACCGAAAAGGCCAGGGAAGAAAGCGCGGAAAAATTCGCTTCCCATGTCGGTTTTTAGTGGTTTTTTATCCATTCTGAGTGCTTTTCTCTGTGGAAAGCAAAAAAAGAAGCCCGGAAACGTGAAGGAAGTACCGTCCTATCAACGTTTTCAGGGCTTTTAATAAAGTTATGTAAGGAGAATGGGGGTATAGAATTGAATCTTATCCGCTCATTCAGTATATGTCAGAAAAACAGTATATATTATAGAAGGAAATGGTAACGCTATTCAAAACGAATTATAAGCACTCAATACAAACTATGTGCGTTTCTGAGTGCATTTTCTAGTAGGCAGCGGCCGGATCTCTCCAATTCTGGAGGGGTCTTTTTTATTGCCATTACAAATTCGTTAGTTCAGAATCTGAACAAGCAAAGATAGAAATGTTCGAATCTCTACCCCGGATGCTTTCACGGTCAGCATGACACTTCTAAAGGCTCTAATCAATCCGGAGTAGGGGATATTTTAAAGTCTGCGAACTCTAAAACGCGTGAACGGCTGATTATGCTTACAGATACTAAAGTCGCTTAAATCGCTTGTATTGGCGTTATTTACTGTTAATTGTTTTTGGCTAATAGCCTGCTCCGGGCTAATGGGTCAGCCCCATCAGGTTTGTTTTTTCGAGGTATCGTCTTGCGACGGTAGGCCGCTCCCAAATTCGTACACGTGTCAGAATATGAACCTGCCGATCTGTTTGCTATCGTTCAGAACGATATCAATTATTCGCTATGGCTCTGACCCATAGCGAGGTAACGTTTCGTTAGGTCATGCCGGGCGGTACCGTGCAGCTTATTGGCAACTATCCATGAATCCATCTGAAATGCTCTCAAAATGCTTTAGAATCCACATAAAAAAGGCTGCCGATTTCTCGACAACCTCTCCAGGAATAAAACTATGGTAGTTTCCACCGACACACCCAACCGCCACCCTCCGAATTAACGGACAACTTTAATCTTCTGGATCCCATTCGCCAATCTGAACAGTAATATCCATCGGCTCCGGCTTCTTCTGATACCGTTTTGCCCAGGTATCATATTCTTCTTCCGTCATGCGGATGCGTTCGCCTTCCTTGTCTGCATATACCTCTATCATACCATCACCTAACACTTCGATAATCAAGTTCGGCATTTCTTCGGATTGCAGCTTCTTCTCCAGGTTTCGGACTCTCTCGCTAAAATTCATCAACTCGCATCCTTCCTATTGCTGAAAGCTTTCCTTCAACTCGTTCACTTTACTCTTCACCGATGGCGACACTTCGAACAAGCCGCCTTTGATGCCCTCCCTTAACTTATAAGAAAAAACGGGTCTTACATCGTTAAAAGGAGTTAAACCGAATGCCCGCTTTAGTGTTTGTTATTCCTCGATATCTTCTTCTGTTCCCACTTTAGCTTCGGCAACCGTCTTGATCGCTTGTTCCAACTCTGGGTTACTTGCTAATGATTGTTGGTGCTTGTTTCGTAAGAACGCCAAATGCTTTACGATATCAAAGTCTGGATTGTCCAGCGAATACATATAATTATTCGGTTCGTTATATCGTTCTTTCAAGTATTTGTACTCATGTTCAATTGCATATTCTTTAGCGCCTTCGATGGCTCTCGGGTCGGCATCGTCATATTGTTTGACGTTGAATTTTTTCCCCTGTTTAAACCCTTCTGTAACGAACTCATTTACTTCATTCTCTAGCGTTGGGCGCAATGTGCTTGTCCATTCTTTATAACTTTGTACATTGCTGCTCATTACGTTCAAACCGTTTGCAGCTTCCGTGATTTTTCTTTCTTGGAAAAGGTTACTTCCTGCTTTTTCGATCTCATTAAGGGATAGTACTAACCTGCCATCTTCATTTGGAAACCATAAGTTTGTGCTGATTCCTTGTGGTCTAATTAAGTGCAGCCACTGTTCCTCTTGGTCTATTTGTTGGTAATTTGGATCGTTCTGATGTTCTTTGCCAACGTTATTGACCGTTCGGTAAACATTGAATTGTGTTTCGTTAAGTTCGCGCTTTTTATACTCTAACTGTAAACGATTGAACTCGTATTCTGATAGGTCGCTTACTCTAGTGCTTAGAATACCTTCTAACTCTCGATCGGAAGCAACGCTAACCTTAGCGTCAAAGTCCTGTCGTCTAAGAATTTCCTCACTAGGGTTAGAATAATTATTCTTTTGATTCTTATAGGTGTGTTCGATTTTCTCTTTTTCTTTGGTATACTCGCGTACTTTATCACGATAGAACTGCTCCAATTTCTTTTGCAGTTGTTGCTGGGCGTTTGTAGCATCTGCTTTGATGCGGTCTGGTTTGACTTCGTTCTTTCTCTGTTGGTTCGCCTTCTTCATGGCTTCTAAGTATTCTTTTGCAATGGCAATGTAACGTTCATCTCTCATAAATGGATAGATATTCATAATCTCTTTTTCCTCCTAAAATTTAGTTTTTCTATGTTTGGTATATCAGCAATAAAAAATATTGCTTTTCCAGCGCTTAAACGCCTTTCAATTTACCTTATTAAGCAATCCCTCCAGCTGCTCTAAGCGTTGTTGCAAGTCCTCCAGTTCAATGCCACGGTAAGCATTCTCCAGGATCACTTTGGATGCCTGCACCCTTGAGGAAGAAGTGCTTTCTTCATCTGCCATCACCTGGTTCAAAGTCTTAACCGCCATCAATGCGGATTTCTGTAATTGGCTTGTTACGTGCTGCATGGTTTCTCTTCTGATTCTGCGATATTCTTCTTTGAATACCGGATCATTCAAATAATTGTATGCCGTTGATTGGGCAATTCCTGCCTGCTTATAGGCTTCTTCTGTTGTGTTAGTAGCCATGAGCGCCATGATGAATTTCTCTTGCTTGGGCTTCAATTTCACCAAATAATCACCTCCAGTCTCCATTTCTTGTTATATTCGTACTGAAATCAGCCATTCAGAATATCATCTATAAAAACGATGGATCCATCTGCTTCGACTTCCTCAAGCCAATTAGTGAAGCTTCTCCTATCGAAGCATCCAATCTCACGTTGCGTAACGGAATCGAAAATCTGATATTTGCCATTTACCAAAGTCGCCATGAAGATAACCGTTCTCCTGGGCTTGGATTTTTCTTCCATCCGTTTCAGTCGTTCTCTGATACTCACTCTGTATATCATTCTGCACCTCCTTTCCGCTCCGCATCAATCAGCGGCTGCACTTGTTTTGATAGCCGCATCTCTGCCGCCTTCCGCATCCGGTTGTAATCCTTCACGTTCATTTGCTTCCGTTCGGCCGCTTCCGCAATGGTCAACGGTCTACCATCATTTGAAAGATAGTGAAAGGCCAATAGAAGGCGGTCTTCCTCAGATAGATTCTTCAATCCACCGTATAGCCATTTCAGATTGCGCTTGAACCAATAGCCCTCCGGATCTCGTAAAGCTTTGTACCACGTTCGCAAAATATACCGCGTTTCTCTTGTTCCGTTCATGATTGTTATACCTCCAATAGTTTCAGCATATCTTCAAAATGTGTTGTGAACTGTTCGCCAGTAGTGGGGGATTCGCATGCTTTTTCAAGTTTCGATGCGCGGTTATCATCCACCAACTCGAAGCGATACCCGGCAGCTTCTTCTATTTCCTGGATCTCTTCGAAGCATTCACGCTCCACGCGGTCATTCAGGCCGCCTTCCTGCCATTTGTATTTGTGAGTGAGGAAATATCTATCAGCTTGTGGGAGTTGCTTCATGTATGCGAGAAAGTGCTTCTGCTTGAATTTCATGACGGCCAGTC
>JAEAME010002522.1_pt1 | contig 10574 bp, 10 predicted proteins | sample 8958731 | NCBI WGS metagenome assembly JAEAME01 (sample SAMN16933194, study PRJNA681113) | bioreactor sludge metagenome | isolation source: anerobic bioreactor sludge (Control) | place: India:Bengaluru | collected 2018-10-24
CGGCGGGCCACAGCGCTGCCGATCCGGCCCATGCCAATGATGCCCAGGGTCTTGCCAAAAACATCCACACCCAGCATCAGCAGAGGACCCCAGCCTTCAAAGCGGCCCGCGCGGACAAAGCTGTCGCCATCCACCACGCGGCGGGCGCAAGCCATGATCAGGGCCCAGGCCAGATCGGCCGTTGTTTCGGTGAGAACGCCAGGGGTGTTGCAGATCACAATGTTCCTGCTGGAGGCGTACTCCAGATCTATGTTGTTGTGGCCGACGGCCAGATTCGAAACGCATTTGAGCTTCGGAGCCGCGTCCAGGACCTCTTTGTCGATTGTGTCTGTGAGCAGGCAGAGCAGAGCGTCCTGATCTGACACCGCTCTCAGCAGTTCCTCCCTGCCGATGGCCTGGTCAGAAGCGTGGCAGGATACGCTGAAAACTTCTTCCAGCCTGTCGATAGCGGGCTGGGGAATGTTTCTGGTAACGAAGATTCTGGGTTTGGGCATGGAAAACTCCTTAGAATTTTTGGTCCGGAACCACCAATTCCACGGCCTGGCGTTCGATCCAGCCGCTCATTCCATCCGGCAGAACCACCTGAAACTGGGACGGGGAAGCCTCTTTTACGGAAACCGTGGTGGCGGGGGCCAGGTCTTTCAACTTGCGGCCGGAGCGTGGTGCGGAGCGGATCTCCGCCTGTGTGAGAACCACGGCTTTGGGATTGCGCAAATGGCGGTGTTGTTTCACCAGCAGGGCACCGCCAAAAACCAGCAGCAAGATCGCGCTGATCATCACCAGCAGGACGGGCAGGCCGCGTTCCCTCTCCTGGGGGTAGTGGAACAGCAGATGCAGGCTGATAGTGGTGAGCAGGGCAAAAACCAGAACGGTGAGGGCCAGCCGGTTAAGGGAGAAGAAATCGTAGATCCTCAGGAAAAGCTGTGCCAGATATGGTTGCTGCTCATCGGCCAGATCGGGGTTGAGAGAATTGACATAAGCCAGGTTTTCCCGGGCTTGATGGTGGGCGGAATCGAGGTTCAGGGCGCGCAGGAAATATAACACTGCCCTGGCCTGGTCTCCCAGATGGTAATGGCAAACGCCGATGTTATAGTATAGATCGGCATTGCGGACACCCCGATCCTCCTGCTGCTCCAGGCGGGAAAGGGTGGCGGCGTGATCTGTATCTGAGGCGGGGCCCGCCTTCGCGGATCGCTGCGTGAGCGAATCGGCGGGGCTCTGGGCCGCCAGCATGGCGGAGCCAAAAATCAGCAGCAAAACCATCATCATCCTGTTCACTGCTGTTCCTCCGGAATTCCGGCCGCGTTGTTGGAGGCCCTGGAACTGTCTTTGGAGTTCACGCGGCGGCGGCTGAAAGCCTGCACCAGAGAGCGCAGTTTCAGCAGCGCTTGATCCAGGGCGGTGGCCTCAGCTCCGCCAGGCATGTAGCGCGCTTTCTGGCAGAGCAGCAGGAAATCCTCCAGCTGTTCGATCAGCTCTGGGGGCAGATCCTTTTCCCGCAAGGCTTGCAGCAACTCTTCAGTTCCCAAGCTTCGGGAAACACCATATTTCTTGGCCAAAAACTGCGTCAATCCGCTTTCAGCCAGGGGATAGAAATCCTGAGACAGCCCACGGGCGGCGGCAGAAGCCTCACGCAGATATTTGTTCAGGACCCTGCCGGCTGTTTTTTGTTCATAAGCCTCGGGATCATCCCGGCTCAAACGAATGTTGTGGGCCATGAACCCCGACACTATCAGCGAAAGCAGCATGGCCAGCAGGATCGACCAATACCAGGGACGGGTGCCATAAGCGCGAAAATTCGGATAATATCTGCGATCCAACAAAGGCTTGATGGATTTGGGTTTTTCTTTTTCCAGCAGGCCGGAGAAACCGGATAGCAAACTCCCCTGCTGAACCTGCAATGTTTGCCGCGGGACGGTCAGGCTTTGGTAACTGCCGCTGGCGGTGTCGAACCAGCTGAAACTGACACCCGGCAGCTCGTATTCCCCGGTTTCCCTGGGCAGCAGTGTATAAACGATCTGGCGGGTCCCTTCGATGGGATTGCGCAGCCTGTCATCAAGGCTGGGTTCCGAGATCTGGAAGTTCTGCAGCTGGGGAAATTCAGGCGCCGTGAATTGGCTGAAGTTGCCCCTGCCGTAAATCTGGATGGTGCAGGTCAATGCTTCACCCAGAGTAAGTTTTGACTCCGAGTAGCTTTGGCTCGCGCTGAACTTTCCCACCGCCCCGGTGAAACCAGCCGGTTTGCCCTCCGGAAGGGATTTCACGTTTACATGGGCTGTGGATGAATCCACCACCCGGTTCAGATAGCTGTAGTAGCCGTAGAACTGGATCTTGCCTGTGAGGGTGGGAAGTTGCAGCCTGCCGGCTTTCTGCGGATAGATCACGGAGCTTTTTATGAGGGCGCGCCGGAAACGGCGCTCTTTGTAGCGAACATCCTCATAGACAAGGTTTTGAGGCTGCTCGTAAACTGATTTCCCGTAGCCCGGGTAGTCCTGTTCGGCCTCCGTGAAGAAGGAATCGATCTGCTGATTTGTGTAAAGATAGTAGGAAACCACCACAGGCTCGCCCAGCCAGAGGTTCTGGCTTTCCGGCAAACACAGGAGCACCGTTTCGCCCTGGCTGCGGCTGCGGTCTGGATATGCTTCCCCGAAAGGATCGAAATAGGGGTCATAGTTGTATTGCTGCTGCGGAGGCATAGGCGCTGAATCCTCCACTTCCACCCTCAGTTCAGGAGTGTTGTGATCCCGGCCCGCGATCCGGATCCTGAACCCGGGAATACGAAATGAGCCAACCTTTTGCGGCAGATAGATATAGGTGAAGGAAAGGGTGTACCGGCTGGTCTGAACGCCATTGATCATGTAACTTTGCATGGAGCTGCTGCTAAGCACGTTGCGATAACTGAATTCCGGCAGCTTGGGAGCCGCGGGCGTGGGGAGGTCCAGTTTCGCGTCACTGACTATCTCCAGATCCAGTTGCAATTGGTCGGAAAGGCTGATCGTGCCGCGACGCAGCGAGGACGACACCGTCACGTTCTGCGCGGAAAGGGAAGCCAGGCAGGCCAGCGCCAACAGGAGCAGCAGGTGTCTCTTCACCACCATTTCTCCGGGTTCCTTCTTCTGGGTTGTGGTTTCAGGGCTTGCCTGTCCCTGCTTTCCTGCTGGTCAAGGGCGTCCAACTGATTGCGGTACTTTTCCCGCTCAGCGGCGGATTGGGAATCCTCATTGGACGGTTGTTCCTCTCCCTTTGAACCCTGTTTCTGATCTTCCTCCGGAGGGTTTTCTTCCTCCGGAGGCGGGGGCGGAACATAGCCCTGGCGCCTTAACACCAATTCATAGTTGGATTTGGCGTCCTGGTCCTCCGGATCAGCCAGCATGGCGGACCGGTAGGAATTCTCCGCCTCATCCAGATCATCCAGGCGATAGAGGGCATTGCCCCGGTCGTAATGGTGTTGCGAAACGTTCTCGTTTTCTTTCACGGCCTCGCTTTGGCTTTCCAGGCTGCCCTTGAAGTCGCCCTTTTTGTATTGGGCTTTGCCCAGGCTGCTTTCCGGCAGGGGATCGCCATCGCCCGGATCGAGCGATTTGTTCCAGATCTCTTCGGCTTTGGCGTAGTTACCGTCCTTGTATGCCTCCGAAGCCAGGGCCTGGCGCAAGACCTTGCGGTTGAAAAGGAACTGCTGAAGCAGAAAAAGAACGATCAGGGCGCAGACGGCAAAGATGATCCAGCGCCATGTTTTCCAGCGTCCCTGCTTCATTTGCGTTTCCTTGCCCGGCGCAGGGGCGACAGCATGCTTTCAGCCAGCAGCAAAAGCAGGGCGGCCACAGCGGGAAACGCGTACTGATCCTTGAGCAGGGTCACGTTGCGGCTGCGTTTCCAGCCTTTTTCCACATTGTAGATGTCTTCCAATATCCTGTCCAACTCGTTTTGTCCCAAAGTGATGGGAAAATACTCGCCCCTACCGACGGAGGCTATCTCCCGGAGCGTGGAAGCATCCAGTTTGCTGAGCGCCACTTTGCCGGTGGCGGGGTCCCGAACGGTTGTCCCCTCCTCGCTGCCGACTCCCATCGTGTAGATCCTGATCCCCAGGTCGCCAAGCCGTTTGGCCTGACCTGCCGCGCCCCCTTCCAGATCATCGCCGTCGGTGATAAGCAGAAGCACGTTGCTGCCTCCGGAGTTTGAAAAAGCTGTTTCCGCCAGGGCCAGAGCCGCTCCGATATCGGTGCCAGGCAGTTCGGCGTTGCCGGAAACCAACCCGTTCAGGATCATGCGGGCACTCTGATAATCGTCTGTGAGCGGACAATCCAGCGTGGGAAGGCCGGCGAAGGAGATCAGGCCGATCCGGTCATCCTGAAGCTTATCCATGAAAGCTCCGACCTGCAGTTTGGCCCGTTCCAGCCGGGAAGGCGTGATGTCACGGGCGTCCATGCTTTTGGAGATGTCGAGGCAGACCATGATGTCCAGCCCCATGCTGTCAACATTCCTGGTCTCGTAATCCCATTGCGGCCGCAACAGGGCAAAGATGACCAGGGCCAGGGCCAGGATGGACAGGACGGCTTTCAGGGTCTGGAAAAAGGGTGAATAGCCCTGCAGATATTCCGCGTAAAAATGGCTGTCGGCAAAGCGGGAAAAGCGTTTGCGGCGTCTGCGTTCCCAGTGGATAAGCAGCAGGATCAGCGGCAGCAGGGCCAGCAGCAGCCAGAGATGATGAGGGTAATAGACATTCATGGCTTCACTCCGGCAGCACGGGCATGAACAGCAGGCGCAGGATCAGTTCCAGCGCCAGAAAAGCAAAAGCCGCCCAGAGCAGGGGCATGAATTGTTCGGACCAAATGTACCGCAGCCGGGCTTTGAACTCCGTGGTTTCCAACGCGTTGATCTTGTCCATCACCTCTTGCAGCTGACTGCCGTCGCGGGCCTGGGCCGCTTTCCCCGTGCCGGTGATCCGGGCAACCTGGTCCAGAGCCTCCATGTCCAATTCCATGTACACTTTGCTGTAGTAGTCGCCATATCCGGGATCGAGCATGGGAAAATCCACATAGCCGTTGCTGCCCACTCCGATCGGATAGACCTTAACGCCAAAGGCCTGGGCTTGCCGGGCAGCTGTTTCAGTATCTATGTCCCCTGTGTTGCTCACCCCGTCTGTGATCAGGATCACCACTTTGCTTTTGGCCTCGCTGTCCTTCAAGCGCGCCACAGCCTTGGCCAGGCCGATGCCAACTGCGGTGGCGGAGGCTTCACTGTTCACTTTCAAACGTCCAAGTTGTTCCTGGATCGCGGTATGATCGAAGGTAAGGGGGCTTTGGGTGAGGGCGTATTCGGAAAAAGCGATCAGGCCAAAGCGGTCATTGGGACGCTTGCCAATGAAATCCTGGGCCACATCAACAGCCGCCGCCAGCCTGTTCTTCGGGGCAAAATCCATGGCCAGCATGGAACCGCTGATATCCACGGCCAAAACGATGTCCACACCCTTCTGGCTGATATCGCGGGTCCCCCGCCCCCAGCGCGGTTGGGCCAGGGCAAATACCAGACAGGCCAGGGCCAGAGCCCGCAAAAAGGGGAACAGGTATTTCCACAAGCGGTTCCGGCCAGCCAAACCGCGCAGCAGGGACACCCTGGTGAAGGGAAGGCGGGGCTTCCGCGTGTTTTGCCAACGTGTTTGCCAGAGCCAGTAAAGAGGGATCAGCAGCAAGCCCAGCAACCACCAGGGATGGGCAAAGCTAAGCATTTCCACCGCCCAGGCCGGCAATTTTCTGCCTCGCTTCCATCAGTTCGAAACTCTGCAACCATTGCCTGAACCAAGTTTCGGCTCTGGTGATCTCCTCCCGGGTGGGAGAGTATTGGGCAAACTTAACCCGGTCGCAATAACCCAGAAAATGAAGCACTTCCGAAGCTGAGTCCACCCGCAGGCGCTGCGTGACCCAGGCGATCTCAGAGCTGGACATTTCCAAGGCGGCAAACCGGTATTTCCGCTCCAGGAACTGCCGCATGATCTCCGACAGCCTGTAGTGGTGAAGCTTGGCCTGTCCCTGATAAGGAAGATTCTCCCCTGCCAGTTCGTCAAGCTGGTTCAAGGCTAGTTTCCAAGCTGCATCGGGTAAAATGGGGATCGGCGGCAAGGGCCGGACAGCCGCTTCCGCTTTGGGAGGCCGGGGTTTATGGAACAAGGCAAAGACAAGTCCGGCTAACGCCAATCCCAGCAAGGCGATATAGAGCCACAGGGGAAGTTGGCTGGGGTATTTTCTCACAGGCTTGATGTCCACCAGCAGGGTGTCTTCCTCAGCCCGCACAGGGATGATGTTGAGCCGAAACCTGTCTGTGACCAGCGTTTCGGGGGAAGGACCGGCAGTTTTCACCTCCAGTCCGGGAAAACTGTGAGAGCCGGGAAACAACGGCGTGATGGTCACTTTCAGCCAGGTCCTGCCGGGATTGTCACGCATCAGATTCCAGCCGTGAACATGGAAAATGGTCAGGGTATCCGGCACCACAACCTTGGCCAGATCGACGTCCGCCCGGATTTCCAGGACGAAGCGGTCGCCCACGCTCAGGTCCTCCGCCCCCGCCAGTTTCTGGGTCAGGCTGGCCGCGCTTAGACACGCCGCCCCAAGCAGCAACAGCGCCAGCAGTACCTTTTTCATTCCCGCACCCTCCGGCGTCTCTGCCGTTCTTCAAAAAAAGCGCGCAGGGCCTTGACCGCCGAATCCTTGTTTCGCAATAGGAGATGGTCCACCTGCATCGACTTCAGCTCTTTCACCAGGGCATCCTGATGTTTGGCCACGCTGGCCTGGTAGGCTTTGCGGATCATGGCCCGGGAGCTGTTCACGATAAGGGTTTCGCCGGTTTCCGGATCCTGGAGGTCAAGTATTCCCGCGTCCGGAAGCGCCAGCTCGCTCTCGTCCAGCACCTGTACGGCGATCAGGTCATGCTTTTGGGCCAGCAGCCGCAGGGCTTTCTGATAGCCGGTGTCCATCAGGTCCGAGAGGATGAAGACCACGGAGCGTTTCTTGAGGATGCGGCTGGCAAAGGTGAAAGCCTCTGCCAAAGAGGTTCCGGTATGCCGCGGTTCCAGATAGAGCACGTCGCGGAGGATCTCCAGGGCCTTGTTCCTTCCCTTGCGCGCCGGCAGATATTGCTCCAGCTGGTCCGAAAACATGATCATTCCCACCTTGTCGTTGTTCGACAGCGCGGAAAAAGACAGCAGGGCGATGATCTCGGCTATCCGCTCTTTTTTGAGGGCGATGCTGGTGCCAAAATTCTGGGAGGCGGACACGTCCACAATGAAAAACACGTTCAGTTCACGGGTTTCCTGGTACTTCTTGATGTAGGGCATGCCCAGGCGGGCACTCACATTCCAGTCGATGTCGCGGTAGTTGTCACCGCTCTGGTATTCGCGCACCTCGGCAAACTCCAGCCCCTGTCCTTTGAAACTGGAGTGGTATTGACCGCTGAAGATCTCGTTCACGATGCCCCTGGCATGGATCTCGATCCGTTCGATCCTGGCCAGGATTTCCGCCGGGGTGCGGGCTGGCATTGCCTTTCCTTTACGGGACCTCGATCTCTTCGAAGATGCGGGTTACGATCTCTTCGGTGCTCACCTGCTCCGCCTCTGCCTCGTAGGAAAGGATGATGCGGTGCCTCAAAACGTCTTTGCCGATGGCCTTGATGTCATCCGGGATCACGTAGCCCCGGTGTTCCAGATAGGCGTGGGCCTTGGCCGCGCGGGCCAGATAGATGGTGGCCCGGGGCGAAGCGCCATATTGGATCAAACCGTTCAGCGCCGAAACCCGCGGATAACGCTGGGGGTGGCGCGTGGCCTGCACCAGATGCAGAACATAGTCCTTGAGCCTGTCTTCCATGTACAGGTCCGCGATCACGGCTCGCATCGCTTCCAGTTCCTGCGGCCTCATGGTCTGGCGAATCGTGAACTGGCGTTCCACCACCATCCGGTCCAGGATCTGCCGCTCTTCCTCGAAGCTGGGGTATTTGATCTTCAGCTTCATCAGAAAACGGTCGATCTGCGCTTCCGGCAAGGGATAGGTGCCTTCATGCTCGATCGGGTTCTGGGTGGCCATCACAAAGAAAGGACGCGGCAAAGGATAGGTGGTGTCGCCAATGGTCACCTGGCGTTCCTGCATCGCCTCCAGCAGGGCGGATTGCACCTTTGAGGGCGCGCGGTTGATCTCGTCCGCCAGGATGAAATTGGCAAAGATGGGACCCTGCTTGGGTGTGAATTCTCCGGTTTTCTGGTTGTAGATCAGGGTGCCGGTGATATCCGCGGGCAGCAGGTCCGGCGTGAACTGGATGCGCTTGTAGCTGGCAGCGAAAGTCTGCGCCAGCGTATTCAGGATCAAGGTTTTGGCCAGCCCCGGAACCCCTTCGATCAGCACGTGGCCGTTGGCCAGCAGGCCGATCAAAAGCCTGTTGATAATGCTTTCCTGGCCCACGATCACCCGGCCGATCTCGGCCCGCAGATCGTCCAGAATGGCGGAACTTTCAGCCACTCTGATGTTTAACTCTTCAATCTCCATCGTTGCTCCCAATATTTCTCGAAAACAAAAATCGGGAACAGGCAGATACCGTATTCCCGATGGGCTTCAATTGTCTTTCGGCTCCGCGAAGACATCGCTTGAGCTTATCAAACCGCCTTGCGGACCTTGTTCGCCTTCAGGCAGGAAGAGCAAACTTTCACTTTCTTCACTCCGCTGCCAATGATGGCGCGAACCTCATGCAAATTCGGATAAAAACGCCGCTTGGTGGCATTCAACGCGTGGCTGCGATGATTGCCAACCTGGGCTTGCTTTCCACATATATCACATATTCTTGACATCTTTCACCGTCCAGATTCTTTTCTTTAAAACCATTTTTTTGCCCCCCGCTTTTTTGACAAGGAATATTTCGCGGCCCCGCCGGCAGGTCAGCGATCAAGCTTAACGGGATATCTCCAGATCGATGTTTTGGGGCAAACGGATATCGAAACGCGACCCCCTGGGTTTCCCGGCGGAATATTCTATCCTGCCGTGATGCTCCTGCACCAGTTTTTGGCAGATGGGCAGGCCCAGCCCGGTGCCGTTGGGCTTGCTGAAGGTGAAGAAGGGCTGGAAAAGTTGCGGGGAAAGGCTTTCCGGAATCCCGGGCCCATCGTCTATCACGCTGATCTGCAGCCAATTGGCGGCCAGAGAGGCGACTATGCTGATCTCTCCGGAACCGTCCAGGGCCTCCGAGCTGTTGCGCAGCAGGTTGATGATCACCCGGCGGATGCGTTCCTCATCAAAATAAACCGGCTCATGGCAATGGTTCTCGATCTTCAGCGTGATGTTTCTTCCTTTCAAAGAAGCGCCGTAAGTTTCTTTCAGCTCCTCCAAAAATGAGTTCATGTCCACCTTGCCGGGAACGATCTCACTGGGCGTCCCTTTCACAAAATCCACCACTTCGCGGATCATCTCATCCATCAATCTGGCCTGCTGCATGATGCTTTGGCTGATGTCGGCAACGTCCGGATACATGGTTTCCAGCAGCTGGGCGTTGAGGGTGATCACGGTGAGCGGAGTTATGAGGTCGTGCGTGATCTTGCCGGCGGTAAGTCCCATGGTCGTAAGCCGGTTACGCTGCATCATGTTGAACAGGAGTTGGGTGAATTTCTGATCGTCTCCACCCAATCTGGCGAACAGGGCGCGGATCACATTCAGCATCACCAGGGGCTGGGAAAAACTCAGCCGGTTAAATCTTTCCAAAGGGATCTCAAGCAATTCCGCCGGCTCAACTGCCTGGGCCGCAGTCTCTTCGGCCGATTCGCTCAGGAGCGAAAGTTCTCCGCAGAACTCACCCGCGCGGATGAGCTGAGCAGGCTCCCTGCCTGGCTTGGCAGCATCTTTGGGGATGATCTCCAGACTGCCCGAGGTCACCAGATAAAGCGCTTCCCCCCCCTCGATTTGAAGGGGTATGGTTTCTCCCTTCTTCAGTTTGAGCCGTTTCAAATCCTGCATGAAATTTTCCACCACCGCTTCATCCAGTCCGTCGAAGAGGCCTATCCTGCTATCTTGGCGTTTACTTGCTCTCATTGCACCCACCTTCCTTGATATCTGAGTTTGTACCTTGTTATTTGGGCCGGGATTTGCCGTCAACCTTTTTCTTGGGCTGCCAAGAATTTAGCCCGGGACCTGAGTTTTTATACTGAGTTTTAGCTTGCGCCACGGATTTGGAATGGCAAAACCGCGTCTTCACTCCAAGCCAAAAACCTGTCCGGCCCCGGAGATCAATACGGGATAAATACGGGATCAATACGCATTTCATCCGTATTGATCCCGTATTTATCCCGTAATGATAATGGGAGCGGGCTGGGGTTTTTCTCCCTCAGGGATGCCGGAACACGATCGGATTTGCATCTCCTGGGATCGAACCTGGCCTCACTTTTTCAGCATGGCCCGGGTGAAGGTGGAGGCGGGTATGCTGAGGTCAAACCGGATGCTTTGCACATAGTATTCGGTCCCGCCTCCATCCTTGAGCTCGTCTTTGAACTTAACGTAATGCGGATACCACCTGTTCCCAACCCTTCTCACATCACAGAATTCCAAGGATTA
>JAEAME010002523.1_pt1 | contig 10563 bp, 3 predicted proteins | sample 8958731 | NCBI WGS metagenome assembly JAEAME01 (sample SAMN16933194, study PRJNA681113) | bioreactor sludge metagenome | isolation source: anerobic bioreactor sludge (Control) | place: India:Bengaluru | collected 2018-10-24
TTAAAGCAGAATATAGAGTGTAAGCCTGCAAATAATGCAAGTGTAACTATGAATTTTAGGGGATTTTACCTCCAAAGTTGTAAAGGTGGCTTTGTCCTTGTTGCTCCAAAAGTGCGGCAGCAAGATCAAGTGTGACTATGATTTTCAACGGTTTTGAAGCGAAAATAAATGAAAACGCCTGCGGTACTAAACCCGCAGGCATGACTTCGTATTCGTTACCTTTTAAAAGACGATATACGCCGATTTTATTTCTTCCATATAATCACCTACATACTTGAATTCCATATATCGTGCCATTTTCAGATAAAGTTTTCTTAGTATTTTCAAAAAGCAATCAGTGACAGCTCATAAAACTCCGCACCGATTTTACATGTCGGTGCGGAGTTTTCAGTTGCACTTATTTCAGTTTATCTTTCTTTTTTCTATTTATAAACAATAAAATTACAACAATAATCAGCACTGCTGCTGCAATTACTGATACCAAAATAATGATTTGATTGTTGCCATCTTGCGTGCTGGAAATCTGAGAAGGGTTATTTGTCAATAAATTACCTTCATTAATAACGTTTGCAACCAGGAATATGCTTAAGTGGTCGGTATAGAATGTTGCTGTTCCTGCAGCAAGGTCAAATGTCGCGTTCATATCGGTCAGTTCGCTTGTCTTTGAATTATACCAGTAAAGCCTTGCCTTTGCCGGATCTGTAATTGCACTGATCTGCTCCGCAGTCAGATTGATAATAATCCTTATACTGCTTGATAATTCGTGAATCTGCTCTATGTTACCATTAGGATACACCTTTTCAAGTGAGATATCAAAGCTCACAACAACCGTGTTATTTTCACCAATGCTCTCTTCTATTGCATCAACAGATGAAGAATTGGACAGCGTCTGAGAAATCCTCAGCGTACTTGTGTTATCGCTGCCAATTATATTTTCATAAACATCCGCCGGAACATATATTTCAACATTACCGAGATCCGAAATAACATCACCAATAACACTCGCGTCATCCGGGCTGATTGGAGCGTAATATGTTCCCTCGGATTCGGACACCGGTACAGTCCTGTCTTCACTCCAGATAGCGTAGAGTGTTATGTTCTCTGTCAGTGTTATCTTGCCCCACCGAGAGTAGCCGATTCCTGTGCCGTCAGCTTTGGTGTTCCATCCGATAAATGTATATCCTGTCTTTGAAGAGGTGGCCGAAATAGTTACCTCGGTATTATTGTCACCTGTAATCGACGATACACTGCTTCCGCCGTTTGTATCAAAAGACACTGTATATTGGCTGACCGTCCATTTTGCGTAAAATGTCACATTAGAGGTTGTTATTATGTACGGCCACTTTACTGCGTAAGTCATCCCGCTGTCTGAGTACCAGCCGGCAAAGGTGTATCCTGTCTTTGTCGGATCGGCAGGTTTTGAAACGGATGAATTGTAAGCCTGTGTGATTGACGATATGCTGCTTCCGCCGTTGGAATTAAACAAAACCGTGTACTGATTGATCGTCCACTTAGCATAAAAGGTTACATTTGTAGCCAGTGTATATGGCCATGTGACCGCACTTGTCAGTCCGCTGTCGTAATACCATCCGGAAAATGTGTAACCTGTCTTAGTCGGATCGGCTGGTTTTGCTATTATAGAATTGAAGTCCAGTGTTATTGATGCCACACTCGTTCCTTCATTTGAGTTGAATGAGACCGTATACTGTTTTTGCGTCCATTTAGCATAAAATGTCGCACCTGTGAATGACATTGTATAAGGCCATATAACAGGTTTTGTCAGTTTGCTGTCATAGTACCAGCCAGAAAAAGTGTAACCTTCTTTTACCGGGTCGGCAGGTTTAACTACTGAAGAACCGTAATCCTGTGTTATTGCACTTACGTTGCTTCCACCATTGGCATTGAAGGTTATTGTATACTGACTGGCTGACCACTTAGCGTAGAAGGTTACATTTGCTGTCAGTGAATACGGCCATGTAACCGCGCTTGTCAGTCCGCTGTCGTAATACCATCCCGAAAAGATGTAACCGAGCTTTATTGGGTTATTGGGCTTATTCACAGAGGTGTTAAAGTTCTGCGTAATAGCCGTTACTTCGCTTCCGCCATTCGAATTAAAAGATATGGTAAAGGTCTCAGAAGGTAAGTCCTTATAAGTCGCCGTTACGTTAACCGCCTTTGCTGGCATGGTGAAGCTTGTGGTTGTGGCATATACATCCGCAAAGATTACACCGTCCGATGTAGTCCACCTGTCGAACACCTTTCCCGGAGCAGCTGCGTTAGCGATTATATTGACTGTTGCGCCCTCTGCATAATTTCCGCCGCCTGTACCCCCGTTGATGGAGGCCATGTAGGTGGGAATCAACTCAAAAATCGCCTTAACAATTACATCTGAAGCGGGTATATTAAACTTATTGTTATTAATCGCCACATTTCCGCTGATCACCTGCCATTCCTTGAACTTGTAACCAGTGTTGGGTGTAGCGGTAAGTGTGACTTCTGTACCTCCTGCAGCCGAACTATAATTGGCACTTGCTGTGCCGTTGCCATCGTTCTGAATAGTGATCGTATATTTGATTGCCTCATAAACGGCTGTTGTAGTAACCGTTTGCCCTGGCATTATAAACTTTGCTGTCTCGCTGTTTTTATCAGTACTGTCGGCAAAAACAACAGACGGGGTAATGCTCCATTCCTTAAACCGCTGTCCTGCAGGAGCAGGGTTCGCAATAACTGTAACAATTGTGTCCTTGATATAACTGCCGCTGCCAGTACCGTTTATGACTGACAGATTGTATGTAGTTAACGTAATTTCGCCCTTTATCCAGACGGTCCCAGCTAAAGGATGCTGATAGGTACGGTATCCGGCTTTGGTTGTGACTGCCAGATAACCGTCGATTGTCACCGGGGCATCGTCAGTAAATTGAATATAATCCGGTGCGTTAAGCGTACCATCTAAAGTGATGCTTCCACCGGCCCGAATCATTGCACCTACCCGGTTAGCAGTGACATTGCCTCCTATTTCCGCCACACCATCGTATACATTGACGCCAATTCCTTCAGGGTTTCCTATCAGATCATTTCCGTTTGCCTGCACATTTCCAATAACTTTAGCAGTTGCACTTGAAACACAGACACCCTGGTTATCTGCACTGACATTCCCCCTGACTTCAATGTAAGCCCCTGCCTGGGAATGAACACCAAAAGTCCTGACGCCTGTCGCAGTTACATCTCCCAAAACCGTGAGTGATGCCCTGTTATATGCATGTGCGGCCTTGCCGTCAGGCCCGTTTGCCGTGGCATTAGTAACAGTTGCCTCTGAAAATAGTGTGTTGGAAGCCACAGTTACCCCGTAAGCTTTCCCTGTCACGTTGAGAGCGCCGGAGCCTGTAAGATATACCGCCCCTCCGTTATAAACGTTCAACCCGATGCCGTTCTCGGCGGGATTGTTAATGTTTAGTATATAACCGTTGAGATCAAAAGTTACTTTTTTTCCGTCCAGCACAACACCTGCATTATGATTAATGTTTTTAAGAAGCTTAATTGTTGCAGTTCCCCACTCAGGTATAGATGCAAGCGCCGCATCGAGCGTTTCATATTGTGTGCCGCTGATTTCACAGATATAGTTAACAATAATAACTTCTTTAACCCATATGGCACCGTCAACACCGGGTACACTGTATTTAATATAACCGGTTTTGACAAGGTCAGAAACGCCTTCTGACATCGACATAGGCGAGGAATCTATCGAAAGATATCTGTCCTTGGCAGTAATGGTACCATTTACTGTAATGTATCCGCCATTCCAGACCTGAACACCATATCCGTAATCACCGATCGACTCCACATTACCCAAAATTGTGATTACAGCTCCGGGGTCTTCTGCGTAAGCGCCACGCCCAAAAATATTAGTCGTTCTGGCATTGGTTACAGTTGCTTTTGATCCGGCTCTCGCTACTACCCCGTTATAAATCCCGGTATTACCGGTTCCGGTGCTTTCCACATTAAATGCACCAGTTCCGACCAGGTCAATCTGCCCGCTGTTTTTCACTTCAAGGCCGGGACCTATTGTATTACTTACATTCAGTGTGTATGTACCGACATTAAGAGTAATACTTTTTCCATCAATCAGAATACCTGCGCTGCAGTTGAAGCTGGCGGTCAATTTTATAATGCCGCCATTGGAAATTCTGCCAAGCGCCGCAAAAAGTTCGGCCGAATTGCCAACCTCAATTACTTCAGCTTCTTTGACCCATATAAATGCATCTGCGCTTGAATATTGACGATAAAGCGCCTTTGTACTGACGGCATCTGTATCGGCGATTGTCTTATTTGCATACTTGGCCTTGATATAATTTGCCGCTGATATTGTTCCGTCTATAATAATTTCCGATGACTCGAAGGAATAGGCTCCGATACAGCTGTTTGCCGTTATACTTCCGCTGATGTGCAGCCTGGCATAAGATGCGCGGGCACCTACATTATTTACGGCATCCGTTCCATTGGCCGTTACATCGCCGTTAATGGTCATCTCGCTTTGCGCACCATGAACATAAACACCATTTACGCCAATTACATTCCCGTTGATGATAATATTTGAGGGGTGGTCACTGTTGGCTAAGCAGTAAACTCCGTAGCGGTCGCTGGCAACAGAGGTGGTTTTTACATTTCCGTAAACTGTTATCGTACTGTCATCACTGGCAGAAATGCCGTGAGAAGCACCCTCAACATTGCCATAAACTGTTACAGCGGCCGGAGTGATCCCCATCCGTACCCAGATACCATGGCCCTTACCTACAACCTGACCGGGTGCTGCCGCACTGCCTACCGTGACAGAGCCACCGCTGCTCGTGCCGATATGTATACCGCAGCCGGTGCCGGAGGACACAATAGCACTGCCAACCTGAACGGTGTTGCCGGTATTGTTCAGATGAACTGCATGGTTCTCTCCGCTTCCTGTAGCGGTGGCGATACCGTTGACGGTAATGGTATTATCCGTGCTTGCATAAATACCGCCCGAAGCTCCTGATACATTGCCATGAATGCTAACTATACACTCGGTATCTGTATAGAGTCCCAGATTGGCATCCGAGTTAATTTCCACATCAACGCTTTCTGCTGCGAATAATTTTGATTGATTCATACTAAGGCCCGCCATTTGAGCATCTATGTTCAAAACGCCCGGACCTGTTATATTGAGCTCTGACAGCAGTTTCATCTCAATACCAGTTCCTGCGTTGTTTTGAATTGTAAGTGTCTTCCCGTTTAAGACCAGTGTTATTTTCTTTCTGGAAAGTATTATACCGTCACTGTCAGTGAAATCTTTTAACATAGTAATAGTTGCAGGAGTATTGTCCGCTAATGTTGCCAATGCCGCGTCAAGAGTTGCATACTCTGTTCCATTGACTTCACATGCATTAATTGCTTCAGGACCAACAGCACCTGCAACGGCAATCACCCAAATCGTGACAAATAGTAATGAAAACATGAGAAAAGAAAATATCAGTGTGTTTTTTATTCGATTTGATCTCATAATTGGCTCCTCTTTAATTGATGAATTATTTTTTCATATTAAATACAAGTACACGTTAAATTTGCGTAAACGCCAAGCCCACTCACTTCACGGATGAAGCATAGCCCTCTCAACTTATGTACATATAGTAATAATAATACCAATTTTAGAAAGAACTCTGCTTTATTTGTCGCTCTGAAATTCAATACGACTTACACACTGCGCGTTACCTCCGGATGATTATTTTACCATGACAATTTATTCTTATTATAGTTTATAATGTTGTATTTGTCAATGCCGACCGATTAATTAGTTTGCCCGTAAAAGTGAAAACACTCCAGCTTTATGGAGTGCAAACTTATATTTACCGTTCCGCTAATTGTTGAGTTCATATTATAAGACGGCATCAATGCACTTTACGCTCGAATACAAGGTGACGCAGAAACAACACAGAAATATCTGGACATTCAGGATCAGTATTTTGCCAATTGGGAGGGATAAGCATATGGCATGAGACGACATTTGCCATGAGGTTCGCACAAAGCCTGTATGATACAAGCAAAAGGACTGTTATAGTAATTATTACAGACATTATTCCCCGGAGCTTCCGGTTATCTTTCCAAACCATAATCTTCGAATTTGTATTCGGTCGGGACGGTGTTATCAAAGACAGACATAATTTCCAGGGAATCGCTGATTAATTCGTCTTTACTAGCACGACAAATAATGGTATAATAGGAACAGAAAAATGAGGGAAATAGAAATGACGAAGCGTTGTACTTATTAGGTAACCCAAATTTTTCTATTGCTTTTCTTTCAAATACCAACGCAATTGCTGACAGCATTAGTGAAGTAATTCAGCCCTTTTTGAAAAGAGCACAGATTCGGAAATTATTGATATATGTGTGGAGCAGAGATGACAAAAGAACAGGTTTTAAAACAATATTTCGGTTACATTGCCTTCCGAAAAGGGCAGGAGGCACTGATAGATCATATTTTGCAAGGCAATGACGTGTTAGGTATTATGCCCACCGGCGCCGGTAAATCCATTTGCTTTCAGGTTCCGGCGTCGATTTTTACAGGAATTACAATCGTAATCTCTCCCTTGATCTCCCTGATGAAAGATCAGGTGCAAGCCTTGACGGCAAACGGTATACCGGCTGCTTATATCAACTCGACCTTGAACGCGAATCAGACATACAAAGCCATTGAGAACGCTCGAGAAGGGAAATATAAAATCATTTATGTTGCGCCGGAGCGGTTGGTTATGCAGGAGTTTCTGGCTTTTGCGCAATCAGCCGATATCGCAATGGTGACGGTGGACGAGGCTCACTGTGTATCGCAATGGGGACAGGATTTTCGTCCCAGCTATCTAAAAATCATAGAATTCGTCGACACGCTGCCCAAGCGGCCTGTTATCTCTGCCTTTACAGCAACGGCTACCAGTGAAGTAAAGGATGATATCATAAAAATACTGAGGCTTAACCATCCTTATATCGAAGCGACCGGTTTCGACCGGGAGAATCTGTATTTCGAAGTTCAGAAGCCCGATGATAAATATCAGGCTGTCGTTAATTACCTTATAGACAATCCGGGTAAGAGCGGCATCATTTATTGCTCTACCCGTAAGACGGTGGAGCAGGTTTGCGCTGATTTACAAAACGATCATTATATGGCCACACGTTACCATGCGGGGCTTTCTGAGCAGGAGCGAGCCGTAAATCAGGACGATTTTATATACGACAGAAAAACCATTATGGTAGCAACAAACGCATTTGGCATGGGAATCGACAAGAGTAATGTAAACTTTGTTATCCACTACAATATGCCGAAAAATATTGAAAGCTATTATCAGGAAGCGGGAAGAGCGGGGCGGGACGGCACCCATGCCGACTGCATTTTGCTGTATGGCGGGCAGGATGTAATCACCAATCAGTTCTTAATCGATCATACAAATAAAGAAAATGATCTCGAGCAGGAAATACCGGAGCTTTTTAAAGAGAAGGAGCGCGAACGGCTCAAGCAGATGACCTATTACTGCCATACGACAGAATGTCTGCGGGCTTACATTTTACACTATTTCGGCGATCTTGCACAGAGTTATTGTGGTAATTGCAGTAATTGCAAGCAGAGTTTCGAAACGGTGAACATTCTGGAGCCAAGTAAAAAAATCCTCTCGTGTATATATCGGATGCGTGAGAGGTATGGTGTTCAGTTGTTGGTTGATACTCTGCGCGGAAGCCACAGCCGTAAGATAAATAATCTTGGTCTTGATCAGTTATCGACATACGGTATTATGAAAGAGGTTTCGCAAAGCCGTATCCGTGAAATTATCAATTACCTTGTATTGAACGGGTATATTGTCCTTACAAACGATGAATTTCCCGTCGCCAGACTTGGCGGCGATTATAAAGCGCTTCTTTACTCCGACGAACCGCTTATTATGAAGGTTGTAGCCGAACAAAAGTCTGTTTCAAATAAAGTGCGCCATGTAAAGCATATATCCAATGAATCAATCGGTGAATTTGATCAAATGTTGTTTACAAAAATGAAGGATCTGCGGCTTCGTCTGGCGAATGAAAATAAAGTTCCGGCTTTTGTCATTTTCTCAGACGCCACACTGGTGGATATGTGCAAAAAAAAGCCGAGGAATAATGAAGAGATGCTGGAGGTTTCCGGTGTCGGCGAAGTCAAACTTAAGCGTTACGGCGAGGAATTTTTAAAATTAACCACTGTATATAGCGCCGCTCCGGAAGAATTACACACTCAAGAGAATGCCGTATTAACTATACCGGAATTATGCGCTTATATGAAGCAAGCATTCGAACCCTCAGAAAACGCGGTACCTGTTTCGGTGCTTGCGGACAACCTGAACGCTTTGCTGCTGCAAAAGAGCAATATAAAGCTGAGTGCGGTGAAACTGGCAAAATTTTATGAAGAAAAAGGGCTGCTTCAACTTGAAACAGTAAACGGAAAGAATAACCGGGTCCCATCCTCCGCTGGTGCGACATACGGAATTACTACAGTAGATCGGACAAATTCAGAAGGAAATTCATACCGTCAGAACTTATACGGTATATCCGCACAGAGATGGGTTGTAGAGCATCTTGAGGAATTGCTATTTATATAAATTGTGAAATTGTCAATAAATGTGCAGTCGAAAAACACCCAAAATCTAAGACAGTATGTTTTTAGATTTTCCGAGCCCTAGGAGAACCCATATCAAAATTTGACAGGGAATGACAGGACAATCGTTGGATCATTGGTAATCGTTGAATTATTGATTACGCCATCTAATCAGGTATATCGTCTTAAAAAAACGATATACATAGTTGACTATTATCGATGACTGGAACTGTATTTTGGTACTTTTACAAAGACTTGCAGGACGTATGCAATTTATATATAATATTTTTAGAAAATAAAATCGAGCTCCAAAGCAGTTGATTAGACGCTTTGAAGCCTGATTTTTTTATGATTAACACACTTATATTAATTTTGAAACTGCGCAATATTCGGGGGGGGCAGGTCACCGGCAATCTGCCCCTCGGAAAGATTCCGTGTGAGGCTGTATTTACTACAAACCCTGTCGGCCTGATGCTGTCAACTTCCTTTGTGGGTGGTATAATAATCGAGCAGCTTTTCCAAATATTTATCAACTACCTTGGAATATGACTTGAGCGTTGTAACGATTGATGTGTTCTTGGCGACAAGCTGAGTACGGAACAGATTACCGTAGTCACTGAGATACTGTGAATACACATTTCCGAAATTAAATCGTCTACCGCTGAGAATGAGGTCATACATCTGCGCGTCGCGGTTTGTCGGCGCATATTTCAACTTGAGCGCCAGCTCGAAATAGTTTGGCGTGATTGTGTAATAAGAACGGTAGGAGAGGTCCTCCAGCACCGCACCGACAATGTCTGTTTTCTGACAGTTGGATGCGACTCCAATCAGTGAATATGCGTCCTGTGAAAGGGTGTGATAACTGTCCTGTGCCGCATCAAGCTTGAATATCGGAAGCACTCCGTATCCATCCGTCATCGAGGCGCACTGATTCGAGGCACCCAGTATATCTATGAGGAAAAGCGAGCGCCCCTCGCTAAATTTTGTTCTCATCGCCGTTATCGAAGCGGCGGTGTATTCGCCGTAAATAGTTCCCCCGTTTTCATATGTAAGTGAATATACTTTACTGTAAGCGGTGGCGCAACGCTCACTATTGAACACATTCGTCCGTGCATCGCCGTTTTTCTGTATTATCGGAATATCAAGCGCGGCTACAAATGCGTCAAACGGAATTGACGCGGTGGCAAGGCTGAAGCCGTGGATATCGGCATTATCGGACATGTTGTTTCCGTTCATGTCCATATATACACCCGCCACGATTTCGTTGAATTTATCTATTGTCCATTCGTTGTTGTCTACAAGTGCATAAAAATCGAGATCACTATAATAATCGGCTGCCAACTTCTTATTGAAGAACACGGCGTTTACACGGTCTGTTGCCGAAAGGCAGACATCGCCAACAAGAAAATACAGCTGGTTGTTCAGCGTCATTTCATCGATAAAATCGGCACACCACCACTTTGCGTTATAATCGATGTTGTCAATATTCATCAGATTATAAAAGTATCCCTTCAGACTCATCGACGGAAAATAGTAAGCGTGACCGGCAACTATATCATATGTTGTCTCTCCGGCCATTATCGCGGTTTCGTATAATGTGAATAGCGCTGTCCTGTTCTCACATGGGATGTATACAAGCTTTACGTCGAGATCATATTCGACAAGAACATTACGTTTATAAATCGCGTCGTTGATAATATCGCCGTTTATCGATTCCGCGTTAAATTCCTCATAATATAGACCGGAAGCGTTTGTGGGTTCCGCCGCACGGTGCAGGATGTTGATTTCAGCGCCACCGTAATCTATATCGTCGGGAAGCGAGGAAGCTATGATTTCACGCCCGTATTCATCGAGCGGAGTGGTTTCCTCGGGTGGCTGTGTTTCATCATCACCCGCTTGTGCGACAGTAGTGTCGGGAACTTCAGTATCGT
>JAEAME010002525.1_pt1 | contig 10554 bp, 9 predicted proteins | sample 8958731 | NCBI WGS metagenome assembly JAEAME01 (sample SAMN16933194, study PRJNA681113) | bioreactor sludge metagenome | isolation source: anerobic bioreactor sludge (Control) | place: India:Bengaluru | collected 2018-10-24
ACCGGCGTCAGTCCCCAGGGGCTGGTCTGGATCGTCCACGGGGGCCTCATCCTCCCAGACGCCCAGATCGAAGACGAGGCCGCCCTTCGCGATGATGTAGTCCTGGTTGGTGAGAGTGTGATTTACCGGAGAGCCGGCCATCCATGACTCCAGCCAGTGGGCGTCCAGGTAGTACCCCATGGTGGTGGGCGTCACGCGCCCGGGGCGAAGATAGTGCTCCACGAGCCACAGATAGGCGTCGCACTTGGCGCTCCCGGAGGAGGGGAGGGCGGTGCCCGGGACGGTTCCCTCGCCCGTGAAGAGCGGCTCTCCGCCGTCAGATAGGAGCCGAACCAGCACAGGGAGCCCCTCCTCGCCCGCCGTCAGCCGCTGGTAGAGCGAGCCGGGCGCTTCGTCGTAACGCAGGCAGAGCAGGCCGTCGGCGCCCGCGATGGTCGACGCGACATTGCTGGTCGCCGGGACTCGCTCGTCCCACGCCACGGCCCCCTTGTAGTGAGGCGCAAACCGCTTCAGAAGGTCCGTCAGGTCCGCGGCCTGCTCGGCCCGGGCGCCGTCCAGCCAGCCGCCCGGCTCCGTCATCACGTCCCACCAGAAGCCGTCCGTGGGCATCACGTACCGGATGTACAGCCGCGGAGCGTCACGGTTCACGATGCCCTGGAGCGACACGACGAGGTGCGTGGTGTCCCAGAACTCACGCCGCTGCTCGGGATCGGCCAAGTCCAGTTCGAAGAGGTAGGACATGTCGTAGGTGACGACCACGGGCGTTCCCTCCAGGGCGGGCGGCTGCCCCAGGGCGAGGATGAGGCACAGACTAGCCAGCATTGGGTTACCCCTCGATAAGATGATCCCACGGCACTGTGCGGGCCGCGGCTCGTTTGTCCTCCAGCCTGAAGATCGCCTCCGCGTTGCCGTGCATGAGCGGGTCGATCAGCTCGATTGCGTCGCTACGCGTCAGCCAGCCGCTGCGGAGTAGATCAGTGAGCGCGCGCGCGATACCGTGGCGTGCTAGGGAGGCGTGGCCCACCACCAGCTCGACGGGGATGTAATCGCCCCCGAAGGTGAGCAGCTTGTTAGACGGGGCCGCCATCAGGTAGCTCTGCAGGAACCGTGCCGACGCCTCGGGGTTCATGATCCAGGCCCAGCACATGTCGATGACGGCGTTGTGCCAGTGTTTGGCGATCGCGATCATCTGATCCTCATACGGGTAGCAGATGTGCATCAGCACGAATGTGGTCTCTGGAGAGAGGCGAAGAAGCTCGCAGACGTCACCGGGGTTCGCGCCCACCCGATGAAGGGGCATGTAGCCGCTGCCGGCGTAGAACCCTGTGTGGAGCTTGACCGGCAAGCCGTGCTCGGTCGCCCTGCGGACGCAGTACCAGAACAGGTGGTCCTGGATCGCCTTGATCTCAGCATCGGACACGGGATCTCCAGAAAGCTGCCGGAGGAACGGCTCGGCGACCTCCTCTGCCGGAACATCGGCGAAGTTGAGTCGACGTCCGTAGGCGGCCTGACTCTTGACGGCTGTGGCGTACACGCCGTAGCGATCGAACCACCAGTCGATCACTGCATGGTAGTCGACGAGATCCTCGACATTGATGCCGGCCATCGCTCCCGGCCGACGCCAGTCTGGCCCCATGTGTAGATCCATTATGGAGATGTCCTGCATCAGCAACAAAGGGCGTTCGGTCTCTCGATAGACCACGGCATCGAGCGAATCCACCTGGCAGGAGTCGACGCCAGCGACCTCACGGAGCACGCGCTCGTAGAACCCGGGCGCGACCAGGTCGCGATACCCCTCAGCCATGGCCTCGAAGGTGTTGGCGCTGACATCCTCAACACCGTACAGCCGCTTGGCTGCGATGCGCACGGCTTGGCCGTAACCAGTGCACCTAACCGCGGGCCAGTGAGGCTCGAGTGCCGCCCACTTGTCCGCCAGAGGCGCGTCCGGCTCGCAGAGCCGTCCCATCTCATCCGGCGTCATGCCGGCGGAGACCAGGTCGCTGTCCACGTAGTGGCTGAACAGCGCACCCACATCGTCGCAGGGGATCCCATGGCCCGGCTCCCACCGGACGCGCGTGGACTCCTCTGGCAGATGCTCATGGGTGTCGACGAAGTACGTCCATTCCGCCCACGCGGCTATCTCGTCATCCAAGCTGCTCTCGACGTCGCCGTCAGTGAGGGGTTCCCGTCCGTGCATGCTGAAGGCGGCGTCCGGAGGGGCGGTCGTGCCTTCATCCGGCCACGCGGGATCGAGTGGCGAAGGTCTGTCTTCCATCGGCGTCCTCCTCGGCGGATGGTCCTTGGCGCCGGCATTCCAGCCGCGCCACTCCATGTCCTGCAATCAGAGGTAGGGGCCGATGGCGCGCCGAACCCCCTTGGAAAGCGTGTCGGGGGAAGCTATGGGCAAGCACGTGGACATACGCATGGATCGCCCGGACCTCGAGGGTCTACCTCCCATCGAGGTCCCTGCAGGGTATGAGCTCATCACCTTCATGCCAAGTCTCTTCGAGGAGTGGGTAGCGCTGCTCGACCGCTGCTTCCCCGAGTTGGAGCCTTTCGACACGGGCAAGTGGGCGTCCCGCACCATCGACAGACCTCAGTTCATGCCTGAGGGCACCTTCTTCGTGCGACATGCCGGTTCACTGGTAGCGACGGCATTCTGTTGGCTAGACGAGCCGGACGAACGTGAGTTGGGGCGCGTGCACTGGGTGGGGGCCGAGGATGCCCACCGTGGCAGGAGCCTCGGACGGCTGGTGACGGTGGCTGTTCTGCACCACATGATGTCCGTGGGGCTGAGGCGCGCCATGCTGGACACCCAGGACTACCGGCTCCCCGCCGTGAGCCTCTACCTGAAGCTGGGCTTCGTTCCCACGCCTCAGAACGAGGTGCAGTTGGATGCCTGGCGGCGGGTCCTCTCCTCACTTGGCAGGAACGACATTCCTCTGCCAGCCCCGCCCTTCACGCAGCTACCGTAGCGCGTTGATCAGCGTAACCGCCCCGAGCGCGAAGCAGCCGCATGCAACGGCCGCGGTGAGCTTCTTCGCGGGCAGCACCCGAACAGTTGGTGACGCGAGGAGCGCCGCGACGGTGCCCCCCAAGACGAGGCCCCCAGCCAAGCGCCAGTCGACGCCCTGGCGCCCCAAGGCATAGCCCACGAGCCCGCCGGCGCAGGTGAGCAGCTCCGAGGCCGAGGTGATCGCCACGGCGCTCTTGGCATTCGCGCCAGCCACGATTTGCCCGCTGGTCACGATGGGCCCGTACCCGCCACCCATGAAGCCCTTGTTGAGTGCGGCCACCAGTCCCAGCACGGCGGCTCGAGCCCACGTGAAGGTGATGCGGAGCCTTCCCGTTGCCGCCAGCGCGGCGAGCAAGCCCATTGAGACGACAATGCCGCCCGTAATCAGGCGCATCGTATCCTGAGGCATCTCCACTGCAACGCGGCCTGCGACGAGGCCCCCGACCACGCCGCAGGTCCCGAGGATCAGCGCCACGCCCAGACCCGGGCGCAACTCGACGTTGCCCCAGCAGTAGTGGCCCAGCGATGCTACCGTGCCCGATATCAGCTCCTGAACCAGAACGGCGGGCACGACGTGCAGGGGCTCGAAGCCGAGGAGCAGTAGAGTAGGAGTGAGGGTTGTTCCGTAGCCCATGCCCAAGGAGCTGTCCACGTACTCAGCCACAAAGGAGAGTATAGCGGCGAGGATGATGACCGTGAGTGGGCTGCCGCTCTGCACGATGCCTGCGGCCTCCTCGTCCAGTACGAGGCCCGCCACAATCATCAGCGCCAGCAGCGCGCCCGACGTCACCCAGAGTCCGACCAGAAACGCCTTCCCCCGCTGCTTGGCTCTGTCGCTAACCCGTGGAACCATACGGCTCTCCTCGCGCCTGACATCCGGCGAAGGATTATAGCACTCTCATTAGAGTGCTATAAGAGTGCAAGGGTTGCACCGGAGGTGAGGGTCGTGCCGCCCAGGAACTTGCGTGACGGGCGCAGGGAGGGCGATAGGAGGCAGTGTAATGGCATGGGATGTTCTCGTCGCCGACTACGGGATGGACCAGTACTACGGCGGCTTCTTCGACCTCGAGGAGCGGCTCGAGGCCCTGCAGGACATCGGGTACGGCGGGCTGGAGCGCCTCACGGCTGCGACGGAGGGTGACGCCCTCGCTGGTGCGGCCGCCTTCCATCGCATGGGCATGACCTTCGCCACGGTTCGCGCGCCCTCGACGGCGCTATCCATCCGCTGGACGGCGGCTTTCGGACGCCAGTACGTGTGGGCCGCGGTCTCTGGTCGTGACCACGAGGCCTTCTGTCGGCAGGTGAACGAGCAAGCCGAAGCTTGCGAGCGTCACGGGGTGCTCGTTGCGGTGCACAACCACATGGCCACCCCCGTCGAGAGCCATGAGGAAACAGTGCGCTTCCTCGAGCTGTGCCCCAAGGCGGGGCTGATACTCGACACGGCACACCTCGCCGCGGTGGGCGGCGATCCGGTGGACATCGTCAAGCGGTTCGGCGACCGGATCGTGATGGTTCACTTCAAGGACTGGCTCCAGGAGCGCGAGGAGGGCCCCTACCACGAGCGGGGCCACTTCACCTACCTCGGCGGGGGCAACATCGGCCTGGACAACGCCGCGGTTGTGGACGCTCTGCTCTCCATCGGGTACGAGGGCCCAGTGGCAGTCGAGCAGGACACGCACCTTCGCGATCCGGTCGACGACTTGCGGCTCAGCATCGTGTATCTGAGGGCGGCCGGCGTCTAGGTCGTTCGGCTCAGTCCCAGAGGTCTACGCCGAACTTGCGGGGTACGCGCACCCTGAGGTGGCCGCGCGACAGCGTCGCGCGCGCCTCGCTAGGCTCAACGGTCCTTGGGAGGGGTGCCACGCCGGTCCAGCCCCCCCAGGGCGAGTACGCGTCCAGGGGCTCCACGACGGTGATGGTGATGCGCCGCGGAAGCACCTCGATCCGAAGGTGATCCAAAGGCACATCCGGCACGTCGCCTTCAACCACCATGTACGGCCCCTCAGTGGCTAGACGGAAGCTCGGGCGGAAACGCCTGCGTCGGATGCCCGTGACTAGTCGCCGCCACAACCAGCCCAACGTCGGCACCTCGAGCGGAGGCAGTCCCATCCGATTGCGAGCCCAGCGGTAGGTGGCGTACCACGTGATGACCGCCAAGGCCGCTATCATCCCCGCCGCGCTGGACTGGGCGAGCCAGGGATCGGCCGGATCGAGGGCTACAAAGGTCAGGCATAGTGCGACAAAGAGGACAACGTCGAGGATGAGTGCACCGACCGGACGGTTCGCGATCTCGCGCCACTCCATCCGACGCCGCAGAGCCGCCTCACCGACATCAGCCAGCGTGAATCCCACGCCCGCGAGTGCGTAGAAGACCATGAAGCGGCCGAAGGAGCGCATGTAGGGGGGCAGCCCCAACCACCACGGCACTGCTGCGGCAAAGGCAGGCACAAGCAACACCCAGCCGACCGCCCGCGCGCCCGTGAGCAGCAACTGAAGCCCGTGCCGCCAGGTTGTGGCCCTCGTGGCCGCCCAGGCGCGCGCCAAGCGAATGCGCCCAGTCTCCTCGATCGCGGCCACACCGAGAAGCGCCGCGATGAGGGGCACCATGTACTCGAAGGGGGCCCAGCGACCGTGGGCGCCGTCCCAAGCGTAGAAGGCCACGGCCAGGGCGAGTCCGAAAACCAGGCAGGTCCATCCCGTCGCGCGCATACGGGGCAGCCGTGAGGTTCGAGGGGGCGCCCAGACAGCCACAATCACGGAGATCGCGGTCAGAGCGACGCGGTAACCCATCAGGTTGAGTTCGGCCACAAGGGCGTCCATGGACGCTAACGTACCACCTCGGCTCTAGCCTGTCCCCCGCTGTTTGGGGCGCCTGCCCGTACTACCTCCCGCGCCAGCTGATCTTTGTTGTCCCCCGGGACAGAAGCCCCGCCCCGTACCCATTCGCGGGCGGCCCCAGAGGGTCCATCTGACCCGTTGCGGTTGCATAGAGATAGAGACGGTCGTTGCGTCCGACGATCATCTGGGACGCGTCGGGGCTGAGCGCCGGCCAACGGTAGCCGCGAAGCGCTTCCATCTCCCAGATGGCGGAACCATCAATGGCCCCGGCGTAGACGCGCCACTGATCCTCGAGGTACGCCCCGAAGTACACCGTTCCCCCGTCGGGAGAGATGCTCACAGCTTCCACCTCGGCCGCAGGCGTCGCCGACCCCTGGTGCAGGGCGGCGGTAAGTCGAATGACCTCGGCGTCCGTTGGCTCGAGGGGCCCGCCGCTGGGCAGAACGATCACGTCGTAGTTGGCGCCGCCAAGCGCCCCCGGGAAGAATCGCGCCGTCGTCACCGCGAGCCACGCTCCGTTAGGGCTTATAGCTACGGATCGCGGCAGGCCTGGCCCGGGGTCACGATAGATCAACTCGGGCTTGGTGGTGCCAATGAGCGGCACGCGGAACACCCCACCCCCATAGGATCCTCCTCCGCTGAGATGCCCGGCTACGACCACGGAATCACTGTCGGGGCGGAAGCATAGGTCACCAATCTTCGTGCCTGCCTCCGCCGTGGCAACCTGGGTCAGGTGCTCAAGGGGGTTGGAGGGCGTCGTGCCGTAGATCCGGTCCGGTACGGTAGCACTGAGCGACTCCCTCACGATCGCCACACGGTACCCATTCGCGGACAGGTACGGCCGATCGCGGAAGCCGGGTGCCAAGGAGTTTGTGAGCCGCTGGAGGTCCGTGCCTGTCGGACGCATACCGAAGGCGCTGTCAACCTGGTTCATTACCGTGGAGGGGAAGGCGATATGGGCCACGGCTTGCGAGCCGGTCAGGCCAATCGCCTGTGGCGTCGCGATGGGCACCGTGACCACGGTGTAGCCTGGCAACACCTCAGCCGAGACATAGGTCTTGCTGATCGTGGCCCCCTGGATGGCCTCCAGGGCTCCCGTCTTTGCGTTGAGCCAATGCACCTGCATGTCCGGATCGTAGGGGTCGGGATCCTGGAAGTCGCTGAGTATCTGGAACTCCAGCGGCCAGCGGCCCGCAACCCGGACATCCGTGTAGATCCAGACGATCGCCAGCACCTTCCTCCCGTCGGGAAGTGCGACGTTCGGGGGAAGCCCGGCCGGCTCCGCGAGAGCCATCCGCACGAGGGCATCGAACTCCAGCGACCCAGCGGGTACCGTTAGCTCGGCGCCCCGGACGGAGAAGACGACGCCGTCCTGCGCGGCGACTGAGACCTCCTGCTCCGCGATGATATCGGCAGGGTCGGGCCCGGAGACGGGCGGCGTGACATCGGAGTGAGGGACGCACGAGGCGGCCAGAACGCAGGCGAGGGCGAGGCCTGCGGCGAAGGTCGTGTGTGACCCATTACGGGAGGGACCTAGCATGGCGTGGATCGACCTCTCCATTCCGCTTGATGATACGACACCCGTCTGGCCCGGCGCCCCGCCGATCCGGATTGAGCGCATCCACGACATGGCTGCCGGCGCTGTCGCGAACCTCTCCGTCGTCAACATATGCGCACATAGCGGCACCCACGTCGATGCACCCCTTCACTTCATCAAGGACGGCCGAGCCATCGACCAGGTCCCTCTCGATGTGTTCACGGGACGGTGCCGCATTTTCGACTGTGGTGACGCAGACTGGATCACGGCTGATCTGGTGCACACCTTCCATCTGCAACCCGGAGAGAGAGTCCTCTTCAAGACCCGAAACTCGGGGGGATGGGGCCGGCCGGCCTTCAATGAGGAGGCGGTGGCCTTCGATCCTGGCGGCGCCGCCGCATTGAGGGACGCAGGCGTCCGTCTAGTGGGGATCGACTACCTGTCGGCGGGGAACTATCGCCAGTGGGGCGCGGAAGTCCACCAGATCATCCTTGGGGCCGGCATCCCCATTCTGGAGTCGCTCAACCTCTCAGGGGTCGGCCCTGGCGAGTATGACCTAATGTGCGCACCCTTGCTCATTCCCGGCGCTGAGGGCGCCCCAGCACGGGCGCTCGTTCGGCCCGTGTCATAGCTAGCGGAATGGAGTGTTGTCCGATGCTCGTAACGTTCGGGGAGATCATGCTGCGGCTGGCCACGCCCGGATTCCAGAGGTTCCGGCAAGCTACCGCTTTCGAAGTCACCTTCGGCGGTGGCGAGGCCAATGTGGCCGCCTCGGTCGCCAACTACGGTCTCCCCGTCGAGTACGTCACCCGACTGCCCGCCAACGACCTTGGCAGGGCCTGCATGGCCTTCCTGAGTTCCTACGGCGTGGGCACGAGGCACATCGCTATCGGTGGCAACCGCGTAGGCATCTACTTCCTCGAGACGGGCGCTGCTCAGCGGGGTGGCCAGGTGATCTACGACCGAGCGGGCTCGGCTTTCGCCGAGGTCCAGACGGGCATGATCGACTGGCCGACGGTCTTCGAAGGGGCCCAGTGGTTCCATTGGACGGGCATCACACCCGCCATCAGCGAGGGCGCCGCGGCAGTCTGCTTGGAGGCCGTCCAAGCGGCCCGCGTGGCAGGGCTGACGGTGTCATGCGATCTGAACTACCGCGCTAAGCTGTGGAAGTGGGGCAGGCCCGCGTCCGAGGTCATGCCTGAGCTTGTGGCGCTATCCCACGTGGCGGTCGGCAACGAGGAGGACGCGGAGAAGGTCTTCGGCATCAAGCCCGAGGGGGTAGACGTCACGGCGGGGAGAGTGGCCGCTGCGGCGTACGAGTCAGTAGCATGCCAGCTCCAGGAGCGCTTCCCGTCGCTCAACACGGTTGCGATCACCCTCCGCGGATCGCTGTCGGCGAGCCACAACACCTGGAGCGGCATGATGCGCCACGAGGGACGCGTCTACACGGCTCCCACTTACGACATTGTCCCGATTGTGGACCGAGTGGGTGGCGGAGACAGCTTCGTCGGGGGCCTGATCTACGGCCTCAACACCTACACCGACCCGCAACGCGCGCTGGAGTTCGCCGTCGCGGCCTCATGCCTCAAGCACAGCGTGCTCGGCGACTTCAACCTGGTGAGTGTCGCTGAGGTTGAGAAACTCATGGGCGGCGACGCATCGGGCCGGGTCAGCCGCTAGGGCCACATTGGCCGGCTGCCCCGACGCCGCGCCTGGGGACAAGGAGAGGGACGACAGTCTATGCCGCGCCAAGATCGCCTGACCGTGTGGAACTCGATGCTTGATACCGGGTTGGTTCCGCTGTTCTATCAAGGGGAGGTGGATGTCTGCCGTTCCCTGCTGCAGGCCTGCGCTGACGGTGGAGCGAGGGTCGTTGAGTTCACGAACCGTGGGGATCGGGCGTGGCAGGTTTTCTCCGAACTCGCCGAATGGGCGGACTCTCACACGCCTGATGTAGCCCTGGGCGTAGGCTCGGTCATCGAGCCAGCGACGGCGGCACTCTACATCAGCAGCGGCGCGCGTTTCGTTGTCGGACCGACCCTGAACGCCGCCATCGCCGACACGTGCAACCGGCGGAAGGTACCGTATCTGCCGGGCTGCGGAACGGTGACGGAGATCTCGAACGCCGAGGCCCTCGGCTGCGAGGTCGTGAAGATCTTCCCGGCCGGAGAGCTCGGCGGACCCGGCTTCATCAAGTCCATCCTGGGTCCCATGCCGTGGGTGCGGCTGCTGCCTACCGGCGGAGTGGACGCGACGGAGGAGAGCGTAGCGAAGTGGATGCTCGCTGGCGCGGCCTGCCTGGGCATGGGGAGCAAGCTCATCCGCAAGGACCTCGTCGCCTCGGGCCGGTACGGTGAGATCGCCGACTTGGTTCGATGCGTTCTGGGCTGGATCACGTCCGCTCGGCCCCCCGGCTAGCGGCGGGTCAGGCTGAGGAGTAGGGAGGCCCGCCGTGTATGCCCTCCGAGTCCCCTGTGCCGTAGCAGCGCTACTCGTGGGTTGCTGGATGGCTTCGGAAGACGTGAGCGGTAAGGTCGGATCCCTGTCCGTCGCCCAGGCGCCGCCAAAGGCGTGGGTGCGAGCCGGTTACAGCCTGTCCGTTGCAGTTGAGTCGCTGGAGAACGCCCGGTTCCTCGCCCTGGGCGGCAACGGGACTCTCTACGTGTCACAGCCCAATCTCTCGCGGATCAGCGCTTGCCGAGACGATGACGGCGACGGCATCCACGAGAGCATCGTCCCCTTCGTTCAGGACCGACCGAGCGTGCACGCGATGCAGTGGCACGAGGGATGGCTCTGGTTCGCCTACGCGGGCACCATCGCTCGGGCTCGTGACACCGACGGCGACCATGTAGCCGACGAGGAGGAGCGAATCCTCGGGCCCGATGTTCTCGTGCCCGGCGGTGGGCACTGGTGGCGCTCTCTGCTGGTCCATGACGGACGGATCTACACGAGCATTGGCGACTCGGGAAACATCGAGGACGAGAGCGAGACGAAGCGCCAGAAGATCTGGTCCTACGCGTTCGATGGAACCGACGAACGGCTCTTCTGCTCTGGCCTCCGCAACACGGAGAAGCTGGTGGTGCGGCCCGGAACGGACGAGATCTGGGGCATGGACCACGGCAGCGACTGGTTCGGCGGCGTTCTCGAACGCCAGGGGCAATCT
>JAEAME010002526.1_pt1 | contig 10552 bp, 9 predicted proteins | sample 8958731 | NCBI WGS metagenome assembly JAEAME01 (sample SAMN16933194, study PRJNA681113) | bioreactor sludge metagenome | isolation source: anerobic bioreactor sludge (Control) | place: India:Bengaluru | collected 2018-10-24
CCCGGGTGACGTCTATTCCCATCCGGCCCTGTTTGGCCTGGAGAGGGCCGCCTTTCGCGAGGCGCTGGCGGTGATGCGCGCTCTGCATCTCCAAGTGGTGAGCTTCCCGAACTACCCGGTGCCCCTCCTGGCATGGGCGATGCGGGCCTGGCCCTCTGCCCTGCTGCGCCCCCTGCTAACGCGCCTGGTGGCTTCCGGCCGGGGGGACAAAAAACCCTCGCTGCACTTGGACCTGGAGGGTGGACGGCAACGCTCCGAAGCGCTCTACCTCAACGGCGCTGTGGTGAGCCATGCTGAACGCCTGGGCGTCCCGGCTCCCGTGAATCGCGTTCTGCTGGACACGCTGCTGGGCATCACGGCGGGCCGGATCCCTTGGGGCGCGTTCCGCGCGCAGCCCGACAAGTTGCTTGCGGCGATTAGACATTGTGATACAGGATACCGGATACGGGATGCAGGATAGCGGCAACCCACCGCCAACCACGCGTCTGCAACTGCCATCTTGTATCCTGTATCCTGGATCTTGTATCCTGAATCAGGAGTGAAGAAACATGCCAGGTTTGCAGGTATGGAACGAACAGGTGGCTATCGGCGTTTCTCGTGAGGGGCGGCTGGCCATGCGCCCGGTGGAGCAAGACGAGTTCTCGGCTCAGGTCGAGCTTGTGGAAGGCACTCTCAAGCTGGGTGAGCTCGTCCCGGCGTCCGGGCTGCTTCACTATGCGCTGCCGTGCGTGCATGAGAGCGTATCCGTGCACATGGAAGGGATAGCCGTGCCTGTCCTGGAACGTGCGGTGGGTCAGTGGCCCGCAGAGGTGGATGACGATCAACTGGAAGTGTATCCCCACCTCCATTTCCTGGAAGAGCGCAAGACCGGCATCCCCTGGCGGCTCGAGCGCTGGTACACCCTGGCCGGTCCGTACCTGGTCTTTGACTGTCAGCAATACTTTGAGCGGTCCCGCCCGCGCCAGCGCGGCAGGGATTGGGAGCGGCTCATCGTTCATCTGCGCCAGGTGGTGGATGTGGCGGCGTGGATGGCCAGCCCGGCCGTAGCTGCGGTCAACTTGATCTCCTCCGCCGCCTGAACGACCGCACGTGCCCGCAGAACGAACAAGCTCCCAGCGTGTATACGCTGGGAGCTTTCTGTGCCGGGGGGGGGACTTGAACCCCCATGAGCCTGCGCCCACTAAGCCCTGAACCTAGCGCGTCTGCCAATTTCGCCACCCCGGCGGAATTGCGCGTCCAGTTTACCCACCTTCGCCTGTTTTGTCAAATCGTGGGTACACGAAAGGCACGAAAAGGCCGGATCCGGGGTTCGTGCCTCTCGCATAATTCTCTCTGCTACCTGCATCCTGTGTCTTGTATCTGGTATCCTGAATCCTGCGGCGTGTATCCTACTGCCTGCTTTCTGCTTTCGGCTGGCTGCCAATCTTTACTTTCGCCAGCGTGACCGTCGACAGGACGAACAATGCCCCGTAGATGGCAAAGATCACCAGGTAGCCCAGACCGCTGCGGTAGGCGTTGAAAAAGTCGGCCATCGGCCCGCCGATACCGGCTCCCACCACACCCGCGCCGGCGCCGGCCAGGTTCGACACGCCCAGGTACAGCCCCGCCTCAGCCGCGGGCACCAGATCCGTGCCCAGAGCCCAGTTCACGGTCATAAAGATGCCTGCCGCCAGGCCAAGGATTACGCCACATACCGTGACCATGGTCATGTTCCGGGCCATAAAAAGCCCTACTGTGCCCAGCGCCGCGATAATGCCGGCCAGTGCTACCAACCGCTTTCGCCCAAACCTGTCCGATAGCCAGCCGCTGGGCAGAGCGGACACGAGGGTGCACAGTCCAACAACCAGCATCAGGTTGGATGTGGCCTTGGGGGCGTTGGGCACCTGCAATACGTCCTTCAAAAAGTACTGTGCAAAGCTCTGGATGGACCCGATCGCGGCCAGAAAGAGCAGGCGGTTGATCACCCACCAGATGAAGGAAGGAAACCTCCTGGCCCCTTCGCCGATGCCCACCCGTGCACTCCACCACACGCCAACGACAATCGCCCCCGCCATCGCCGCCAGCCCCGCCACCCCCACGCCAACCAGCTGTAGCGTCCCGCGTCCGTCTAGCAACCGGCCCACAAACGCTACCAGGCCGCCCAGTACGGTGGTCACGATACCAAAGATGACCGCAAGCAGGAAGATGCGCCCCAGCGCCTGTCCCTCCGGCTCGGCGACGTCCTGCGGTGGCGGTTGTTCGTGGACCGCAAACACCATGATCAACATGGTCACCACGAAAAAGACCATCAGCAGCAGGATCGACTGCCATGTCTTCCCCGCTCCGACCAACGGGCCAATGGTAAAGGCTACCAGCACGATGGGCAGCAGCTCCATCATCGCTTTGACGGCGGAGGCGCGCCCGCGCTGGTCCTCTGGCACCAGGTCCGGGATAATGCCCTGTACCGCCCCTTGCCCGATGTTGGACGAGAACTGTAACAACAGCACGGCGGCGGCGAGACCCCAGAAGTTGCCGGACAGGCCCAGCAGGGCAAGGAAGACCAGGTCCAGCAGGGTGCCCACAATGATGAACGGCCGCCGCCGGCCCCATCGCTTCGCCAGGGCCATAGGGATCAGAAGAACTGCTGCCCCTGCCCCAAAGAACAGAAGCCAGAAGAGTACGCGCCGGGCCCAGCGCAGAGTGGGCTTGTCGCTGAGCAGCCCTGTTGCCGGCTGGATAAAGATGGCTACCATGAGGCCGGCGGAGCGCAGATAGCCGAGGTAGGTGCTCTTGACCGCATCCGGGACAAACTGCGCTACCAGGAAAGGCAGAACGATGGGAGTCAGGGCATTGGAGGCCATGCTCAGGCCTAACGAGTAGATGTTGTGAGTGATGTAATCATACCAGCGCATCCGCTTCATGCCTCACCTCCATAAGGGAACCATACGAAGAAGACACAACCGACGCGTCAGGTGTTACTACCCCGTGCTCTAGGCGGGGTTACTACCCCGTGCTCTACTCTCTGTCCCCTACTTCCTTTCCCACAGTGGCGCTTCGCTCACAATGACCCGGCGCGTGTTGATGTACCACTCGCTCAGGGTGCGCAGGCGATCCGGATAGTCATGCAGGGGGCCCACACGCACGTTCTGGATTCTTTTGGCAATCGCATAGGCGTACACCGGATGGTAAATAGGCAGGGCTGGCACATCCTCGGCCAGCAGGCGCTGTATCTGGCGGTACAGCATGGCCCGGCGCTCTTCGCTTGTGGTGCGGCGCGCCTCTTCCATCAGCAGGTCGGCACGGTCGTTGCTGTAGGCGCCATAGTTCTGTCCTGCGCTGAGCTTTTGCGTCGAGTGCCATTGTGTGTAAAGATCCGGATCAGTCTGCAGCCACTGCCACTCGTAAAAAATAGCCTCATAGTTGTGAGGCACCAGAAAATCGCGTACTACCCCGGCGACACCCGCCGCCTCTGGTACGGCGTGGATGCCGACCTCAGCCCACTGGCGCGCTAGCTCGTTGATGATCTGGATCCGTGTCTCTTCATCATTGGTGAGAAGGGTGAATTCGAGCCGCAGGTCGCCCTTTTCCCGCACGCCGTCTCCATCTTCGTCCTTCCAGCCGGCTTTTTCCAGCAGGGCGATGGCCGCCGCCGGATCGTGCGCGTATTCTGCTGTGCCCGCCTCATATGCCCACGACAGGGGCATGACCGGACCGCTCGCCGGCACCGCCTGCTCATCCAGGATCTGGTCAATGATGCGTTGCCGGTCGCTGGCCAGGAGCAGCGCCTGGCGCACTTCTCTTTCCTGGAACACGGGTCGCTCCAGATTGAGAAAGACGACGGCATAGCCATCGAGCGGCGGCAAGTAGAGGTTCAGCTCGGTATCCGCAGCAGCTTCGTCGAGGTAGTCAGTGGCGACGCGGCTGATACCATCAACTTCGCCACGCTGGTACGCCGCGAACACACTGGCGTAATCGGGGTAGAAAATGAGCTCGACGCTGTCCAGATAGGGACGCCCACCATACTTGTCGGTGTGTGCCTCCAGAACCGCGTGCTGGGCGGTTACTTCGGTCACGTGGAACGGGCCTGTGCCAATGGGGTGCAGATTGAAGGGGTGATCGGCCAGCTCCCTGGCGGGTACCTCCTGGAGCAGATGGGCCGGCAGCAGGCCAATCGTGGTATAGTGCAGGAAGGGAGCAAAAGGCTCGGCCAGGGTAAAGCGCACTGTGGAGGAATCGATCCGTTCCACCTCGACGGTACGCCACAGCTCGGCCACCTCCTGTTGCGCGGGCAGGTCCGGCGAGCGCAGCAGGTCGATGGTCAGGACAACGTCATCCGCGGTAAAAGGTGCACCGTCGTGCCAAAGCACGTCCTGGCGCAAATGGAAAGTGTAGGCAAGGCCATCGGGCGAAATCTCCCAGTGGTCGGCCAGGTCCGGCTGGATCTGCCCGCGCTCGTCAGCCACTGTCAGCCCGCGAAACACGAGCGCAGCCAGGTCGCGGTCTACGTCGTTGAGCGTGCTGAGCAGAGGGTTTATGTAGCGTGGATTGCCCGCAACGCCTTCCCGGTACGTGCCACCGTAATCGGGGATGAGGACCGTGGTCGTGCGAAGAGCAGCATAGCCGGTCAATGTAAGAATAGCGAGGATGGCGAGCACCGCGATCACGGCTTGCCAGCGCATATCTATACCCGGTTTGTCCGTCTACATTCCGTCTAGAAACCCATTTCCCCGGCAGCCCTCGTAGCAGCGCGGGCAGGGACTGCGCAAAAAACGGGTTCCTGACCTCCTACTGGAACATCACGCTGAGCAACGAGAAGACGAAAAAGGCCACCATCGTGGCGATGGTGATGTTGAAAAGGGTCTTCTCAAAACCGCGGCGCGTCTTGTATACTCCGCCCTCGCCACCGAACATGCGGCTCAGGCTGCCACCCTTGCTCTGCAGAATAACGAGAACGATCACCGCTATGGACAAGATGATCTGTACGATATTGAAATACTTCGTCAAGTGCCGATTCCCTCCCGCAAAAGTGCGCCCATTATACCACACTTTGCCCAACAGCAAAAATGCCGCACCTCTCTTCCGGGCCTGGCAATCTGGCTGTTGTGCGGGAGTGCTTCTTGACTTTTCTCCCCCTGTGCACCAAAATAGCACCAGAGGATATCCTCTATTTCACGTCTTACGTTTTACGAACTAGCCTTCCGTCCTCGGAGTGTGACCTATGGAAATGCTGCGCACTTTTGTGGCGATCGAATTGGACGAGGCATTGCTCAAGACCCTGCGCCAGGTGCAGGATGAGCTCAAGCGTGCGCCTGTGGCGCGCCAGGCGCGCTGGGTGGCACCGGCTGGCATTCACCTCACGCTCAAGTTCCTGGGTGATGTGTCGTCGGACCGGATACCCGAGATCACGCAGGCCATCGAGCGCGGTTGCCATTCCTTTGCCCCATTCCGACTTGCCCTGTCAACCGCCGGTTTTTTCCCCAACGCACATCGCCTGCGTGTGGTATGGGTTGGCGTGGATGGCGATGTGGAGGTATTGCTGCGACTGCAGCGTGCCGTCGAGTCCGAGCTGAACGCTCTGGGCTTTCCGCCGGAGGGGCGCGGATTTCAGCCCCACCTTACCCTGGCCCGGATGCGCGATGATACGCACCCGGCCGAACGGGAGGAGATGGCCATGCGCATCGGCAAGGTGCAGGTGGACACCCACAGCGAGATGTGGGCCCGCGAAGTGCACCTGATTCGCAGCGAGCTGCGTCCCACCGGGGCCGTCTACACGTCCCTGGCCGTCGTGCCACTACGCTGATCTTGCACCGCAGAGGTCGCAGAGAGCGCGGAGAAAGCAAGATTGAGAACCTTGGCGACCCCGGCGTCCTCGCGGAAAACTCAAAGTTGACGAACTTGCGGAGTGTAGCCTGACCCCTTGTGTTTCCATAGGCTTTCTTGAACCTTTACGAGATAGGAGACCTGTGTTTGTAGCCGTAATCGGGGATAGCCGTTGCTCAAAGGAGGTTGCCGCACTGGCAGAGGCCGTCGGGCGCGAGCTGGCCCGGCGCGGCGCAGTTCTGGTATGCGGGGGCCTGGGCGGCGTGATGGAAGCGGCTTGCCGGGGGGCCAGGTCGGCGGGTGGGCTGACGATCGGCATCCTGCCGGGCACCCGGCGTGATGACGCCAATCGCTATGTGGATATCCCCATCGTCACGGGCATGGGCGAGGCGCGCAACGTGCTCGTTGTGCAGTCGTCTCAGGCCGTGATTGCCGTCCATGGCGAATACGGCACCCTTTCCGAAATCGCCCACGCGCTCAAACTTGGCATACCGGTAGTCGGTGTGTCCACCTGGGAGCTGGCCCAAGAAGGCCAGCCGCGTCAAGCCATCGTCCGCGCCCAAACACCGCAGGAAGCCGTCCAGAAAGCCCTTGCCCTGGCTCTGTCCTAGAGCCTCACGCTGAAACGGCCGAGTTCGTTTTGCTCTTTCTAATTTCTCATCTCTCATTTCTAATTCCCGATGGAGGGAGCCATGCACTTTCGCGATCGCCATGAGGCAGGACAACTGTTGGCGAGGGAGCTGGTCACGCTGCGCGGCCGCAAGGATGTCATCGTCCTGGGCGTCCCGCGCGGCGGCGTAGTCGTAGCCTACGAAGTAGCCCGCGCGCTGGGTGCACCGCTGGATGTCTACATCACACGCAAGATCGGCGCTCCTCAGAATCCCGAGCTGGCCATTGGCGCGGTAGCCAGCGATGGCACGCTCGTGCTGGACCACGAGCTGATCGAACGCATGGGGGTGCCCGATAGTTATGTCCAAAAAGAGACCGCGCGCCAGCGCCAGGAGATTAAACGGCGGATGGCCGCCTACCGCGGATCCCGCCCCGACCTGGAACTAAAGGGCAAGACGGTCATCCTGGTTGATGATGGCGTGGCGACCGGAGCCACCATATTGGCCAGTCTGCGCGCTATCAGGACCAGTCAACCGGCAAAACTTGTCCTGGCTGTGCCGGTCGGGCCGGAGGACACCATCCAGGTTCTGTCGGGCGAAGCTGACCAGGTGATCTGCCTGTACATGCCGGACCTGTTCTGGGCCGTGGGTGCGTTCTATGCCGTCTTTGACCAGACCTCCGATGCCGAGGTCATCCGGCTCTTGCAGGAGCCCGGGGTCCCAACACCGGGACACTCGGACACCAGGACACCAACGAACTAGGATGGGTCCTGGCGTGTTTTGCGGCTCCGGGGTCTGCTCGTCTTGGCCTTGGGCTTCGGCAAGAGTTCCTCGGCGGACGGCTCGGATGATTCTGGCGCAAGCGCCGGTGTTTGTTCTTCTGGTGCGGCCTCAAGGAGCACCGCCTCGACGGCAGTCTCTGGCTCCGCAGGTGTGGCGGCCGGCGCTGGCCTCGTGGCCATGCGCCGGCTTTGGGCGCGGATCCACAGAGCGGCGTGGAAGATCAGCCAGGGCAGGAGCAGCACGGTGATGAGTAACGCTCCCAGCCCGGTGAGCTGGGCATAGACCTGGCCGGAGCCGGCCGGTTGCAGGCCACCGGCCAGGAGCCAGCCCGAAACGCCCTGCCCCGCCATGCCCAGATACTCTTGTACGCCTACCCCGTTCCAACCTGCGCCCCACTGACCATCCGCAAACAGGGCGACGGCTATGATGCCCCAGATAGCCGGCAGGCCGAACGTGGCCACGGCCCCACTCGGGTCCGCCAGCTCCAGCTCCTGCTCCCAGGCGTACAACCCCAACAGGAACAACAGACCGGCAACCGCGCCAATCGCCAGCGCCGCCCAGGCCGGGATGAAGGCGCAGGCCGCGCTCACCGCTACCAGACCGGCCACCGTGCCCCGCCCGATGGCCAGTGCGTTGGGCTGTCCGGTGACAAACCAGGAATAGAGGCACGTCAGTAGCGCCCCGCCCGCAGCGCCCAGGAACAGATTCATCATCACCACAGCGGGAACGATGGTCTCCTGGATAAGTGGGTTGCCCAACACCAGCCCGCTCCAGCCGGCCACGGCCAGCAGCGCGCCCGCCGCCATGAACAGGGGAAAGTGGATTGGCGGTAGCTGCGGTGCCCCCTCGTCGGCGGCACGGTGCGGGCGAATGATGGCCAGGCCGCTGATTGCCACGCAAGTGCCGAGCAAAAAGATCGCTCCGGCTCCACCTGCGTCCACAAAGCCGTGCCCCAGGTCGATGTTGAGCCCCAGGTTGGCCAGCCAGCCGCCTCCCCACACCCAGTTGCCAAACAGCGGGTAGATCAGGCCGGAGACCAGGAAGCCGATGGCGAGCAGGTAGATGCGCTTGACATGGCCGCTCAGGGCCAGCAGGGTCACCAGTACGGCCGTGGTGACTGCCGGCAGGTGCGAGAGGAACAGGAAGTACACATCCGCATTGTAGGCGTCAGCGCTCAGGAAGAAACCGCGCAGGCCGATCAGACCCCAGCCCGTGCCCCAGACCGCATCCAGCGGTGACCACTCCGCGGTCAGGCTCTGCAGGCCGGGCAGGCCGGAGACAAAGGCCGCGCCGCCAAACTGGAAGGCAAAGCCGCACACCAGGTAGCCGGTTGCGGCGGTTGCCAGGGCCAGCAAGGCGGTCGTCGCCACCTCCTCGGCGCGCTTCTCACGGGCTGCGCCGATGGCCAGCAACGTCAAACCCACCGGCACAAGAAAGGCGATCACGTTCCACAAGGTCAACATCGAGCTCTGCAAGACCGGTACCTACCCTCTATCAGAATACTATCCACAGATTTCGCCGATTGGAGACATAGTCCGTATCGATCTGCCCGAACTGGCGTTAGTATCCCCAATCTGTGAAATCTGTGGATTCCTATATCACTGTCTCCGTGTCCTCTGTGTCTCCGTGGTTCAATCACGTCTGCTTCGTTTCGGCTTTGTCCAGCAGAGTCAGGATGCGCGCCGTGACCAGTTCCAGCGCGGCGACGTTTTGCCCGCCAAGCGGAATAATCACGTCAGCATAGCGCTTGGAAGGCTCGACAAATTCCAGGTGCATCGGGCGCACGGTGGACAGGTACTGTTGGATCACCGACTCCACGGTACGGCCGCGCTCGCTCACGTCGCGCCGCATCCGGCGGATGAGGCGCAGGTCGGCGTCCGTATCCACGTAGATCTTGACGTCAATCAGCTCGCGCAGCGGCGCTTCGCCGAGGATCAGGATGCCATCCAGAATCACTACCGGTCTTGGATGCACCGTGCGCGTCTGTGGCAGCCGGCAATAGGTCGCAAAATCGTACGTCGGCACATCAACCGAATGCCCTTGGCGTAGCTCTCGTACATGCTGGACGAGCAGCTCTGTGTCCAGCGCGTTGGGATGGTCAAAGTTGAACTGCCGGCGCTCTTCCAGTGGCAGATGGCTGAGGTCCTTGTAGTACGAGTCGTGCTGGATATGCGCGATGCGCTCTCGTCCCACGCGGTCCAGGATGGCTTGGACTACAGTGGTCTTGCCGGATGCCGTGCCGCCGGCCACGCCGATAACCAGGATGGGGTTGTTCGAAGCCGCTTCCGCCTCAGGTCTTGCCGACATATCGTCACCCCTTCTCGCACTAGTCTCGCCCGGGCTGCATGCTGTGCTGATTGTAACGGATTCCGGTAGGGTGTCAACTCCCACGGGTGCATTTCAGTCTGGGGGCGGATTTGTAGCATAGCCCCTTGCCGTTCGCCCCGCGCCTGTTTGACGGGGTGGGCGTCATGGTGACTGCGCAGAAACGGGCACAAGGCCCTATGCTACGGGTAGACTGCCACTCTGCCCCAAAACTGAAATGCACCCAACTCCCACCGGCGTGGCGCAGGTGGGACAAAGTGAAGGGTCTGCCTGATCGCGGAGTAAGGCAGACCCTTGTTCACTTGAGTCGAGGACGAGCTCTCGTCAGTTATACTGGCTTCTGGTCTCCCCCAGCGTGGCCTGCAGCGTCTGTTCCTTGCCGTCGCGGACGATGGTCAGGGTGACGGCCTGCCCGACCTCGGTCCTGGTCTCCAGGTATTTCATCAGGTCGCCCGTTTCGCGGATCTTGACGTCGTCGATGCCGATGAGGATGTCCCCGCCCAGGGACAGGATATAGCCGCCGATGCGCACGCGGCGCTGGCCGCCGCGTATCCCGGCGCGCTCCCCGCCTCCCCCGGACTCGACGCTGGTGATCAACATACCTCGTTCCACGGGCAGCTCGAGGTACTCCGCCAGCTCCGGCGCGAGGGTCAGCCCCGAGATTCCCAGTGAGGGATGAGGATAGTACCCCTTCGTCAGGATAGAGTTGACCACCCGCTTCACCGTGTCCACGGGCACGGCAAAGCCGACGCCGACCGAGCCACCTGTGACTGAGTAGATGGAAGTGTTGATGCCGATAACGCGACCCTGCGAGTCCAGCAGCGGCCCGCCCGAGTTGCCGGGGTTGATGGCGGCATCGGTCTGGATGGCGTTGTAGATGGTGGCCTGCCCCTCGGCCCCCTCTACCGGGCGTCCGAGGGAGCTGATCACGCCGGTAGTGAGCGTGCGCTCCAGCCCGAACGGGTTACCGATGGCAATCGCTCTCTGTCCCACGCGCAGGTCGGCCGAAGTGCCCAGCTCCACCGGGTGGAGCTTGT
>JAEAME010002529.1_pt1 | contig 10533 bp, 10 predicted proteins | sample 8958731 | NCBI WGS metagenome assembly JAEAME01 (sample SAMN16933194, study PRJNA681113) | bioreactor sludge metagenome | isolation source: anerobic bioreactor sludge (Control) | place: India:Bengaluru | collected 2018-10-24
TAAAGCATAAAAAAATAATAATGCTTCTGTCATTGGCACTGATAGAAGCATTGGATTTGTTCTTCTTATTCATTATGTCATCCCAAAGATTCCCGGAATTGGCAAGATCCTTTCTTGACACAATAAAATTTAGCAGTATGCGTTTTAAACCATTGTTTTATAAAAATGCCATAAACTTTACATCGTTTCTCATATCTTTTTTTATCGGAGGGGTTATCACTTTTGTTGTAATAAAAATTGTAGGCAAAATGGTTTTAGGTCTCAAACTCCTTAATTATGAATCTCATACTCTTTTACTTCTTTTTGTTTATATATTTATTTTTGTTTTAGGCAGTCTATTTTCCGGATGGAGTTATGTATGGGTCTGCCCTCTTTTATCATATACGGGAGGGCTTTTTATATACATACTCTCCGGAATAAGATTAAAAATAAATATCTAAAATGTATAATGATTTAATATTTCTATAAGACTGTTTACATATATATCGGCGTTTACGTTCTTTAGCTTTTCCGGGTCCCCGATACCGTACAGTACTCCGCATGTATGGGTATTACATGCTTTACCCGCCAGTATATCCGAATAAGAGTCTCCCACCATTATTGTCTGGGATGCATCCGTATTATTCTTTTTCATACACATTATTAATCCTTCGGGATCAGGTTTCATTTTTGTAAGTGATTCCGGTCCGTATACAGTATCAAAGTAATCATATACTCCTAATATCTGCAGTATCTTTTTTACGAGTATTTCCGGTTTGTTTGATACCACACACATTTTTCCCTGTTTTGCGTTTACATGTAAAAGAAACTCTTTTACTCCCGGATATAACGTTGTATACACGGCTGCGTGTTCTTCATAATATTTTTTATACCATTCGAGTTCTTGTTTACCCGAGCCTTTTAATGTATTGTCTACTAAGTATTTTGCTCCGAAGCCTACATATTTTATTATTTCGTCTTCTTCCATTATTCTGTGGTTATATTGTTTTTGGGTTGCCTGTATTGCTCCTGCAATATCTCTTGCCGAATCGGCAAGAACTCCGTCAAAATCAAATATAACCAATTTTATATTGTTCATTTATTCCTCCGTCAAAACAGTCTCTTTTTATATAGTATTATTGCAAGCAAAATACAAATTAATAATGTCCCGCCCAATATCGCATAGAAAGCCCACGATGCGCCATGCAATGGATTATTTACATTCATACCGAAAAAACCCGATACGATGTTTGGTACGGACATCAAGATGGTTATTGATGCAAGCAGTTTCATCACTATATTTAAATTGTTCGATATTATGGACGCAAATGCATCCATTGTGCCGCTTAATACATTACTGTATATATTGGCCATTTCTATTGCCTGTTTATTTTCTATTATTACATCTTCAAGTAGATGCTGATCCTCAGGATACCTCCTGATTTCCAGGTTTGCATATTTATCGGATAGTATTTTCTCCAATACTATTTCATTTGATTTAAGTGATGTAGAAAAGTATACAAGGGATTTTTCCAAAGAAAGGAGCATTATGAGCTCTTTGTTTTTCTTTGAACGGTGTAAATCCTTTTCTACATTATAGCTTATTTTATCTATCTGCTTTAAAAACTGCAGGTAATACGTTGCGTTTCTATAAAGTAACTGGAGCAAAAAACGATTTCGTTTATATGTTCTGAATGTTTTAACCCTGTTCTCAAGAAAATCCTGTATAAGCTTGCTTTTCTTCAGACTGACTGTAACTATAAAGTCCTCCCCGATTACAACGCCTATAGGTACTGTTGAGTATATGAATGTATTGGCGGTACCATATGATTCCACTATAGGTATGTCAACAAGTATAAGTGTATTTGTTCCTTCCGACTCTATTCTTGGCCTTTCTTCTTCATCCAAAGCTGCCGTAATGAAATCACATTCCACTTTTAGTAGACTGCTTATCTCAGATATTTCATCCTGAGATGGGTCAAGTACATTTATCCAGCATCCGGGTTCATACTTATTTGTTGTCTCTAGTTTGTTTTCTACCGATAATAGTATTTCATACATTTAAACCGCCTCTTCCGATTTTATTTTTCCATGTCTTCCTTCTTTAGAATATGCATTGTATGTCTTCCTCCGTCCCTCCATAATCTTTCAAGATTATAGAACTCTCTTTCCTCTTCAAGGAAAAGATGAACGACCACGTCAAGGTAGTCAAGCAGTATCCACTTTGCAGTGTCATACCCTTCCTTATGAATGCATTTCTTCCCTTCTTCCGCAAGTTTTTCCTCAACCTCATCCGCAAGTCCCCGTAAATGTGTTGTGGAGGTACCACTGCATATTATGAAATAATCGGTTATTATTGTCTGTTTTGATGTATCGATTATCTCGATGTTTTTTCCTTTTCGGTCATCCAATACCTTTTTAATCTTTTCGGCAAGTAATTTTGATTCCATTAATCCGCTTCCTTTCTTTATATATCTTCCGTATTTTTTAGTAAGAAATAATTTCGTGTAAGGATTGTATCGGGCCCCAGTATAAAACCCTTGTCCACTACGTATTTTATTGTCGAGTCCAGTGCATACAGCATTGCACTGCTGAGCCCTTTGTCCAGTTGCTTCCTTATATCGTCAAATACTGTCCCCTTTCGGTTTGATTCGGTATAGTCAGCCAGAAAAACAATTTGCGATAGTATACCCATATACGGATGCCCCGTTACATGGCTTTCAACAGCATCAAGTATTTCCTCATCAATTATACCATACCTTTGCTTTGCGACAACTGCACCGGCCTTTGCATGAAGTAAATTTTTATTGTACCCCTCTATATATTTTTGTTTTGTCGGGGATACATCGATTCCAAGGTAACCGTACTGCTGCATTGACAGTTCTTTTGCGCAGTCGTGCAACAGTCCTGCAATTGCACACTTATCGAGGTCTGCGGAATATATTTGTCCCAGTCTTATACATTCATCCATAACTCCCAAGCTGTGTGTATATCTTTCACTGCTTAATCTTTCCTTTAGATCTTTCTTTATGCTCTCTATGTCGTATTTAATCGGATTAATGTATAATCTGTTTTTCATGATGAATTCTTCCACGGAAGGATGCACCATTCCTTTTATGCTTTTGCCTTCTCTTACGAGTCTTCGTATTTCTGTGGAGGATATATCAATTTCTTTTGCTTCAATTTCATGTATTATCGCACCTAACGATACTGCTTTTTCCTTTGCATTTTCATAATCATATCCGGGGCGTTTTAATACAGCAAAATCAAACATGCTTATTACTTTGTCATAATCCTTCCATAAGGACAGTTCGCTTAAAACGTCCGTTCCTATTATATAATAGAATTTTACTTCTCCGTATTTTTCGGTATACTCTTTATGAAGGATTTTCAGAGTATCCACCGTGAAGCTGTATCCTTTTCTTTTTGTCTCAATATCGGATACATTAAACCCTTTATATTCTTTTATGGCAAGCTGTACCATCTTAAATCTTTGCTCTTCTTTTGTGATGTTGGAGGACACTTTATGGGGTGGGTTACCCGTTGGTATAAAAAGTATTTCATCAAGTTTTAATTTATTAAAAACCTGACATGCACTTTCTATATGTCCATTGTGTATCGGGTCAAATGTTCCTCCGTCAATTCCTACTTTTCTCACATTACCACTCCCCCATAAATTAAAAAGCATCCGCGAACGGATGCTTGACATTTGTATTTATAAGCCGAATTTTATTTTTTTGGTACCTTTTTCTCCATAGCTTTTCCAAAACTGTACCATGAACTTCTTAATTTGGCTCTAACATCAACATCAAATACCCATTCAATAGCATTATACAATTGTTTTCTCATTTCAAGATACTCTGACCTGATAAAATCTTCTTTTTCCAATAGTACATCCATTTTATCGATCCATTCAACGACCTGATTGATACCGGGTTCGTTTATATCAACTTTCTTTTTGAGATGCATTACTACCAGTTTTACTGATTTTTTCTGTAAATCGGCATCTGTAATCTCTTTCTTTTGTCTTTTACTAATAACAACACTATTATCACCGCTATCAGCAGTCATCATTTTCACTCCAATCTCATATGTCTTTAATACTTAGGAATTAACATTTTTATTATAACATTGATAAAAATTAATATCAAGTATAAATATTTTTTTATTTTTTTATGTCCTTTGTTACAATATATGCTGTCACGTAGTGAAAATATGACCTATAATTAATTTCTCAGGCTATGAATAGGTGCCGGTATTCTTCCCCCTCTGTTAATAAAGTCTTCACTTCCGTATGAATTGACTTCCATAACCGGACCCTGACCGAGCAGTCCTCCGAACTCGACCACATCCCCTACTTTTTTACCGGGAGCCGGTATTATTCTTACTGCCGTCGTTTTGTTGTTTATAACGCCTATAGCTATCTCGTCTGCGATTATTGCCGATATGGTAGAGGCTGTTGTGTCACCGGGTACAACTATCATGTCCAATCCTACCGAACAAACGCATGTCATTGCCTCAAGTTTTTCAATTGATAAAGCTCCGCATTTTACGGCTTCTATCATTCCTTCGTCTTCGCTTACCGGTATAAATGCGCCGCTTAATCCCCCCACATGGGAAGAAGCCATTGTTCCGCCTTTTTTTACTGCGTCATTTAGTATCGCAAGCGCAGCGGTCGTTCCGTGTGTGCCGCACTTTTCCAATCCCATTTCCTCCAATATTCTTGCCACACTGTCACCTATTGCAGGGGTCGGTGCAAGTGACAGGTCAACTATTCCAAAAGGTACTCCCAGGCATGTACTTGCTTCCATTGCTATCAGCTGACCCATACGTGTTATTTTAAATGCGGTTTTCTTTATAGTTTCCGCAAGTACCGTAAAATCCTGTCCCCGTACTTTTTCTATTGCACTTTTTACTACTCCGGGTCCGCTTACTCCCACATTTATTACGCATTCGGGTTCCCCTACTCCGTGGAACGCTCCTGCCATAAACGGATTATCCTCCGGTGCATTTGCGAATATCACCAGCCTTGCACATGAACTTCCTCCGGATTCTCTACTTTTCTCTGCGGCTTCCTTTATAATCAAACCGAGTTCTTTTATTGCGTCCATATTGATTCCGGCTTTTGTTGTGGCTACGTTTATGCTTGAACAGACCCTTTTGGTTTGCTTAAGCGCTTCGGGTATTGATTTTATTAGGCTTGTATCCCCACGGGTAAACCCTTTATGAACAAGTGCGGAATATCCTCCCACAAAATTTACGTTTATACTTTCAGCAGCATTTTCAAGACTTTTGGCAAGTATTACACATTCCTCGGGCTCTGCTTTTCCTACTAACATAGAACACGGTGTTACTGATATTCTCTTATTTATTATCGGTATTCCCATCTCTTTTTCTATGTTTCTGCATACAGGTACCAGTCTGGATCCTGTTCTGCATATTTTTTCGTATACATTTTTACTTGTACTCTTTATATCTCCTGTAATACAGTCTAGCAGACTTATCCCCATTGTTACGGTCCTTATATCCAAATGTTCTTCCTGTATCATCCTAATTGTCTGAGTTATTTCATCCGGTGATATAAACATATATTACCTCCTATTCTTGTTCTACCATATATCATATTCATATTTTATGCATAGAGTTAAATATATCCACGTGCTGAAGTTGTATTTTTATTCCCATTGCTTCACTTATTTTATTCAGGTCGTCGCTTAAAAAGTCTAGACTTTTGTTGCTTTCAGATATATCTACGAGCATTACCATTGTAAATATGTTCTGCATGATTGTCTGACTTATATCAAGTATATTTACGTTTGCCTCAGCAAGACATGTGCTCACTTTTGCGGTTATTCCTACCTTATCTCTTCCTATTACCGTTAATACTGCTTTTGTCATTTTGTACCTCCTTAAAACGAATAAGCGGCCTCTGCAGGCCGCCATTAATGTTTATGATATTTTGTTCAGTCTAGTACTCTGAACTCGTAGCCCTGCGCCACTGCTTCATCTATTAATCTCGGCAGTAATTTCAAATTTGTTTTTGATGTTGCCGCCAAACAGTATACAGCTCCGTCATATAGATTATCAAATAAAAAGTTATATGTCTTCTGTTCATTTTCGGCCGGTACTTCCTGCCAGTCTGAGTAATTGCATGACCAGAATGCTACTTTATATCCCAATCCGTTGGCTATTCCCATTTCTCTTTGGCTAAACTGATCAATCGGTCTGAATGTGTTCATTCTTTCATATTCACCGACCACTTTGCGGTATGCTTCTTCCATGTCAAGTAACTGTTTTACCGCATCGTCTATCGAAAGCGTATCCAGTGTTTTTTTAACCGATCCTCTTGATCCTATTGCATTACCTTCGTTCAGCATCCTTTTTACTGTGTCTCCGTTTGCGTTTAAATACTCAAGCGTTATATAGAATGTTGCATTAATTTTCTTTTCTTTTAATACATCAAGTATCTTCTCGGTATTCTTTCCCAAATCGTCCCAACCTTCATTGAATGTCAGATAAACGATTTTCTTATTTTCCACCGGTTTTGTAAATATATACTCAAAACCTTCTATTTGTTTTTTAAGCAAGTCATTAAACACCGGATACCAATATCCCTGTTTATCTTGTTGTACTGACCAGTACCATGATGCTTTCTCGGTTTTCAGTGTTGCTATATATCCTTTATCAACTTCAGGAAATACAACCGGGGTTTTTACCGGAGTCGGAGTAGGTGTCGGTTCCTGTGTTGGTTTTTCTGTCGCAGAATCATCAGGTGTATGTAGAGGTTCTGAAGATGATTTCGGAGTAGGTGTATTGTTTACTACAACTTCCGGGCCTTTATCTCTGTTAAATGTTCCTATAATTATTAATATCGTTACCGCAACAATTAGGATTCCCAATGAAACGAACTGACTTTTCTTCATAACCATTACTCCATTCGTGTCTTTATATGGCTTTTGCCACTGTCATTTTAGCATACATATTTTAATGTGACAAGAACAATAAATCTATTTTTACTTTTATTTTTCTTGACATCCTATTTTTGATATGCTAATATATCCGAGTGCTCATTAATACCGAGGTGTAGCGCAGCTGGGAGCGCGCGTGGTTTGGGACCATGAGGCCGCAAGTTCGATCCTTGTCACCTCGACCATATAAGAACGCTAATTTTGATATGATAAGTGTCAACAATAGCGTTCTTATTTTATGTCTAAATCGTAATCTCTCTTGGTGTTTTACTATTCTTAATTAAAATATAAATGCATTTTACATAAACGGAGGTATTACATGACTGGCAGTTTAAATCAAAATGTATTATTTAGGAGAGGCATATGACCTTGAGTACAATATAGAAATCTTAACAAAAGGCGGATAGAAAAGACCGGCTTTTCAGTATATGTTTAAAATATGTAAAAACCAACTGATTGAATTACCTAAATTTATTCCAAATCTAACTCAAACGAAAAACGATTTCAAAATTAATGATGCCAGGAGTTCATTTTGGGAGCTACAGACGCAATTGACGAAGTAATCTTTATTATTTTATATTGAACCAACTACCTATTTATGGTACTATTAAGGTATAAATTAGCAGACGCTTAACGACATTGTTATTGACATATTTCTTCAATGGTTTTTGCCGGAGCTTTATTTACAAAGGAACAAGATATTCGGGAGTATTTTACAAATATATTGCATATTAGGGGTTGTTATTGTATTTCAAATTGTTGTTTTAGTTGTTTTGCTTTTAATAAAACATCTAATGTTTAACCTTATAATCTAATTTAGGAGGTATGCCGGTGGAAATAATATTTGAAATAATATACGAAATATTAATTGAAGGGCTTATAGGTGTAACAATAAATAAAAGGATTCCAATTATCATTAGGTTAATAATAGCATCAGTTTTATGTGGACTATTAATTACAATAGGGATCTTAGTTGGTATTTCAGCATTAAATAACACAAGAATTTTAGCCGCAGTTTTTTGTTTTTTTATTACATTAGGATTTATAGTTTTATGGCTTTTCTGGTGTATTAAAATAATTAAAAATAGAAACTAATTAACAAATCTATTGCAACTCTCTCCTTATTTAATTGCTTTATACTGATAAAAAAGCCAAAAGCCCCCACTATATAATCACACTACCGACTTATGTCTTATAGTTTTCCTATTCCATTCATGAAAATAATCAGAAATATCCCTGTTATGATAAACAATGGCTGTATTAAATTTGGTTCAGCGTCACTCTCTAGTGCATTTATGAAAGGAGCAAACGGGAAATAGTATACTTTACTGTCTGTCTTCACCGTAAGGTCGCTTCCACGTCTTGTTGTATGTCCGCTTCCGATTATGCTGTTTTCATCTCTGAAGGTATAATCCAGGGTCCATTCATAACGCTGACTTACCGGTCTACCGGAATCGACACCGCCCACTCGTCTTATTGAAACATTGGCAACAGCGGTATTTCCAAAGAAAAACAATAGCAGATTGAAAACCGCTATTAAAATCAGCACCATTCCAACGGCAGATATGACAATTCTCCAGAATACTATTGAGAAAGTTGATTGTTTTTTTACAGTCATATATATCCACCCCGCATTTATTATATTATATAAATATTCTTGATTGATATAGTGACAGTTATATTGTCATTGACAGTTTAAGCGTCATTATATGATTGATAAATATCTCTTTATATTTTATTGGCTCTTAATATTTTATTTAATTGGAAATTTTTAATATAACTATTGTAAAATTCAGTTTACATTAGTATAATATTGTTATTACTAATAAGAAAACGAGGCGAAAATAGTGAAAAGGAATATCATATTAACACTCTTACTTATTACAACCATAGTTTTAGCAGGTTGCAAAGGTATTAAGAAAAATGAAACTCCAATCGAAACCACTCCCGGTAATACTGTAAAATTTACTAGTGCCGTCAAAAATATGGATACACAAATTAATTATCAGATGAAAATGAAAATGGATCTCATAATTGACAATGAAAAAACCACCATTGAGATGACTAATAACATTGACATGTTAAATGAGAACGAGGGTCAGATGGAACTCTCAGTAGCAACTAGCTATAATGGTTCAGTATATGAGGTAAATGGATATACCATTTTAGACAGGGATATTATAACAACCTATCTACACGATTCATCTACTGATCAGTGGATGAAAACAACAATGACTCCCGAAGAGTTTCAGGGAGAGGAGCTCAGTTTTGACCTTCCCGAGATTCTAAAAACGGTGTACCTACGTAAAGAAATACTGGATGACGGTACAAAATGTGATGTTTTTGCATTAAAAATCGATGATATCTCTTATCTGACTTCACTTTTAGGAGAAAATTTTGATATCTTAAGCAGCATGGGCATCTCTGAACAAGACTTTGCAAACTACTTTTCAAATGTAAAGTTCGAAATCTATGTTGATTCTGATAACAGTCTTATACGTCAAATGTATATGGACTTAACTGAAGTTATGAATAAATGTACTTCTAAATTGGATGTTTCGGTTTCCAAATTCGATATAACCATCGAGTTAAATAACTTTGGGAATGTTCATTTTGATATACCAATAAGTGAAATTGAAGCTTTGTTAAACCAAGAAGATGATCCAACAGATCCTACATATCCTACAGACCCTACATATCCTACATATCCTACAGATCCTGTTGATAATCTGGAGCAGCCATATAATTATAATAATCTTAAAACAACCTTTAAGTTTGATACAATATATAAACAGTTACAATATGAAAGTAATGTTATATCACTTCCCTTTAAAGTAACTGATTCAATAGCACATCCAACTGAACCGATTATTTATTTTACCAGCAGTGTAGATATGGCTCTGTACGAAGTAAATTATTCAAATGGTGCTATAAGAAGAATTTATTTTGATTTTGTTCCTGAAAGATTAACATATCATAATGATAAAATATATGTTACTTTATTAAAAGGAAACCATAGTTCCTACTGGTGGGAGGAACAGCAAGAAGGTGCTATTGCCGTTGTTAATGCATCCACTATGACACTAGATAAACAATTTGAAATAGATATTGACCCCTTTGATATAGAAGTAGACAAAGACGGAATTATATATGTACCGGGCGGTTCGGGACAATGGACTGATTTTGTCAGCTACAATGAAATTGGGTTACCTATATCCCAAACAGGAATACGTCAACTGAGCTTTATAAAATACAATGATAAGTTTAATAAAATATACAGCATAACTACTGATTCTTCACCAAGAGATTTGGATGCGTTTAACTTATCAAAAGGTAAGTATACTGCAACATATAATTCACCATACCATGGTGAATATCAATTCAATACAATTTTCGAAATTTCTCCGGATGGTAAATATATTTTTAACGGATCGGGCGTTATTCTTCTCTGCAGTCCTAACAAAGACGAAGACTTGAATTATAAGACAAAGCTAAATTATGCTTTTGATGATATAACTTTTGATTTAGGCCGTAATAACTTTTATACTTCACACGGCAATCAGATGCTTAAATATAATTACCTGAA
>JAEAME010002509.1_pt1 | contig 10532 bp, 9 predicted proteins | sample 8958731 | NCBI WGS metagenome assembly JAEAME01 (sample SAMN16933194, study PRJNA681113) | bioreactor sludge metagenome | isolation source: anerobic bioreactor sludge (Control) | place: India:Bengaluru | collected 2018-10-24
CCCTTCCGCATCTGCGACATCTTTACCGGATCGTCATCGAGTTTCTGGTCCTGCTTTTTGCCGTTGTCTTCTTCTACTACTCCTTGCGCCTGACGATTCTGGCCCTGGACGTGACGAACGTCTTTGCCATTCCCAAGAGGATTCTGTATTCCTGCATGCCGGTTGCGGGGGCGATCATGGTGATCTATTCGATCCGGAATATCGTCGTCGAGGTCATCCGGATCGGAAAGCCGAGAGAAGGAGATGCATGATGGATGAAATTCTGAAAACCATAGAAGGCTATGGAATCGTTCCGGTGGTCAAGATCGAAAAGGCCGCGGATGCCCCGTCTCTTGGGAAGGCGCTTCTGGCGGGAGGTTTGCCGCTCGCGGAGATCACCTTCCGGACGGCTGCGGCGGAGGATGCGATCCGGACCCTGGCGGAGGGGATGCCGGAGATGGTCGTGGGCGCCGGGACGGTCCTTTCGACCGAACAGGCAAAAAAGGCGATCGGAGCGGGCGCGAAATTCATCGTTTCGCCGGGATTCAACCCGAAGGTCGTCTCTTTCTGCCGGGAACGGGGGGTCCCCGTGATCCCGGGGGTCAATTCGCCGACGCAGATCGAAGCGGCGATGGAATGCGGCCTCGGCATCGTGAAATTCTTCCCGGCGGAGGAATCCGGCGGGAGGGCCTTTCTGACGGCCGTTTCGGCGCCCTACGAGGGGATCAAATTCATCCCGACCGGCGGGGTGAACGCGACGAACCTCGTTTCGTATCTTTCGTTGAAAAACGTGGCTGCCTGCGGCGGGAGCTGGATGGTGAAGGGCGAGCTCATCTCGGCGGGAAAATTCGAGGAAATCACGAGACTGACGGCGGAGGCGGTCCGGGTGCTTCTCGGGTTCACGCTCGCCCACGTGGGGATCAACGAGGAAAAAGCGGAAGACGCAAGCAAGAGCGTGGATCTGTTTTCACGACTGTTCCGTTTCCCGGTCGCCGAGGGGCAGAGCTCCTATTTCCTCGGGCAAAAGGAATTTGAGATCATGAAGAGCCCCGGCCGCGGACAAAAAGGGCACATTGCGCTGGGTGTGAACGATGTCGAAAGGGCGCTTTTCTATCTCGGCCGGCAGGGCATCGGACCCGTCGCGGGAACGGAAAAGGTCAAGGACGGCAAGTTGACCATCGCCTACTTGGATCGGGAGATTTCGGGATTCGCGATCCATCTTGTAAAGAAAGGGTAAAGGCTATGAAAAAAATCATTGCCTTCGGCGAAATCATGTTGAGACTGAAGGCCCCGGGCAGCGAAAGGCTTTTCCAGAGCCCGTCGCTGGAGGCAACCTTCGGCGGAGGTGAGGCGAATGTGGCCGTAGGGCTGGCCCATTTCGGAATGGACGTTGCCTTCGTGAGCCTGATCCCCCCGAACCGGATCGGGGACGGCTGCGTCGCGGAGCTCCGCAGGCAGGGGGTCGATGTTTCCCGCATCATCCGGAAAGGCAAACGGCTGGGGATCTATTTCCTGGAGGCCGGGGCCAACCAGAGGCCTTCCGTAGTCATTTACGACCGGTCACACTCCGCCATCGCGGAGGTGATCCGCGGGGAGATCCCGTGGGATGATGTTTTTGCGGGGGGCGGATGGTTTCACATCACCGGAATCACGCCGGCAATTTCCCAGTCCGCGGCCCTCGTCTCTCTGGAGGCGGTTCTGAAGGCGAAGGAGAAGGGCCTGACCGTCTCCTGTGATCTGAACTACCGGAAGAATCTCTGGAAATACGGCCGGACGGCGCAAGAGGTCATGACCGAGATCGTCAAGCATACGGATATGGTCATGGCCAACGAGGAGGACTGCCAGAAGGCGCTGGGCGTGTCGGCCGATGTGGACGTCGAATCCGGGAATGTGGAGGCGGACCACTACCGGAGGCTCACGGACCGGGTGCTCCAACAGTTTCCGGATCTGAAAAAAATTGCGGTGACCTTGCGGGAGAGCCATTCGGCGGACCACAACGGATGGTCGGCGGTGCTGAACAACCGGCAGGAATTCCTGGTTTCGCGGAAATACGAGATTCGGGACATCGTGGACCGGGTGGGGTCCGGGGACGCGTTCGCCGCCGGCCTGATCTACGGCCTCCACGCGCTGAAATCGGACCGGGAAGCGCTGGAGTTTGCCGTGGCCGCCTCCTGTCTGAAGCATTCGTTTCCCGGGGATTTTCCGCTGCTCTCCCGGGAGGAGGTCCAATCCCTGGTCGGAGGATCCGGTTCGGGAAGGGTTCAGAGATAAAAAGAGAAAGGAGAAACTCATGGACATCCGTTATGCCGTTCATCCGGAACAGATGAAAACGCTGGACACCCAAAAGATGCGGGAGCAGTTTCTGGTGGAGAATCTCTTTGCCCGAGACCGTCTGAACATGGTCTACAGCCATATCGATCGGATCATCGTCGGAGGGATCTCGCCGGTAAAGGGAGCCGTGGATCTCAAGGTGACCAAGGAGCTGGGCGTCGATTTCTTCCTGCAGCGCAGGGAGATGGGAATCATCAACATCGGCGGCGCCGGCGTCGTGTCCATCGACGGAAAGAGATACAAACTGGGAAACCGGGAGTGCCTCTACATCGGCATGGGGGCAAAGAAGGTCTCCTTCGCGAGCGCGGACCGGAATAGTCCGGCGAAATTTTACTTTAACAGCGCCCCGGCCCATGCCGCCTACCCCGTCGTGAAGCTCTCGCTGAAGGACGCCCAGCGGCTCGATCTGGGGGATCCGCTCAAGGCGAATGTCCGGACCATCTACCAGTTCATCCATCCCAAGGTGCTCCAAAGCTGCCAGCTCGTGATGGGGCTGACCATTCTGGCGCCGGGCAGCAACTGGAATACGATGCCCTGCCACACCCATGACCGGCGGATGGAGGTCTATCTCTATTTCGACATGCCGGACGACACCGTGGTTTTCCACCTCATCGGGGAGCCGCGGGAGACGAGGCACGTGGTTGTTCGGAACGAACAGGCCGTCATCGCGCCGAGCTGGTCCATCCATTCGGGGGTGGGGAGCGGCAGCTACACCTTCATCTGGGGGATGGTGGGGGAAAATCAGACCTTCACCGACATGGACGACGTGCCCATGTCCGTATTGAGGTAGAACACCCATTTCATAAAGGAGATGATCATGATCCTGGATCTTTTCAGCCTGAAAGGCAAGGTGGCTTTCGTTACCGGCGCGTCCTACGGCATCGGTTTCGCGATCGCAAAGGCGTATGTGGAGGCCGGCGCGCAAATCGTCTTCAACGATCTCACGCAGGAGCTGGTCGACAAGGGGCTGGCCGCCTATCGGGAGGCGGGCATTCAAACCCGCGGCTACGTTTGCGATGTCACCGATGAAAACGCCGTCCATGAGACTGTAAGGAGGATCGAAAGGGAAGTTGGCGTGATCGACATTCTCGTGAACAACGCCGGCATCATCAAACGGATTCCGATGCTGGAGATGACCGCCGCCGAGTTCAGACAGGTGATCGACGTGGACCTCAACGCGCCTTTCATCGTATCCAAGGCGGTGATCCCCTCCATGATCAAAAAGGGTCATGGAAAGATCATCAACCTCTGTTCGATGATGAGCGAACTCGGGCGGGAAACCGTTTCGGCCTATGCCGCCGCGAAGGGCGGACTCAAGATGCTCACCCGGAACATCTGCTCCGAATACGGCGCGCAGAACATCCAGTGCAACGGGATCGGGCCGGGGTACATCGCCACACCCCAGACCGCCCCGCTGCGCGTGGACGGACATCCGTTCAACAGCTTCATCATTTCCAAGACGCCGGCGGGTCGCTGGGGAACGACGGAGGATCTGACGGGACCCGCCGTCTTCCTGGCCTCGGACGCGTCGAATTTCGTGAACGGGCATATCCTCTATGTCGACGGCGGCATTCTGGCCTATATCGGCAAGCAGCCGTCGTAAAATTCAGCGTCAATCGGCAGCGGGACAGCCTAAACCTATCAACGAAAGGAGGGGGAAAATGAAAAAGCGTTTGTGGGTGATCTCTTGTTTGGTGATGTTGGGGGTCTTCATCGGTTTCTCGGCAACGGGATTCGCCGCCACGGCGAAATACAACTGGAAACTGGCCTCGGTTCTGCCCGATTCGCACCCGGTCCATAAGGCCCTCGTCTACTTTGCCGAGCAGGTCGGTGAAAAGACCAAGGGCGAGGTCAAGATCACGGTCTTTCCGGCGGGTCAGTTGGGCCAGGAAAAGGATTACATCGAGGGGGTCAAGGTGGGGGCCATTGAGATCACGAAGGTCTCCTCCGCGCCGCTCGGACAGTTCGCCCCGAGCCTGCAGGTGGTCAGCCTTCCGTTCATCTGGCGCAACGACGCCCACCAGCACGCGGTACTCGACGGTCCGGTCGGGGCGAGGCTGATGAAGGATCTCGAGAAAAACGGATTCAAGGGGCTCGCCTTCTTTGACGCCGGGTTCCGCAACGTGACCACGCAGGCGGGACCGGTGAAGGTTCCGGCGGATCTGAAGGGACAGAAGATCCGGGTCATGCAGAGCAAACCGCTGATCGACACGATCAACGCATTCGGCGCCACGGCGGTGCCGATGGGACAATCGGAGGTCTATGTCGCCCTGCAGCAGAAGGTCATCGACGGCTGGGAGAACAACGAGCCGACGGTCCTGACCTTCAACATGCAGGAGGTTTGCAAATACTTCACCTATACGCGCCACACCTCCATTCCGGACATCCTGGTGATGAGCAAGCAGGTGTTCGATTCGGTTCCGAAAAATATCCAGACGGCGATCCTGGACGCGGCGGCCCAATCGATACCCTACCAGCGGAAGATCTGGGCGTCGTATATCGACGATGCCGTCAAACAGCTCAAGGCCAAGGGAATGGTCTTCAACGAGGTGAACGACATTCGGGAGTTTCAGGCCCTCGCCAAACCGATTTACAAGCAGTTCGAACCGGTGGTCGGCGCGGACCTCATCGACGCGATCGTGAAGCAAAAATAACGGTTTGCTTCCTTTGCCCCTTACTGCGGTCACGGGTCGTGGAGGCCCGTGACCGAATCTTCCCCGAAGGAGGGAGTGAAACGTGTCCGGACCGCTTATCGTCCGCTGGCTTGACCGTGCGGAAAGGCTGATCACCGCCGTCACGGCCGTCATCCTGATCATCCTTTCGGCATTGATCTGCTGGCAGGTCTTCTCGAGGTATGTTCTGAATTTCAGCCCGTTCTGGATCGAGGAGATTTCCGTGATTTCACTGATGTGGATCGGATTGCTGGGCGCCGCCGCCTGCGTCTGGACCGAGTCCCACATGAGTCTGGAGTTGGTGGTGTCGAGACTGCCCGAAGAGATCCGGATCTGGCTGAAGGCGGCGACGGATCTCCTCATTGCGGTGTTTGCCCTTTTTTTGCTGGAGCGCGGCATTTTTCTGGTCCAGAAGACGATGAGCGGAACCCTCTCTTCGCTGCCGCTCGCCGTGGGGTACACCTATCTGGTCCTTCCCATCGCCGGGGGGCTGATGGTCGTTTTTGCGCTGATCAGGGCGATCGGCGGCGTGGCCCGTTATTATGCCGCCGGGGGAGGAGCGCGGAATGGTTGAAAGCATCCTGCTGCTGGGCTCCTTTCTTGTGCTGATCCTGCTGGGCGTTCCGATCGCATTCAGCCTGGGGATTGCCGCGCTGCTCACGGCCCAGTACACCGGCCTGGGGACGGCAATGATCGTCCAGCGTGTCGGGTCCGGCATGCAGTCCTTTCCGCTGCTGGCCATTCCGCTGTTCATCCTGGCGGGCGCCATCATGGCCAAGGGCGGGATCGCCCGTCGGATCGTCGATTTCGCCTACATCATCGTCGGCCCGTTTCCGGGGGGGCTGGCGATGGTCAACTGCATCGACTCGATGTTTTTCGGAGGCGTGTCGGGCTCCGCCGTGGCCGACATCTCCTCGACCGGCCCGATCATGATCCCGATGATGGTCCAGAAGGGGTACGACCGTGAGTTTGCCACCGCTCTCACCGTGGCCTCCTCCGTCCAGGGGATTATTATCCCGCCGAGCCACAACATGGTCATCTACGCGATGGTGGCCGGAGGGGTCTCCATCGGAAAGCTCTTTCTGGCCGGCTACCTTCCCGGAATCCTGATGGGAACGCTGCTGGCGATCACCTGTTACCTGCTGGCCTTGAGGCGCGGTTATCCCCGCGAAAAGCGTCCGCCGCTCAGGAGGTCGCTGGTCATCGCCAGGGACGGTCTGCTGAGCATCTTTGCGGCGGTAATCATCGTCGGCGGGATTGCCTTCGGCATCTTCACCGCCACGGAGGCCTCCGCGGTCGCCGTGTTCTATGCGGCCTTTCTGGGGCTGGTCGTCTACCGCGAACTGAAGATCGTCGATCTGTGGCCGATCTTCGTCGATTCGGTCAAAACCACGGCGATCGTGATGCTGCTGATCGGTTGCGCGTCCGGATTTGCCTGGATGATGACCTTCCTGCGCATCCCCACGCTGGTGACCCAGTTCTTTTTGTCGATCAGCGACAATCCGTTCGTCATTTTGCTTCTGATCAACATTCTGCTGATCTTTTTGGGGGCGATCATGGATGTCGCGCCGCTGATCGTGATCGTCACGCCGGTCCTGTTGCCGGTGGTCCAGACCGTCGGCATGAACCCGGTGACCTTCGGGATCGTGCTGATGGTGAACATGGCGATCGGGTTGACCACTCCCCCGGTCGGCGCCGGGCTCTTTGTCGGCTGCACGGTCGGAAAGACCACGATGGAGAAATGCACGCGGTCGATGCTGCTGTTGTGGCCGGCGATGCTGATCGTGCTGCTGCTGACCACCTAGGTCGATGCTGCTGTTGTGGCCGGCGATGCTGATCGTGCTGCTGCTGACCACCTACATCCCCTGGATGACCACCGCCCTGCCGAACTGGCTGATGCCCTGAGGCACTCCCACGGGATTTTATCCGATCCATGCTTCCGGGATCCGATTCTCAATCGGGGCAAAAAAGCATAGGAACGCATTACAATTCCGCTGCCACAGGCGTTACAATCATGAAGAATGCAGGAGGAGAGGGATGATGAAATACACCGTAGGCGATTATGGCTTTGACCTGAAGAGAACCTTTCCGGACGCGATTTTCAAAAAGATTACCGAGATACGGGTCAACAGCCCCGAGGTCATTCTCCGTGAGGCCGAGGCGAGGAAGAGACGGAAAGGTCTCACCCGCGACGGCAAGCTCACGATCCTCGCCGCGGATCATCCGGCTCGGATGGTGACTCGCTCCGGTGACGATCCCGTAGGCATGTGCGACCGGCAAGAGTACCTCGGACGGGTGCTCCGGGTCGTCACCCATCCGGATGTGGACGGGGTCATGGCGACGACGGATGTCATCGAGGACCTTTTCATCGTCAACCATCTCGTCAAGGAGGGCGGAGGACCGTCCTTCCTGGATGAAAAGGTGATGCTCGGCTCGATGAACCGGGGCGGGCTTTCCGGGACGGCGTTTGAAATGGACGACACGTTCACCAGTTTTTCCGTGGAGAGCCTCCGTCGACTCCGCCTGGATGCCGCCAAGACGATGTTCCGTCTGGAGACGACCAGCCGGGATTCCGCGAAAACGATGCGCTACAACGCCGACATCATCAGCGAATTGAACCGGTACGAGATCCCCTGTTTCCTCGAAATCCTGTATGTTTCACCCGAGGGGTACAAGGTTCAAAAGACGCCGGTCGAGATGATGAAGGCCATCGGAGTCGCCTCGGCGATGGGCGATTCCTCGCGGAACCTCTGGTTGAAGATCCCGTTTTGCGAAGACTACTCCCGCGTTGTCAGGGCGACGACGCTCCCGTTGTTGATGCTGGGTGGGGAATCGAAGGGCGACCCGACCGGCACGATCCGGGAATTCGTCGAGGGCATGCGGGCGGGTTCCAATGTGCGGGGAGCGCTGGTGGGACGGAACATTCTTTTTCCCGGAAAGGACGATCCGCTGGCGACGGCCCTTGCCGTGAATCGGGTGGTGCATGCCGGCGTTTCCACGGAAGAAGCGGTCGATTTTTTGATGAAGAACCGGGACATCCATATGGACGCGCTGACAAGATATATCCGGTAAGGAGAGAGAAATGGGCGCAGCGGGGAAAGCCATTTTCGCGCAGTCGGGCGGACCGACGGCGGTGATCAACAGCAGCATATGCGGCGCGATCGAGGAGGCGAGGAAGCACAAGGAAATCGTTGCGATGTATGGTTCGATCCACGGCATTCTCGGGGTGCTCCACGAAAACATGATCGACCTGAATCGGGAAAGCCCAAGGACCATCTCGCTGCTCCGACAAACGCCGTCGTCGTCACTCGGTTCGAGCCGGTACAAGCTCAAGGAGGAGGACTATGACCGGATCCTGAAGGTTCTCGCCGCGCACGACATCCGCTACTTCTTTATCGCGGGCGGAAACGATTCGATGGACACCGCGAACCGGGTTTTCAGGATGGCCCGCGAGAGGGGCTACGAACTCTCCGTCATGGGACTGCCGAAAACGGTGGACAACGACCTCCCGATCACCGACCACTGTCCGGGCTACGGCAGCGTCGCAAGATGGCTCGCCCTTTCGGTGCGGGACGCCGGCCTCGATACCGAGGCGATCTACACGAGCGACACGATCAAGGTCGTCGAGACCATGGGACGCAATGCAGGCTGGATCACGGCCGCCACGGCGCTGGCCAGGCAGCGGCCGAACGACGCCCCCCATATCATCCTTCTTCCGGAAATCCCGTTCAGCAGGGACAAATTCCTCTCCGATGTGGAGCGGGTTTACCGCAAACTCGGCTATGCGCTGATCACCTGTTGCGAAGGGTTGAGGGATGAAAACGGCGATTACCTGACCGCGTCGCAGCGGTCGCTCGATACCGACCGATTCGGACACCGGCAGCTCGGCGGGGTCGGAGAGACGCTCTGCGGCATCATCGCGGAGGGTCTGAAGATCAAGGCGAGGGCGGACAAGCCCGGGACGATTCAGCGGGTTTCCGCGCTGCTCGCCTCTCCGGTCGACGTGGAGGAGGCGTATGCCACCGGCGCGCAGGCGGTGAAACATGCGGTCGAGGGGAAATCCGGATGGATGGTGACGCTCGAGCGGGAGCCGGGTGCGGAGTATGCGTGCAAAACCGGGATCGTTTCGCTCGAAGAGGTCGCCAACCGGGAAAAGAAGGTGCCGCGAGAGTTTATCGACGCGGAGGGAACCGGGGTGACCGGTGCGTTTCTGGCGTATGTGACCCCGCTGATCGGCGGTCCTCTGCCCGAGTATGCGCGATTGGAAAAGCACTTTGTAAAAAAACGGCTGTAAAAAGGCCGGGTTCCCTTCGGCCCCGGTTTGTGCTATGTGATTCTCAAAGATCAGGACAAACAAAGGAGAATGCCATGGGACGGACCATCATCATGGACGATGATCGACTCTTTTCGAGCGATCCTGTCCGGCGGCAGATCGCCCACCGGTTGTACGGCAAGGTCAAGGATCTTCCCATCATCAGCCCCCACGGCCACACCGATCCGCGCTGGTTTGCGGATGACCCCCCCTTTTCCAATCCGACCGAGCTGTTCCTGATCCCGGATCACTATATCTTCCGGATGCTTTACAGCCGGGGCGTCCCGATGGAAAAACTGGGCATTCCCCGAGAGGACGGGGGGCCGGTCGAAACCGATCCCCGGAAAATCTGGCGCCTCTTCGCGGAACATTATCCCCTTTTCCGGGGGACCCCCTCCCGGATGTGGCTGGAACACGTTTTCTATTTTCTCTTCGGCGTGGATCAGCGACTCGATCCGGCCAACGCCGACGAGATCTACGACCGGCTGGCGGCGGTGCTTCTGAAACCGGAGTTCCGGCCCCGGGCGCTCTTTGACCGTTTCCACATCGAAGCCCTTGCGACGACGGACTCTCCGCTGAGCACCCTCGAACACCACCGGAAGATCGCCTCTTCCGGATGGAAGGGCAGGGTGGTTCCCGCGTTCCGGCCCGACCCGGCGGTCGATCCCGACTTCCCGGGCTTTTTGGAAAACGTCGCCCTGCTGGGAAAGATCACGGGGGAAGACACCTGTGTCTGGGAGGGATACCTCAAGGCGCTGGCGGCGCGGCGGGCTTTTTTCAAGGGGCTGGGCTGCACCTCCACCGACCACGGCCACCCCAGCGCCGTGACGGCCGACCTCGGAATCTCCTCGTGCCGGACCCTCTTTGCAAAGGCCCTGCAGGGAAAACTCGATGCCCGGGAGGCCGAACTTTTCCGGGGGCAGATGCTTACGGAGATGGTCCGGATGAGTCTCGACGACGGCCTCGTCATTCAGATCCATCCCGGATCCTTCCGGAACCACAACGAGGCGATCTTGCGGAAATTCGGCCGCGACAAGGGCGCCGACATCCCCGTGCGAACCGAGTACACCCGGGCCCTCAAGCCCATGCTGGACCGCTTCGGGAACGAGCCCGGCCTGACGGTGGTCCTCTTCACGCTGGACGAGGCCGCATACAGCCGCGAGCTGGCCCCGCTGGCAGGCCACTACCCGATCCTCCGGCTTGGCCCTCCCTGGTGGTTCTTCGACAGCCCCGAGGGG
>JAEAME010002531.1_pt1 | contig 10528 bp, 11 predicted proteins | sample 8958731 | NCBI WGS metagenome assembly JAEAME01 (sample SAMN16933194, study PRJNA681113) | bioreactor sludge metagenome | isolation source: anerobic bioreactor sludge (Control) | place: India:Bengaluru | collected 2018-10-24
GACTATGAGAAGGATGTGCGCAGCGGCGCCATTGCGCTGGGATTCTCGCAGCAGTTGGTCGATGCACTGGCCGGCAATCCGCGCCTTCTGTACGAGGACTACTCAACCGAAATGGGCATCAAGCTTTCCTCGATTCAGATACGCATCGACGACGGCATAGATGTGCAAAACCTGACAACCCTGCTGCTGCTGCGCAGGAACTTCATCCTGACCATCCATCCCATCCTGGTCGACCGCCGCTTCATCCGCCTGCGCAGATATTCGGAGACCGTCTTCAAGAAGGTGCCGCTGGATATCTGCGCTGAGGACAAGCTGACCACGCTCCTCATCCGCATCATCGACCAGAACAACGACCGCAACTTCGAGCACCTCAGACAAATAGAAGCGCGCGGCGACGACCTCAACCGCAGCCTGATGGACCCCCAGACGCCGCGTACGCTGCTGGGCCCGCAGATATATAACATGAAACACGCGCTGATCACGTACCTGGACGCGCTGTGGGAGACAGTGGACGTGCTGCACGACCTGCGCTACGGGGACGCCGACCTGCTGGCCAATGACAACGCGCTGCTCAACAGGCTGGGCTACCTGGCGGACGACGTCAGCCGTCAGATCGGCCTGGCGGAGCATATGTCCGATGTGCTGGCCTCCGGCCTGGAGGTGCTGCAGTCGATCTACAACAACCAGCTTCAGGCCATGAACAACAGGATGGCCCTGCTCATGACCTACCTGACCGTACTGGGCACGGCGGTGCTGGTGCCCAATACCCTGGCCACCATCTTCAGCAACTCCGCCTTCAACCTGGGGCCGCAGGACCTCGGCTGGTACGTCACCCTGCTGGTCGTATCGACCTTGCTGGCCACGCTGCTGGCCTTTATCTGGGTCAAGAAGTCGGGCTTTATACCCAAAAAAATGGACTGAGCTCAGGCTGAGCCGACTAGTCCCGTCAACCGTTCGCTCATCTGCCACAGCGTCGCGGCCGCATCTTTATCGTAGCTGGCAGCGGAGGAACGGGATTCCGTTCCCTTCACATTCACCTTCGACATCTTGAGGTGCTGTTTCGTTTCGAAATAGCGCCCGCTCAGCCCCTGGACACTCGAAGAACAGGCCAGATGCAGCGGCAGCACTGCACCCTGCTCCGAACCCTTCATCAGGGCGTGGAAAAAGGAGTCGATCGTCCTGCTCGACTGCGACCAGATGCCGGAGCTGCAGGCCCCGGGACAGACGCAGTTGACCGTTATACCGCTCCCCTCCAGCCTTCGTGCCAGCTCGTATGTGAACAGTACCACTGCCAGCTTCGACCTTGCATAGGCCGAATCACGGCTGAAGGACTTCTCCCCCTGCAGGTTGTCTAAATCAAGCTTTGCCATGCGATGGAGCGATGTCGTCATATTGACTATTTTCGAGGGCGCACCCGCCCTGAGGGCGCCGAGCAGCAGGTTTGTCAGCAGGAAGTACGACAGGTAGTCGACGGCAAAGGTCATCTCGATACCGTCCGCGGTCAGCACCCTCCTCCCCATGATGACCCCGGCGTTATTGACCAGCAGATGGAGTACCCCGTGTTGTTGCATGAAATCCATCGCCAGCATCCTGACCTGGTCCTGCACGGACAGGTCCGCCATCAACAGGTGAATGTCGCTGTTTCCCGATTGCCGCCATATATATTCCTGCGCGGCGTGCCCCCTGCCGGGGTCCCTGCACACCATAAATACTTTAGCGCCGCGCTGCGCCAGGCCCAACGCAATCTCCCGCCCTATGCCCGAGCTGGCGCCGGTGACCATGCAGTACCTGTCTTTCAGCATAGCCTCCCCAACTTGCTTATCATTTTTCATCCTTTTCCCTCCCGCACTCATCACCGTTTTCAATCACTGAACAGACACCACCTTCTGCAGGCGCTGTATGACTTGGTCGATGTGCAAACCCGACTCGTTTACCATCGCGATGGCGTTATTGGGGCAGACCTCCACGCAGTTGCCGCAGCCCAGGCAGCCGTCGCCGATAACGGAATGGCCGTCCTCCAGCCTGATGTTCTTTATAAAGCAGGTGTCGATGCAGGTGCCGCAGCCCAGGCATTTATCCGTCACTCGTACGCTGATGCCCGGCATGCGCGAAATTTTAGACCTGATGCGCGGGGCTATATTGGGCGTAAAACGCCACAGGCAGCAGCACGGGCAGCAGTTGCAGATAGTCAGCAGCCGGTCGCCTGATTTAAGCCCCAGCCAGACCGCATCGAGCTTGTTCTTGCCCACAAGGTGAAATAGCCCGGCCTCGCGGCATCTCCTGGCATGAGCATGTGCCTCTTCCCTTGAAACCAGTCGGCCCATCTCTGGATTTATGTCCAGTACTGCGCTTCCCAGAAAAAGGCAGCCCAGCTTCTGTGGATAATCGCGGCAGTTTGAGCTTTCGCGGCAGATGCAGAAATTCATGATCCAGTGATACTGCGCCCGCTCGATGAAATGGTGCACTATCTGAGAGGGGAGCATCGTCTGCGGCGGTTGCTCTATCTCCCTGCCCACGCTGATCACCCTTTCCCTGGGAAGGTATACGATATCGTCTCCCTCGAAAAGCCAGCGATCCAGCAACCCGCCCAGCACGGGCACCCGGGTCAGTCCGGCCAGTGCGAATCGCGCTGGAAAACCCTTCTCTATCAACTTAACAAACCACATCGGTCGCGACATCGTCAGCCTGCCTTCTTTTTACACTGTGCGCCGGATGTTTCGCGCGGTCCCGGCTCTGCAAAGACCGCCTTCCGACCCATCAATTATATCTGATTTAGGGGGAATCCGGGGCTAAATAAACTTTCTATAAAATTGTACGTTTAATATAATAGACGCCAGGTAAACGAGGTAACCTGGTGTTAGTAGAAGAACAATTAGTACAGAGGGCAGTAAATGGAGACCGAGAAGCATTTACGCAAATATATGATCTGCATTTCGACAAGATCTACAGGTATATATACGTTAAAGTGCGCAGCCAGGCCGAAGCCGAGGATCTGACACAGGATGTATTTATTAAAGCTTACGAGGGAATCAGGAACTACAAGTGGAGGGACCTGCCCTTCACAGCCTGGTTGTTCAGGATCGCACATAACAGGGTCATCGACCATGTCAGAAAGACTTCCAAGGAGAAAAAGGCCAGCCTGGACGAGGCGGGCGCCATCCCCTCGGGCGACCCGGTTTCTATGACGGAAATGAATTTTGAGATATATCAGTTGAAGGATGCACTGCAGCACCTGCCCGATGCGCAGCGCGAGGTTGCGACCATGCGCTTCATCTCCGAGCTATCCATCGCGGAGGTCTCCCTGGCGCTGGGCAAAAGCGAAGGCACGGTCAAGGCGCTGCAGTTCAATGCCATCGCTTCGCTGAGAAAATTGCTCTACGGTAAGATAAATGGCTATTAGGATAGAAGAGGCTTTCAACGATTGCTTCGAACGGCTCACCTACGGGGAGAGCCTGGATAGCTGTCTGCGCAGCTATCCCCAGTACGCCGCAGAGCTGGATATGATGCTGCGAGTAGCCTACGACGTCAAACGCAGGGCCTATCCCATACAGCCCAGGCCTGAGTTCAAGTACTGGTCACGAGTGAGACTGCAGGGCGTCCAGGACTATATGAGCAAACATGCGGTCCCGCAGAAATCCGGGGGCTTCAATCTGCGCAGGAACCTGGCCTTCTCCATGGCCGGCCTGCTGGTGCTGGTGATCGCATCGAGCGGCACCGCGGCGGCGTCCAACAACGCGCTGCCCGACCAGCCGCTGTACGGCGTTAAGATGGCCGTTGAGCAGGCACAGGTATCATTGGCCACGTCGGATATCGACAAAGCCGAGATCTATGCCAGGCTGGCTGAGAAAAGAGCGCAGGAAATAGAGGCCATGGCGCGCCAGGGCAAAGCCGAGTATCTGGTAAGCACTTCGGCCAAAATGGACTATCAACTCGAGCAGGCCGAGACCTATATCAACAGGTTCCAGGTCGCCAATGCCATCCCCACCGAGACCACCGAGGAAGCCGGCGCCGCCGCGACAACCGACGAGGACACTTCCGGCCAGCCGACACAGACGGCGCCCGCGCCGGCCACGCAGGCCAGGCCTTATGCCGTACCGGACATCGGTAAGCCTCAGGTCACAACCGATAAGCCCGCCTGGACGGGTCCCGCAACGACCGAAAGCAATGTCGGCAGCGGGAAAACAGAGGATGGCAAAACGACGCTGAAACAGCCGGTGCCGGCGTCCCGCTCCATAGCCAATGTCAGCAAAGCCAAAACAGCTCTGAACTCCAGCACGGCCAAGAGCCTGGCCACGCTGCAGGATGCGCTGGACAAGGCGCCCGAGTCGGCCAAACCGGCCATCATCAAGGCCATCGAACGTGTCAAAAGAGCCAACGAATGGTCACAGAAAAATCCTGGTAACACCGACAATAATAAGCCTCAGATATTACAGCCAAAGCCCCAGTATATACCGCCTGCAATCAACAGGCCGCCCGGCATCAATATCAATAAAAATACAGATGTAAACAGCGATACCGGCGCCGACAAGAATACCGGTACCAGCACCGGTACGTATACCAAGCCCGACAACGTTTACAACATCTATCCCGACAGGAACACCGGCACAACCAATACCAGTACTGGCACCGGCAGCGGCACAAATACCGGCACAGGCACCGGCACAACTACAAATTTGGTCAGGCCGACAACCATACTGACCGATACGCAGAAGCTTATGCCGTCGACCACGCTAACCAACACTACAACCGACGAAAAGTCCATTCTGTCAATCCCCAAATAAATTCGACATCCGCAACCATAATTCAGTTCACGCGTTAATATACTCAGGGAGGATAAAATGAACCGATTCACAAAATTCGCTTTGCTGCTGGCGCTGGTTGCCGCGCTGGTTGTACCAACCGCCTGTGCTCAGAAAAGCGACACCAAGGAAAGCGCAGGTTGGTCCGGCATGACACCCGCTCCGGCGCCGATGGCGCCCGCGCCGTCATTTCTGTCAAGGTCATCGGAGACCGCTTCTGAATATGACGCCGGCTCCGCAGGTGGCCTGAACGGGGAGATAGACCGTAAAATAGTCAGGACGGGCAACATGTCCATGGAGGTAGAGGACATCGTCAAGGCGCAGGCCGCCATCTCCGATATCGCAGTCCAGTACGACGGATATGTAGTCACCTCCAACCTGGATGCCAATAAAGAATATCCCCGCGGCTTTATCTCCTTCAGGGTGCCGGCCGGAAAATTTAATGACGCCATGGCTAAACTGCGACAGCTGGCTGTAAAGGTGACCAACGAAAACACCAGCAGCCAAGATGTGACCGAGCAGTACACGGATTTAAAGGCGCAGCTGAGCAACTATGAGGCCACCGAAGCCCAGTACCTGGAGCTGCTTAAGAAGGCCGACAACGTAAAGGACATGCTGGAAGTGCAGCGCGAACTGTCCAATGTCAGGGGCCAGATCGAGAGGATCAAGGGACGCATGCAGTACCTGGAGAGGACATCCGACACATCACTTATCGAGGTCAGCCTGACCAAAACCAAACCCATCGGCGAAAGCACCTGGGATGTCGGCGGCGTTTTCAAGGGCGCTGTGGACGGACTTATCGCCTTCGGCAAAGTGCTGCTCAGCATCTTGATCTGGGTTCTGGTATTCTCACCGGTCTGGATCATAGCGCTGGTAATCATCTTCGTCGTCAGGCGTAAAAAGAAGGCCAAAAGCAGCGCGGCGGCAGCCAAGTAACCCATCGCATGGTGATATAATAAAGGGCAGCCTTGCGAGCGCTGCCCTTTATTTATTCACATGGACTATACAGTATACGAATGTCGAGAACAGTGAAACCCATAGAGTGGTCGGGGGACAGGCTGATACTGCTCGACCAGACGGCGCTTCCGCAGCGGGAGACCTATCTTGAGATCTCCGACTACAGGCTAGCAATCCATGCCATTAAAACTCTGCAGGTGCGGGGCGCGCCGGCCATCGGCATCGCCGCGGGCTACGGCATCGTGCTGGGAGCTCAATCGCTCCGCGCGCGATCCTTCAGGGCCTTCCAAAAGGAAATGGCACGCGTCCTGGAGGATTTCGCAGCTTCCCGGCCCACGGCCGTCAACCTCTTCCGGACCATCGACAGGATGAGGCGGGCGCTTTCCGCAACGGCCTCCCCGGCCGAAGCCGTTAAAGCGCTGGAAAGGGAAGCGAGGCTCATCCACCGGCAGGAGTCCGCCGCCATGGCCACGCTGAGCCGCATCGGGTCTTCCCTCATCGGTAAAAACTTCACGGTGCTCACCCACTGCAATACGGGACAGCTGGCCACCGGCGTGGAGTACGGCACGGCGCTGGGCGTTATCAAATATGCAGCCGGGCAAGGCAAGAAGGTTTCGGTTTACGCCGATGAGACGCGTCCCCTGCTGCAGGGCGCCCGGCTCACCACCTGGGAGCTGCAGCAGCTAAAAATACCCGTCACGCTCATAACCGACGGCATGGCGGGCCATTTCATGCGAAGCGGGAAAATAGACTGCGTTATGCTGGGCGCCGACCGCATCGCCGCCAACGGCGATACCGCCAACAAGATCGGCACCTACTCCCTCGCGGTGCTGGCAGCGGAAAACGGCATCCCCTTCTACGTGGTCGCGCCCGTCAGCAGCATCGACATCTCCCTGGCTTCGGGAGAGCATATCCCCATCGAGGAGCGGGATATGCACGAGGTATTAAAGCTCAACGGGCAGGACATCGCCCCGCATAAAGTCAGGGCGGCCAACCCGGCTTTCGATGTTACCCCGCATAAATATATAACGGCCATCGTGACCGAAAAAGGCATCGTCAGGCCGCCCTTTAAGCGCAATCTTAAATCCATTTTGCAGGAGGTCCGGTAATGCAGGAAGCCAGGGTAGGTATCATCGGAGGCAGCGGCCTCTATCACCTGGACGGTATGACTCACATGAAAGAGGTGCGCATCACCACGCCTTTCGGCGATCCCAGCGATGCCATAACGCTGGGCAATATCGAGGGGGTCCATGCAGCCTTCCTGCCGCGGCACGGCGTCGGGCACAGGATCAGCCCGTCCGAGCTGCCCTCCAGGGCCAACATCTATGCCCTCAAATCGCTGGGCGTGGAATACATCATCGCCATCTCCACGGTGGGCAGCCTCAAGGAGAAGATCAAGCCCATGGACATCGTCATACCGGACCAGATCATCGACCGCACCTTCCTGCGGCCGGATACCTTCTTCGGCAACGGCATAGTGGGGCACGTGGCCTTTGCCGATCCGTTCTGCCCGCACCTGAGCGATGTGCTGTATGACTCCGCCCACCGCAATGATATACGTGTACACGACGGCGGCACCGTCATAGTCATGGAGGGGCCGCAGTTCTCCACGCGGGCCGAATCCGAGCTGTACCGGTCCTGGGGCGCGGACGTCATACTCATGACGGCACTGCCCGAGGCTAAGCTGGCCAGGGAGGCCGAGATCTGCTACGGCATGATGGCCATCGTTACGGACTACGATTGCTGGAACGAGCTGAGCGAGACCGTCTCCGCCGAGATGGTCGTCTCCAATTTGAAGAAGAGCCTGCAGGTGGCCAAAAGGGTGCTGCGCCACGCCATCGTCAATCTGCCGCAGCAGAGGGAATGCAGTTGCGGCCATGCGCTGGAAAATGCCATAATTACTGCCCCCGAACTGATACCGGAGAAAGCCCGGAAAGACCTCGACATCATCATCGGGAAATACGTTAAATAACAGGAGTCCTACATCCGTGCTCGAATTCAACTGCGCCGCCACCATCATCGGCGGCATGCCGGGCAAAGATGCCGCCACAGCCTGCGCCGGCATCAGCAAATACCTGGCCGATCTTCCGGCCTGGCCCCAGTTGCCGCTGCGCTCGAACCTGGAGAATATGTACGTCCAGTACAGCCAGGGATTCCCCGGCATCGTGGTGGACGGCCAGAAGCTGCACGTCGGCCGCGGGACGGGCCTGGACCACGCAATGGAGCGCCTCTACTACGACTGGACGGAGAATAACACCACCAGCTACGTCATTGATAAGGAACACGCGTCGGGCCTTCACTACCTGGCATCCCATACAGCGGCGGCGCTGCCGGTCCTCAAGGGCCAGATCACCGGTCCCATCAGCTGGGGGCTGTGCGTCACCGATGATTCGGGCAGGGGCATAATTTACGATGAGACCCTGGCTGACGCGGTCAGCAGGTTCCTCAAGCTGAAAGCCGCCTGGCTGGAAAACTTTATGCTCTCCTTCTCCAGAAAGACGGTCGTCTTCCTGGACGAGCCTTACCTGGCTTCGCTGGGCTCGGCCTTCGTGGCGTTGCCCAACGGGCAGATCAAAGAACAGCTGACCGAAGTTCTCAGCGGCATCAAAGGCATCAAGGGCATACACTGCTGCGGCGGGACGGACTGGTCCCTGCTGCTAAGCCTGCCCATCGACGTTATCAGCTTCGACGCCTACAACTACCTCGACTCGGTACTAAGCTACCAGCAGGACCTGTTGAGCCACCTGCACGCCGGGCGCGCCGTAGCCTGGGGCATCGTGCCCAACGAAGAGGAAACGCTGAAAAAAGAGACGGCGGCCTCCCTCTTCGACAGGTTTACTGACGCTCTGTCACACCTGACGCGGGACGGGCTTTCCATCAGGCAGGTGGTCAGTCAGAGCCTGGTCACGCCCAGCTGCGCGCTGCTGTCCCTCTCGCATGACGGCGTTGAACACACATATAACCTTTTAACCGAGCTATCGTCCAGGGCGAGGCGAAAATATGGTTCGTAAATGACGGCTGAAGTTGAAATCTACGGCCGCATTAGCGATAATACATAGCAAGTTCTAATAAGTTGAAAATGTCAGGTGATTTAAGATGAACAAACGCAAGAAAATGGCCCTGCTCAAGCACCGCCGCAAGAGAAAAAAGTTTGAGGAGCGCAGGAAGGCTCTGAACCTCGCTTCCGGCGTGGTGTCCAAACCGGCTGTCAAGACAGCTGCCAGGAAAGAGATCGAGATACCCAAACCCGTCAAAGCCCTGGCCGATATGCTAAAAACGCCGCCCGTCAAAAAGCCGGCGGTCAAGAAAGAGAAGCCCGAGCCGGTGAAGGCTGAAGCAGCTGAAAAGGCAGAGAAAGCCAAGAAGGCGCCGGTCAAGAAGAAAGCGGCCCCGGCCACCGGTTCTGCCACGGCAGCCAAGGCGGCAGCGCCCAAGAAGCCTGCCAGCCGGAAAAAGAAGACAGAGTCCGCCGAAGGGGGTTGATGGGGCAAGCTTATCTGCTAACGGGCATGCCCGGCACAGGTAAAACCAGCATCATCAAGCAGGCCATCACTCAATCGAAGTGTAATGCTGGCGGCTTCTTCACGCAGGAAATCCGGAACGTAGGCATACGCGAGGGTTTCCGCATCGTCACCCTGGATGATAAAGAGGGTGTGCTGGCGCATATCACCATCGAAAGCCCCTTCCGCGTGGGAAAATACGGCGTTGACATCGATGTGCTCAACACCACCGGTGTCGATGCCATCTACGACGCCATCGAGCACAACGACGTCGTGGTCATCGATGAGATCGGCAAGATGGAGCTTTTCTCGCCGCGCTTCATCCAGGCCGTGCAGGACGCGCTGAGCAGCCCCAAGAAGGTGCTGGGCACCATCACGCTCAAGCCCCATCCGCTGGCCGACACCATCCGCCTGACCAGGAACATCAAGGTGACCGAGCTCACTCGCAATAACCAGAGATTCGTGCTGGCCGAGATGCTGCAATGGCTGGCATACCGTGAATGAACATAGACCTGGTCCCACTCGGTGATATCGATCCCGGCGCCCTTCAGCAGCTGAAAGGCGGGCTGGAAACCGTTTTCGGATGCCCCGTGCAGATCGACAGTCCCTTATCCCTGCCGGACGGCGCGTTCGACCGGTCAAGGTGCCAGTATCTGTCCGATAGTCTACTCGACCTGCTGCGGCAACACCCTCACAAAGCGGAGCATTTGCTGGGAGTGACGGAGGCGGACATCTTCACCCACAACCTCAACTTTCTCTTCGGACAGGCCGACGGTACCAACCGCGTGGCGCTGGTCTCCTTAAATAGATTGAGAGATGAGTATAGCAACACACCGGGAGGGGAGAAGCAGCTGCGCGAGAGGATGCTTAAAGAGGCCGTGCACGAGCTAGGGCACACGCTGGGGCTGGATCACTGCGAGGATGCCGGGTGCGTCATGCATTTCTCCAACAGCCTGGCCGACACTGACATTAAAGGCAGCTATTTCTGCGGACGCTGCCGGCCGAAACTGATAGAATAATCCGACAACAGCCAACGAGGAGGCCTGCGTGAAGAAACTGGATGATTACAGCGGCGATTTCAATCCCGGTCTCAGGCCCAGCGATTTCTCCCATGAGGCGCTGGAGAAGCTGATAAAAACATACGCACAGCTTTACAAGGCCCTGGACGGATTCTGGTATCTTACGCTGATGGAGAGGAAGGGTAACGATGAGGCGCTGACCTGCGACATCATGGTGTGGGAGAAGCTTTGCCTCTACGAGATGGACAAGCTC
>JAEAME010002532.1_pt1 | contig 10525 bp, 10 predicted proteins | sample 8958731 | NCBI WGS metagenome assembly JAEAME01 (sample SAMN16933194, study PRJNA681113) | bioreactor sludge metagenome | isolation source: anerobic bioreactor sludge (Control) | place: India:Bengaluru | collected 2018-10-24
ACAAAATTAAACTTTTATGCTTAACTCCGTGTCCCATCTAAGTTAGTAACTCCAGCCCAGTTTATAAAAACCATAAATACAACCAGAATGGGAGCAAGAATAAGCAGGGTAATTTCGGCTTGCTGGTTAATGGTTTGAGTTGCTTTTGTATTATCACCAGCAACGGCCGAAAGCCGGGGGTAATAATCGGTTCCCATAGCGGTAAAAACCATCCCCACGTAGGTGTTGATAATGGCAAAACCGGCACTGTACAATCCAACCTGGTCAACCCCCCCGGTATTACTGATAAAAACGCGCAAGATATAGGCTGTTCCGGTTGTCATTAAGCCACTCACACTGAGTAGAAATCCCATAATGAGCATTTGTTTACCTTCAACCAGTGTGGTTTTGCTTGTTACCTCTACTTTTTCAAGTTCAATTTTATCTTGTAATCTTTCTTAAAATGTTTTTCAATTCATTCAACTCTTCAATTTTTAAAAAGTAGCTTGTAATGGCATAGAATACAATTGCAGTAATTAGTCCTAACCCGAGTTGTAAATAGTAATTTTCAAATAATAGTGTAATTAAAAAGACTGCAATAGCCATTACAGCAGTTGCAATAAAGATCAGTATCATGTCTTTTATTTGTTGTTTTGGACCATACCCGAATAATTTACCCGGTAAATATGCATTAATGAAAAATGAAATAACCGAAGTGATTACATTACCAATTACTATGGCTTTTACTCCTAGAGGGATTGTAATGAGTAAAGTTGCAATAATAATCGGTGCTTTTGCAAGATCAACCTTTAAAAACAAATCAGAACGACCTACTGCATTTAATATATTCATATTAAGTGCACTAATGGGTGTGACAACTCGGGCAAAACAAAGCCATTGCAGTAACACAATTGCCGGAGCCCATTTGTCAGTTAATAACAGCATAATAAATGGATGAGCTAACAGGGCCAACAATGTCATAGCAGGAAAAACCAAAAAGGCTGTCATTTTTATCAAACGACTGTATACGGATACCAATCGTTCTTTATTTTCTTGTATTGATGCAAGTATTGGATAAGTGACCTGTTGAATAATGCTAGTAACTGTTCCTGCCGAGACTTCAGCAAATTGTTTTGAACGCGTGTAGTAACCTAATTCAGATGCACTATAAACTTTACCGATGCTAATATTATAAATTTCGTTTAAGCCTGTAGCATATAATCCTGAAACGAGCAGTTTGGACCCAAATCCAAAAAGAGTTTTAAACGATTCTTTTGAAAAAATTAAAGATGGTTTCCAATGACTAAGTATCCAAAACATCACAACAGAAACAAGTGCACGTACAAGATTTTGAATAATTAAAGCCCAGACACCCCATCCGGTATATGCAAAATAAACTGCAACTAAACCTCCCGATAAAACAGAAACAACATTTACTTTAGCAATTGTCTTAAAATCTATATTAATAATAAGTTTCGATCGTTGTACTATCGCCAAAGAGTTTATGATGATATTAATCGCTAAAACCCGAGTTAGAAGTACTAATTGGGGCGTTTCGTAAAATCTTGCAATAAGAGGTGCCGTGGTAAATAATATTCCATAAAAAGAAACGCTGACCACCAGATTAAAAACAAAAACTGTAGAAAAATCCACATTACTTCTGTTCTTTTTCTGGATAAGGCCAGAACCCATACCGCTATCAATAAATGTTTGGGATATCGCAATAAAGATGGATAACATACCAATTAGCCCAAAGTCCTCAGGCATAAGCAGGCGTGCCAAAATTATTCCGATAATAAACTGCCCAGCTTGTACAGCAAATTTATCTATTGCACTCCATAGCATGCCATGGGTGGCTTGGGATTTTAGGGATTTATTAGTCATTCTTTTTTTATATCAAATGAAATTGCTTTTAACTACAATAATTCATTGATTGATAAAACAAAATTATTTGCTATTCCCGTTTCGGTGATATTTACTCCTATTAGCTTGTTATTAACAATATACTCTTTACCCATTTGTTTTTGAGCCCAATAAAGAATTTTATCAATTGAAGGTGTTTTAACCGCAAAATACTCTGCAAAATCTTTAATTATTAATAATCCAAATGGAATATCTTCTGTGAAGTAACGATTTTCCCAATCTGGTATATATCCTCCTTTAACTTTTTTCATTTGTAACCTTATCCCTTTAAATGCAGAGATACTCCTTAATTTATTAGTAAGTTCTTCTGCATTTGCAGACTCATAATGATTTTTCAAAGATATAATCTTAGAGTTTTTAACGGGTAAATATCCAACTACTTCATTAAATTCATCATCTAATTTCAGTAAAAGCTCACTACTTTCTAAATCCCAATCTTCATAAAACAAAGGTGGTTCTTTAAAAATCATGTCAGGTTTATAATCTTTGAATAAATTATATAGTCTGGCAGTATGCAATAAAGGATTACTGTTGGTAAAGGCAGCAGGCCAAATAGAATCTAATAACTCAACAGGAGTATCAAAAAAACACCTTAGGTCTTTTAAAAGATCGTCTTTATTAATATTTTCTGATATTGAAACTTTTAACAAGTCCTTATATCCCTTTAATTCAGATGATTCTCCATATTTTATAACACGTGCTATATAAGGAACCCTTTGAAAGCCAAAATATGAGATAAACTTTGGCAAAATAGATTTAGCCATCCAAAAAAAACCATTACTGCTAACAACGCTTCCTACTTTGGTCTGGTTAGTTAAATATGGTTTTATTTTTGTAAGTGTACTAGAAATCATAAAGCCTGGCAAACACAATATTACATAATCAACATCTTTGACCACTGTCTCCGGATGAGAAGAAATATTATTAAGCTTGCTAAGCTTTTTATCACCATTTGGAAGAAAAACAATTATTTCTTTATTCCATTTTTCAGGTTGACTAGTAAGTAAATTGACACTTACTCCTTTTGAAGCCAAAACACCCGAAATTACGTGTCCTAATGCGCCTCCGCCACAAATACAAACTTTAAGCTCCATGTTTTACAACTTTACATCTCTCAAAGCATCAATTAATTTATTGTTATCTGTTTTATCACGAACTGCAATTCGAATAAATTGCTTTTGATTAAAACCTGATTTTGAGCTACAATCTTTAATTAATATATTATTATTACTAAGTAATAATCTAGTTAATTCAGTTGCTGAACCTTCTTTTAATTCACATAAAAAATAATTAGCTTGAGAGCTAAATACTTTCAAGTACGAAATATGCTGTAATTCATTATAGAACCTATCTCTCTCTTCTCTAAAAAGAACACAACTTTCAATATAATCTTTTTCATATTTACCGAAAATCTGCATATAGAACTCAGCAAAAGAATTTATATTCCATATAGAAATATTTTTCTTAATCTTGGTTACTAATGATTTATTACTGCTAGCAGCAACACCTAATCTAAGACCAGGTACTCCATAAGATTTTGAAATACTTTTAATCACTACTAAATTTTCATATTTCTCAAGAATATTATTATTTAAGAGCGAATTAAGATGTCCCTCAGTACTAAAGTCTACAAATGATTCATCTATAACTATATTAATACTGTTTTGTTTACTCCAATTTAATAGTCTTATAATATCCTGTTTAGGTATAAAATTACCCGATGGGTTATCTGGATTGATTAAAATTAATTGCTCAATTTTATTTTTTGAATAATAATCCATTAAGTCATCCGCAGTATATGAAAATCCTTCTTTTTTTGGAGTGAAATAAACCTTTAGTTTATCTTCAGAAATTCTATTTTTGTACTCCTCAAATGTTGGCAATACAATTCCTGTTACTTTAGATGTATTAGTGAAATATCCATTTATAATTTCAGCTGCACCATTACTTACAATTACGTAGTCCGGTTCGACAGAAAAATACTTTGCAGCCAATAAATTATTCACATTTAATCCTGAAGGGTATTGAGATAATAGAATTTCAAAATTTGCTTTTATTTCTTCTATTAATTTAGTGGGTGGAAAGAATGGATTTACTAAGTAACAAAAATCAAGCATTTTAGGATAACGCCAGTAGCCACCGAATCTCTTTTCAAAAGCTCCTAAACGTTTATCATCATCAGCAAAAATTGTTTCAGCATTATCCAAGTCTTGTATATCATCAATTTCGTACCATGTCTCGCCATCTAATGGTAGTGCCTTAATATTAGGTTTTTCTAATAGTGTTATAACACGCAATACTTGTTCATAGTATTCGTTATTACCTAAAGCTTTACTGTATGCTTCTAAAAATGGAACGTAATGTGTTCTAGAAAACTCTTTGCTAAATTTATATATATTTACTGTCTTAAAACAATTTGAAATCTCTTCAAACTTGAAGTCTTTTTTTGGAATAAAAGACTTTATGTTATTGTCCTTATCTATTTTTACAACAGTTCCATCCATCCAACTTTGATACCTATCAACAACTGCTAAGTTTGGATATGGATCTGTTAAAACTTTATCTAATATCTCTCCATCAAAAATTAAATCAGATTCTATTAACAAAGTGTCATTATACAATAAATATTCTTTGGCCAAATAAAGAGAGTAAATATTGTTTGTTCTGTCATATATTGGATTTTCAACATAAATTATATCCATTTTATTATAAGAGTTCCCAATTAAATCTCTTACTTTTTGACCTTCGTATCCAATTACAATTACAACACGATTAATACTCCTTTCACTAAGTTGATTCAGCATACGTTCAATTAATGTGTTACCATTAACTTCAATCATACACTTAGTCTTGTCCTCTGTAATATTTCCTAATCGTCTGCCCATTCCAGCAGCTAAAATTATTGCTTGCATTTTTTATTTGTTTTAATATTCATATTTCAAATAGAAAGCTATTCTATTAAACCCAGCACTTCTTTAAAGATATTTTCACTTGCAGTCTTTTTATTAGGTGGTTGAAGTTTTTCTTTAATCACTAATTCTCTTTTATTATTTAGAAAATCATTTTCTTCAAGAATAATGTTTTCAATAAAGTTTAAAACATCTTCCTCTTTATATGATTTATAATGACAATCCACAATTAAATTTCCAAGTTCTGAAAAACCATCTAACACAATATTATTTCTAATCATATATAAGCTAGGCTTGTTTGTACTGATATATTCAACTAGAAATGAGCCACTATCATGAATCATTGCATCTGATGTTAAAAATAAATCAATGTAATCTCCATCACATAATTGTGTGTTTGAACGATTAGCCCACTCTTTATAATAATCATTTGTTTTTTCCTCTCCCCAATCAGGAAGCTTCTTTAATTTAGCTTTCAGTAAAGGGTGTGGTTTGAAAGCAAAATCAATTTTATCTTTGTATTTGTCTGCAATCTCTAACATAAATTCAGAAAACTCTAAAAAGCAACTGTAATTAAATTCATCCACTTTCTTTTCAATTGTATGATGTGGAGCCCAAATAATTCTTTTAGATGCTCTTCTTTTGTTTTTCCAAACATCTTTAGTTTTTAAGGAGTTTGGAAAAATCAATAAATCAATTCCTGGAAATCCAGTAACTATAGAATTCACTCCTTTGTTACTCGAATATTTTCTTGCTTGAAAATTTTGATAGCTTGTTTCATGAAATATTTTGAATACCAAATTATGTAATTCTTGGTTATATTGCATTAAAGGTCTATCAGTAATCATAAAACCATATGGAACATAGAATGTAAGTGTATTTTCATAATTCTTTATTAGATATTCACTCTTAGTTAAACTATATGGATTAGTGAAAAACACCATATCAGGTTTGATCTCATTATTAACATCCAACCATTTTCCTGTTTTATCATCCAATGTTTTTATCACATTATAACCTTTATTTCTAAAACTAATGTAGGCTTGGCCCATATCTTTCAACATATTTTCCTCACCATATGAAATATAAGGACACACGATAACTATAGGTTCAAAACGCTCATCTTCTTCCATCAGTTTGTATAAGCCCTCATATTTCCATACAGATTCATGTATCAAAAAAAAAGCAACTTTAATTTTTTCCTTCCCTTTTACTAACCCTAATGCCTTACGATGATTATTCTGAATCTTTCTAAGTTTAATTTTAAAGAAAAACTTTTTAAATGGGGAAATTAAAAATTGAAATGCTTTATATATTATTGCAAACCAATTGTATAAAAAGTGAGGTAATACTTTTTTTAATGCAGCAGCTATTTTGTAAATCATGTTCCTCTTTTATTAAAATTTATTTACAGCTTCAACAACCTTCTCCACTTCCACTTGACTCATCACCGGACTCAACGGCAAACTCAACACCTCGTCATGTATCTTCTCCGTTATAGGAAAAGATAAATCATTCCACTCTTTATAAGCATCTTGCTTGTGTGGTGGTATTGGATAATGGATCAATGTTTGCACGCCATTATCTGCAAGATATTGCTGCAATTCACCTCTTCGTGAGGTTCGTATTACAAACAAATGCATTACATGCGCATCCCAATCTGTAACTTTTGGGAGTGTAATGTCAGGATGTGTAATATTATCTATATAGTACTTTGCAATTTCACGACGCTTTTCGTTGTCTGTATCAAGATACTTTAGTTTCACATCAAGTAGAGTAGCTTGTATTTCATCTACTCGACTATTTAGTCCTTGATAGTCAAATACATATTTCTCTCCTGATCCATAATTAGCTAGCGAACGAACAACTTTTGCTAATTCATCATCATTGGTAGTAACTGCACCTGAATCACCTAACGCACCTAAGTTTTTACCAGGATAAAAACTAAACCCAGCAGCATCACCAAGATTACCCGTTCTTCTTTTGTCTTTTGAGTAATAAGCACCAATTGCTTGGGCATTGTCCTCAATAATTTTCAGATTGTGCTTCTTAGTAATAGCTTCTAACTCTTCGCTCCAACACACCTGACCATAAAGATGAACCACCATAATGGCACGTGTACGTGGAGTGATATACTGCTCAATCAGAGATATATCTAGATTATAAGTATCAATGTCAGGCTCTACTAAGACTGGTTTCAAACGATTATCAGTAATAGCAAGCATAGATGCTATAAAGGTGTTAGCTGGCACAATTACTTCGTCGCCTTCTTGCATAACCCCCATCTCGATATAGGCTTTTAAGATTAAACGCAATGCATCTAATCCATTTGCAACACCAATAGCATATTTTACACCAATGTAATTAGCTAAGTTGCATTCAAATTGCTTAACTCGTTCACCCAGCAAATACCAACCAGAGTCAATCACGTCTGCGGTAGCTTGCTTTAACTCAGCAGCATATTGAGCGTTTATCTTTTGTAGATCTAGAAATTTAATCATATTATTTTATATCTCTTATATACTTTGCAGGATTACCAAACCAAAGCTCATTATCAGGAATATCTTTTGTGACAACACTCCCTGCTCCAATCATAGCATTTTCACCTATTGTAACTCCTCCAAGAATAATTGATCCTGCACCTATTGACGCTCTCTTCTTTATAATAATTTTTTGTATATTGAATGGCTGTTTAGCCCTTGGGTATTTATCATTGGTGAAAGTTACATTTGGTCCAATCTGCACTTCATCCTCAATTTCTATTCCATCCCACAAATAAACACCATTCTTAATTGTAACGTTATTCCCAATTTTGACATGATTTTCTATAAAACAATGAGAACAAATATTACAATTATCTCCAATGATTGCGTTTGGTAAAACAACACAATATTGCCAAATATTAGTATTATTGCCTATAATTTTTGATTGAACATCGGAAAGAACATGAATATTACTCATTTCTTTTATAAATTAAAAATGACTCATAATTTCTAAAATAATCATCTTCATTGAACTCACGAGATGCTATGACCATACATACTGAACCGGATGAGAACTCAAATAATTCTCTCCATAATCCAGGTACAACTAATAAACCATAATCAGGTCTGTTTAAAGTTACAATTTTCTTATTCATTCCATCATCAAGTAAAACATTGAAACTTCCACTGGCCGCTACAATTAATTGAAATAATTCTTTGTGAGCATGCCCGCCCCGCGTTTCACCACCAGGAATATCATAAAGATAATATATACGTTTAATGGGAAATGGTACATCTTTATCACCTTCTACTATTGTGATATTACCAGCCCTATTATGTATTTTACTCAATGGTAAGATATAACAATCGTAGACAGTTTTATTTATCATATTCCTTTGAATTCAAGATAATCATCATATTCTCTTATATAATCACCTTCTGAGTAATTCGTTGAACTACTAACCAATGCAATTGAATTTGTTGAGAAATTCTGCATTTGACGCCACAATCCAGCAGGAATGTATAAACCGTAATATGACCTATTCAATGAAAATGTTCTCTTTTCTGAACCTGAATCCACAACGACATCAAAACTTCCTGATAAAGCAATAATAAACTCTTTTTGTTCTTTAAATGCATGACCTCCTCTAATCTGTCCACCAGGCACATCGTATATCCAATAAACTCGCTCGATTTTGAATGGTATATGATTATCTTCTTCAAAAAAAGTAAGGTTTCCACGAGGATCTTCGTATTTTGGCAGATCAATGATTTTTACCTGATCAATTAGACTCATAAAGCAAAATATTAATAATAAGAATTATCGCTGATCATACATTTCCAAATAATATCTCTGATAATCTCCACTTGTAACATTATCAAGCCATTCCTGATTTTCGAGATACCACTTTACTGTCTTTTCGATTCCCTCTTCAAACTGTAATGAGGGTTCCCAACCCAATTCTTGTTTGATCTTAGTGGCGTCGATGGCGTAACGGAGGTCATGACCTGCACGATCTGTCACATAGGTAATCAGATTGTCGGATGTTCCTTCCGGATTACCCAACTGTTTGTCTACAGTTTTGATGATAACCTTGATTAAATCAATGTTTTTCCATTCATTAAAACCGCCAATGTTGTAAGTATCCCCCAATTTCCCTTGATGAAAAATGAGATCTATAGCACGTGCATGATCTTCTACATAGAGCCAATCGCGCACATTCTCTCCCTTACCATAAACCGGCAGCGGCTTGTTGTTCCGGATATTATGGATAAAAAGCGGAATCAGTTTCTCCGGGAACTGATAGGGACCGTAATTGTTGGAGCAATTGGAGATCACGATGGGTAGTCCATACGTATCATGAAAGGATCGCACAAAATGATCACTGGCCGCCTTAGAGGCAGAATAGGGACTGTGCGGATCGTATTTTGTATCTTCGGTAAAAAGAGTATCATCAAACGCTAGTGCACCATATACCTCATCGGTAGAGACATGATAGAATCGTTTTCCCTCAAAATTGCCGAACCATTTCTCTTTTGCCGCCTGTAAAAGGGATAGTGTTCCCAACACATTGGTTCGGGCAAAGATAAATGGGTCAGTAATGCTTCTGTCCACATGGCTTTCTGCGGCAAGATGAATCACCCCGTCAATATTATATTCGTCAAATAATTCCAGCATTCTGTCCAGATTGCAGATATCTTCTTTCACGAAGGTATAGTTGGGTTTTCCTTCCACATCACGCAGATTATTGAGATTTCCTGCGTATGTCAGTTTATCCAGGTTGATAATCCTGTACTCGGGATATTTGTTGACAAAAAGCCGCACCACATGCGAGCCAATAAATCCTGCCCCACCTGTTATTAAAATATTTCTTTTATATTTCATTTTAAAAGGTTTAAGAGATATTGTCCGTACTGGTTTTTTTTCATTGGTTCTGCCAATCGAATGATATCATCACGTGTAATCCATCCCTTTTTATAGGCAATCTCTTCCAGGCAGGCAATTTTCAATCCTTGTCGCTTTTCAATGACCTCTACAAACGTGGATGCTTCGGACAAAGATTCATGAGTACCGGTATCGAGCCATGCGAATCCTCTTCCCAACTGTTTAATCTTGAGTGCTTTCTTTTTTAAATACTCCTGATTCACCGTGGTAATTTCAAGCTCTCGCCTTGCGGATGGTTTGATGTTCTTTGCAATCTCAACCACACTATTCGGATAAAAGTACAAACCCACAACGGCATAATTGGACTTGGGGTTTGCCGGTTTCTCTTCAATAGTAAGGACATTGCCCATTTTATCAAATTCTGCAACACCGTAACGTTCCGGATCATTTACATAATACCCGAATACAGTGGCTTTCTGATTATCCTCGGCTTCCTTGACCGCCTTTTCAAGCATAGGTCGAAAGCCCTGACCGTAAAATATATTATCACCCAGCACCAGACATGCACTGTCCTTTCCAATAAAGTTATCACCTATGATGAAAGCCTGTGCCAGTCCGTCTGGACTGGGTTGCTCGGCATAGTGGAAACTTACACCATAATCACTCCCGTCACCCAGTAACCGTTCAAAGCCCGGTAAGTCCTGTGGAGTTGAAATAATAAGAATATCCCTGATTCCTGCAAGCATCAGAGCAGAAATTGGATAGTATACCATCGGTTTGTCATAGATGGGCAACAATTGCTTGCTTACCCCTTTGGTAATAGGGAACAAACGAGTGCCTGATCC
>JAEAME010002528.1_pt1 | contig 10523 bp, 7 predicted proteins | sample 8958731 | NCBI WGS metagenome assembly JAEAME01 (sample SAMN16933194, study PRJNA681113) | bioreactor sludge metagenome | isolation source: anerobic bioreactor sludge (Control) | place: India:Bengaluru | collected 2018-10-24
CGTTATCCAAAACTTTAATATATGGAGAGATTGAAGAAAGCTTATTAGTGTACAAAGCTTTATTAAAATCACCTTCTAAATCATGATTGCCATAAGTAATGTATATCGGGCAATAAACTTTACCCGAAAGCATATACAGAAAATCCTCTAATTTTCCATATTGACCGTGAGAACACAAATCACCTGTTATAAGGATAAAATCAGGTTTTTCATCTTTAATAGTATTGCATAAATTTTTCATACCCGGAGGCATCATAGGAATGTGAAGATCCGTAATATGCACAAAGTTAATTTTATTTTCTTTTTTACTGAAATCAGTTCTTGTTACCTTTAGATATGATGCCTGTTTCTTCATTATAACAACAAAAATGCATACAAACATAAGTATGCATAAAAGTAACACAAAAATACTCTCTATAAAATTGTAAACAAACGAAACATTTGCAATAATCAAACGTCTTTCCTCTTCTTATCTTTTTTCTTTTTATTTTTGTCCAGGTTAAGTTTTATAAACTGTACGGTAAAATAAACAACGGCATATATAAATACAAAACCAGCGAAAACATATATTGCATATACAAGTATCTTTAACAAATCACTAAAAGTAAACCCGCTATCGTTTATTATATCTCCCCAGGGTTCTGCCGTAGCTGTGGTTTCAGGCTCAGAAGAAGGCTTAATCGATAAAGTGGGACTTGTATTTATAGGTGTATTTACCGTAACCACGGGCGGTGAAAGCTTTTGCAGTGTAGGAGTCGGCGTGTGGGTCGGAACAGGCGTCGGAGTGGCAGTAGGCTTAGGAGTAGGTGTGGGCTTCTGTGTCTGAGTAGGCTCTTCGGTCGGTTCTTCGGTCGGTTCCGTAGCAGTCTCTTCGGGTGTACCATCCGGACTTACTTCGGGTGTACCATCCGGACTTACTTCGGGTGTACCGTCCGGACTTACTTCCGGAGTCTGAGAAGCACTTGCCTCGGGAGTTCCGGTGGGCGGAGTTTCGTTTGTTGCCAAAACACGGTAGGAAAAAACTGCCGTTAAACATAATAATACAGTACATATATATAATAAACCCACATTAACTTTTCTTTTCACAAAAATTATCTCCTGTATCTATATATATTTCTTTTATTACGTTTTCCCCATATTAAATATCCCAATCCAATGCCTATCCATATTCCGAAAATCAAACATGCAACGATCCAAAAAGTATAAGCCCAGGTATCTATTTTATCATCTGCAGAACCTTTGGCCGTAGGTGCAGGAGTCTTATCCTCTGTAACCGGTGTTATCGCAGCGGATTCCGTTATTTCGGGAGTCTGTGTTGCCTCCTCCGTCACTGTGGGTGTTTCCGTTATTTCAGGAGTATTTGTTTCAACCGCTGGGGTTTGTGTGCTGTTGTCAGGCGTAGGAGTTTTAGGTTCCGGTGTAGGAGTTTTGGTCGGTTTAGGTGTCGGTATATTGGTAGGTTTCGGTGTTGGAGCTTTTGTAGGCACCGGTGTAGGAGTCGGTATAGTCAATGACACCGTACCAAAACTAAAACCTGAAGGAGGAATTGTACCTGCTTCTGATTCAACGGTACCGTTCGGATACTCAGAGTCTTTAATAAATGTAAAATTGGCACTTGCACCGGGCTGAGCACTTGTCTTTACGACAAACTTTAACTTACATATTGTATTCTCAGTCATTGCGGTATAATTATACAGTATGTGTATCCTGCCCGCTGATTCAAGAAAAACCTCCGCATTGTCATTTTCAAAATCAAGTATATTTGAATTATACTCCACATAAAGGTCCAAGCCCAGTACCTTACTGCTACTCTTAAACTTTACGTCAAGATAGACCGTATCTCCCGGTTTTGGGTTTGTTTTGTCAAGAGAAAACTTCAGTTCTATAGTTGCCGCATTAGATTCAATCGGATTATACATGATAACAAACATAAGACTTATTAATACCATTACCATGCTTTTTATGAATCTGAGTCCTTTTGTTTTTATGTTTTTCACTTTTACCAACCCTATCATTATTGTTGCCCAATCAATTCAATCTTAAATAAATGTTTTCTAAGCCTTACATAATCAGATATATCTATTTTTTTTACATTTCTGTTCTCAATATTTCCGGCCTCAAAGAACATACCGCTTAGTTCGGTCGTCTTAAAAAGGCATTGCCTTATTATAACATAATCGGAAATGTCAATCTTACCGTCTCCGTTAACATCCCCATACAATAATATAACATAACTTTCATATATTGTCCCGTCTTTATACAGTTCAATTATTGAACCGGTTCCTACGTACTTGGTTCCATCCAAAATGTTTCCGTTCTTATCCTTTATCCTCAAGTTTAAATCAGTTATGCCTTCATCAAATATCACAAAGTTCTTTATAAATTCATCTGCTTTTGTACTCGGAGATATATTGTAAACCTTTTTATCAACATCGTCCGCTATATATGTGGAAACATCGGAAAGACCGATATATGGGGTTTTAGTCTCGGTTATTGTTTTTTCTTCTACATAAACATGCAAATTAGATGTTTCGTATATTTCGCCCGTTTCCCTGTTACTTATTTTAAGATTTATATTATAAAGTCCCTGTTCATCGGGATTCCATATAACCGACGGAATACTCCTTCTTATTGTATACTCTTCCCCTTCATAGTTTTTAAAAGTATAAAAGTATACGGCATTTTCGAATTGATTATCTTCGGCAGACAGTATAATATGATCGTCTTCTACTATGGTACCTTCTTTATTAAGTTTTGAATACGCAAGTAAATCACTGTTTGTCTGTAATATGAAACCGCCGGTTTTTACTCCTTCGGATCCTGTATATACCGGTACTGCCGTAACCGTATAAATATCATTTAAGTTCACAGTTGCTTTTACATAGTAAATGCCCTTGACACTTAAGTCTACTTTTTCAAAACTTTCGGTATCTATTTCAACTGCGGCGTAATCATCTTTGGTAATAATTGCAGCCTTAATCATATCTTTAGTAAAAGGTTCGTTTACATCCGGATATATGGCATTTACAGTAACAGAAGGAGATACATACAAAGGTAAATCGGCAAATTTAACCGAAATTGTTTTTGATGTTGAAAGACCCGCTTTGTTACGAACATTCACAGTCACCTGTTTACCCGTTTCGCCTTTATTAACGACAGAAGGATTAACCGTAATATTCTCTATCCCGAAATTATCGGATATGTTTATATACCTTGAAATTTCATACACGTCATCAAATGATATTGCGGGCAGTATAATTTCTTCATTGTTAATCACAGGATATATATGCGGTACAACATGTACTTTTACAATCGCTTCCGTTATATTACCTGCCATATCCTTTACGGATACATTTAAATCGTATATACCTGTCTTCAATGTATTTATTTGCGTGACATCAAAATTCAATAAGCATTCTTTACCGCTGTTGTCCGAGTACATAACGCTATCCGTTATTTTGTCTTTGCTTAATACCAAATCCTTTGCTACATAAACTTCTTTTGTCTTTACGACGGGCGGTATAGCATCACTTTTCATAATATTTTCAGGTACCCTGTCGGCTTCTATAGGTATAGTGTCGTCGGTAGCCGAATGCATAATGCATATCGTATATGAATTACCGCCTATATTAAACCATAGTATACTTAGTCCCATTAATTTAATATCAGGGTTATATATTCCCTTACCCTGTTTATATGCGTTTTTCCATGTCTCTATAAAATATTCGGTAACAGTTTCGTCGCTCAGAAATTTGCCGTCGGTTATATATGTAATATCCTCATACTTAACATAAGGATACGGCATCAGATAATTTGTTCCTGCCAAAGGTCCGGAAGTAAAGTCATTTACAAACAGACCGTTATCCGAATATTGTGACATGTAAATTGATTTGTACAAAGCGCTGTGATTTAATATACTTGATTCCTGAACAGGAGGAAGATTATAGAATTCTCTTTGTGAATTGATTTTTTCAATTAAAATTGTACTTATATTTCTTACTTCTATTGCACCGTTATATTCAATCTGAGGAAGAAGTTCTACATTTGATTTTGCGGGCATAACAAAAAAAGTGACCAAAAGCACTATAGGTAACAATATGGAGCTTAATTTAAAACGTGCTTTCATACCCGTTTCCCCTTATCTTATGTAAAAATATTCGGATATATTATAGCATACATATATATTATCGACAATAATCTATTTTCTGTTAATTGCCCTCTTATGTAAATCATATAAAATGTTCATAGCCTCAATAGGGGTCAGACTCTGTATATCAATACCCTTTAAAGCCTCTATAATATCATCACGGATGGCGGTATTCGCAGCGAATGCAAATAAATCCATCTGATCTCCGTTATCCTGTTTTTGACTCTTTCTTTTAACAATTTTCAATTATTTTCTGCTGATATCCTGCTCTTCAAGCATCGAAAGTATTTCTTTTGCTCTTATTGTTACAGCTTTGGGTATGCCAGCAAGCGATGCGACTGATATACCGTAACTGCCGTCGGCTCCTCCGCGTTTAACTTTACGTAAAAATACTATATCGTCACCTTTTTTCAGCACGTCCACACAGTAATTCTTAACACTCGGAATGCTTCCTTCAAGCTCTGTTATTTCATGATAATGAGTAGCAAACAACGTTCTTGAATGTATGTTCTGAGTTATATACTCAAGTACTGCCCAAGCTATTGAAAGGCCGTCAAATGTGCTTGTTCCTCTGCCTATTTCATCAAGTATCAAAAGACTTTTATCAGTCGCATTTGACAATATATTGGCAACCTCACTCATCTCAACCATAAATGTACTCTGTCCGGACGCAAGGTCGTCTGAAGCACCTACCCTTGTAAACAGTTTGTCGACAATACCTATTTCAGCGCTTTCAGCGGGTATAAAGCTACCTGTCTGTGCCAATAAAACAAGTATAGCGACCTGTCTCATATATGTGGATTTACCCGCCATATTGGGTCCCGTTATTACAAGGAGCATGTTCTCACCGGAATCTACATATGCATCGTTAGGTACAAAAGCTCCGTCCGGGAGTACTTTTTCAATTACGGGATGACGTCCCTGCTTTATGTTTATACCGGATTCGTTTGTCATTACAGGACGGGTGTAATTCTCCCTGTCAGCAACATCGGCAAACGATGCAAGTGTGTCAAGCGAAGCCACGCTCTGCGCTGTGGTCATAAGTCTTTCCACCTCAAGGGCAATTTTCTTGCGTATTTCCACAAACAAATCATACTCAAGTCCAGTAAGTTTCTCCTCGGCATTAAGTATTGTCTGTTCTATACCCGATAATTCTTCCGTTGTGTAACGCTCGTTGTTTGCAAGTGTTTGTTTTCGTATAAAATAGTCCGGTACCAGATTAAGATACGATTTGGTTACATCTATGTAATAGCCGAATACCCTGTTGTACCCGACCTTTAAATTCTTAATTCCGGTTTTTTCTTTTTGATTGTTTTCAAAATCCGACAGCCAGTCTTTTCCGTCCCGCGATGCTATCCTATATTCGTCAACAGTCTTGTTGTATCCTTTTTTTATAATACCGCCCTCGGTTACGCTTATAGGGGGATCGTCAACTATCGCATTATCCAGTAAATCATATATTTCTTCCATGCAGTCAAGTCTGTGTAACAGATCGAGTATCATATCGGATTTGCAGCCCGCAAGTACTTTATAAATTGCAGGTAACTGTCCCAGACTTTGTTTAAGTGATATCAGATCCCTGGCATTTACACTCCCCAATGATATTTTACCCGTGAGTCTTTCAATGTCGTACACTCCCTGCAGAAGCTCCCTTAATTCACTTCTTACCATGAATAAGTCTTTTAGTTCCGATACGGCTTCCTGTCTGTAGTTTATGTAGTCAATATCTATTAAGGGCTGCTCTATCCATCTCTTTAACATACGGCCGCCCATTGCGGTTACCGTTTTATCCAATACCCACAAAAGAGATCCTTTTTTCTGTTTTTCACGCATCGTTTCGGTTATTTCAAGATTCCTTCTTGAAGATGCGTCTATACTCATAAATTCTTCCGCTTTATAGAAATCAATTGAAAGTATATGTTCAAGTTCTGATTTCTGTGTACTGCGCATATATGAAAAAAGCGCTCCCGCACTGTTTACAGATAAATCATATACAGAGAGCTTCTTATCTTTTATATAATTTCTGATTATATCTATACATTTTTCATACTTAAAATCTTCTTTCGGAATTCTTGATATATATGCGGTGGTTATCCCTGTAATAAGTCTTTCCACCCTGTCTATATCTTCGGCATCTTCGTTCAGTATAACTTCCTTAGGTGAGAACCTTGCCACCTCATCGGCAAGTCTGTTAACCGTGCTGCCTATCGAAAGCGTTGTACAATGCATTTCGCCTGTTGTAATATCCGCAGCAGCCAATCCGTACATACCTTTAAAACAGTATATCGACATAATAAAGTTGTTCGATTTACTGTCAAGCATTTGTTCTTCAATGATTGTGCCGGGAGTATATATTTTAATTATGTCTCTTTTTACAAGTCCTTTGGCAAGAGCGGGGTCTTCTAACTGCTCGCAAATTGCCACTTTGTATCCGTTTGATATGAGACGGGATATATATGACAGAGCCGCATGATAAGGTATGCCGCACATAGGCGCACTTTCGGGAAGTCCGCATTGGCGACGGGTAAGCACAAGTTCCAAAACCCTTGACGCATTTACCGCATCCTCAAAAAACATCTCATAGAAGTCTCCTAATCTGAAGAAAAGGATACAGTCCTTGCAGTTTTCCTTTATCTCCATGTATTGCTTCATCATAGGAGTCAGCTCTGCCATACTAAATGCCTCCGTTTAAAATTAATGACAGCCTGAACAACCGCCGCAATTTCCTCCGCAGCTCTGTTCTCCGGATACATAGAACTGTATTACATCATTAATACTTTTCATCATATTCTGGAACGTATCTTTTGCATCGAAGTATTTTTTGGTTACTTCATACTCGTTTAACTCTCTCTGTTTAGAAAGAAGTATGTCTCTGATTCTTTCAATTTCATCTTTTCCAAGGTCCTCTCTTGATGCTTTGACCATCTGCATTTGTAGTTCCTTGTATTCATCCATTAAAGCACCTGCTTTTTCATCTTCAAGCATTGCATTTTCTGCATTCTTCCATGCTTCGAGCTCTCCGCTTTCAGCTATTGACTGGCCTAATAAGGCTGCCGCTTCCATATAATCCATAATACTGCTCCTTTAATAAAATATTTTTTTACCCGCTTACTGCGTTCCCGTACAAAGACCATGTTTGTACACAGTCTATATTAACATTAACCAGTTTTCCGGTCAAATCTTTATCAGACGTAAAATTAACAATCTTATTTCCTTCCGTTCTGCCTGTATATCTCTCTTCGCTGGTTCTGCTTGTACCCTCCACTAAAACTTCGACGGTTTTACCTTTAAATGTTTCATTTATCTCCCTGCTAATACTGTTCTGAAGTTCAAGAAGTCTGTCAAATCTGTCCTTGACTGTTTCCTCGGGTATCTGATCGGGATGTTTTGCCGCAGGCGTACCTGTTCGTTTTGAATATATAAAAGTATAAGCCATATCAAATCTTACGCTTCTGACCAAGCTCATTGTTTCATTGAAATCTTCTTCCGTTTCACCGGGGAAACCCACAATTATATCGGTTGAAATAGCTATATCGGGTATTTTTTCTCTTACCTTTTCAAGTTCAATATACTTTTCCTTTGTATATTTTCGGTTCATATCCTTTAATATTTTCGTCGAACCCGACTGTACAGGAAGATGAAGCTGGTTGCAGATACTTTTGTATTCTGCCATTACTTCTATTAATTCGTCGGATAAATCTTTGGGATGGGATGTCATAAACCGTATTCTGGGAATTCCGGTGTTTTGGCATATCAGTTTCAGTAACCCGGCAAAATTCATACCGTCATTTCTGTCCAGACCGTATGAGTTTACATTCTGCCCTAGAAGTGTTACCTCTTTTACTCCTTCTTTCTCCAACTTAAGTATTTCCTCAAGTATGTCCTTACTGTCACGGCTTCTTTCTCTGCCCCTTACATAAGGAACTATACAATACGAACAGAAGTTATTGCATCCGTACATTATTGTAACCCATGACTTTATGTTGCTTTCCCTTAATACGGGCATACCTTCGGCTACTTCGCCTTCGGTTCTGGATATCTCGTATACATGCGTATTGTCTATAATACATTTATACAAAAGCTCAGGAAACCTGTGAAGATTATGTGTGCCGAAAACTAAGTCTACGTTTTTGTATTTTTGCTTTATTTCTTTTACGACATGCTCCTGCTCGGTCATGCATCCGCACACCGCTATGATCATGTCATTATTCATTCTCTTATATTTCTTCATGGCACCTAAATGCCCGAATACCTTTTCCTCTGCGTTTTCACGCACGCAGCATGTATTAAAAACGACTAAATCAGCCGTATTACCGTCTTCTGCGGGTATATAGCCCATTTCATTTAACATACCACGAAGCTTTTCGGCATCATGTTCATTCATTTGGCAACCGAAGTTACGTACTTCATATGTTCTTTTTCTTAGGTTTTGTGCATAGAACTCATCGTTACGGCTTCTTATTTGCTCCATATAGTGGTATTGTTTTTCTATTTCCTGCCCTTTTACAGTAAATGTTTTTGTTTTTTGATTTATATCAGGGACACTGATTAAGGTCCTTTGGTCCAAAAGTTATTCTCTCCTTGCAAATATTCCTGTTCTACAGGATAAATATATTATATACATTAATCTTAAATATGTAAAGTTTTATTATTCCTATATTTTACCATATATAAATCTATTAATAAAATACTTAAATCCTCCTCTTATTCTCTTTTGCAGAACTACAAACTTCTCATATGTTACAAGCATACTTAATGCATCCTTCTCATTTACACTGTCTGATGAATACCTTGCTTTGTTAAACAGACCTGAAGCTTTGTCATATATGTCCTTTAATTCTTTGTCTGAAAATGCTTTGTTTTCATAAAGAATATTCTCATACTCCGGCAGCGTAAACACAGGTAAACGCGGAGTATAGTACATGGCAAAAAGTTTTTCTAACCTTCTGAAAACATATATAACGGAAAAAGCATATGGCGGCTTTAATGCTTTTCTTCTGAAAAACCTTAATTTAATTGCATTTATACATATTAACGAAACAAATATCGTCAAAAACAAAGCTATGACCGTTATGATTATGGTTAATACACCAAATTTCATCGAATCCTTTCTGTTTATGGGTTTCGGAGAATCAGAAGGTGCCGGTGTAACTTCAGGTGTTATTTCAGGTGTTATTCCCGGTGTAACCGATATTTCGGGTGTAGGACTGTCCTTTGGGGTAAGAGAAGGCTTGGGTGTCGGAGTTACATCCATTATATCTTCTATAACCGTTCCGGTATAGCCTGATGTAGGTTCAAATTCGACCAAACCTATTCCCTCAAGATAAACTTCCGGCCATGCATGAGCATTTGCTCCTGTTATCTCATATCTGGAGTTTCCTTTGTAGCAGTCACTTGTTACTATGAATCCTTCCGTATATCTTACCGGTACATCCACACATCTTAAAAGTACCGTCATTGCAGATGCAAAGTATGTACAGTATCCTTCTTTACTTTCAAACAGGAAATAGTCCACAAAGTCTTCACCTTTGGGAACTTCTCCGGGGGTTAAAGTATATGTATAGTTTTCAGAAAGATACTTCTCTATTGCTTTTGCTTTTTGATAATTGCCTTTTAAGCCTCTTGTTATTATTTCAGCCAGATTCTTTACTCTTTTCGGTAAACTTTCGGGCAGTTGTGTGTACAAGCTTTCAAAATATGCACTTCTGTCCGCCAATTCTTTCGAGACTTTTCGTAAATCAAAGCCGGGAACAAAGTCCAGATTATTTTGTTTATTCGGGAAGGAATAGAATCCTTTATATGAACTGAGCATTATTTCATTATAGTATTTAGATTTTGGATTTAATGCATATCCCTGTGTTACATATGCACCTTTAAAAGGAATATTTTCTTTCATCCTATACTTTTCGTGTCTGTCAGATAATAAAGAGTTTACACTGTCCTGCCATCCGGAGTTACTGAAGTATTTTGGATTATCTGCCTGCTTGTAATTAAACAAAATAGACTGGGATTTTGACAAAGAAAATATTGTCTCCGTTCTTAAGGCTCTTTCATGTATTACCACAGCAGTTATGTCTTTTATGTTTTCTTCCTGCAATTCCGAATCATAATACTGAGCACTTACTCCGGCTATTCTCTCATATGATACGGAGTCATTATAGTACCAGCCGTTGTCTAACGGACTATGCCTTGAACTTGTATTTGAAATCCATTTTCGCCCTGTGTATTCGTCATATGCGGCACCGCCTAAATATATACCCGACTTATTACTGTATACGGTAAGCATATGGTGATTGTCCATTGTAACATTACCTCCGAGGTCGCCGCCTGATCCGAAACCCATTGATGATAATGTAAACATCTCCGATTCGGGTAA
>JAEAME010002534.1_pt1 | contig 10513 bp, 7 predicted proteins | sample 8958731 | NCBI WGS metagenome assembly JAEAME01 (sample SAMN16933194, study PRJNA681113) | bioreactor sludge metagenome | isolation source: anerobic bioreactor sludge (Control) | place: India:Bengaluru | collected 2018-10-24
GGAGGATTTTGCCCACAAAAACCTCGCTCTTCCCTCCGTGGTATCCATAGGCCGTATCGTAGTAGTTGATCCCCTGCTCCAGAGCATGATGAATCATTTTGGAGGCTTCCACTTCATCGATCGGGATGTCCGGATTGAGCCCGTCCATCGGGCTCTTGGCTCCGATCATCGGGAGACGCATTGCGCCGAAACTCAAAACCGACGTGTCCACATTCGCTTTGCCCAATTTCTGGTACCGCATACTGATTCCTTTCTTCGCTGTTGCCCCAAAATGCAATGCTTCTACTTGATTTTTTTGATCTCCGCCTGGTACTCCGCTATCTTCGTCTTTTGCGCATTGACCTGGTCGTCCAGCTCCTCCTCGGTGGGATGCGGGTAGGCGCCCATCAGCCGATCCTTGACGCGGCCTCTGGTTTCCTCGGCTTTCTGTGCCTCGGGTGCGTCGGCAAATCCCGTCTGGCATGCCAGCGCGTACCAGGTGTAAGCTTCCGACAGATCTTCAACCACGCCAATTCCGTTTTCGTAGGCTTTAGCAGTACACGACTGAGCTTTGGCATTGCCCAGGTGCGCCAGTCCTATGCAAAACATGAAATCGGACCGGGGAGTTTTGCTGCCGGTCTGGTCCGCAAGTATCCGATCGACTCTGTCGCTCTGTTGCAGGGCGGGCATTTTGCCTATTTGAATCATCATGCCCGTAACCTCCTGCTTGACGGGACGGCTTTTGGTTTCCTCCGATACTGCATCGGGAGTCTGCGCGAGCAAAACCGATTGCGACATAAGAAAGGCCAATGCTATAAATGCGTTTGATAATGAACGTTTCACGGCAATTCCTCCGATTCGAAATAATGTCAACCCTTACAGGATTTACTGCACATACATATCGTTCCCAGGATTGAGCGCTAAAAGCGCACCAAACCTGGGCTTTGATACGATGTCCTTTCAGGACGCAAAATGCAGAAACTCCAGGCATCAGCCGCTATGCGGGTGGTGCGTTCATTATCGTAGATGAAGGCATCCATGCGCGGCAAGTCTCTTGTTACTTAAAATACGCCACTCCCTCAGATGTCGGAATCGCTATCGGTGTCGGGAATCGGTCTTTTGACCAGTTGCTGTTGCGAAACTGATATTTCAGCCCCGACAGGGGCGACAGGGAATAGCCCCGGGCGTGAGCCCGGGGTAAGGATTAGGAAATTAGACAGCCCCGAAGGGGCGGCACAAAAGTCAACATGGGCAACAGGTTGTGCCGCTCTTTCTGGGCTCAACTTGGATCTTCAATCCAACCCCGGGCTCACGCCCGGGCCTATTCTCTGGCGGCCCTCCGGGCCTGAGCTTCCGGCTTCGCTACAAAAACCAACGAAGAATAGCCGATGGCGATTGCGATACCGATTCCGATAGCGATAGCGATAGCGAGAGTCCCGGTCGGTGCGAAGCCGGCGATGAAGTGAGCGCAAATATTGCAGTGTCTACGTTTTGGTTTCACGAGGTTGCGGATATGGAGTAAAATCGCTGAACGGAGGTAAAACTTGCAGATCATGAAATGGGAACAGGAACACGAAGCGCTCAGGATTTACATTATTGAACACCCGGAAATAGTGATCAATAAATCAGAAGTAACCATTCCGCGAGAGCTGCGCGATGAGTTTTACGTGCGCTTTGACCGGCTGCGGCATGATTTTGTCGAAGATCATAAATCTTCCATATCCGTCGACTACGATACCCTCTGCCGCAATTTTATCGAAATTGAAAAGGAGATTACCGGGCTTCTCAATCTTGATAGTATCGAAATGCCGATGGACCTTGCCAGCTTTTTGCGCACGCCGAAAGAAGGGCTGATGCGTATCCTTTATAACCGGACCTTCGATTTGCTGCAGGGAAAAACGTCGATCGAGGAGTACCGGGAATACGCGCTCAATGATTTGCGGACTATGGCTGAAGGATTATATCGATTGGGGTATGAGCAATGGGCGGGACTCGTAATAGTCAAGTTGCTTGATCCGGACGAAGCATTTTTTGTAGATCTGGATGAGGACTACAAGCCGTATTTAACGGAGTTGAGAAGCATTTCGTTCGGGCGCCAGGCGCATCATCCCACGATGCGCCTTCCGGAGTTCGTATTGCATTCGCGCAAGCTGGACAAATACGTCGCGGTCAAAATGGCTCTTGCGCCTGAAATCGAGACCTATGCCGCATCCCTTAAACCGCCGGTGCGGCCAAAGAAGAGGACGGGGGATACATCTCTGGCGTTGGATACGCGCGTGATGCTTTTGCTGTTTATGGCCAATTCCAGGGACGTGCCGGTCGTTGCCGATATCTATGATCTCAAGCTGACGAATCCGGATTGGATGATGGAATTCATCTCAGCAAGCGAGCTGGAGGATCCGGATTCCCTGGAACAGGTGAAGCGGCACTTGGGCGCGATGAGGCCAAGATTGGGATCGTGCCTGGTATTCGTTGGTTCCGGCAGTGGACTTGCGCCGCGGGAGATTCCTGAGAAAACCCAGACGGTGTCGCCCGGCTTCGACCAGGCCATGCTTCGGTCCATTGTGGACACACTCGTCTAATGTATTACGACAAAGATCCTTTGTCCTGTGGAGGCGCGCATCAAAGTTTTGTTGGGCGCACTACACAGACAAAGCATACGATTATTGCCTTTTGTCAGCTCAGCAGAATAGCCAGGTCTTCGGGGCTCAAATTGCGAAGGAGACTGTTGTCCTGGTTGATGATGGCGTCGGCGATCTCGCGCTTGTTTTCCTGGAGTTCCAGGACTTTTTCTTCCACCGTATCTCTGGCTATCAGGCGGTAGGCGAAGACCGATCGTGTTTGTCCGATCCGATGCGTCCGGTCGATGGCTTGGGCTTCCACTGCGGGATTCCACCAGGGATCCAGAAGAAATACGTACTCGGCCGCTGTCAGGTTCAATCCCAATCCGCCTGCCTTGAGGCTGATCAGGAACAGCTTCGATTCCGGATCGTTCTGGAAGCGATCCACCGGTGCGGCCCGGTCCTGCGTTTGTCCGTCCAGGTACTCATAGCGGATTTGCTGTTCATCCAAACGGCCGCGCAGGATGGCCAGCATCGAGGTGAACTGGGAGAAAATCAGCGCTTTGTGCCCCTCTTCCAGGACTTCAGCCAATTGCGGGAGCAGCATATCCAGTTTCGCGCTTGGTTCATGAACGCGCGCACGGTCGATCAGTCCCGGATGAATGGCAGCCTGGCGCAGGCGAAGCAGGGCTTCGAGGATGTGTATCTTGGATTTTTCCAGGCCGTCGTGCTCGATGCGGCTCAGGATGGATTGGCGATAGTGGTCGCGCAGTTCGTTATACAGCGTCCGCTGCGCCGGTTCCAATTGGCAGAAGAGAGTCTGTTCCACTTTATCCGGCAGATCGCGCGCCACCTGGGCTTTCGTCCGCCGCAGGATGAACGGGCGCAGCGCGCGGGCCAGCAATGTGCGCTGAGCGTCGTCGAGTTTCGATCCTGATCCTCTCCCGAGCTTGAAAACACTTGCGCTCCCCAGCATGCCGGGATTCAGAAATTCAAACAGGCTCCACAACTCGCCCAGATGATTTTCTATCGGCGTGCCGCTCAGCGCCAGGCGATGCGCGCCGCGCAGCAGGCGCGCCGCCTTTGCCGACTCTGTAGACGCGTTTTTTATGGCCTGCGCTTCATCCAGGATGATGTAATCAAACATTTTATCCTTGAAAAAGGGCGCATCCCGCCGGAGCGTGCCGTAAGTTGTGAAGACCGCATCGTATTCGTCGAAATGCTGGTGGCCGCGGATGCGTACTCCGCCCGTGTGTTCCAGTATGCTAAGCTCAGGAGCAAACCGTTCGGCTTCCTGTCTCCAGTTGAATACCAGGGAGCGGGGCATGACGACGAGGGACGGGGGCAGCCTTTCTGCCGAGCCGCCGTTATTACGCAGGACGCGACGTTCTTCCAGAAGCGACAGCACCTGGATAGTCTTGCCCAGACCCATGTCGTCCGCCAGACATCCGCCAAATCCAAACTGTTGCAGGAAGTGAAGCCATCCCAATCCCTCGCACTGATACGGACGGAGGCTGCCGTGAAATCCGGAGGGCGGCTCCGCCGACGCAATTCCTCCGAAGGTCCGCAGTTCCGTGCGCATTCGCTCGAACAGCTCATCGCAGCTCATTTCGGGCCTGGATGCGAGCAAGGCATCCAGCACGCCTGCCTGGTTGCGATTGAAGCGGACGTGGTCTCCGTGCGACGTTCCGAGTCCGGCAAGCATTCCGTATTTCTCGATCCATTCTTCCGGCAGCATGCCGTAGCTGCCGTCGTCCAGCAGGATGGTGTGTTCGTTGCGCTTCAACGCGGTCAGCAGCTTGGGCAGGGGGACGCGCGATTCCCCGAATTCGATGGAACCGTGCAGCTCGAACCAGTCTATTCCGGAGGTAACGTGCATGCTCATGGAATTTGCGCTGCGAAAGAGTTTGCCCTCTGCTTCGACATGCCACCCCGAGGCTACCAGGTTCCGCACGGCCTCAGGCAGGCGCGAATGGGCCACCATCCACGCCGTCCTGCCGCGATAATCCGCTTTTCGTTTAAAGCCTGCCTGCTCGAAATGCTGCAGCAACCTTTGTTCCGCTTCACGGTTCCTCTTGATTTTCTTTCTTTCCGAAATCAGCACAACACCGGTTGCCGGATCGCCTTCGCCTACCACGCGGTCCATGTAATCGAAGAACACCTCGCCCTCGAGGTAGGAAGCATTCCAGGTTTCCTGGCTCGTGTGCACGTGGACAACCGGTTTGGGCTCCACCTCGATTTCCTGTAACCGCAACTCCTCCGGCAGTTCCATGCGGGGGGAAAAGGGCATCTGCATCATCGATTCGATCCACTGATCGGCCTCATCGAAGGGGACAAAAAACGATCCTTCCTTGCGAAAGAGCGAAATCCAGCGGAATGATCCGTGAAACGGCGCGATGGATTCTCCCCGCACGAGGATTCCCTCCTCGAAAATGTGTTCCGCCTGTTCCATGGCAAGGCGCGCGCCCGCTCGCCGGAAAGCTCCGCATATTTCGTATCGGCGGCTCTCCGGATCCGGACGGGCTTCGACGCAGAATTCCCACGGCCCCGCCTCGTCCCACCGCGCCAGGCGTCCCTCGCCCGACTCGGGCGTCTGATAATAGAAGCGGCCCGTCTGTGAAATAAGCGGAAGAAGCGACATCAAATCGTGCCGCAGCGGCTGGAACCGGTATGTAGATTCATGGGGGTGGTAATACCACTTTTCCCGATTGACGCCCACGAGACGCCCCATAATCTCGCGGTCGGCCGGATCGGGAAGCTCCGGAATCCGGCTTTGCGGCAGCAATAGGGGTTTTGGCTTTTTCCAGTCTCCGTTTTTCTTTCGATCACGCACGTCGATGCGAATGGAGAGGCTGGATCCGTAAGCGAAGCGGGTGTGCTCGAGGACATAGATGATCTCGCGGTCTAAAGGCCACGGCGAAGCTATTTCCGCCGGAACTTCGGGGCGCTTCATCTTATTAAGGAGCATCTGCCAGGAATCGGGCTGGGAAACGAGGACGCGTCCATGCATGCTTTTGGACGCTATGGCAAGATCCGGCTCTTCATCGAGGTCAAGGTCGTCGATGTAATCGTCGTCCAGGTCGTCGTCAAAATCATCGTCGGGCTCCGTGGCAACGAGCCTATCCGGGAAGGAAGAATTCCAATCCTCAAGATGTCCCAATTTCTCCAGCTGCAGCAGCGTCGCCCAGACATGTTTGCAGACTTCCCCGTAATCTTCAAAATAGGGGCAATCGCATGAGTAAATCACGGCATGCCCGTCGCGCTCGAGATCGACTTCGTATACGCTCGATCCGGTGACCTTGGCGGACACAAAATCAGGATCCGCGAACTCGATGCGAACGGCACCGCGCTCGAAATACTGCCTGCCGCGGTCTCTTATCTTCTGACGTACATTCCGCCCCAGCCTGTCCAACTGTGAAAGCGCCATAGATTCCTCTCGGGGTCGGCCTTCAGCCATGAATCCAATCTATATATGTTTGCATTGAGTCTATATTTAATTCGACCCCGATTCCGATACCGACCCCGAAAATATCTCTCGCGTTCGCCGCTTTTATAATCACACAAACGGCTCGCGGAACGGATTAGCCCGTTAGAGTCTCACATCCAAAGGCCTTGGGCTTGGCAGGCACTAACGACTGCCTGCCAACCTGCAACCTGTAACCTGCAACCCCGCCGTTTACTACTTCAAGGCAAACGAATATGATACAGGTACGTATGGAAAAAATGAACCATCAACCCCGTCCTTCATGGCTGAAAGTCAGGATTCCGGGCGGCAAAAATTATTTCCGCCTCAAAACTTTATTGCGCTCGCAGAGGCTAAATACGGTCTGCGAGGGAGCCCGGTGCCCCAATATCGGCGAATGCTGGGGCGCCGGAACGGCTACCTTTTTAATTCTTGGGGACGTGTGCACGCGGGCATGCAAATTTTGCGCGGTGAAAACGGGATTACCGCCGGAGTATGACCTGGACGAGCCGCGGCGAATTGCGGATGCCGTTCATCAGATGGGATTAAAATATGCCGTAATAACTTCCGTGGACAGGGATGACCTTGAGGATGGGGGTGCGTATATTTTTGCGGAAACGATCCGCCGGACGCGGGAGAAGAGTCCCGGAATCCGGATTGAGGTGTTGATCCCGGATTTTCAGGGAAGCGTCGATGCTCTGCGGATCGTTGTCGAAGCAAAGCCCGATGTTCTGGGCCACAATGTCGAGACCGTGCCAAGGCTCTACCCGGAGGTACGCGCAGGATCGAGATACCGGCGGTCTCTCGAGCATTTGCAGAATGCGAAATCTTTCGACATCCCCGTGACCACAAAATCAGGACTGATGCTGGGACTGGGCGAGACCAGGGAAGAGATTCAGAATGTCCTGAACGATTTACGCATGGCCGGCGTCGATATCGTAACGCTCGGGCAATACTTGCAGCCGACGCGCGAGCATTTGCCGGTGGATCGGTTCTATACGCCGGAGGAGTTTGACGCGTACAGGGATTACGCCTATTCCGTCGGCTTCCGTCATGTTTCGTCGGGGCCGCTTGTGCGATCCTCCTACCATGCGGAAAGGCAGGAAAACGCCAATTGCTGATTCCCGCAATTCGCCGTCTGCCTCCATTGTGCTATCATACATGCACAGGCGGATATTTTATGTTTAACATCCGGTTTATTGCTGCCGCGGTTCTGCTCCTGGTTTGCGCCCTGCCTTGCAGGGGGGATATTGCCCGTATAGACTTAAACGGCGCCATCGATCCCGTGACGGCGGATTTTGTGGCACGATGCATCGAGAGAGCCGAAAGCGAGCAAGCCAAAATGCTCCTGATACGGCTGCAAACCCCGGGAGGATTCAGCACCTCCATGGAAGAGATCATCGGCAAAATGCTCGGCAGCAGGATTCCGATCGTGGTTTATGTGGCGCCCAGCGGCGCGAAGGCCGCTTCTGCGGGCTTTTTCATACTGCTGGCTTCCGACGTGGCGGCTATGGCGCCCGGAACAAACACCGGCGCCGCGCACCCGCTCATGGCGATCGGCGGATTCCCCGTCGACGGAGGCCAGGCCGGGAAAACTCTGACGGATAAGATTACGAGCAACGCGACTGCTTTCCTGCGAAGCATCGCCGGCAAGCGCAACCGAAATGTGGCCGAGGCGGAGAAGGGAGTCGTGGAAAGCAAATCCTTCACGGATGTGGAAGCCCTTAACGCGCACCTGATAGACTTCATAGCCAAGGATGAATCGGAGCTTCTCTCGAAACTGCACGGCTACAAAATGCGGTCGTTTTCGGGCCAGGAGCGTGTGATCGAAACGCAGGGGCAGCACATCATCGATTACCAGATGACCGCGCGTGAAAAACTGCTCGCGGCCATAACCCAGCCGAACCTGGCCCTGCTTCTCGGAGTCGTGGGTTTGATCCTGCTCTATTTTGAGTTCACGCACCCGGGATTCATCGCGCCGGGAGTGATAGGCGGCATCTGCCTGCTGCTTTCGGTGCTCGGTTTTTCTTTTCTTCCCATAAATTATGTGGGCGTGCTTCTTATTCTGCTTGCCATCGGGCTCCTTGTCGCCGAGGTGAAGGTCGGAGGATTCGGGGTCCTTGGGATAGGAGGATTGGTGGCTATGGTGTTCGGAATGCTGATCCTCGTCGACTCACCGGATCCCGCAGTCCGGATCGGATGGTTTACGGCACTGTCGCTGGCTCTTCCCTTCGCCGCAATCATTCTGATCATCCTGATCGCTTTGCTGCGATCATACAGGCAAAAGGCTGAAACCGGGAATGAGGGTATGGTCGGGATGACGGGCGTTGCAGACACCGATATCAGCGAGCGCGGTCGCGTGCGGATACGGGGCGAATACTGGGCCGCCCGCGCCTCCTCGCCGGTGCCTGCCGGTAAATCGGTCAAGGTTCTGGCCGTCGAAAATCTGACTTTGATAGTGGAAGAAGCGAAGAAGTAGGATCACACCTTTTCTGGAGGCAATTATGTCATCGCCGCTATTGCTTGGCATTGCGATCGTGCTGCTCTATCTCTGGAGCACTATCAACATACTGAAAGAATACGAGCGCGGAGTGATTTTCAGGTTGGGACGCCTGGTTCCGAACGCCAGTGGTCCCGGCTTGATTTTCGTTTTCTGGCCAATATACAAAATGGTGCGTGTGAGCCTTCGGACGGTAACCCTGGACGTTCCGCCGCAGGACATCATCACGCGGGACAACGTATCGGTGAAGGTAAACGCCATAGTCTATTTCCGTGTGATGAACGCTCCGCGGGCCATCGTCGAAGTGGAAAACTATTTGTACGCGACGTCGCAGCTGGCGCAGACCACACTTCGTTCGGTGCTCGGCGAAGTAGATCTGGACGACCTACTGAGCCGCCGGGAAAAGCTCAACGTCAAGCTACAGGAGATTCTAGATCAGCACACGGATATCTGGGGCATTAAAGTGAGCCTGGTTGAGGTCAAACAGGTGGACCTGCCCCAGGAAATGCAAAGAGCAATGGCCAAACAGGCAGAGGCCGAGCGCGAGAAACGGGCGAAAATAATTCATGCCGATGGAGAATTTCAGGCGTCGAGCAAGCTCGCCGAGGCGGCAGGCGTCATCAACAAGGAGCCCGTTGCGTTGCAGCTCAGATATCTGCAGACTCTGACGGAAATCGGCGTGGAGAAGAACACGACGGTGGTTTTCCCGGTCCCCATTGACATTATCAAAGGTTGGATGGATTCAAAAAAATAGGTGCGGAAATATATGGTGGATAATTCTTCGGACCCCGGATACGAACTGATATTGGACAACCGCAGGCTTGTCGTTGCCTTTATCGCGCTCATACTGATCTGCGGTTGTTTTTTCGTGGTGGGATTTGTGGAAGGGAAAAGACAGGGATACCAGGCCGGTTCCCTGATGGAAGTTGACTCGGCGGCGAAACAGATACCCGGCGCGCCAAAAGAAACAGAACTCCCGTCGGCTGCGGCCGCGAAGGAAGATACCGAAAAGCAGCAGCTGAACTGGTACAAAAACGTCAGCGGGCAGGAGCAGAAGGGCAAGATCGCGCCCCCGCGCCCGGAACCGGTTACCGTTCCCAAAAAGGAGCCGGTGAAGCCGATCGCGATTCCAGCGCCGGCGGCAACGTCAGGTTATACCGTGCAGGTCGGGGCATTTAGGCAGCGGCAGCAGGTGGAGGTGAAAGCGAAGCTGTTGCGTTCCAAGGGATTCGATTGCCGGATCGAAGTTCCGCAATCATCGGAAGATCTCTACCTGCTCAAAGTGGGCCGGTTCAAGTCGCGGGCAGAAGCCGTCGCCATGCAGCTTCGCCTGAAGAAAAACGGCTTCGGTTCATTTATTAAAACCTATTAAATTCGGAGTTTCTGGTTCCCAGTTATGCGGTTTCTTCAAACCGGGAACTCCAAACCTGAAGGCAGTCGGCAGGCTTGCGCACTCCGAAAAGACATTCGTTCTCCTGACATGCTATTTCTGTTGCCTGTGCTGACGGGGCTTATGCTCGCGGGCGCTTTCCAGCGCATCGGTCTTGGATTTGTAGCCTGGGTGGCCTATGTCCCATTGATTGCTTTTCTCTTCAGAACCGGAACAAGCCTGCGCGCGTTTCTCGGCGGATTTGTCGCGGGGTATGTTGCGAATTTTGCCTTGTTGCTGTGGATCCCTGCGGTGCTTATCCGCTATGGGGAATTGCCGCCGGTCCTGGCCTGGATTGCCTTCGGGCTCATGGTCGCCGTGCTGTCCTGCTATCCGGCGGCTGCCTGCGCTTTGACAAAGTATTTTGCAGGACGCGGCGGCCCCGCCTTCCTTCTGCTGTTTCCGGCAGTCTGGGTTGTCTTCGAATACATCCTGGGCCGGTTCCCGTTTGGAGGATTGCCGTGGATCCTTGCCGGATATTCCCAATCGGGATACCTGGGCGTCATACAAATCGCCGACATTACAGGTATCTTCGGCGTTTCCTTCGTTATTCTCTTCACCGGAACGTCCGTTGTCTGGAT
>JAEAME010002536.1_pt1 | contig 10512 bp, 4 predicted proteins | sample 8958731 | NCBI WGS metagenome assembly JAEAME01 (sample SAMN16933194, study PRJNA681113) | bioreactor sludge metagenome | isolation source: anerobic bioreactor sludge (Control) | place: India:Bengaluru | collected 2018-10-24
CGGCAACAGTCTCACCTATCCCCAGCCCCCTGCGGGTCTCGACCTTGCGTGCGCTCCATTTGATAACGGTGAGGGCAGCGGTATAAGCGACGGTGTCGAGCTGCCGCCGGTCTCCAATGCCGGCGGCGGTATAGCTTCGATCGCTAGCATGACCGTATTTCTAAGCGACACCATCGCCGGCAACAGCACCGGCAGCGACGCCGACTCTTACGGGGGCGGCATTTTCATGTCCAGGTCCTCGCTGGCTATGTTTGTCAACACCATTGTTGCCAACAACACGGCTGTCCGCACCGACAGCAGCAACTGCCTGAACAGGGGAATTATTCAGTCGATCGGGTATAACATCGACAGCCTTAACCAGCTGGGATTCAATGCTGCGGGGGACCAGGTCAATACCAACCCCCTGCTGGGGCCGTTGGCCAATAACGGCGGGCCGACACTGACCTGTGCCGTCGGCGTCGACAGCCCCGCCTTCAACAGGGGCGACAATGCAAATGCACCCGCCACCGACCAGAGAGGAGTCGCCCGCCCGCAGGCCGCCTTCTGTACCATAGGCGCCTACGAGGTCGGCCTTTCTCATTCCGCAACCACGCCGGTGTCTACAGGGCTGGGTAACGCGATATTTACTACGAATACGGGAGGGATATTGGGCTTGATGGCACACGGCCAGCTTGATTGCATAGCTGCCTCGAATCTTGACTTCCCGTTCGGATATTTCTCCTTCCGGATAGTGGGGCTCGCTCCGGGAGCAACTGCCGTCATTACCATCACACTGCCGGCCAATCTGCCCGCAGGGGCTGTTTACTACAAGTGTTTAAACGGAGTGCTTGTGGATTGTACGCCGTTGATGAGCTACGATCCGGGCGGCAACATTCTGGTGCTCAGGATCAAAGACGGCGGTTTTGGGGACGGCGACGGGCAGGCCAACGGAACGGTGGTCGATCCGGGCGGTCCCGGGGTAAGGTCCACCAGGCATGTCACTTCCCACTCATCTGCTACTCTGCCGCCGGAAGCATCTCGACCAATAAATCTGCCCAACCTGGTCGTGCAGAGCGCTTCACTATCAGCGTCCAGCGTTAAACCGGGTGAAACCGTGACCGTGAATGCCATCGTCGCCAACCGCGGAAGCGCAGATGGCACGGCAGTCATCAGGCTGCTCATCGACGGGAGCGAGGAGTCGCGCTACTCAGTGACCGTCGAAAGCGGCCGGACAGCGCCCGTCGTTTTCACAATCACGCGGTCGCAGCCCGGCAGCTACATCGTGTTTGCGGACGCTGTCCCCGCCGGAAGCTTCACTGTGACCGACCATCCGCAGTCCGACCCTGTGCTTATCATCAGTGTCACCTTAATCCTGATCGCGCTGACAGGCGGCGCTGTATATATGCTGAGTAGACGGCGGTACGGCTGATATAGTATAAAAGTATAGATGTTAAAGAACAGGACCCGCCTTGCAGTGTCTTACCCGGCAGCCCTCCTGTTGATGTCACTGTTATCTGCCGTCATTTTGTCTCCCTCCCCTCAACCGGCGCTGGCCGATGCATCATGCACTATCTCGCCATCGAGCCTGCCTGACGGCACCGTCGGCACAGCGTATTCCGTGACGCTCACCGCCAGCGGTGGAAACGAACCTTACACCTGGTCCGTTGTCGGCGGTGACCTGCCCGACGGGTTGACGCTCGACAGCTCCACGGGCATTATCTCCGGCACTCCCTCCATCGCCCAAACCTACAGCTTCATCGTGCGCGCCGACGACAGCGCCGGGCATTACTGCACCATCTCAATTTCGATCACCATCAACTCCACGACGGAGACCACCAATACCCGCACCATATCGACGCTCATGCTCGGCAAGGCCGGGACCTTCACGCTTGTCGAAAATATCCTGCCCGCAGCCAGGGAGCTGGCCAGCTCGGACGGGCGCGTCGGACTCAGCCTGGCAGCCAATACCAGGATCAACATGCAGGGGTCCACCCTGCTGGGCGCCGCCACCGAATCCAAGCCCCCGGCGGCAGCCGACAACTCCACCCTCATACGCGCTTACAGCTTCATGCCGTCGGGCGCCACCTTCTCACCGGCGGCGACCATGACGCTGAAATACGAGAAGGCCTCCTTGCCCGCCGGCGCGCTCGAATCAAACCTGTACATCGCCTACTGGAACGGTGCATCCTGGGTAAAGCTCAGCTCCGCCGTTGATACCGGCGCAAAAGAGGTCTCGGCCCCGGTATCGCATTTCACCCCATTCTCTTTGCGCGTCACGGCCGAGCAGGCCCAGACCTCCACCACCACGAAGTCACAGGGGATCACGATCTCAACCAGCATACTGGGCAGCGCCTCATCGTTCAATACCAGCGGCGGCAAAACGACCTCGGCTGTCAGCATCAGCGACAACAGCAGCAGAATAAAAATAACCCTGGCGGAAAATACGACTATCAGCCTTCCCGTCGGCAGCCGGCAGATCACCATCACCAAACTCGACGGCGCGCCCAACCGTCCGGCCAACACCCTGCTCATCGAGGCCTATTCATTCCAGCCCGACAACGCCTCCTTCAGCCCGGCGGCCACGCTCACCATTAAATACGATGCCTCCGCACTGCCCGCCAACGTCAAGGAAACCAACCTTTACCTGGCCCTGCTGGAGAACTCCAAATGGACGGCCATATCGACCACGGTCGATACAAAATCAAAGACGCTGACCTCCAAAATCAGCCATTTCTCCACATACGCCGTGCTGGGCAAGGTGACGGCCGCGGCTCCTGCTACATCCAACACAACTGTCCCCCAAGCCCCCACCTCAAATGTCACAACGCCATCCGGCAACGTAAACGCACCATCCGGCAACGTGACAGGTCCCTCGAGCAGCACTTCACCCTCCGGCATGGCCGTCCCCGTGATCGTGATCATCGTTATCGCTGGCCTGCTGGTCATCGGACTGGGCATCGCTTTCGTATTGCGGCATCGATAGCAGGTCGTAATGTCCTTGCGAGCGTTATTTATCCCGTCATTGCGAGTGAAGCGAAGCAATCTTGTGCTTCGAGCATGCAAGCAGTAGATTGCCGCGCCCTTCGGGCTCGCAATGACGATAGGGAAGAACGGCCGCGATGACAGATGACCACGATATCACAGTGATTACCCGGTGTGGTATAATTCTCACCTGATTTATGCCGATGCTTTTCTTCTATATACTTCTCATCATCGCCTCATATTTCCTGGGCGCAATACCCTTCATGATCCTGATCGGGCGCATGCGCGGCGTAGACCTCTCGCATGCGCCGGACCTGCATCACGCATTGTGGTATGACGTCGGCCGTCCCTGGGGCATACTCGGCTTCGTGCTGGATATACTCAAGGGGGTACTGCCGGTGCTGGTCGGGTTCCTGCTGGGCTTCCCGCTGATCGTCAACGCGCTGGCGGGCCTGGCCGCCCTGTGCGGGCAGATGTGGCCGGTCTTCCGCCGCTTCGACGGCGAGCGCGGCAATACGGTCAGCGTGGGCATCAATTTCACGCTCTGCTTGTGCTACGGCGTGATGCTCATCTTCGTCATCGCGCTGGCCATAGCCATGGCCGGTTTTCTCATCCGCACCACCCTGCGCTGGAAATCGAGCGGGAGCAATCTAAACGAGCGCCTGCGCCTGGGGGGCTCCCCCAGCCTGGTTTTCCCGCTGGCCGTGATTATCGGGTTCGCCTCTTGCCCCGTCAGCTCGGTCCTGCTCGGCCGGCCGCTGGATATGACGCTGGCCTTCACCGGCGTGGTTGTGCTCATACTCATCCGCCGTCTCACAGCCGGACTGTCGGCCGACCTGCGCGGCAGCAGCCATCCGTGGTCGGTCATTCTCAACCGGCTGCTCTTCGACAGAAGCGAAAGATAAAGCAGCGTTACGTCATTGCGAGGAACGCAGTGACGAAGCAATCTTGTGCATAATCGCGGTGACACCCGATTGCCACGCCCTTCAGGCTCGCAATGACAAGAAACGTATATCCATATTTCTAAACCCCCCTTCGTTGCCCCTCGTTATATATATAAGGTAATATTGATACTGCATATAAGGAGTGTATTGACAGCGCAATCAGGCAAAATAAAGGTTATTGTCGCGGACAGGCAGCCTCTCTTTCGCAAAGGCATTGAGTATTTCCTCAAAGAAGCTGAGGATATCATCATCTCGGCCGAGGCCAGCAGCGAGAGCGAGCTTCTGGCCAGGGTGGTCAACGAGATACCGGATGTGGTGCTGCTGGATATCAGCCTCAACAGCGACGGCATGGAGCTGGCACGTGTGGTCAAGCAGCACGTGCCCAGCGTTGCCGTGATCGTCATAGCGCCCGCGCCCAATGATGAAGGACTGTTCATGGCCATCAAGGCGCGCGCCGCCGGTTACGTCAGCCGAGACATCTCCTCCGATGAGCTGATCAACATCATCCGCCGTGCGGCGCGCGGCGAGTATCCCCTCAACGACAGCTTCCTCTCGCAGCCCAAGGTGGCCGCTCAGGTGCTCGAGCAGTTTCAGGATTTCTCCTGGGGCAAGGGCGTGGAGACATTCGTCTCGCCGCTCACGCCGCGTGAGACCCAGATCCTCAACTACATGGCCAAGGGCTACCTCAACAAGCAGATCGCCGGCATGCTGGACATCAGCGAGCAGACCATAAAAAACCACGTGACCTCCATACTGCGCAAGCTTGACGCCAATGCACGCACACAGGCGGTGATCACGGCAGTCAGGAGGGGTATCATATCCCTGTAGTATTAATCTGAAATAAGTATTACGTCATTGCGAGGCCGAAGTCCGCGGCAATCTGCCGCCTGCGCTGTTGAAAACACAGGATTGCTTCGCTGCGCTCGCAATGACCGATCCAGGTTTTCCTGCTAAAATGATTGTCTGCTCTACATAATTGGTAAAGCAAACAATTGTTCTGTTTATATTGTTAAGATTATGTCACTCCCGTATCTGAACGCTTGACAAAGGAAATTAAACCGCTTAAATTGTCAATATGAGGATATACTTATATCTGACGGGTATTTTTGCGCTTTTTATTGCCGTCTTCCCGTCGCTGTTGCCCGTGCCTGTTGAGGGTCAGGGCTGCGCCGGAGGCAAGTGCGGCATTACCACTACTTTAACCCCCAACTCCGGGCCGACCGGAACGCAGGTGACATTACTGATTGAGAGCGGCACATATCCGCTGGACGGCAAATACGAGATCTGGTTCAGCAAGACACCCAGCATGGTCGGCAGCGTTACCGATGGGGGCGACGGATCGGACCCCACGGCGATCCGGCTGGCAGAGGGCTGGAACGAGCGCCTCAAGCAGTCCATGACCATCAACCTGAGTGTGCCTCAGGCCGTCAACGGCACCAACTATTTCCACTTTATCAAGGCGGGCCGCGCCACGCAGATGATCAATTTCGCCTTCAACGTTACGCCGTCCCTGGTTTGCAAGACCGACAAGCTGCTGCCGCGCTCGACAGCCAGCATATCCGGCAGCGGTTTCACACCATCTGACAAGGTGCAGCTTTACATGGACGGCGAACCGCTGGACCTCGCGCTCGAATCGGATACCACCGGATGTTTCACAGCGGGTGTCCCTGTGCCCGATTTGATGGCGGGCACGCACGTGATGAAGGCCACGGCCAAAAAGATGTACAACCAGGAGGCCACACTGCGCTTTAAAATCTCACCTTACATCATGATTGAGCCTTCCGTGCCGCTGGCGGGCAAAGCCGCCACGGTCAGCGGCTACGGATTCGCACCCAACAGCGAAGTATCGATCAAATACGATGACGCTGTGGTAACCTCCTCACCTACCGCCGATAAAAACGGGCGCTTCACCTATAATTTCACCGTGCCCGAGACATCGGCGGGCAAGCATACGCTGGTGGCCACCGACCGCGCAGGCAACATCGCCAACTGGGAGCTGCCCGTGGAGAACAACCCGCCCACATCCCCCGCCCCCATCTCCCCCACCACGGACCGCTTCGGCATTATGGGCGGCCAGTCTGTCACCTTTAGCTGGATGGCGGCCAAAGACGATTCCGGCGCGGTGCTTTACACGGTGGAGGTGGCCGATAACCTCAACTTCTTCCCGCTCATGCCCGGCATGCGCCGCAGCGGCATCAGCGAGACCAGCGTGACTATGAATATCGAGCCGGGCACCTACTACTGGCGGGTGCAGGCCGTGGACGTATCGGGAAATAAGAGCAAGTGGTCCCTCTCCCCGTACGCCTTCCAGGTCGGCCTGGTCAACCTGTGGGTGGTGGCCGGCGTCAGCCTGATTTTAATCGTCGTCTTCATCCTGCTGCTGAGGGCCTTTATACAGAGGGTGAGGGGATATTACTATTAATCCTCTGTCATTGCGAGGAGCCGCAGGCGACGCGGCAATCCCAAAATGCCGATGGGGCGAACCTATTGACAGGGTATGTTATACTTGAAATCAAGGCAAGGTATATCCTTGTCTCTTGTGCATTGGGAATTTTATATTAAAGGAGGTGATGTGCAACCGAACAGGCTGCGGTTTCCTGTACGCGTTACCGCGGCAATAGCAGACACCTGCCCTGATCCCGGGGCGTAACGTCGGATACGAGGGGGATAGCCGCAGTCAGGCCGGCTCTAAATGACCTGCAGGGCCATCGCCGCCGAAACGGCGGGGATTGCCTGGAAAAACCTCCCGCAAGAGGTCGAAAATTTTGCAGGGAGGTTCCCGGAGGGATAAGTCCGGGGCCGTAAAACAGCCCTGAGTGGACTTACCGGGTTTAACAAAATCAGGAGGAATAATGAAAAGGTTTCCAAGCATTCTTGGAGTTTTCGCAGCTATATTGATGGTTGCCTCCTTCGTGCTCCCGGTCAACATCGCGGCGCCGGCAGCGGTCTCCGCGGACCCGGGCATCATGAAGTGGGACACCGTCTCAACGCCGGGATCTGTTTCCGGCAAGAACGACCTGTTTAACCTGCACCCGGCCAACGCCGAGTGGGGCTACGGCAGCGAGCTTATCGACATGGCCGTCGCCAACGACGGCATGACCATAGCCTGGATAGGCCGCACCTCGGTCACCGCAATTAAGGAAGAGTACAATGCTCTGCATTTACTCGCTCCCTGGGCGGCATATATCAGCGGCCTGATGGTCTCCCCCAACTCGGGCATCTCGGCCTCGCTGACCAAGGAACTCGGACTTCTGCGCGTCCCGGGTTTCACATGGTTCCTGGCAGCTGCAAATGCTGACCTTCCGTGCAACCTTTACGGCGTGGCCATCGCCCCGGACGACCCCAAGTTCATCGTCGTCTCGGCCGACGGGCTGGTCACAGACAACAACGCCAACCTCGCTCTCGGCGCAGGACCCAAGCGCCTGTACGTGACCACCGACGGCGGTTCCAACTGGGACCTGGCTTTCGACGGATCGGTTGCTACCGGCAACCTTGCAGCCACTGAGTATATCCGCGACATCGACATCTCGATCGACTACGGCGGCAAACGCGATATCGGCTTCGTCACCACGCTAGCCGGCGGCGTTGCCAACTGGTATGTCAGGTCTTCGGGCGGCTTCAACTCATGGCTGCCGCAGATTGATGCCACTCATCCCGCACCTACAGCTGGGAATGTTCAGTACGTCGCAATCAAGTTCTCACCCACCTACAGCGGCGACTCCTCTGTAACCCTGGTTTATTCAAATGATGCGGGAACTTTCTTCAACGTAGCTTACCGCGACCTGAGCACCAATTACACGCTCAACTACGCTTTCGCTGATCCGGGAATCGAACTGCAGAATCCTACTGCTGCAGCAAACAATTCGATTACCTCGGCGGGCCTGCGCAGCGTCTCGCTGCAGCTCCCCTCCGACTTCTCCGGTCAGTCGTCTTCCCTGCGCAGAGCTTACATATCCACCGAGGGTGCAGGTAAAAGTGCCACTGCCCAGACAGGCATTTACCGCGTGGACGACACCACGGTATACGTCCTGATGGATACCTCCACCACCGGAGCCAAGGATATCTACTCCATCGCCTACTTCGGCACCTATGCCTCGGGCAAGCTGCTGGCGGGCGAGCGCATGGGCTTCCCCTGCACGGCCACCGTGCCCACCTGGTTCACAGATTCACCCACCACCTGCCCCATCCCCTGCTGGTACCCGGCACTTAAACCCACCACCGGCGCCGCCAACCAGGGCGTATGCGCAGTTGGCATCCAGGACGGCATCGGCGCCGCACTGGTCGGCTGGAACGCCGACGGCTCGCTGGGCCTGGTCAGCACCGGCTCATTCGCAATCGACTTGGTTGCCACGCCGTGGTGGACACCTTTCATTGATGTTCCCATCAACAATGACGAGTCTGCCTTCGGCATCTCCCGCAACAACGGCGAGACCTGGAACCAGATCGTCGGCATCGACACCACCATCGACTGGTTCAACGACGTCGCAATTGCGCCCGACTGCACCACCATCTACCTGGCCTCCGCCAACCGCAACGTCGGCGCCAACTGCAACGAGTTCGACAGCGTCTGGCGCGCCACCATCAATCCCAACGTGGCTGCACCGCTTCCCGCGGTTCCCCCGCTGGGCACCTACTGGGAGCGCGTATTCACGCATGTCACCTCCGGAACCTGCGCCATCGAGCAGAGCGACCTGCCCTTACTGAGGGTAGTTCCGTCCTGCACCGACAAGCCCGACGGCGAGATCGTCGGCTGGGCCGCGCAGGGCGCGCTGGCCAATGCCAACGGCAGGGGCGGCGTAATGGCCTGGTCGCCCGATTTCGGCGACTACTGGGCCATGGTCACCCCCAGGTACGTGGTACAGGACTTCGCGTTTGAATCAAGCACGACCCTTTACGTCCTGTCCTCGGACGGCGTCGTCCAGAGGCTGCCCTACACCGGCACCGCCTGGTCGACCAACCTTCCCACCTACGACACCACCCTTCTCGGCGGCCATACCATAGCAGCCGTACCCGACGGCAAGGTGCTGGTCGGCGTCAATGCCAACGCATCCTATCAGGCCGCCTATTCGTCCGATAAGGGCGTCACCTTCATGCTGATCACCGACTCCCTTTACGGCAACGGCAACGAACACGTCATCTTCGACGTGGACTTCAAGAACAACAGCTTCATCTACATGGGCGACGACAATGCTGTCGACGCAACCAACCCCGGCACCGTCTACCGCAACACTGTCCCGTCCTTCACAAGGTGGAGCGACATGGACATGATGTCCGGTGCCAACGGCGCCTACTACACACTGGCTGGTGCTGGTCTTGACTGGCCTGGCGCCGGTAACAATCCTCCCCACCCCGTAGGCATCTTCGGCCTGGTACAGGCCTGGACCGGCGACCCCATGCCGGCATTGTATGCTGCGCATGCTCAGGTAAATACCACTGCCAATCCGGCCGTACCTACCATCAACAGCGCTGTCTGCCGCACGCTTACACCGCGTCTGGGCATGCCCAAGCCGGGCATCGGCTGGGACTGCCTCGACATCTTCTCGCCGCTCAACACCACCGACATCCTGTTCACGCTTGAGCCGAGCTCCCTCAAGTACTGCGGCTGCTGCACACTCGACACCAACACCACCCTGTATGCCATCGACGACATGAGCGGCGGCTCTGTCGACGGCGAACTGGTCCTGGGCAGGGCCCCCTGGGCCAAGCTCGGCGGCCGCTACTGGGGCGCCGCCAAGACAGCCTATCCGGCGGACTGGGTAGGCTATGGACCGGCCTGGAAGAAGGGCATGCTCTGGGCCTACACCGACTGCCTGGCCAAGAAGGGCCCCGTACTGAAGACCCCGGCCGACCAGTATCTGGTGGGTGCCGACCCGGTAACGGGCCGCAACCAGCAGATCGACCTGAGCTGGGAGCAGCTCTGCCTGAGCACCTACTACCAGCTTCAGATCGCCAAGGACGCCGCCTTCTCGATGAGGATCAATCCTGCGCAGAACGGTCTCAACACCGCAGGCGGCGCTGTGATATCCTCAGTCACCGGATCAATCCTGTTGAGGATGGACGCCGCCAACATGACCAACCCCGCCGCCTGGATAGCCCCGGGTGCGCTACCTGAAGCAGGCGCCATCTACTACTGGAGGATCCGCTCCGCACGCTCTGCCACCGGCCAGAATGCCATCAGCCCGTGGTCTGCGGTCCGCAGCTTCACCGTCAAGGCGGGATTCATCGTCAACACCCCGTACTACGGCGTACAGCTGCTGGCCCCCAACAACGGCTGCATCGGCTGCAAGGTAAAGCCGGCCTCCTTCTCATGGAGCCCCTGGAAAGAGGCGACCAAGTACCAGTTCGACCTCGCCAAGGATCCTGAGTTCAAGAGCCTGGTCGTAACCGCCACCACCACCACCACCGGTTACGAGTACGACGGCACCCTGGACTACAGCACCAATTACTTCTGGCGTGTGAAGGCCCTTGAAGTCAACGGCCAGAACATCCCGAGCGATTGGTCCGCCACCTTCAGCCTGCAGACCGAGCCTGCACCGGCACCGCCGGCGCCCGCTCCTGCAGAGCCTGCAACCCCGCTGTGGGTCTGGGTCATCATCGCCATCGGCGC
>JAEAME010002533.1_pt1 | contig 10505 bp, 15 predicted proteins | sample 8958731 | NCBI WGS metagenome assembly JAEAME01 (sample SAMN16933194, study PRJNA681113) | bioreactor sludge metagenome | isolation source: anerobic bioreactor sludge (Control) | place: India:Bengaluru | collected 2018-10-24
AGCTGCGAGTACGTCAGACGGCATCAGGATGAGGTCTCAAAGCTGGCGGAGGCCATGGGACCCTGAGAGCGGCCCGCCGCTCATCGCCGGGCCACGGCGCAGACCACGGCTACGGACACGTGCAGGCCCTCGGGCTTCAGCATCGGGCGCAGCTGGCCCAGGTACTCCTCCTTGAAAGCCGCCCGCGTCGGCTCATCCATAGACATGATGGTCAGCCTGGTCCCCACGGTGAACTGGAAGAGCCACCACTCCTCCAGGGTGGGGTAGACGATGTCGCTCGATTCCCTGTGCGTGACGACGGCCTGGAAGCCCGCCCTGGTAAGCATGGCCGCCACCTCCTCCAGCGAATGGACCACCGGCTGGGGCATGCGCACCCCTTTTCCGTATTCCAGGAACTGCCGCAGCAGTATGGGCCACCCGGGATCGAAGGGCGGCGGCGTCCGGTCGAAGAACGACACGCCGATGCAGCCGCCAGGCCGGCATACCCGGTACATCTCCCGCAGGGCGGCGTCGATGTCCGGCATCAGGAAGAGGGACAGGGCGCAAACCACGGCACCAAAGGACCGGTCGGGGAACGCCAGCCTTTCCGCATCCATCTGGCAAAGCTCGACATGGCCCAGCCCCGCCGCGCGCACGGACTGCTCCGCGTGACGGAGTATGGAGCGGGACAGATCGACTCCGGTCACATGGCCGGCCGGTCCGACCCGCCGGGCCACGGGCAGCAGGACCGCGCCTTTCCCGGTGGCCACGTCGAGGACCCTCATGCCCGGGGCCAGCGGCATGAGGCCCGCCAGCCGGTCGCCGAAACGGGCGAACAGGCTCGGGCCGGCGCAGTCGTAAATGTCCGCCGCGCCATCGAAGAGCTCCTCGATCATGCCCTTGGTGGCGACGCCGGGCTCGGGTGGCTTCCGCTCTTTCATGAGGCCGGGAGGGCTCCGCCTGCCCGGATGCATCCTATCGGGGGGCCGCGCCGCCTGTCAAGGCCGGACGGCAGCGGCCCAGCCGGTCCTTCGCCGCCCCGGCCGATGCTGCGGAGGCCAGCGCCGTGATAGAATCCCGGGCATATCCGGCACCAGGGAGGGTCCGGCAGTGGCCCATAACCAGGCCGTCACCATTGCCACGTTCCCGGGGGTCATCGTGCACGAGATGGCCCACCTCCTGGTCTGCTTCCTGACCAGGACCAGGGTCCTCAGGTTCAGGCTCTTCCGCCTGGGAAACCCCGCGGGATACGTTGTGCACGAGAAGCCCCGCGGCGCCTGGAAGACCATCCTTATCGGCACCGGTCCGTTCTTTGTGAACACGGCGGCGGGCTTCCTCCTGGCCCTGTCGGCCTCGCTCTTTCGCCACGGGGCCGGCAACACGGCGCTGGCGATGCGCGTGGTCCTCCTGTGGCTGGCTGTCTCCGTGGCCATGCATGCCTTCCCCAGCACTGGCGACGCCCGAGCCATCTGGCACACGGTCCGAGACCGGACCTGCCCCATCCTGGTGAAGATGGTGGCCGTGCCGGTGGCCGGCTTCATCTATCTGGGGGCGCTGGGGTCGATGTTCTGGCTGGACTTGGCGTATGCCGTGGGGGTGGCCATCGCCCTTCCGCTGGCCGTGGGCATCAGTCTGTGGTAGAGCCGGGGGTCGCAACCCAGCGGGCCAGGAAGGCCAGCACCCGGTCCCGTCCCTGCTCGATGTCCTCCCGTTCGCTATCAATGACGCACTCCGGGGCCGGGTCCTCCTCGAACCCGATGTCGACACCGATGACTTCGCCCAGCCCGGCGAACTGGGCGCCCGTCCTCTTGCGCTCGAGGGCCTTCTCATACAGGCGGGCCATGACCAGGCCCTCCGGGCGGCTGCCTTCGCGCCTCATGGCCGTCTCCAGCGAGCAGCGGACGTAGACCTCGGCGAAGCGCGGCACCAGGCCGCGCAGGTGCTCCCGCATGGCCCGCCGGTGGGCGGTGCCGTCCATTATGACATTGCGCCCCAGGCCGGCCCGGCGGGCAGCCTCTTTCGCAAAGAGGCGGTAGGCCTCGATCCGCTCCACTTCGGTGTAAGACCTGCCGGCCTCCCGGGCCGAGTTCCACTCGTCCATGCCCAGGTACTCGACGTACTGTCCCCTCTCCTGCAGCGCGCGATGCACCGCCCGGGCGTAGGTGGTCTTCCCGGAACCGGGCAGTCCCACGAACCAGATCACCCAGCCCGGGGAGGGCATGGCCCCGGGCCCCGGCTCCTCATCTGTCCCTGCCACGCCAGACCTCTCACCGGCCTATCCCAGGTACCGGTTCACGTCGCCATAGTCGAAGCGGTCCTCCAGCAGGACGTTGCGGGCAAACCGGAGGAGCAACTGCCGCACCGGGGCGGGGTGGCCAGGGTACCACTCCGGGTTGGCCAGCACCAGGGCCCGGAAGACATAGAACGGGGCTATCACCTCCAGGATCTCCCGGTCGCCGGTTTCCTCCAGGTATTCGGCCCACAGGGCCGAGTGCAGGTCGGCGAAGTCGCCCTGAAGGCGCCGGCCCTGGTACAGGCCGTACAGCAGGTAGTTGGCGTCCATGGCGGCCAGGTCGTCCGCGGGCTCTCCCCACTCGCCACGGCTCCGGTCCAGCACCGAGAACTCCCCGCCGGGGCGAACCAGCACGTTCCAGGGATGGAAATCGCCATGGACCACCGACAGCCGGCTGGCATACCCCCGCAGCCTCCAGCGCCAGCCCACCAGGTCCTCTTCTATCTCCTGGAAGGACTCGGAGGGGAACTGAGGGTGGGGGTGAGGGTAGGCATCGATGAGGCCCCAGATGCACTCGGAGCCGCCGATAAGCTCCCGGACCCGCCGCAGGTACAGGTCCGGGCCCTCCTTCTTCTGGGCATGCACCCGGGCCAGCCATCGGGCCAGTCCCCGAACCATCTCCCGGTCACCTGGCCGCGGATCTCCCTTGCGGATCCGCTCCAGGTCCTGGAAATAAGGCTTCCCCTCCAGCAGCTCATTGACGATGAAGAACTCCCGTGGCCTGGTGAGCGGCACCAGGCGGCCTTCCTGGTCGATGTAGCCCAGCCCCCGCGGCCGGGCATGCCCCTCCAACCTGGCGCTGGTATCGAACTCGAACATGAGTATGGCCGCGCGGTCCCAGTAGAACTGGTGGCCGTAGCGGTCTCCGCGCATGGTGGAGAAAACCACTTGCTCCTCACGCCCGTCCACCTCGCAGGTCACCTTGAGGGACCGGCCGTAGCCGAACTCCTTCATGGCCTGCTCATCCCAGGCGCCGATCTCCCCCACCCCTTTCAGTCTGGCCGCCGGGCCCAGCGTGTCACGCAGGTAGCGTTCCAGGTCCTCTCTTCCGATGTCGATGTGGCCCACGTGGACCCCCTTGTCCGGGTCCGCTGCCCCGGGCGGGCAGCTTCCGGTCACCAAGGTGCCTCGAGCTTCATGTCTCTCGGTCACCAGCCGGGCCGGACCTGGCGGGTGCCCGGCCCCTGGCCGGCAGCTCGCGCAGGGCCCCGATTATGGCGGCGCTGAACTCCGATGTGTCGGCCGGATGGCGTGATGTGATCAGATTCCCGTCGCGGACCACCGGCTCGTCGGCCCACAGGGCTCCGGCGTTCATCAGGTCCACCGCCACGGCGGGCCAGGAAGTGACCCTCCGGCCCCGGACTATCTCCGCGGAGATCAGCACCTGCGGTCCGTGCCCCATGGCCGCCACCAGCTTGCCCAAGTCATGCATCCTTCTGACCAGCGCCAGCGTGGGCTTGCTCAGCCTCATCCTGTCCGGGGCGTAGCCGCCCGCGATGATCACCGCATCGAAGTAGTCGGGTGACACCTCGGCGGCCACGGCGTCCACCCGGACCTCGGCCTTGCCACGCTGACCCCGGTAGATGCGGTGTGAGTCGCCCCCGACCATCGTCAGCCTGGCCCCCGCCTCCTTCAGCACGCTCACCGGATCCATGAGCGCCTCGTCGAAGTCCTGCTCCACCAGGATGGCGATTCGCCTATCGGCCAGCATGGCCCATGCCCTCCCCCGCACCTCGAAGCCGCCGTCTCCCCGCCAGATCTCACCGGGCGCATATGCCCTGCCGGGCCAGTCGGTCGCGAGGTGCCGCCGGGACCAGTATGGCAGATCGATCGCAAAGAAGGGATTGGGACGGCTACGTATTGCGCGGTTGTGGGAGTTACCTAATTAGGGGCCGTTCCGGCCCCCGGTCGCCCCGCGGGAGCAATGCCGGCATCCAGGGCATAGCGGAGGAGCTGGGCCTGGTTCCGAAGGCCCAGCTTCTTCATCATGTGGGCGCGATGGCCCTCGATAGTGCGCCGGCTCACGCAAAGCCGGGCAGCCATCTCGATGTTGCTCAGGCCCTGGGCCACCAGGTGCAGGACCTCGCGCTCTCGCAGCGTCAGGCTGCGAAGCGGCCCAGCCGGAGGGCCCTCCTGCTGCAGGTATCCCTCGATGCAGTGCTCGAGGAGCCGGGGGGTGAGATACCGCCGGCCGGCGAAAGCCTCTCTTACGGCCAGGAGCAGATCGCCAGCCACCGAGTCCTTCAGAACATAGGCCCGGGCCCCGGCCCGCAGGGCATCGGCTACGAACTCCTCTTCGGCATGCATGGACAGGACCACCACCCTGGTTTTCGGCCATAGCCTCTTCACCTGGCGGGTGACTTCGATCCCATTCATGCCGCCCATAATGATATCGACCACCAGCACGTCCGGACGCAGCTGCTCCACCAGACGAACTGCCTCCGCGCCGTCAGCCGCCTCGCCGATGACGCGAACCTCGGGCTGACCCTCGAGCAGCTTGCGCAGCCCCTGGCGCACGATGTGGTGGTCGTCAGACAGGACAACGCTGATCATTCCGGTGGCCCTCCCTCTTGATTGTACCAGTACCCCGCCCCGCGATGACAGCGCGCTCCACAACTACGTAACCGCCACAAGCTTGGGCTAAGTACGTTTCCCAATGGCTGCACGGACCGGCGGCTGGCACAATCTGCATAGCAGGAGGTGGCAAGATGTACAAGAACATGCTGGTACCAGTGGACGGATCCACCCTGGCCGAGGAAGCCTTCGCCTATACCAGGGAGCTGGCGGGCAGGCTGGGCGCCAACGTCACCGTGTTGCACGTTGTCGATCCCTCTGAGTCCAGGGCGCTCCCGATGCATCAGGCATACGCCAGAGCTTCGGCAGAGGTCATGGAGGGCCGGGTGGCCGACCTGCGGAAAAGGCTGGGCCTGATCCCGGGCGGGGAAGGGCCGAAGGTTTTCGCCGAGGTCGCGGTGGGTCATCCCCCGGAGCAGATCCTGCGCTACGCGCAGGAGAAGAACATGGACCTCCTGGTGATGTCGACACATGGCCGGACCGGCGTGCGGCGCCTGGTGCTGGGAAGCGTGGCGGATGAGGTGCTCCGGCACTCCCCGGTGCCGGTTCTGCTGGTCAGGGCCGGCACGGCGGCCCTGGACCAGTTAGGGAATTGGTCAGACGTCACCGTGGTCGTGCCCCTGGACGGCTCCAAGCTGGCCGAGTCGGTACTGCCCCATGTTCAGGCACTGGGTCAGCAAGCCGGCAACGAAAGGCTGAAGGTGGTGCTGGTCTCGGTCTGCGAGCCGCCGCCGATGCCTCCCCTGGCCGGTCCGGAGATACCCTTCGACTGGCAGAAGGCGATGGACGAGAACTGGGCCACCTGCCGCCGGTACACGCGGGAGTACCTCGCTGGAGTCGAGAACCATCTCAAGCAAACCGGGCTGCAGGTACGTTCGGAGCCCATAGAGCAGATGAAAGCCAGCGTAGCGGAGGAGATTGTTCAGTTTGCCGGCCAGATACCCCTCAGCCTGATCGTGATGGCAACGCACGGGCGCACCGGGGTCGGCCGGTGGGCGTTCGGCAGCGTGGCGCAGAAGATCCTCACCGGGGCCTCAAGCCCGATCCTGATGGTCAGGCCCGCCGCCGCTCCGGCCACGGTCTCCGCACAGGCGAAGGCGACCGCCGGCCGCCAAGCTTAGGGCGGCCTTCCCCGGCAAGAAGGGAGAGGGAGATGAGCGAACAGGATAGAGTGAGGCTGATCGCGTACCGGCTGTGGGAAGAGGAGGGGCACCCGCAGGGGCGGGCCCTGGACCACTGGCTGCGGGCGGAAGAGATACGGGCCGGCGAGAAGGAGTTCGAAGACCACGTGGCCCGGGACGTCGAAGGCTGCGCCCTGTGCACCTGAGCGAGGTGGGGACCACGCCAGGTTCTCTTCTGCAGGAGGCACGGCGCCGTGGGTGTGGCGCCGGGTGTTGACAGGCCCCTGGACCCGGGCCCGGAGGCTGCTGGGGTCGGCCGGCGAAGAGCCGCAGCAGGCAAAGCGTCCCGCACAGGGACCGGAGCCCGGCGCCAGGCAGGATACACCCAAGCCGGACGGCGCTCAGTACACCATTCCGCTGCAGATGATGTAGGCAGCCGCCGGGCCTACCTGGGGTACTGCTGGCGGAAACAGGTCAGGCAAGCGCTCTCCTTGCTGTCGATACACAGCATGCCCTTGCCGGTCTCGATACCGCAGTAGTCACAGCTGACGCAATCAGGCGAATGCTCCGAGGCATCGATGCTCAACCAGATCCGCCCGTCTGGGTCGATGCAGGCGCCGACCACAATATCCGTGTCGATATCAACGAACTCACTCTCCGCCTTTTCCGCCTGGTTCGAAGCAGTCAATCAGTTACCTCCCCGCAAAGTGCGGCGGGAAAGCCCGCCATCTTGCCTGTTCTAAGAATACGCGCCTCCGCCCGCCGCCAGCAAGCCGGCGGCGGCGACGACCGGTGAGGCTGGTCGAGGTGCTCCGGGGCGCGTCAACACCGGGCGCCTGACTACGCAATCTCCACGATCCTCAGCTAAGTAGCTTCCCCAATGGTTTCACTATTGCCGGGCTGGGATATACTGTTGGTGATTTGCCAGGATACCCGGTTGTCGACAGCCGTCCGGCCCGGCCGGCGCCATCGACGGACTGAAAGGAGAAGGACTGATAATGGGCCGCGAGGAAGAAGTCAGAGAGATCGCCCACAACATCTGGGTGGAGGAAGGGCAGCCTGAAGGGCGCGACCGAGATCACTGGGCTCGCGCCGAGGCCATCTGGCAGGAGCGCATGGAGCACCTGGCCGATGACCAGTTCAGCCGCACCGACATCGTCATGGAGGGTTCCGGGCCAATGCGCCAGGCGTCGGAAGCGTCGCGGCAGAGGTCGCCGGCATCGCCGCCACGGGCCCGCAAGCGGGCCCGGAAGCGGTCCTGATACTTCAGATCTCAACGAGCACTCGGTCCGCTTCAACCTTCGTCGCGTGAACCGTCAGCCCTCTCGGAGGCCTGAACCGGCTCACGACTCTCAGCTTCCATCCCGACCAGTCCGTCCACCGGACCACGCGACCGTCTCGGAGATCAAACTGCGAACCATGCCTGGGGCAGGTGACCACTGTGTCTTCCAGTCTGCCGGCCGCCAGGTCCCCCCCGAAGTGAGGGCAGCGGTTGTCAGTGGCAAAGAAGCGGTCTCCGACCCTGGCTACCAGTATTTCGCGCCCGGCGGCGCCATAGGACCTCATCTGGCCGCTCTTCAGGTCGCCCGTCTTCAGGATCTCGGCAAACACCTGGCCACCTAGTCCGGCATCTTCTTGCTGGGCCATTTCCTGAAGGCCTCGATCTCTTCCGCCAGGCCGTGGGCTACCGGTCGATCATGAGACGCGGCCAGCGCCCTGTACATCTCCAAGGCGCTCTCCGCCAGCTTGTCCTGCGCCCGCAGGATGAACACCGGCTCGTCCGGGCCAATCCGCGGGATGTCTATCTGGCCGTATTTTCCGGATACCGCCATGCGACCTCCTTTGCCCGCCGGCCTCACTAAGGGAAGCCGGCCGGCCCTTAACACGGGCGTGAAGCCTTCTGGCCCAAAGGCCGGCGGAAGGCGGATGGCTGGTCGGCGCGGTGTTGGGGCGCCGGCTGAATGAGAACGGGCCAGACGGGCAGTCCTCTCTCTCCGGTCCATTTCTTGAAGCTGTCGATTTCGCCGATCAGAGCCTCGGCCACCTGGCAGCCGTGGGCCTCCGCCAGCAGGCGATACATCTCTATGGCGGACTGCGCCAGCACGTCCCGGCCGCGCAAAATGAAGACCGGTTCATTCTCCCCTATCATGGGTATGTCCAACTTCCCATAGGTGCGGGACCAAGCCATATCTACCTCCTACTCACCCCCCGTTGTCACCGGCAGTCCTGGATCAGAAGCCGCCCCACGGCGACGGCCACCGCATCTCACCTGTGCGCTCGACGATGCCCGGCATGGCAGTCCGGGCCGCCTCATCGCGCGCGGGGCGGCGGCCCATCAGCTTGCTCACTGGGACGATCTCCTCCCACCGGATCTGGTTCCTGAACCACTTCTCTTCACCGCACGCCTGACAGATTCCCTTGCTGAGAGGGAGTATGGCTCCCTCGATAACCCAGTGATGGCAGCAGCCGTTGGTCTTCATCAGTCCCAGCGTTCCTTTCTCCGTATGCCTTCACTATCCGGTCATACATCAGCAGGATGGTCTGCCCCAGGAGCTGATGCGTCAGCTCCTGCCAGCCGAAAGACCCCTCAATGACCGGCCTCGGCTGGTTGTATTCGTCGTAGTATCCGCCATTGGCCTCGACCCTCTTCTGCTTCGGCAACACGTGCATCTCGATGAAGCCGCCGGCCGGCAGCCCGCGTTCATTCCCGGCGAGGTATAGGCTGACAGCGGATATCGGACCTTCATCGGGCCCGGGGCGGAAGATGAAGAGCGGCCGGTAGCGCTCCCAGTCCACCCAGTCTCCGCATCGACAGCAGACGCCCTCGATAAGGGCGCCGACATGAATGGTGGCCTCGCTGAGCATGGATGCGACACTCCGAATCATCTTCGGCTACTCCATCCGGCAAACACAGGTTGATGCATATTCAGACGCTCCCGGCCAGGAGCAGGGCCCGCTCCTGCACCCGGCGTGGGGCCGCCACCGGCGGGGGCAGTCTGGCCGCTGCTGGCACACCGACGGCCGCGGCCACGCCAGCGGGCTCACGAAGGAGCCCCTGCGCCCCGGCCTGGCGCCCCAGCTGGCGCAACAGGTTGGCCGCCACCTGGTTCCAGGTGTGCTGGCTGGCCGTTTCCCGCCCGGCATTGCGGATCCTCTGACTCATCTCAGGATGAGCCACGAGATAGTCGATGTAAGTCTCCATCTCCCGGGGGTCGGCGGTGTCCAGCACCACCGAGTTGCGCAGATGAAGGGCGTAGTCCTCGCCGGTGCTCCCCGTAAAGGCTACCCCTCCGGCCGCCATGGCCTCCAGGCCTACCAGCCCGAACGGCTCATGGCCGCTGTTGGCCAGCACCGCGTCGGAGGCGTGATAGACCACCCGGAGGAACTGCTGGGGGCAGCGGAAAGTGAGGTTGAGGTAATCAGCCCCCCTCGCCTCCTGGATCGCCCGCAGGTAGTCATCGGAGTTCTCGCCTCCCGCATACACATCCCTGGTGCTGAGGCCAACAGCCCGGGCTCTGCTCATGACTTCCGACCCATGAGGCTCTATCCCGCCCCTGGCCAGCAGCACACTCCTCTCTCCCCTGGCCTTGAGCCTTCCCATCGTTTCCACAGCAGGATGCCAGTTCTTGTCCGGATGATAGCGGGCCACCTTCGACAGCAGTATGCCGGGTCCGGTGGACCTCCTCAGCCTGCGGGTCATGCCGGCATCAACCTGGCCCAGCATGTCTGACGGAATGCCGTTGGGGATCACCAAAGGATTGACCCCCTGCTTCCACATGATGTGCTTCATGTAGCGGCTCACCGTGGTGATGGTGCTGGTATAGCTCAGGCGGCCCCAGTTGATGCGGTCGAAGCCGAAGGTGTTATTGGCGTTCCAGAACATGACAGCCCGGTCCCTGTGCCCGCGGGCGTGCAGCAGGTCGCTGGTGCGGCTGATAGCCTCGGCGGTGTGCCACTCTTCTCCCAGCACCACCACCATCTTCCCTTCCTTCACCGCCGGCCGGACCACGCTTTCGCTCACGTACCACGGGAGCGAGTCGTTGAAATCATGGAGTTTCTCGTTTTCGCCCTCGTAGACCCCTCTGGGGTAGTAGGCGCTTATCCACTGACACCAGCGGTGGAGGATCAGGCGCCCTTTCAGCAGGGCTTCCTCTTCCCTCAGGCGCGGGTCACCGATGAAGAAGAGGTGAACTGGGAACCCCATAAGGGCCAGCGTCCGCGACAGCCCGTCCACTCTGACACCCAGGCCCCCAGCCAAGGAGTAGCCATCAGGCCCCTCAAAGGAATAGATCACAAAGACGGTGTTGTCGGGGGCAATAGCCGGGTGCGGCATCAGAACTCCTTCCCGGACCGGGCCGGCCACCCAACCCCGTGGCGGCCCAGTTTCTGTGGTGCAGGCGTGGTCCCCGCCGTCTCCGGTCACCCCACCACCGCCGCCGCCCTGCTCACGGTCACCTCAGCCCCAACTAATCCTGGGGGAGAGCCGCGCCTGCAACCAATCACAGTATGGCGGCCAACAGACGCGCGGTAAACTGGGG
>JAEAME010002535.1_pt1 | contig 10503 bp, 11 predicted proteins | sample 8958731 | NCBI WGS metagenome assembly JAEAME01 (sample SAMN16933194, study PRJNA681113) | bioreactor sludge metagenome | isolation source: anerobic bioreactor sludge (Control) | place: India:Bengaluru | collected 2018-10-24
TTCAACACTGATCAAAGTGGAATTTTGCGGCCTACGGGTGGTAAACTCGGGCTAGTAGTTACCAAATATCTACCAGGCCTTTGGATAGTTACTGCTGGATTAGCCGCTGTAACAAATGCGGCTGTGCAATTAGAGATATCAATTGCATTATAGGCTGCAACGAAATTGTCATCTCTTTTCCGCCGGGCTAGGATTCAACCGGCCCGCTGATGTAATATCTTTTGGCCCAGGCCGTGAGTTTGACGGGACCGCTGAACGACTCAGGTATGGCCGGTTCAAACTTTCCCTCAGAACCGGTTGCTGCGCTGTGTTCCGTGATCTGGATTCGGACCACGGCGCCGGCGACGGCGCCATCGTCGTCGGGGGCATAACGCTTAGAATTTAAAATAGGACGACGGGCTGTCATACCGGCACTCGAAAATGCCAGCGCTGTCGCCGGTCATCATCAAATGGGAGATATCGGATTGGAGGAATAATAATGATGAACAGACTTTTTGCATCGGGATTGATCATTTGTGCACTGCTGGTAGCAACCGTCTATAGCCAGAGCGGCGGCAACCCCAGGACGGCCACCTATCCCAAGGGGCTAAAAGATGCTTATGCCGGGGCGTTTCTCATCGGCATGGCGGGCGACATACCCAAGGGCTACTCGGAGGCCGAGCTGACGAACATCAAGGCCAACTATGATATCGTCACGCCGGAAAACTGCATGAAGCCCCAGCCGATTCATCCCTCGGAGGACACATACAACTTCACGACCCCCGATGCGCTTGTACAGTGGAGCCAGGACAACGGCATCCAGATCTGGGGCCATACCCTGGCGTGGCATTCGCAAACCGCTCCCTGGTTCTTTCAGGCGCCTGCTTCGGAATCGAAGGAGGCAGCCAAGCTGGCAACACCACCGGCGGCCGAAGCGAATAACCGGGGCGGTCGCGATGGGTTTGGCGGATTCGGCCAGCGTGGGATTTCCGGTCCTCCGGCGAGTCGCGAACTCATCATGGAACGTCTGAAGAAACATATCACGACCGTGGCCGGGCGCTACAAAGGGCGCATCAAAGGCTGGGATGTATTCAATGAGTCGATCGCCGATGGCGGCGATGGTTCAACGGAGAATCTGCGGAATTTTAGTTGGTACACGGCGGTCGGGCCCAACGTTCTGACCATGGCCTTCAAGTGGGCGCATGAGGCTGATCCGGGCGCCCAACTGTACTACAACGACTACAACATTGAGCAGGGCGCGGTTGAAAACAAGGGCAAGCATGCCAGTTCGCTGTTGCTGCTCAAGCGTCTCATTGCGGAGGGCGCGCCGATCACAGGCGTGGGCATCCAGGGACATTGGCATCTGGACACGAACCTGGCCGATGTGGAAAAGGCAATAGAGCACTATGCGGCTCTCGGGCTGCGGGTTGCTATCACCGAGCTGGATGTGACCGCCACGGGAACCAACAGCGGCGCCTTCGGTGTGCGCGGCGGAGGCGGAACAATCCCGCCGGAGAACTACCGGAAGCAGGCTGAGGTATACGCCGGGCTATTCGAAATCTTCAAGCGCCATGCGGATGCCATAGACCGTGTTACATTCTGGGGCATGAGTGATACGCGGTCATGGCGTCGTGGTCAGGATGCACTCTTATTTGACGGCCAGTTGAATCCCAAGCCTGCGTACAAGGCCGTTATGGACATCGCCCCCCATAAGAAATAATCCAACTCGGCCGCGGGGCCTGTCGCATTCGAATCCAGGATTGACAAAGCCTATCGTCTCATGATTGCCTGAGAAGCGAATCAATACGAGGGATGCCATATTATGATCCACAGAAGAACAATGATAAAAAGCCTGGCCTACTCAACGGCGGGTTCATTGCTTGTTCAGCCTTCGCGTCCGCTTGCTTTGGAAACCATTCAAGAACCAAAGAAGAAAATCAAGAATTCTTTGATTGATGATCCCGGGATGTCAGACCCGCATGTTTTGGTGGAAAATGATGTTTGCTATGTATTCTCAGGGCACGATGTCGGATTTGGAAATTCGGAATGGGTCATGCCCGACTGGCGAATTCATCGTTCAACGGATCTAAGGAGTTGGGAGCATGTCGGCGCCATCCTTCCGAAGGACAACTATATGGGGAAGGGAAGCACCGATTGCTGGGCGGGCGATATCGTAAAGCGCCATAACAAATACTATTGGTTTTTCTCCAATCGCGATAAGGACACCGGGGTAATGATGGCATCAAAACCTGAAGGTCCATATGCTGATGCCCTTGGGAAACCCCTGGTTGCATCCTATGATCCGACGGTATTTACGGATGATGACCACACGCCATACTTAATTTGGGGCACCGAAACCTATAAAATAGCCAGGCTGAAGGATTCTTTGCTTGAGCTGGATGAAGAACCTCGTGTGATCGATATAAACAGGACTTCTCACTTTCCGTTCCTGGACAAAAATGCCCTGCATAAGCATCGTGGATTATATTATCTGAGCTGTTCCGGCTATTATGCTACGTCGAAAAACATATACGGGCCTTATGAAACTCGGGGTAGGGTCGGTGAGGGCTGGGGCCTGGAGACCGGCTGGGCGCATGGCGAGTTCTTTGTCTGGAAAGGCGATTGGTATCATATCTGGTGCAAGTATCGGGACAGGTCCCATGACAAGATAAGAGATTGCTTTATTGCTCCGGTATCCTATGACGAGAACGGGCTGATGCACGATAATCTCAGTCAATTGGATGATAAATACAGGTAATTATAGCTGCGACGAATGAACTTCAATCTCCCTGAGTAGTCTTATGACCCTCCACAAAACTGATCCAGCCTATTCATCCCAATATATTCACTATCGAAACAGAAGCGGAGCAAACTCGTGCAGGCTGCGCCGCCAGGTCTGCCATTCGCGTGCCGTACCCGGCGACAGCTGACGCAAGTAATCAGCGAATCCTGGTTTGGTTAGACTGCAAGGGAAAGGAAGAACCGGTCGAAGCCCCGCCGAACTTATATAAATATCCAAACATTTCTCCCGACGGAACTAAGGTTGCCGTGAACTGTTCTATTTGAGCAATAATTAGTTATGGTCCGTCCCCGGTTGCCGGCCATTTCGGCTATGGATCCTCCAATCCGGACGCCTCGAGGATTGCTGATAAGGAATGTAAACTTCGGCGCTAAAAATTGTCCCTTGATCGAATTCGGTGGCATCCCAACCTGAAATTACGGCTTTTGAAAGGGATTTTGGGCAGAAATTGACATCCAGCTATCCATATGCTACACCAGATCGGTGTTTGCGACTCGGCCCGGGAGGCGAGTGTGTGCGCCTCTGAAGGGCGTTGCGCACTCTTCACCAAAAGGAGAACTCATGAAATCGACGCTGATTTTTTTGATGTTGGGCTTGATGCTGGGCGCCGCGCTATGCTGGGCGCAGGCTCCGGCCAACTGCACGCCCAATCCGCTGAATATTCCCGAGGCGAAATACCCCTGCATTTTTCCCGACAACCGGGTGATGTATCGCGTGATCGCGCCGAACGCGCAGTCGGTACGCGTCGGAAGTCTGGCTCTGACGAAGGGACCGGACAACATTTGGAGCGGCACCACCGCGCAGCCGGCTGTGGAGGGTTTCCACTACTACGGCCTCAACATTGACGGTGCCACGGTTGCGGATCCGTCCACCCGCACCTACTTCGGCTCCGGCTGGTGGAACAGCGGAATCGAAATTCCTGCGCCGGACCAGGAGTTCTACCAACCAAGAAATGGCATCCCGCACGGCCGCGTCAGTGAGCAGTGGTATTTCTCGACGGTCACCAGCAAGTGGCGTCGCTGCTTTGTGTACACGCCGCCGGATTACGACGGAAAGTCAACCAGGTATCCGGTGTTCTACCTGCTGCACGGCTGGGGAGAGGACGAAACCGCCTGGTTCACGCAGGGCCGAGTTCCCCACATCATGGATGCGATGATCGCGGACAAGAAAGTCAAGCCGATGATTATCGTGATGGATAACCTGAACGCGGTTAAGCCCGGCGCCGGCGCGACGTTGTTCGCCGCCCGTGGCCTGGTGCCGGATCCCGGCGATAGCCCTGCTCAGGCCGGGACGGGAAGGGGCGTTTTTGGCTCTATGGGTCAGGGACGCGGAGCCGGTGCTGGACGCGGAGCCGGCGGCGGAATGCTGGGCGGTTCGGCGTTCACTGATATGATGCTCATCGATCTGATCCCCATGATCGAGAAGACCTACCGCGCGCTCCCCGGTTCGGCGAACCGTGCGATGGCCGGACTCTCCATGGGCGGCATGCAGACTAAGAGCACCACGATGGCCAACCTGGACAAGTTCTCCTACATAGGCTTGTTCAGCGGCGGCAACATCACGCTCGCCGAAGTGAAGGACCCGGCCGCTTTCAAGAAACAGGTGAAGGCCGTGTTCTTCGGCAGCGGAGAGATGGAAAGGCCCGAGGCGAACATTGCTGCGGCGGATGAACTGAAGAAGAACGGCATCAACGCTGTCGCCTATGTATCCCCGAGAACCGCTCACGAGTTCTTGACTTGGCGCCGTTGCCTGCACGAATTCGCACCGCTGCTGTTCAAGTAAGACTCAGTGGGGCAGACCAGTTGCTCGGTCTGCCCCGCATTCTCTTTCCGTTTGCACGTGCAGGTGAAGTTTGCCCGCCGCAGGTTGGCGCCCTGCCCCACCCCTGCTCTGCTGCAGAGTTGGAGCAGGCAGCCGAATCTGGCGATATGGCTGCCACGTCCAAAGCCTTCGCTAAACTGGAACGGTTTTAAATGCATGGCACAGTCAATCCATGGAACTGCACAGGAAAAATCAAGTACATTGTCACACCCGGAGGCCGGACGCGAATCAGCCGATCTGAAATCCTCAGAATCATACGGGAGATGCCGAAGGGTCCGGAGATGCTGCGAGAATAAGAACAAGGATAAAGAGGCAATTTCCCGAGTTGCTTCATCTCAGCGTGATGCGTCTCATGGAACAGCGAGGCATTGGTCCGCATAGGGAATATGAAAAAGGGATACGAATTGCGGGAGCGTGTGAGTGAGTATGAAAATTACGCTGGTTCCCGATTATATAAACTCCGGGGCTAAGATGGCCCCCTTGATCGAATTCGGCGGCATCTTAAACGGACATTATGGCTTTTGAAAGGGATATTGGGTGCGTCGGGCCGCTCCTGTATTGCAGATGCCGGGCAACGCCACGCGAAATCCATTTGAAAAGGGAAACACGACTGAGAGCGGGCGAATTCTCATGGGAGTCTGCGTTGCCCGATCCGATGACTAATCCTTCAACTTTTCCTGCCACTTGATTTTTACAATGCCGCCGCGGTCCTGCGCGATGTAAATGCTGCCGGCGTCGTCGATCGCTATGCCTTCCTGGTCGGAGCCCGGCAGGTCTGAGTATTTTGCGATCACGCGGCCAGCCGGAGTCGCAACGAACAGCAGGTTGTTGGCATCGCTAATGACGTAAAGCCGGTTTCGGGAAGCACTGTAATGAAGATCCGACAGATCGGTTGCGCCCAGTGAGAACTGTCGAAGCAGCGCGCAGGCAGGCGGAGCGCCTGTTTTATTCGCCAAAGGCACCTCCACCTCGAAGATCGCGGAAACGTCCTTCGCGTCATCCATTCTGAATGCCTGATTGGCCACCAGGAATGTGCCGCCGTGCGGGAGGTTTGGATTTGGCAGGAAGGTAATGCCCTCGATGCCCTGGCCGCCCGGTGCCATCACCATTTGGCCGTCCAGCTTGCGCTCGATCTCAAAGTGTCGTTTGACTGCAAGATCCGACGGATCGATTTCCAAAATCGCCTCCGCTCCCTCGATCGCAACGTAAAGGAGGCCAGTTGCCGGATTCACAGTAATTCCTTCGAAGTCCATCCGGAACGACGCGGGAAGGTAATGCTTCTTTTGCAGTACCGTGCCGTCGGTCCGCATTTCGCATAAATCGCCCTCGTCGCCGACGATGAACAGCGTTTTGCGAAGCGGGTGAAACACGATGCCACTCGGTTCGCCGAATCCCGATTTGTCGATGTCGCCCGCCGCCTCGCCCGAGAAAGGTTCTTCAACCGGCGGGCCCGCGGATTCGGACTGGTTGGCCGGCACGCTGGCGGCCGCTCCAAAGAACAGCACAATCGGCAACAGGCATGCAATTTTCGCGAGTGTTGGATTTGCCATGATTGCGGACATAATAGAAAAACAGCGGCACAAATGTAAAGCCCGCATTCGACTTGAACGACTCAAATCGAGGGCAACTAAGAGGAAGGCCGTCGCGGAGGACCTGAGCCAACCGGAGTAACTCGCGCTGCACGGCCAAAGTCAGCTCGGATGCCAGGTGATGGAGCTGCTCGGCGCGCTGCTCAGCTTCGGCTGTGCGCTCGACAACGCGGCGTTCCAGATCCTCGTTAAGCGACTCAAATTCCACCTCAGCCCGGACACTCCCGGTGATGTCACGCCCATATAGATTGACGTTACCTTTCCGGCGGCTTGGAGCTAAAACAAATTATTATGTGTGTCCGGCAGCACACAACAAATCAGGCTCGTACTTTTCGCCGCTTGCCAAAACGCACTGAGCCGGATGTAGCAACTTCTCGGGCAGGCTCTTGCCCTCCCGCCAATCCATGGTCTCCAGTAATTTGCGCCCCGGCGGATTGACGTAGGACACTACTCCGTTGCTGCAAGCCCGAATGACCGGTTTGAAATTTTCTTTGGGGGACTCGGCCAGGCTGCATTTCGAAAACCTGATAAAAGGAGCGGCTTGCTGAAACTATTCGCAATTCGCTGTCCATCACCACCAGCGGTTCCCGGGAGGAGATTCTTCATGTTGCTGTTGGACCGCAACCACCGGCATTTTGACTCCGCATCGCCAGCATGAATGCATCTTTCCAGTCAAATACACCGGCGGCTCAATTGCTAGTATGTCTTCGTCCATTTTGTCTTGTGCACAGCGGGACGCCGTAGGAGTAACAGGGGTTTCAGTCCACAATCTCCAGGCGATTCACTCCTGTATACCGTATACTTTCCTATAAGAGAGGCTGACGGGCGAGGCGAAGCGCATAGAGCCGCGGACCCTGAGCACATTCCCCTCGAATTTCTTGCCTGGACACTTTTGCCTTGCGTTATAATAAATAAAATCTGCGTTAAAGGAGGTGCCCCCAGTGAGATTCCATAGGATATTGCTGCTCCCCGCTGTTTTGTTTTTGATTTGCGCGGATAGGACAGCAGGGCAACCGCCACAGGAATCTGTCATTGAAAGAATCGATATCCGGGGCAACCAGCGCGTCCTGGAGACCAGAGTCCGTTCGGACATTCAATCTAAACCGGGCGACCCTTACGAAGAAGCCCGCTTGGAATCCGATCTCCGATCCCTATACCGATCCAATTTCTTCGAAAATATAAGTATTGAGGCAAGGGATGGAGATTCGGGCAAAATTGTCACTTTTTTATTGAAGGAAAGGCCAATCATTCGCGCGATCGCATTCACGGGCTACAAATCATTGGCTGCTTCCGAAATCATTGATGCAATCCAAAAGAAAAAGGTGGGATTTATCGCGGACAGCTTGTATGACCCGTCCAAAATTCGCGCTATAGAACGGATTCTGAAGAATCTTATGGCTCAGAAGGGAAATGCGCTGGGGACCGTTCGCATCGAAGTTGATGATGTGTCGCCTTCCGAGGTGCGAGTGCGTTTTGTCTTGGACGAAGGGTCCGAGTTCAGCATTGGGAAAATACGGTTTGAAGGAAACAGGGCGTTCAGCGAAATGGAGCTCCGGGATGCTCTGAAACTGAATAAAGAACGTGGTCCCGGGACCTCGTTTGATAATGCGAACATCTATGTCAAAGAGAAGCTGGAGTATGATATCGATAGGAACCTAAAAGGCTTCTACAAGGAGCATGGTTACATGCGGATTCAGATAGGAGAACCCAGAATTCGCATTCTCGAAGCAGAGCAGGCCGTGCTTCCCAGGACGCTGTATTCTATCGAAATACCGTTGGACGAAGGGGATCAATACCGCATCGGAAAACTGGAGCTGCAAAATTGCGGCAGCATGGATTGTGCCCAATTGCTCCAGATCTTTGGTTTGAATAAGGGCGATATTGTTAATGACAAACGGATCCGAGATGCTATGGAGCATATCAAGGTGATGTATGTCCAGTTGGGATTTAAAAACTTTTCATACATACCCGCACTAAATCTAAATCCTTTAACCAAAACGTATGACCTAACCATCGACCTTAAACCGGGGGAACGCACGCGCTAATCCGCATCTGCCGGGCAAAACAAAACCCGGATTCGATCGAAAACCAAGGTATTCAGGGCTGTCCATCAGTTACTTAGGAACAACGAAAACGGTTCAACAAATCCTCCTGCGAGACAGCATGATTGGCACTGATCAATAGCGAAATGGCACCGTTATATATGCCCAGGGCTATCAGCGTTTTGCTTGAGTTGCCGCCTATCAGAGCATACAGGTTGTGGGTTAGATAGCTACTGGCCCCAGTGCCATAGGCAATCACCAAGAAACCTGCTGCGACTATCCACCAACCATAGAAAAAACGAACCTTTGTCCCAGCTTCAATTTCAGTGTTCACGCAAGCCTCCATTGAGCTTTGTCCATAGGCAGGTAGAACAAGCACAGTCTCTTCCATCCCCTGGATATCGCGTCACCCCTCCGGGTCTCGGATTTAGTCTTCCACTGCAATGCTGGCAAATCAAAACATCGACTGAAAAACTCAGTTTGGAAGCTCAGCCCATGAATACCTTGTTGGAATGCACTGCAGGCGCCTACTGTTTGGTTGCGATATCCGTGGTTGTGGTCCCGCCTTCCTCCCTCTTTTCGGTGAGCGTTTTTCCATCGTCGGACACCGTATAGGTAAACACTATATCAATCTTCCCGTCTTTTTTTACTGTTTGACTGATCGTTCGGTCATTCACCTGAGTCAGTGACACTGTAATGTCGGGACCACCTCCCCCCCTGCCTTGGAATCCATAGAGACCTCTCATTGGGTAGTCCTTGCCGTCAACTTTTATATCTTTGCCGAGTGTAAATAGGCTCGACATTATCAAGCCATCAGGCGAGCTCTTAAAGGTGACTGTGCGGGGCATGGTCGTTCCTGGTATGCTCCATTTTCCGGAAATCGCATGCGATCCGGCGGGGCCGGCGGTAACGAGGTTTAGCGTCCATCTGCCTGCCTCCGGCTGCCTGCCGGTGCCAGCTTCTGGGGTCAGTCGAAACTCCTTCGTTATCGTCTTGCCATCTGCGGATACGGTATGTCTATCTTGCTCGATAACTTTCCCGTTCCTTTTGATTGTCACCTCTACAGTTTTGTCGTCCACGATACGAGCTGCCGCCGTATCGGTTTTCGAAGCCGGTGGATTAGATTGGTCACTGCCGTCGGCCCTGACCTTTATGGATGGATCGGCAATAATATCCTGAAAAATGCCGTCCTGCAGCAACAGAACTTCGGCACCAAATTCAGCCGGGGTAAAATTCCAGATGCCCTCAAACGGACTTTGCGATGCCCAGGCAAAAATCGGCAGCAACGTCAGGATCGCAAAAAATGATTTTCTCATTGGTTTTCTCCTTTGTTGAAAGAGGAGTGGCTTAAACCGGCTCCACATCCATTAAAGCGGCAATTTTCGGCAATAATTGCAGTGATTTCGCCGGTGGTTCCCAAGCTTCAAGCGCGAGAGTTTTCCGGTGAAAAACAAAAGCGCATGTAAGGAAGCGACGGGTATCGGCTGTAATGGCCTCTCCGAGTCCGAGTGTATGGCGTCAAAGGATCGTTCATCCAAGTCGATGATCGAAACGGAATTATTATCCTTGATGGAGTTTTTCCCAGGCAACGGGCAGGTAGTGGATCCTGCATTCGCGGGCAATAGCGCCCCGAATTATGACGGCTTACATCCTGGTTACAAGTCGAAGGTTTTGCAAAAATCCCGGCATAAGATCGTGGCACAAAACGGACCTACCCAGTCATTTACGAAATGGGGCTTGTTGTTTGTTTCGACAAGGAAAGCCGCCTGAGTATATGGGAATAGCAGGGAGAAGGGGCTTCAAACATGGGCCTTACTCGCGAGGAGCGGGAAACGATCCTTCGCACGTCCGACGCCGATGATTGTTGGATCGTCTCAACGGCAAGTCCTAGGTACATCCGGAAATTCACAAAGCTGGATTATCGGCAAAACTCTACAGATTTAATGCTGGACAGTTACAGGGACTTCACGATTCCGCGCAACCTGGTTACCTTTCGTCGCTCCCTGAAGAAATGAATTGATGGTTCAGTTGGAACAGGTGAGAACTCTGTGGGAGACCGTCAGGATAGCCTTCAGCTGTTCCCGTCCCACCTTCCATCAGCCCCAAACTCCTAATCCATATCTCGGCCGCTTCCCGGATATATCCTTTTGCGTCTCGGATATGCTTTCCTTGAACTCGGAGAACAGGGGACGTATATTGGCTGGGACTGTAATCACTAATTCAACGGAAGCCAACGGGGAGGCCTCGGCGGTATCCCTGGATGAGGATTTCC
>JAEAME010002537.1_pt1 | contig 10497 bp, 6 predicted proteins | sample 8958731 | NCBI WGS metagenome assembly JAEAME01 (sample SAMN16933194, study PRJNA681113) | bioreactor sludge metagenome | isolation source: anerobic bioreactor sludge (Control) | place: India:Bengaluru | collected 2018-10-24
AAAAACTGATACTCTGGGAAATAGACAATCTGGAATCTTTATGATGAGTAGTTGTGACAGCAACGAAATTGTGGATAACTTTATAGGCGGGAATAAGCAGAACGGAATCATTTTGTTTTCAGGCAAAGGTAATGTGATAGTACACAATGCCATTGGCTGTGGCGATCGGGAGCAGCCAGAAATGAATCTAGGGAATGGGAGCGTCGGTATATACATCTCTTCATCTGACAATTTAATTATGGAAAATGCGATTGCCTATAATTTTTCTTACGGGGTACAAATATATGGTCCTCAAGCAGTTCGCAATACCTTAACGCGCAATCTGATTTATCAAAATAGCTGGGCGGGCATCAGTAATGAAGAGGGTGGTAACAATGACCTGGCAGCACCACTTTTGATCAATGCAACGTTAAATTCGGTTGCCGGTACAGCTTCAAAAAATTCAACGGTAGAAATTTTTGCAGATAAAAAAAATCAGGGTGCTATATATCTGGGAACTGTTCCCGTTGATGCATCTGGCAATTTTAATTGGAATGGTGATGATATTCCTTCTGAACTATTCTTTACAGCAACAGCCACGGATACCGAAGGGAGTACGTCAGAATTTTCAAATGCGATTGCACCTTCTACGGATGTTGAAAATTCAAGAAAATTAAATACTCCAAACCATTTTGCACTTTATCAGAATTATCCCAATCCCTTTAATCTCAGCACCAGCATTGAATTTGCGCTGTCGAAACCAGCTTTCGTCATGCTCAAGATTTATAACCAGTTGGGCAAAGAGGTCGCAATGTTGGTCGCGGAGCAAAGAGAGGCTGGAATTCACCGAATCAATTGGGATGCTAAGGGATTGGCGAGCGGGGTGTATTTGTACCGGTTGGAAGCCAGGAGTTTTATGCAAGTAAAGAAATTGATTTTGATGCGATAAATTAAGTCAACAATTCGTCAATCAATAACTATTATGTGCCAAAGTGCATGATAAACAAAGGCAGCGGAGATACTGCCCTTATTTCGGTTATTACAAAATTTACGACTCAGCCGGCACCTGCTCATGTGCGGTTCAACGATGATCTACACTCACACCGCAGTGGCAGGCAACTTTAATTAAAGTGAGCTTACAGACCAATGTTGAAGAAATTGATTATCTGCATAGCTTAATTGAATAATATATAAAAATATGAATTTGAAGAAAAGGAGCTAACTATGGGTATAGATTTATTCAATGAACTCACTAAAAAAACCCCTCTGTGGGCATCTATTTTAATTTTGTTATTACTAATAGTCTTCAAAATTTTAATAAGCAGAAGAAAAAGCAAATATGGTTCAGAAAATCTTTGGGAACTGTTAATAAGTAGAGAGCTTTATTTTGTTTTTTCTGTTGTGGTGTTAGTTTTTGTACTATTTTTTCTTATTTATCAAAAAGTTATATATCCTCCAAAGCCTTCTGATTACGATAAATTATCTATTTGGATAGCCGATATTGACGGTGATGACCTAAGGGGAACACAAAGAAATTTTTTATTAAATTATTACTCATCTCTTCTCGCCCAACAAGACCATCTAAAGGATGTGGAAATTCGTGAATTGAAAAAGAAAATTAAAGGAGCTAGTGTTGAAAAACAGAGAATAAACGCAGAAAAAAGTGGTGAGAAAGTTAATGCGGATATTGTAGTGTACGGATCTTTATTTAAAGATGCCAAAAACGAGAGCTTAGTAAGACTTTCTATGCTTTTGATTGGGCAAACCACACACTTAAAAAAAGAGGTAAATTTAGGAATTGTGTCAGAAATGTCTTCGAAAATATTTAATACCCTAGCAGAGCTAAGTAATGCTCCAATAGTCAGTGCTAATCTTATTCAGGCTATTGGTAGTTACTCAAGGGGTAAAACGCTTCATGATGAAAAGCTTATACAGAATGCGTTGGATCTTTTTAAACGAGTAGTGAACTTGGACGCCCGACACATTATAAATAAGGCGGATTTAAATATATTTATTGGAAGCTGCTTTTTTAATATCTATATGGAAAATAACGATTCGAATTGTCTTGATTCAACATTTAAATATATTAATATAGCTATTCCTCAAATAGATACCTTAAAAAATAGAAATTACATGGGTGAAGCTTTTACATATCTTGCTGTTTCACATAATTTTTACCCAACAAATAATATCGAAAATACAAAAGAAAATTTAGACAAAGCTCTTTTCTTTTTTAAAAAAGCTCTTTCCTATTTTGATCAGGAAAGTTATGAATTTGCCAATACAACTAATTTGATCGGACAGGTATATTTTGACATCGCCCAACAAGTTGAAGATTTTAGTCGAACATGTGGCCCATTGCTAGATATGGCAATTTTATACTCTAATAAAGCACTTGCTTATTTTAATGAAGATAAATATCCTATAGCCTACGCAGGAATGAATGTAAATTTAGCAAATATCCATGCAGCTTATCCATGTAATATACTTAAAACAAAAAATGAGTATTTGGAAAAAGCATTGCATTATGCACAAGAATCATCAAGGATCATTCTTGAGGCAGCTCTTGATTCCTCCTATTTAGCCCTATCCCTTATAGCGGAGGCTACAATATACAAACAATTGTATGATTTTAGCATAAAGGAAGGTGCAGAATTAGATACAGCAATACAAAAATATAAAGAAGCTTTAAATATAGCAAAAGGAAGATCTAAACGATTATATTTACATATACTATACAATCTATCTAACGCTTATAGAGAAAACGTTGTTCGTTTTGCTAAAGATGGTATACAATTGGCACATGAGATACGCTCATATATTAATCCAGATGATCGGGGTTGGTACGAAAATTATAAAGCTAATTTAGCGGATAGCTACTTACATCTTGGCTATCCAATAAATGCTAAGGACACTTTGGTAACAATTGTTAGCACTGAAGAAAAACTATATTTTTCAGAGTATCGCCGTTGGTTGTATTTATATTATCAAAACACATTCCTCGAATTTAACAAAGCCAATAAATTACTTATTCAAAACTTCCCGGATACATCGAATTATTTATTGACAGAACACTATTGTGAAAGCTTAATAACAACAAATAATTTAAGGGCAGCTAAAATAAATTTAGAAAACTTGCTTAAAAAAAGCGATCTGCCCGATGAAATCAAATTAATGACACTAATACTTTATTCAATTAATTTAACATTAATAAATGAAAACACTCTATCGCTTAAATATTTTACAGATGCAGTTTCATTCTATCGATCGTGGCCAGATGGCTATCTAAATGGTTTTGATTTTAATGGTATGAAGTACTATCTAACAAACACAATTAGTGATAAATCGGTTGTTAATAAATTAATACATATACTAAATCTGTTTGAAAAGAGGAAAAGTAAGTCAATAGTCAATGATCTTGAATTATTGATAATGAAATAAATGCAGAGTTTATCTCTGCAAATCCTTTTGGACATTTATACTGTAAAATTAAGAGATATTTTGCTTAAATGCAAGCAATTTATTCATACTCTCATAAACGACCATTTTTAAGACGTTTGAATAGGTTGTAAAACCTGTTCTTATCATACCCTTTTTGCGTATCATAACTCATCTAAAAAACATAAACTTAAAACTACTTACATTTACCCTTTTTTAGACAACAATAAACAACATAAAACTTTGCTCCTTTAAGAACCGGTTCTTTTATTAACTCAGGTTGTGCTACGACATAAAGGACTAAATATCTGACGGATTCTGAAGTAAATCAGCTACACAACCTAAACAACTGACTGTGTCACTAATTGTGTCACCTTGGAAGTGAAAAGAAGGGAAAAATAGTGAAAAGAAGTAAAATTCAGTATAAAACAAAAGGGCTTAAGTTATTAGCTTAAGCCCTTGTTATTATTTTTGATAAAGAAGTGCCGGGGGAGAGAATCGAACTCTCATGGACCGAGGCCCGCAGGATTTTGAGTCCTGTGCGTCTACCAATTTCACCACCCCGGCAAATTGATCACTAATTTAATAATTTTTCACTTAAAGTCAAGAAAAAAATTTCGATTCATTACAAAAAAAATATGGACTGATACTACCCTCGGACCAGGGGGTAGTATCAGTCAGCGAATTTCTGCCAAAGAGCGAATAATCTAATAGCCGAAATCAAGATTACGTTCCAATTTTCGCAATAACCGTATAAAGCCAGATGATAAAAGCCACGAAAACCCAGCATAAGACAAAACCCCAGATGTCCTGCTTGGTTGGTTTCCAGAATTCCCAATCGGTGCCAGGAAACAGCTTGTTTCTCTCAACGATTTCGGGATCCTCAATTGCTGCTTTGACTCGACGAGCATCTTCTTCCTGATTGGCAACGGCCGGGGTGTGGATACAAGCGTAAAATTCCCGTAGCACCTTTTCCGCATTGCGTCGCGTAAACAGGCTAACCGAGAAAAGAATGATAAACGGAAATATAATATCGAAAATATTGCAAAGCGTCGCTAATTGGGCTTTGGATAAATGTGAGAGGTCGATTCCCATCAGGGAAAGGAGGTACAATTGTACTTTGAAAATACCTTTGCCCTCCAGCGGGGAATTCGGGTCATCTGGATTTTTACGGGCGACTGTCTCATAAAATATGCCAGTTGGGGCATAGATTTTTCGCTTTTCGATCATCTGTCCCAGATGATCAGCGCGTCCGGCCTGAACATCTTCGGCTAAGGCTTTTGCTTGGATGATTTCTTCCCGTTGAATAGTTTGAACCGTAAACTTAGGATTTTCGCGATTATTATTGATGGAAGGGATGACAACCGGCGCGATGACTGTCAAGAGTATCGAAAGCAGCATTTGTACCACCACAGCTTTAGTGGTCAGGCGGCGCCAGAAATAAACCAGCCATAGCGCCGGACCGATAATTGTTCCTATCGAAAGCACAATTTTAAAGACGGCAAAAATGTCATCCACCATACGGGCAAAATAGATGGTCGATCCCATAATGATAAAGATAACGATCCGTCCGACATTGATCTGCAATTTTTCACTGGCTTTGGGCATAAAGGGCAAAAATATGTTCTTTGTAAAAGCGGCTGACCACTCCAGGCTGGTCGCGCTAATAGTGGACATATTGGCAGCCATGATCGCTGCGATCATCAAACCGATAAAACCGACACCGAGCAGATTTTTCGTCATGTGGCCCCAGATGTTGGTAGGATCCGATAATTTTCCCTGATATAGTCCCACGGCGATAAGTCCAGTTAAAGCCCAGCCAATCATAGCGAAACGTTTGATGATCGCACCAGTCACCATGCCAGTGCGGGCAGAAAAATCATCCTTGGGAGATCCGCCATAAGTAAAATTCCGGGGGGGCAATATAATCAGATTTAATAGCGCAAAAGTAATCACGAAATACCAGGTGTATTCACTGGTAGCGGCGGAGCCGAAGATTTCAAACATATAATCCGGTACTTTTTGATGTAAACCAGTGAACCCGCCCAATTGACTCAACCCAATTGGCAAGAGCATAAATGAGAGAAAAAGTATCAACAGGCTCTGGATGACGTCATTCAAGACAGCAGCAAAGAGTCCTCCCAGAATCGTGTAAGAAGCGACAATGATCGCATAAAATATATAGAACAAATCCAGGTTCAAGTAGGAAATATAGGCATGAAGCTCGCCGCGCTTCTGCTTTTCAATCAGAACATTCAAACGGTCTTTCTCGACATCGGATAATGGGTCAAAACTCTGTTTTTCTTGTAAACCCTGAAGCTCATTGAATTCATTTATGCTTTGTAATTCTTCAACGGTACACTTCTCGGCTGGCTTCACCATCATCGCCTGCATGGTTTTGCCAGTTAGCAGGTAGCCAATGGAGCCGCCATAAATCGCATTGAGCAAAATGTAGGTTGCAAACAGTCCAGCTAAAAATTTGCTTTCAAAGCGATGCAGATAAATATCTCCCGGACCCATATAGCGGGCGCGTCGTTGGAGAACGGATACAAACCAGTAAAATGGTGTAAACAATAGCGGCAGATTCTGGAACCACATGCCGGAGAGCCCCTGTCGGTAAATTTCCCTCGCCACGCCAGCCGCTTGGTCCCCGCTGGTAATGGTACCAAAGTGCATGGCGGTTGTTAGAAATTTACCAAAACTTCGTCCCCCTTGATAGAAATCTTTGGTACTTTTAATCCGTCGCCGTGTCCATAATCCAATCACAATCATCATGGTAAAATAAAGGATAATCAGAAGCCAATCCCAAAAATGCAGTCCGAGAAAATACATGAAAATCTCCTAATTTTGATTTTTTCACTTTACTCAATAAATTCAATGTCCATCCGAACCGTTCGCTGGAAAATAGAATACATATCCTTTAAAAATTTACCTTCCACATCCATTTTGACAGCCATGGTGAAGAATACATGTTCTACTGGAATGCGCTCAGCATCTTTGCCCTGACCAACGCGCTCCATTTTATTTTTGACAGTAAAATCCTCAATACTGACATGATCGAATGAAATATCATTATCATACATATCGTGGGGAGAGAACTTTACCTGGATTAATCTTTTTCTGAAACCAGCAAATAGATCAGAAATTTGAAGGGTATTATTTAGTTTCGCTTCGCCCTTAAAAATCATTTTATTCAGTACTTCTTTGGACTCAGCGTCTTTTTCCTGTTTGGGTTGAAATGCGGTGATTCGAGTGTCATCAAATGCGCTGCTCATAATTCATCCTTAAATTTTATTTTTCAATGAATTCAATTTTGAAATTTCAAAAATATAAACAATAAAAATGAACAAGTCAAGCTCGATTTTTAGTTAATTGGCTCACCATAAAAAATATTTTGCTTGACATTTTTAGAAATTATCAATATTATTCAGCAGTTATTTAAAATCATTATTCCTGTGTCTATTTAAAAGGGTTCATAAACCATGAAAAAAACAGTTACCAGAAGGAGTTTCATGAAGGGCATTGCAGGTGCAAGCGTGTCTGCTCTCTCTGTTCCTCTATTAAACAAAATTAGTTTTTCCATGCCGAAATCCGAAAAAATTCCGATAATCCTGTGCAGTCGTGGCGAAGATTGGGGTAAAAAAGTAAATCAGCCCGGCTGGGAAATCCTCTCCCAGTCAGGCGATATTCTGGATGCGATTGAAAAAAGCGCCAATGTAACGGAATTAGATCCAGAGGACACATCAGTCGGATATGGTGGTTTCCCCAATGAGGAAGGTGTAGTCGAACTGGATGCTTCGATCATGTACGGTCCGACGCATTCTTGTGGATCTGTAGCTTCGCTTCGCCACATTAAAACGCCTTCTTCAGTGGCTCGACTGGTTATGGAACGAACCGATCATATCATGTTGGTTGGCAAGGGGGCGCTGCAATTTGCTCTGGCTCACGGCTTTAAAAAAGAAAATTTATTAACCGAAAAAGCGCGTATCGCCTGGTTACGTTGGAAAGAAAATCGGAGTGATAAGGATGACTGGTTTCCCCCTAAAGATGGAAATTATCAAAAACGACCGACTGGCACGATTAATGTATTAGCAGTTGATAAGAACGGAGATATTGCAGGGATTACGACTACCAGCGGGCTGGCGTTCAAGATTCCTGGTAGAGTGGGTGATTCACCGATTATTGGAGCTGGTTTATATGTTGATAATCAAGTGGGAGCGGCTGGTGCGACTGGTAGGGGAGAAGAGGTCATTCGAACCTGTGGTAGCTTTGTCGTGGTTGAGATGATGCGGCAGGGAAAAACACCCCAGCAAGCTTGTGAAATCGCCTGTCAGAGAATTATAGATGTCAATGGCGGGATTGAAAATATTAAAAGGAACCAATATAATGATAAATATGTTGCCGTAAATAAACGGGGCGAAATAGGTTGTGCAGAAATTATTGGATCTCCTAAAAAGCCGCCTCAACTTTCCTATAGTAACGAAACGGGATTCCATGTGTACGATGGCTCCATTTTAATTGAAGTATAGAAGCTGTTAGCTTGTAGCAGGATAAACTGCCAATTTTTTTTAACAATTTATTAAATTGCATTTACAACCAAAAATATCTTGCATAATAAAAATTTTATTATTACATTTGTTCCATGGATCAATACTCTGATGCCAGAATGAAGATGGTGGAAGAGCAACTGGTGCGGAGGGGAATAGCAAATCAGGCGGTTCTGAACGCCATGCGCAAAATCGAACGGCATCTTTTTGTAAGTGAAAAGGAATGGGATCGGGCTTATGATGACACCCCGCTTTCAATTCCCTGTTCTCAAACAATTTCGCAACCTTACATGGTTGCGCTTATGACTGAGCTAATCGAACCGAATGAAAAGATGACAGTTCTGGAAATTGGCACTGGCTCAGGGTATCAAACTGCAATTCTGGCTGAGACCTGCAAAAAGGTTTTTTCGATTGAACGGCATGAAGAATTGGCAGCGCAAGCGAAAAACACCTTAAAAAAGCTGGGATACCAAAATGTATTTATTAAAACCGATGATGGCACAATTGGATGGAATGAGAAGTCCCCTTTTGATGCTATTATCGTAACCGCTGGAGCTCCTGAAGTCCCAGATATTTTGATCGAGCAGCTTCAAGATAACGGCAGCATGGTAATTCCAGTCGGTAGTCAGCATCGGCAAAATTTAGAATTAGTTCAAAAAAAAGGGGAATCTTATATTAAAAAAATAATTTGCGGTTGTATTTTTGTACCTTTAATTGGAAGTGGAGGTTGGGCTGAGTGAGCACGGATTTGACTGAGATCGACAACAGGGTGGTGAGGAAAACAGAAAAAGTAGGATTTATAAGAAAGCTTTATGATTGGGTGCTGCATTGGGCAGAGACGCCTTATGGTTCTTTGGCATTAATTATTTTAGCATTTGCTGAGTCATCATTCTTCCCGGTGCCCCCAGATGTGCTGTTGATTGCATTAGCCATATCAATACCCAAAAGATCGTTTTTTTATGCTTTTGAATGTAGTATATCATCCGTCATTGGCGGGATATTTGGTTATTTGATCGGCATTGCTTTGATGGATGTTATTGGCTGGAAAATTATTGACTTTTATAACGCCAGAGAATTATTTACTCAATTATTTCAAAAGTTCAATGAATATAACTTCTGGGCGGTGCTGATTGCAGCAATAACCCCAATTCCCTACAAGGTATTTACGATTTCGGCAGGAGCGGCAAACGCCACTTTTTGGGTGTTCTTAGTCGCTTCGGTTATCGGACGATCAATTCGTTTTTTTGCTGTTGGGACATTGATTTATTTTTTTGGTGAAAGAATTAAGAATTTTATTGATAAGTATTTTAACTGGCTGTCGATTTTATTTATGGTGCTTCTAATAGGGGGATTTTTACTAATCAAATATGTGTTTTAATGAAATGTTCTGGCTTTGCTAACATAGTGAAAATTAGTTTTCAACAAGTTCGGGGCGTAGCGCAGCCCGGGTAGCGCGCTTGCTTCGGGAGCAAGAAGTCGGTGGTTCAAATCCACTCGCCCCGACCATTTTTTGAATGGGTCATTCAGATGACCCATTTTTTATTAATAAGCGAACATTTATTAAACTACAACGCATAGGGGGAATGTAGAAATCTCAGAGGAATTAGTATTATTATGATCCTGCCATATAATTTCTGCATAATTCTTATTAAAATTGTGGAACGATGAAACGTAATAATATCCTATTGGTCAATCCCTGGATTTATGATTTTGCAGCTTATGATTTCTGGATCAAGCCAGTGGGTTTGCTATCGATTGGTCGGTATTTAGAAAAGCATGGTTACCAGACGTATCTGATTGATTGTTTGGATCGATTTCACCCTTTCAATCCTTCAGTAAAGCAGAAAAAATATGGCACGGGCAAATTCATTCGAACTGAGGTCGAAAAAACAGAGATTCTTAAGCAAGTACCCAGAAAATATTGTCGTTATGGAATGCCAATTGATTCATTTTTAACAGCACTCACTCAAGCGCCTGAGCCAGATGTGATATTGGTTACTTCCGGAATGACGTATTGGTACCCGGGCGTTGTGTATGCAATTGAAATATTAAAAGACAAGTATCCTCATGTCCCACTTGTTTTGGGTGGAATTTATTCGACGCTTTGTTATGAACATGCTGCTAAAAATTCTAAGGCAGATTATGTGATCAAAGGTGCAGGGGAGATTGCCACGTTGAAGCTGGTGGACTTATTGACTGGAAATGATCATGAAATCAACGAACAAAATTTGCCTTTTCCGGAGCCAGACTATCATCATTATCAAAAATTGGTCTCGGTGGCAATTGTTACTTCAGTCGGCTGCCCCTATCACTGCTCTTTTTGTGCTTCCCATCTCCTGTCAGGTCAATTTCGGCAACGAAATCCAATTGACGTCATCAATGAAATAGATTACATTTATCATAAGCGCCATGTTCGTCATTTTGCTTTTTATGATGATGCATTACTGATTAATCAGGAACGACATCTCTCTATAATTCTTGATGCAGTTATCGATAAACAGCTTCATCTGGATTTCCATACACCGAATGGGAT
>JAEAME010002538.1_pt1 | contig 10496 bp, 8 predicted proteins | sample 8958731 | NCBI WGS metagenome assembly JAEAME01 (sample SAMN16933194, study PRJNA681113) | bioreactor sludge metagenome | isolation source: anerobic bioreactor sludge (Control) | place: India:Bengaluru | collected 2018-10-24
ACTGGGCATCAAAAGAATTCGCCTGTTAACAAATAATCAAAAAAAAATCGTTGGATTAAACGGTTATAACCTGGAAATTGTGGAAAGAATTCCTATCGAAATTAGCCCCAATGAAGTAAACGCCCGCTACCTGGAAACAAAACGGGATAAATTGGGACATTTAATTTTGAATAACGTTTCAGAAGAAAACAAAGAATAATACACGATAAACTGGAGGCAAAATGCCAAACACTTTTCAAGGTAAAATAATTGGCAAAGATAGAAAATTCGGAATTGTCATCAGCCGCTTTAATGAATTTATATCTTCCAAGCTGCTGGCCGGTGCGCTTGACTGTTTTCAACGTCATGAGGTTGGCGAGGAAAACATTGACGTTGCCTGGGTGCCGGGCTCGTTTGAAATTCCGCTCACTGCATTGAAAATGGCTCAAACCAAAAAATACGACGCAGTGATTTGTCTCGGAGCCGTCATCCGTGGCGCTACTCCCCATTTTGAATATATCGCTGCCGAAGTTAGCAAAGGAATTGCGCAGGTAAATCTCCAGACTGGCGTTCCAACGATTTATGGTGTTATCACCGCAGATTCCCTGGAGCAGGCAATCGAGCGAGCGGGAACCAAAGCTGGCAATAAGGGCTGGGATGCTGCCATGTCTGCCATGGAGATGGCTGACTTATTAAAAATTTTGTGAACGATTTTTCTTCAGTCATTAGTTGTGATCGATTGATGGATGTTTATTACGTCAGGATCATTATTACATCCCCAATGACTGCTGATACTGATGAATAATTGCTCATCCAAAGGACAGGATGCTATGAAATTAAAATTAATTCATTCGATATTGTTATTTTTTTTATTAATCCCGCACGCTGGACAAACGGGTGTCGGCGATTGGACCACATTTACCAGTCAAAACGATATTCGGGATTTGATACTCATCGATGATTTTATCTGGTGCGCCACCAATGGCGGAGTGTTCAGCTATCAAATCTCATCGGGTAATTATCGACAATTTCACAATACCAACGGGCTAACGTCAATCAACGCTCAAACCGTCGAGGTCGATTCCAAAGGACGCGTTTGGGTCGGTTTTGCCGATGGATGGATTAATTATTATGATCCGGCATCGGATAGCTGGAACAAAATTCAGGATTACGCCGGACGTCATATTTATGATCTGGAACCGGTTGGTGATTCAATGTTAGTCGCCTTAGACATTGGTATCAGTCTGTACGATATCCGCAGAGAAGAAGTTAAAGAGACTTACAAACATCTGGGGTGGAATCTTGCTGCCGAAATAGATGTGCTTGATATTATGGTTGTCAATCGAGATATCTGGGCAGCGACTGGATCAGGAATTGCCCGGTCCAGCTTTGACCTGGCAAATTTAATGGCGCCAGAAAGCTGGAAAAATTATTCTACCAGCCAGGGTTTGCCGACCAACAAAGTGAATGCCCTGGTCGCTCACAATGACACGATTTATGCAGCAACAAAGGCTGGCGCAGCTATTCTTCGTAACGAGATTTGGGATTAGATCAGTTATGATTTAAGCTATCCAGAAGTAAGAAAATTAGTTTCAAAGAATGGAACGCTTTATGCGCTGACCTATGGTTATGTGAGTCGTTGGATTCCGGAAGAATATCACTGGCAAAATATCGCTGAATATTTAAGTGAGCTGAGCTGTTTAGTCGTTGCGGACAACGGCGATTTATGGGTGGGACGGAATAAAACTGACGTCGTCCGGGGTTTTGCTCTCTTCTCAATCGCTGCACAAACCTGGGAACAGTTAACTCCGCCTGGACCTCCAGGCAATGGCTTTAATGATCTTGCGGTCGATAAAAATGGGATACTCTGGTGTGCCACTGCTCAGGACGGAATTTTAAAATTTGATGGCTTCTCTTGGCAGCAATTTACCACAGCGAACGGCTTAATTAATAATGGAATTGAATGTGTAACAGTCGATTCTGAAAATCGAAAATGGTTTGGCAGCATCGGCGGCGGATTAATCTTGATCGATGCAAATGAGAAAATCTCGGTTTTCTATAAAGGCTATTTATCGCCGGCCGCCTCGGACCAAAATTTCGTTGTCGTTTCCGATGTTAAAGTTGATCAATACAATAATGTATGGATTTTGAATACTGAAGCTAACAATGGTAGAGTTGTAGCAATTTATACGCCGCTATCTGAATGGTATTACTTTACGGTTGACGAAGGGATCTTGAGTAATGTTGTGACATCTCTTGATATTGATGAAGCTGATCGTGTTTGGGTAGGCACTCAAAATGGAGTAAGCGTTATCGATTATAACAACACGCTGGCATACAAAGCCGATGATACCATCAAAGGGAATAATTTGACGACTGCTGATGGGCTGGAAAGCAGTAGCATTAAAGACATTGCTATCGATCAGGATAATATTGTCTGGATTGCCACTGAGGCTGGATTGAATTATTGGTATTGGGATAGTGAAGGACAAAAGGGAGTTGTCAAATACCAAGCTGGATTGCTCAGTAATTCTGTCAATATTATTGAGGTTGATATTCGCAATAATAAATGGATTGGAACATCCTCGGGAATTAGTATTCTTGCGCCGGATGGCTATACGTTCACCCATTACACTATTGAAAACAGTTCGCTGGTAAATGATAATGTAACTTCGCTCGGCTTTGATTTTGAAACCGGCAAAGTTTATATCGGAACTGCTGAGGGGCTTTCGGTATTGGAGACACCTTACTCCCGTCCCCGCGAAGATTTAAGTCAGGTTACTGCTGGTCCCAATCCGTTTATCATCAATCAGGGCGAGGCGTTTTCATTTCTGGAGCTTTCCGACGATGTTGCCATTAAATTTTTAAGCGAAAATGGACGGTTGGTTCGTCGTATTTCCAACGAAGAGATTTCTGGAGCTTCTACTACGTGGGATGGGAGAGATGATAATGGAGAATTGGTCGCCAGCGGAATTTATATTTATGTGATTTATAATGAAGAGACCGGATTGAATCGGGTGGGAAAGGTTGCGGTGATTCGGTAGAAAGTTTGTCAAGATCATTTTAATTTTAGTGAAGGGTCTGGTCTGCAATTGAAATAAATAAACAATGTTTTTATAGTTGATTACTCGGCGGGTTGATACTATATTAGATTTTTTAGGGCATAGTAAAGTATCATCCCTACTAAACAATGAACTTATGGCAAATATAATAAAACTCCCAATACCGCAGAAAGATCTAGATTTTCCTTTGATGAAAGCTTTGGAAAAACGTCGAACAAAAAGGAAATGGAAAGATGAATCTCTTTCAGATCAAGAACTCTCAAACCTTCTTTGGGCTGCTTACGGAATTACTAAAGAAGAAACAAATAAGAGTAAAAGTAGAAGAACGGCACCTTCAGCGTCAAATTCGCAACCAATAAAAATCTATATTACAATGAAGCAAGGTCTTTTTCTTTATGACGAGAAGGGACATCAATTGATCCAAATTCTTTCGAAAGATATTAGAGAGAATATTGGTACTCAAAAAATGATGCATTCAGCTCCAGTTGGACTCATTTATGTTTCTGATTATTCTAAAATGAAGACTTATTTTGCTAAAGATGAGAATCGAAAATGGTTTGTTTCTGGGACAAACACTGGTTTTATAAGTCAGAACGTTTACCTTTACTGTACCGCTGCGAAATTAAATACAGCGATTCTTGGTTTAGTTAATAGAGATAAGCTCCATGAGATTATCGGTTTGAAAGAAGATGAAAAAGTTGTTTATACACAAGTCGTGGGCAAATCATTTGATGAGTAACTATTACAGAAAATGAAGATAGAGAACAAGCATCCAACATTTGATGCCGCTAGTGCTTTTTCTTGAACGAAAGTTTTTGGAAGCAGAGGCTAATTAATTTTTTAACTATCAGTACTTGTACCCCCGGCACCGCTGAACATTGTCGTTGAGTGCCTTAAATATCTCACATCATAACAAAGAACACATGATAGGAGCCCGTGTAATGAAGTATCTACTTCGATTTTGGTTGTTAATGGTTTTCTTCTTAAGCTCAAACTTCTTATATGCTCAATGGATACAAACTTCTGGACCGCAGAGCGAAAATATAACCGCCCTGGCCGTAACGGGTGAAAATATTTTTGCGGGAACCAAGTATAGTGGCATTTTTCTCTCTACGAACAATGGTGAAAATTGGACTCATTTAGATAATGGCTTGGCCGGTGTTGGCATCACTGGTTTCGCACAAATAGGCACTAACCTCTTTGTTGGCACTGAAGGCGGCGGTGTATTTCTTTCAACCGATGGCGGCTTAAGCGGCGTTGCAGTTAATGAAGGTCTCGGGAACTTTTTTATTGCGTCTCTTGCTGTAAGTGGCAACAAACTCTTTGCCAATACGCGGGGTGGTTTGTTTGTTTCAAGCGACAATGGCGCGCATTGGACATCTATTAGCCAATTGAATAATCTTTCAGGCGGTCCTCTATTAGTCAATCAAAATAGTGATGGCAGCACCAGTATCTATGTTGGCGATTATACGGGTTTATATCGTTCAACCAATGATGGGAGCGATTGGATAAAACTCAACAATCCTCCCACCGATGACTCAAATCCTTATGTTACTGCTTTGATCGCTATGCCGAATAATAGCGGGGGAAACTATCTCTTCGTCGGCACCTGGGGCGATGGTGTGTTTCGGACTTCCGACGATGGCGCAAATTGGAAAAAATGCAATACCGGTTTGACGCAGAACTGGTGGGATGATGTCTATGTGAATACTTTTGCCGTAATTGGGGCCACTCTATTAATCGGCGAAAATTTGCAGAGCGATTTTGAATGCGGCGTATTTCGTTCCACGGATTACGGAGCAACCTGGAGCTCAACGAATTTAGAGTTGAAAAATAGCGACGTCGTAGCTCTGGCGGTAAAAGACATGAATCTGTTTGCCGGGACGAGTGACGCTGGTGTATTTCGCTCAACCAATAACGGCATCAATTGGACCCAGGTTAATAAAGGAATGAGCTATCAATATGCCAATGCTTTTGCAATTAAGGGAACGAATCTTTATGCCGGCTGCGGAAACGGTGGCGTGTTTCTTTCCACCGATAAGGGCGATAGCTGGACACAATTAAATAACAACACCAATGTCTTTCCGATTACCGCCATAACAATACCCAATAATAATTCTATTATTATTAGTACGACGCAAGATAATTATCGCTCGACTGATAATGGCCTAACCTGGTCAAATATTCAATACATCAAGAAGGATGGTTCAATTTATTCGTCGGGCATACCGAGTTGTGTCTGGTCACTCATCAACATACCGAGGGGAGCAGACAGTTCCTACATTTTTGCCGGATCATCAAATGAAGGAATAGTGCGCTCTATCGACAATGGCGATTGGTGGAATCCGGTCAATGCCGGTCTATGGGCTGATACCAGAAATTATATCGTTTATGCTCTGGTCGCAGCTCCCAATGCCTCTGGGGGCACCAATCTTTATGCTGGCATGGGCCACCAGGGTCTTGCTTATTATGGTGCAGTGTATGTTTCAAAAAATTATGGTTCCAGTTGGACTGATATTAGCAACGGACTACCGAACGCCGCCGTATGGTCACTGGCGATAAGCGGCGCCAATCTTTTTGCCGGGACTAACGACTCCGGCATCTATCGTTCTTCAATTGATGGCGCCGGTTGGACAGCGGTAAATGAAGGCTTAACGAGTAAGATTGTTTCCGCAATTACGGTAAACGGTAACAGAATCTTCGCGGGAACCTATGATGGAGGAATTTTTCAATCCACCAATAATGGTGATACCTGGTCTCCAATTAATGAGGATCTGACTAATTTATCGATCAATGCCCTTATCACTGATGATATTAATCTATATGCCGGGACAGTCGAGGGCGGCGTCTGGAAACGATCGCTTTCTGAAATCGCTGCCGTCGAGCCAGCAATGGTTGAAAAGCCAACTCAGTTCCTGCTGGCGCAAAACTACCCCAATCCCTTTAATCCTCGCACCACGATTAGATTTTCGTTTCCTGAAGCGGGGCATGTTTCCCTGAATGTTTATAACAACATGGGCCAGAAAGTAGCAGAGTTGGTATCGCAAGAAATGGGCGCCGGTAGCTATAACGTGGAATGGAATGCCAGTGGTTTTGCAAGCGGCATGTATTTCTATAGATTAGAGGCCAACAATTTTGTCGCGACAAAAAAGCTCATTTTGCTCAGATGATGGAACCGGATTGAATCGGGTGGGGAAGGTGGCGGTGATTCGGTAGAAAGTTAATTTTTATTACAGACATATTCAAGCGGACTAGTACTATAAAATAAGCGACCAATTGGGTGATAGAGAGGACAGTTATGTTTGAAATGTTGCTTGCGATCGCCACAATCCTAGGTGGAATAGCTGCTGTTGGCTATTTTTTAGAGAAAGTAGTTAAGTCTAAGAAAGCTACTCAGGACGCGACGGGTGGTACTAGACTGGCGATTTCACCAGACTTCAAAGCAAAGCCAACAGATCCCGCGTTTGCTGAGAAAACCTATTTCCAGTATCGCCTTGTTTCTTGTCCACTCCTGGAGTCGAACGAGTTGGTGTCGCATCTCGAAACACGATATGGATGTGAGGCTCTGCGCTTTGGTTCGAGTCGATTACCCGTTACCGTGCTGTGGAGAAATACAGCCAAATTGATTCGTCCAGATATTATTCTGGGCGAGTTCGACGGAACAGTTCCTAAGCCATTCACTAGTTCTCCTTTACTAAGTTCGATAGAGTATCAGGAAGCGCGTGATTTCATTCGTAGACAGTACGAGGCTCCGCCAAGCCCTATTCGATACGAGGGATGCGACTATCGGATGACGCATCTCGATTTGTTGCAGCCGCTTCCGAAGCTACAGGGTGCGTATGGTTTGTACTACGACAACATCCTCACTCAGTACGCAATGGAATGGGAACTTAAAAAAGCCCTACTTCAAGGGGATACCAGCCAGATCTCGAAGCTGACGAGACCAGGTTCACTCCCACTACGTGAGGCAGTTGAAAAAGGCCGTAATCCGCTCACAGACGGAACTGGACGTTGTGCCGCGATAACAATTTCAACATTGATTGTTTTCCAGCGAAGCACTGGAGAATATTACACCATCATCCGCAGGCGCTCAACTAGCGTTGCTGTGTCACCAGGACTTCACCACATAGTGCCAGCTGGAATGTTCGAAGCGCCTAATACCCAGGATGTATGGTCCATCGAGACGAATATCTGGCGTGAACTGTTGGAGGAGATATACGACGAAGAAGAGCAGCTTGGTCATGGCGTCAGCGAGCTTCATGACTACCTTCGTGCGAAAATGCCGATCAAAATAATCCTCGAATTGATTGATAATGGTCGTGCGGAACTCAGTGTAACTGGGATCTGCTGCGATCTTTTAAACCTGAGACCTGAGATCTGCACGGTACTGTACATAGCGGATCCGAGATTTGCAGAAGCTCGTAGGATGGTTTTGAATTGGGAGTACGAGAAAGAAGGAGCTGCAGGAACCTTCGGTATTCAGTGGAATCGAATCGATAAACTTGCAATGTCTCTTGCCTCCGCTAGCAAGATCGTAGTCTCCGGAGCTGCCTGCCTTAGTCTTGGGCGCGAATGGCTCGCAGCGCGACATCAGATCTAGGATGCAAGACAATCGAAAAGTTGTACACGAATTTAAGCTTCTACTGACTATTCTTACGCCCATTCTTTATTTTTGCAGCTACGGCTCTTGGGCAAAAGAAGGCACTAACGTCGATTGAGTGATGAAAGAAAACTTGAAACAGCAAACAATAGATAGTAGCTCGAAAGAGGCAGCCATTTGACATGTTAAAAAGTCTCCACGTTGAAAACTTTGCTCTGATCGATGAACTTGATGTTCAATTCGAGCCAGGATTGAATATTATCACGGGCGAGACCGGCGCTGGTAAATCAATTTTGATCGATGCGCTGGGCTCGACCCTTGGTGGTAAAATTGAAAGCGAATCGCTTCGAAAAGGAGCGACGAAAACTGTGGCGGAATGTATTTTTCAAATAAAAAACAACGCAGCGCTGAACAGCTATTTGAAATCCAGCGATATCGAAAGCTTTGATGATACCATCATTCTGAGAAAGGAGATCTCTGATAGCTTACGCAACCGCGCCTTTGTGAACGATTCCCCGGTGCCCAATTCTATTTTGACTGACATCGGTAATTTGTTGGTGGACCTGCATGGTCAGCATGAGCACCAATCGCTATTAAATACCAATTATCACATTCAATATCTGGATGAATTTGGCCATTACAGTCCGCTGTTAGCTGAGGTTGAAGCAAATTACAACAGCTTTATAAGCCTGATCGATCAACTGAAATCGTTACAGCAACGGGAGCGAACCTTAATTGAAAAACGCGATCTTTATACATTTCAAATCGATGAAATAAAAAATATCAATCCAAATTATGGCGAGGAAGAGGCGCTGATTCAGGAAGAAAAAATTCTGCAGAACAGTGAAAAGTTATTTCAATTTTCCAATGAGCTGTTTCATGATCTCTACGATAATCAGGATTCGGTTTATGACCGAATTTCCGAAGCCTTGAATAAATTAGATCAGTTGGCAGCTATAGATAATCGCTTCGAGAATACCAAATCAGATTGCGATGCCGTGCAAGTTTCCATCGAAGAAATCGCCAAATTTTTGCAAGGATATTCCAGCAGTATTGAATTCAACCCACAGCGACTGGAGCAGATTCGAATTCGATTGGGGCAGTTCTCTATGTTGAAAAGAAAATATCACCGCACCATCGATGAGATCATCGACTATCGCCAGCAGATCGAACAGGAATTGCATGACATTGAGAATATAGATGCACTCATTTCAAACAAACAAATTGAAATTGATGATCATCAAAAAAAATTGAGCCAGCTTTGTCAGGAATTATCCAGTCGCCGAACTGAAGCTTCTGAAAAACTTGAACAGGAGGTGTTAGAAAAATTAGCGCAACTGGGCATGAAAAACGCCCGGTTCAAAGTCAATATCGAATGGCTGGCAGACGAAGGGGGCGCGGTTAAAATCGAAAATGCCCGCTACCGGGCGACAGAAAAAGGGATCGACCAGATTGAATTTTATATCGCTGCCAATCCTGGCGAAGATCTGAAGCCACTGGCTAAAGTGGCATCAGGTGGTGAAATTTCGCGCATCATGCTGGCTTTAAAATCATCACTTGCTCAGGTCGATCGAATTCCGGTATTAATTTTTGATGAGATTGATTTAGGAATTTCCGGTCGGATCGCCCAGGCCGTGGGGCTGGCATTGAAGCGTTTATCGAAAACCCACCAGATTATTTGCATCACGCATCTGCCGCAAATTGCCAGCATGGGGGATCATCACTTTGTGGTTGAAAAAATATCAGAGCAGAATTCGACCCGGACTCAAATCAAAAAAGTAATAGCAAATGATCAAGCGTTTGAGATTGCCAAGCTGCTGGGCGGTGAGTCGGTGAGCGAAACTCATGTTCAGGCGGCGCGCGAACTGATTGATGAGGCAAGAAAATTTGATAATATTTAACAGCGATCCAATCACCCAAACGGACAAATCATCAGACCAAAATGCAAAGGAATAATTTTTGATAGCACCGATCCGGTAATTAGCATACGATGATGAACTGGAATTTAAATTGGATAATCAGCTTTCTTTAACCACGCAGCAGCGTTTTAAAATGATGCTTGAAAAATCCTTTTTTTTGGCACAATTATTGTTAAATAAATATCCAGAAAATCTATTGAAATCAGCAAATAGGAATGAAAGTAGCTGCTAACTGGAAGAAAGATAACGAAGTGCTGAAAATTCTTTTTAAAATCACGGAAAGATAAGGCTACTCTCAGGATTGACTCGACCAAAAAGATATTTACATGATTATTACTTGTTTTGTGTGGTTTTCAATTTTTATGCGAAGCACGATTTTCAATTTCCAAATTGAAAAAGTAAGATTCCAAAATGCAATTATAAACGCGCTTTTTCTTATTTTTTAAAAATTATTTTTTATTCAAAACTGTTGCATGTTTCAACTTTTTTTCCTATAATAAAACTGCAAAAAAAGTGAGTGTGGTCAATCCCGAAAGGATTCGGTATCAAAATTTAAAGTAATATTTTACCCGTCTAACTGATGAGGGTCAGTGGGCAAGATATTATAGACAACTTAGCACTGCAACAATTAAAATTAGGTCGCAACCAATTTTATGAAGGAGAATATCATGAAAAACACCAGAACTCTCATTAGTTCCTCGCTCGTGTCGCTCATCATTGTTCTTTTAGGAATGTTTATGCTATGTATGAGCCAGGCGCCAAGAATTAGCTTCGATGAGCCATTAGTAGAAGGTGGGGGTGTAGCATCTGATTCTGTTAATAGCGAAGACCAAGAATTGATTAACATGTTGGGCGATTCTTATGACGATCAAGCATTGACGTAAAACCCCACGGAGTCGGAATCCAGTGATGAAGATTTATTAAGTCTGCTGGATG